>Ga0073928_10005873_pt1 | contig 16890 bp, 8 predicted proteins | sample PaiPotPPA55metaG_FD_76969 | JGI IMG/M metagenome (GOLD analysis project Ga0073928, IMG submission 76969) | Iron sulfur acid spring bacterial and archeal communities from Banff, Canada, to study Microbial Dark Matter (Phase II) - Paint Pots PPA... ... | reverse complement strand
CGGACATCGGATCCAGGCTCACCGCCCGGCGCAACGGTGCGATCGCTTCCTGGATCTGACCCTTCTGCATGAGCGCCTTGCCCAGAGCGTAGTAGGCTTCCGCGAATTTCGGGTCTAACGTGATCACCTTTTGTAACTGCTCGATTGCCTTGTCGACGCCGTACTTCGGCAAGTACGCCATCGCCAGGTTGTATCGGGCCTTCACCAGATCGGGTCGCAGGCTGATCGCCTGCTCCAGTTCGCTGATGGCTTCGTCATCGTGGTTCGAGGTGAGCGTAGCCCCAAGGTTGGAGTGAGCCTCTGCATAGTAGGGGTTGAACCGCAGCGCTTCGCGAAATTCTTTAATAGCTCCCTCATCGTCTCCGGTCTGAACCAAGGCCAGCCCGAGGTGATTGTGGGCCTCGGGAAAGGCGGGACGGAGCTGGGTGGCTTTCCGAAATTGCTCGATCACCGCACGCGGATCGCTTCCCGCCTTACCCAAAAGAAGACCCAGAGTATCGTAAGCCAGTGGATCGTCTGCTTTCTGTTTGATCGCCTCTTGTACGGCAGCAATGGCGAGTTCCAGGCCTGGAATCGGGTCGGATGGGTCCTTGTTGGCGACTGATTGAAACTGTTCGAACGCTGCCCCGGATTGACCTGTCTTGAGAAGGACAGTGCCAAGATCGATATGCGGACCGGGCAGATCGGGATTCAGACTGATAGCGCGCTCCAGGTATCGGCGCCCGCCATCCAATTCGCCGGTCTGCTCGGAGGCCATCCCGAGAAACGAGTATGCCTCCGCGAACGCAGGGTCCAATCGCAGGGCCGTCTGTAACTCTGATATCGACTCGAGTCTATTTCCGCCATACCAAAGCGCGACGCCTAAGTTGTAGCGGACCGTGGCAAGAGCAGGGTCCAGGCCCGCAGCCTTATGCAGGTGGTCGATTGCCCCCGGCAGATCGCCCAACTGGCCAAGGACGAAGCCAAGAAGGTTGTGAGCTTCGGCCCAATTCGGGTCCGCCTCGACGGCTTTTTCAAATTGCTTCTCCGCGGCCTGCATCTCTCCTTGAGAAAGCAGTTCATGACCGGCATCGTAGCGATCTTTGGCTTCGCTGCGGGGCGCAGGGCGCTGTGATCCGTTCTGCTGAGGGACCCGCTTTGCGGATTCTGCCCGCAATGCCAAGCCTAGATTTTCATAGGCCTTGCTCATACCGGGGCTGAGAGTCAGCGCTTTCTCCGACGCTTCAATGGCTTCCCGTAAATCACCCTTTTGCCTTGCGATCTCGGCTATTTCGCATTCCGCCTCCGCATTGTCACCGTTTTTCAGGACCGATTTCAGCTCGATTAAAGCGGCATCGAGGCTACCCTTGCTGCGCAAGGCTCGGCTCAGGTTCAAGCGCAATTCCGTGTTCTGGTGTGCCCGATCGAGCGCGGAGCGAAACACGCGTATAGCATCGTCAAATCTCTTAGCCCGTGTCAGCGTAGAAGCCAAATTGTTATACGCGTCGAGAAACTCCGGGTTGAGATCAACGGCTTGCTGGAACTCGGCGATCGAGTCCAGGAGATGATTCTCCTGCGCGTAAGCGATTCCAAGCCAGTTGTGGGTTTCAGCCGAGCGAGGATCCTGCTGAAGAACCGCCTTGAAGAGCTCGACGGCTTTCTCCGGCTGTCCCCACTGCTGGAGGATCACGCCCAATGCAAGCTGGGCGGCCTCATAATCGGGGCGCAGTTTGATCGCGGTATTTAATTCCGAGAACGCCTGGCCGATGTCTCCCGACTCTTGCAGCCATAGCGCTAGGTTGTAGTGCGCTTCGGCAAAGCCCGGATCAATCTCGACCGCGCGACGAAATGCGGCCTGGGAACCTTGTGGGTCGCCCAACTTGCCCAGCGCAACTCCCAAGCCGTTTTCCGCGTCAGCGCGTTGCGGATCCAGCTTGAGGGCTGATTCAAAGGAAGAGACCGCGGATTTCCATTGCTCCTGTCGTAAGGATTGCACTCCCTGTTCATAGTACTGGTCGGCGGAAGTTGAGGAACCAGCAGCGCTCGCTTGCAGGCAAACCCCTAGACAGGCAAGCAAGCAGCCGACCAGAAGAGGCCAAACTTGGCCGTCGCGAGAAAAGACTCCAAAACGCATGGGTGGGCGAAACTCTGGACTCGGTCCTCTCGTTTCACAAGAAACTAAGCGTTAAAAAACAAGAGAGGGGGCTCTGGGTTCGAACCGCCTCAGTTTCCTCTCTCCGTTAACTCTCGGATCAGTTTGACTTCGGCTTCGCGATAAGGTTTTCCATCTGGGTGCAGCACCTCGTGGAACCAGACCGTCGGCTCCTCCAGAACGTAGGGACGCTGCCAGGAATCCCACGGAAGATAGGTCTGGGTCTTGCCCGCAACGAAGCCCCAATTAATTGCCCCAACCTGGTACTTCTTCGCCACCGGCAACACCGTGTCGAAGGTGCTTCCCGCGCCACGCGCCATGTATTCGGTGCAGATCAGCGGGCGATTGAACTTTCGCAGGAACAACACTTCCTTCTCAAAAACCTCGGGCCAGTCGTAATTGTGGAAGGTGATCACATCGGAGTTCTCCAACTGGATCTGTTGGGTCTTGGTAAGGGGCTTTCCATTCTCGAAATCGATGTCCCACACACCGCTGGTTAGCGGCTGCGAAGGATGCGCAGCCCTCGCCCAGGAGAAAATTTTCGGCAACAACCCTTCCACCAGTTCCGTCTTATTCTTCAGTTCTTTCAGCTCTTGCTTATCATAACTGCCCTCGTTGGAGTTATTCGGTTCATTCCATACATCCCAGCCCAACACCCGAGGGTCGTTTGCGAACGCTCCGACCACCCCTCCCACGTAGGCTCTCAGCCTCGCTTCTTGCGCAGGGTCTTTCAGCGCTTCGGCCCCCGGAGATTGTACCCACCCGGAATTGTGAACCCCGGGGATGGGAGGATGCTGCAAGCCGAGCGTCGGATTCGGGTCCCAGCATGAGTCAAAGAACACGAAAAGCGGCTTGATATGGTGCCGAGACGCAATTTGCAGAAATTGATCGATGCGTCGGGTGAAGCCCGCCCGATCTTCCTGCCATACCAAGTCATGCAGGAAGACGCGCATCGTGTTCATACCCATACCCTCCGCCCAGCCCAACTCCTTGTCGATCTGGGTTGGATCGAAGGTTTGTGCCTGCCACATCTCAAGCTGGTTGATGGCGTTTTCGGGGATATAGTTGCTGCCCACCAGCCACGGCTGCTGGCTGTACCACGTCTTCGCTTTCTCCTCCGTCCACAGCGCGGTCTGCGCCAGCAGTGAGCTGGAAAACAGAAGAAGAAGCGAGACCACAATCGCCACCGATCGCGGAGATTTCTGTGATTTTGAAATCATGATCTCATCCCCGAGCAAAACAAAAATGAGCCGCATTCAAACTTCTCGGAATTATGAATGTAAACGATTGCAATTAGACCCCAACACATTACCACAAATTCCTTCCAGCGCCGGCACACGATTTTCGTTTTCATCGGAGACCCGACGCTCCCAGACTGGCGACCATAAGCGACCGGCGAAACGGGTGTAGAATGGCGGCTATTTTGAAGTCACAAATGAGAACCTGGGAGTGAGCGGTTGTTCCCGACCTGGAGTAACGGTTGACCACCGCGATCCACCCGCAGCGGGTGTGCTTGGATCTGCGCAGCCAAAGCCGCCTCGGCACGTTGCTTATTCATCTGGCCCGAATCAGACGCTGCGGGGAGCCAAGCCCGAGTCAGGAACTGTGAATACTTCGGTGAAACATGCATTCCTGACTTCTGTTCTGCTCTTCACCTTAGCTTTGACTGGCTTGGCTCAGCGGTCGAAGCCATCTGGAAATGGGCCCGCTCCAGACGTTTCTCGAAGTGGCTTTCATGGATCCCACCACCCCGTGAGCACCGACAGCGTGGAAGCGCAACGACTGTTTGACCAGGGCTTAGGTTTGATTTACGCCCTCGATTACAGCGGAGCGGGGAACTCTTTCCGCCGCGCCGCCGGGCTTGACCCAAACATGGCAATGGCTTATTGGGGCATCGGCTATGCGTTGGGCTCAGACTACTACTACCACACGCCCGGCGACCCAGTGCGCGAACGGGAGGCCTACGAGGCGCTCCAGAATGCATTAAGACTCTCTGCACGTGGTGCCGACGTTGAGCGTGCCTACATCAGCGCGTTGAGCAAGAGGTACTGCAATTGCCCGAATCCAAACCGCGAGCAACTGGCAATCGAATTCAAGAATGCCATGCGCGACCTGGCGCAAAGCTATCCTGATGACCTCGATGCGGCCACTCTTTACGCTCAATCGATTATGAACCTGAGCCCCTGGGCCCTCTGGAACTCCGACGGTACCCCCTGGGAAGGAACGCCGGAAATTCTTTCGCTTTTAGAATCGGTGCTGAAGCGCGATCCGCGTCACATAGGAGCGATGCACTTTTACATTCATGCCGTAGAGGGATCGCCTAATCCGGAGCGCGCGCTTGCCTATGCCAACGTGTTGCCCTCGCTTGCTCCATCGATCGGCCACATCGTGCACATGCCTGCGCACATCTACATCCGCACTGGGGACTACCTCGCAGCGGAAGGTGCCTGTGTCAAAGCTGCCCACGTCGATCAGAACCACATTCGGAATTCTTCCAAGCCGGATATGTTCACAATCTTGTCTTACCTCCATGACCTGTACTTTCTCGCCGCCGCTGCAAGTATGGATGGCCACTATGCGACAGCCCAGCAGGCCGCGAACGAGCTAGCGGCCCAGGTGGGTCCACATGTGAGGGAGATGCCGCAACTGCAGGCCTTCCTCGCGGTCCAACCTGCAGTTCTGGTGCGCTTCCATCGTTGGGACGATATTTTGAAACTGCAGCAACCAGATGTAAATCTCAAAATCGCGAACGCTATATGGCACTTTGCCCGGGGCATGGCACTCGCCGCTACCGGGAAGCTTACCGAAGCGGAGGCGGAGCCTGAAGTCGTAACGGAAGCGTTGGAGAGTACGGCCCCGGATCAAGTCTTTGCCATGTCTCCCAACAAAACTCGCGACATTCTTAAGATCGCGTCTGATGTGCTGGCGGCGAAACTGTCAACGGCCAGGAACGAAAGAAGTCAGGCTATTGCGAAACTGCGGGATGCTGTTGCGATCCAGGACAGCCTGAAATATGCCGAGCCCCCAAGCTGGTTTTATTCTGTACGCGAGTCGCTGGGCGCGGTGCTGTTCTTGGACGGACAAAGCTCCGAGGCTGAGCAAGTTTTTCGTGAAGACTTGCAGCGGAATCCGCGGAATCCGCGCTCGTTGTTCGGACTCCTGGAGGTGTTACGATCTCGCGGGAGATCGCATGACGCGGGATTCGTGCAGGCTGAGTTCGAGGTTGCATGGAAGAGCGATCTCGGGCAACTCAATCTGCATAATTTCTAATGCAACGAGAGGACGGGTGGGTGTCGGTCTTTAGCGCCAGCATGAGCAATGAGGGAAAAGCAAAGTTGACTCGCCGGGAAATGCTAAGGGCATCCCTGACCGCTGGCGGCGCCGCGCTGGTCGGTTTCCACGATTTCTCACTGCCTGACTTTTTCGGATCTGCAAGAGAGGATGCTTTCAAGGGAGGCAAATATCTCGGATTGATCGAATTTGTGGGAGAAGGTCTCATACCGATGGAAACCCCCATGGGGGCTGGTCTTGATGGACGTCTATATACGGATCTGTCCGCCATTTCGCCGGATAATCCGACCACTCCGAGCGAAAAGTTTTATCTGCGAACACGCGCTTCCGAGTATCTGGAAGATGGCCAGCCCTGGGTGATCAAGGCAAGGGGACTCCGTAGCCAACCAACGCAAATCAGCATGGCGGACTTACGAAGGATGTCGAGACCCGCCGGTCTGCATTTGATGGAGTGCTCCGGCAATGCTCGTTTCGCACACTTCGGAATGCTCAGCGTTGCCGATTGGGCGGGCGTGCCAGTGTCTAAGATTATCGATTCAGCGAGAATCGAAAACCCTGCCAGCCGCGTGTTGATCTCGGGCTTCGATCGTTATCCGATTGCTTCCTCCACTTCCTTGCCAGGTGCGAGTTGGATATTCACCGTGGACCAACTCAACTCATCGAAGGCCTTTTTCGCCACCGGGATGAACGGAGTGTCCTTAACGAAAGATCATGGCGCTCCCGTTCGTCTCGTTGTGCCGGGCTGGTATGGATGCACTTGTATTAAGTGGGTTGATGAAATCACGCTAGTGGGCGAGGATGCTCCTGCGACTTCTCAGATGCAAGAATTCGCAACCCGAACGATGCAGCAGGGCGTGCCAGAACTGGCGAAAGACTACCAGCCCGCTATCATTGAACAGGCTGCGATGCCTATCCGGGTGGAGAAATGGCGTATCGACCGAAAAATCAAATACCGCGTGAATGGCATCGCATGGGGTGGTTCCCGGCCTGTAAGTGATCTCGACATACGGTTCAATGCAGGAGAGGATTTCGTTTTAGTCGACGACTTTAAGCAGACCGCCAACGACCCCTGGAGTTTCTGGACGCATGCCTGGACGCCGGTAAAACCAGGGATTTATGCCATCCAGCTCAGAGTGAAGGATAGTTCGGTTCCATCCAGGCGATTGAATTCTGGCTACTATGTTCGATCTGTTGAGGTCACGGAAATCTGAGAGCGGCCGAACCTAGTTTCCCCCATTCACATTTGGCCCAGAGAGTTGGCGATAGAGTTCCGGATCGAAGTCCCTGAGTCCGAAGATACCCTTGAGTTGACTGGTAGCAACCCAGGGCAACCATCCCCGGTGGAGTCCGAATCCCCGAATCGGCGCAAAGCTCCAATGCTCCTGCTGCCAGCCCGGGCCCTTCAGATCATATGTACGTCCGGGAACGGCGGTCATATTCTTGGTGTCGTGAAGTAGAAGCGTTGCAATGGCCAGGTAATGTTCGTCCCCAGTCCAACGGGCCAGCCGAGCGTATTCATCCACATCGAAAGCCATGTAGTCATCAACCAGCGTGTGCCCCGTCGCGATGAGCTGAGTCCCATACGTAGGCACGCCTTTTTTCCAATGCAACAATGTATCGTCCTCATCGGCCGGCATGGGTACATTCCAAATGTAGATATATGTCTCTGCGTAGTCGGCTGCGACGCGGGCACGATCGAGCCATCGGGACTCCTTGGTAGCATGAAACAATGCTAGATATGCTTCCGTCGCAAGCGTGCCTGCCTCTTTGTCCAACACATCAGGATTGTCAATGGTTCCGCCAACAAACTGACCTCCCGATTGTCCATGTATCCACACAAAATCTGCGGCGCGCTCGGCGGCCTTGAGATATCGAGAATCTCCAGTCTCCTGAACAAGCAATACCAGGAACGGAACGGGGTTGTAGCTGGATGCAGGAGAAGCATCCGCGACCTCGCCCGTACCGGGGACCCAGGCTCGCGGAAATCCCCCCTCGGTTTGCTGCTGGGTCAGGAGCCAGTCTGCGAATTGCCGAGCCCACGCCAGCCAATCAGGATGAAGATTTCCGTGGAGTTTCTCCCGATGGTAGGCGCGCAATGTCGCTTTCATGTCGTCCCCGAAGGAGCGAAGGTAAACCCGGTGATCCCGCGGAATCGCGAGCTCCGGCTCTCCCGTCTTTATGTCAAAACCCTCTCCAAGGGGAGGATTCATTGGCAGTCGCACGAAGGACTTGAAAATCGCCAGTCCCAACTCACGGTCACGCGCTGCACGTTTGATGTCCTGGTCAACTTGTGCGTCGGCAAGCAGAAACTCCGCTGCTTCAAGGTTCTTTCCTGTGAAGCCCATGATTGCGTGCTGATTCATAGACAACTCTCGATCCGGCGTTGCTGACACAAAATTGGGGATACCTGCCCGGTCGCCAGCCACTTCAACCTGGCTTCGAAGTACGTCGATAATGCTTCTCTGGACGAGAGACAGATCTTGCCACGTGACCGGCGGCTTCAAAGTGTCATAAGCCCATCGCCAGGCATCGCGGTAGTACGCGGGAAACTTTTCTCCGCTGCTGAACCGGAATTGCACGCGATATTGCTGCGTCAGTCCGTTCCGGACGGGGTGATAACGGCGGCGCCACGAATGTATCTGCCCGTTAGGATAGGTGTTGCCCGCATAGGTAACTTCCCCTTCGCTGCCGGGGAACCAAAATCCCTGCTCATGGTGACCATCCGCCAGATGCACCCCCAGAGCCCCAAACTGGTACCGCTCGTCGACCATTGTATGTACATCGGCGTCGTGTGAATCCGCCTTGGTCGTCGCCCCATTGGGCGTCGGGTCTAACACGGTGAGCGCAGAGCCATCGGAGAAATGAACCCCAAACATGGGAGCAGGCAACCTGTCTTCCCGTATTTGAAGTTCACCGTGGCCTTCTGCGCCATCGGTTTCGCTGCCGCCAATTGCCGCTGCCGACAGATGCCCCGAACTTCCGTAAATCATGCCTGGCGCAAAGTAGTCCACCTCCGATCGAGGATGGGCTTCGGGATGCGAGAAGGTGATGGAAGTGAGAAACCCAAAGTTCGCGGTGCCTGCTACCGTTACCTTTCGAGCGAGCTGAATGTCGATTCCGCTGATACTCCATCGGTCTTCAACCGTGAAGCTCGTTCCGTCCGGACCGGCCACATGAGCGATGCCCAATGCCCTTCCGGAAGAGGTCTCAAGACGGTCGTAGCCAGATGAAAGATGAGAAATCGTATCCGGTGCTTTATAGAACTCGAAGGCGATTGGCTCGGGCTGTAGCACCGAAGCCATGCCCGCGTCGATCACTGCCAATCCCCATTTTCCTTGCGCCTTGATGACAAGAAACCTTGCCTTTTCTCCTGCCCGACCAATCTCGCGTTGATGCGGTACGCCGTCGCCTAAGGCGAAAGGCGAAAACAGAGCCGATAGCACCAGCAGGAGGAGGACTCGGAGTGCCATAATCATTCCCTTCCATAGACAAGATGGCTGGCTCAGGCCAATTAGCGCGCAGCGTTTCTCAACGTTCGCATGTATGATAGCTCGCCAAAACGCTACTTCCACCCAAGAGGGGGCATATGAGGCTGGCGACGTGGAAGTCTGTCTTCGTGTTCTTGCTGTTTGCTTTTTCTTTCCGCAGCCTTCGGGCTATCGAGCCGGAAGATTCCGGGCCCAAAATAACATCTATCAAAGTTGATACGAATAAGGCCGCCGCTTGGAAAATACCACGCTCGATTTTTGGAACTTTCCTTGAGCCCATCGGTAATTCCACCTATGGCGGTCTGTGGGCAGAGATTCTGCAGAACCCAAGCTTTGAAGACAATCTGTGGAGCGCGCGTAAAATTGCGGAATTGATACAGGAAGAACCCCAGCTTTCCCGATCGTCTGAGATGGCACTGCCGCTTCCCTGGGAGCCACTGGACTATGCTCAAGGCGCGCGATACGCGCCGGAGAATGATGCAGCCAACTCTTACCGCTCTCTCCTGGTGATGGCCCTTCCCGAGAAACAGACGGGAATTCGGCAGAAGGTTTACCTGCCGGTGCACCGCGTGCTGCGCTACCAAGGTAGCGTTTATATCAAACCTGTGAGCGGACCTCGCGAGGTAGAAGTATCCCTGCGCGAGCGTAATCAAGCCGACAAGATCTTCGCCGCCCGCAAGATCCAGCTGACTGGGGGTGACTGGCAGCGCTACGAGTTCCAGCTTGAGCTGACACGAAACCAGCTCCGTCCGCTACAGCCCGCGGACTTCGTCGTTGCGGTCGGCAACGAGACTCGGGTGCTCATTGATCAGGCGTCGCTGTTGCCGGGCGACGCTGTGGACGGCATGGATCCGGACATGATCACCATGGCGCGCGCCCTAAAGACGCCCCTCGTGCGCTTCGGTGGAAATTTCACTTCGGCATACCACTGGCGCGACGGAGTTGGCCCCCGAGACCAGCGAGTCAGTATGCTGAACACCGCCTGGGGCATGCCTGAGTACAACCAGTTCGGCACAGACGAATTCTTGCGCTTTTGCCAGCTGATCGGCGCCCAGCCCCAGATCGCGCTGAACCTGGGCACGGGGACGCCAGATGAAGCGGCTGCCTGGGTGCAATACGTAAATGCTCGCTGGGGAGACCACTCCGGGGGGTTGCTCTGGGAACTGGGCAACGAACTCTGGGGGAATTTTCAGGTCGGCTATCCCACACTCCCGCGGGTCGCCGAACGCACCAAGACGTTCAGCGATGCGGTAAAGAAAGTTGATTCTCGCGCCCGCCTGATCGCGACCGGGGGAGACCCCGACCAATTCGAGCAGTGGAATGCGGCGCAGCTGGCGATCAGTCCCCAGACGTTTGACTACCTGTCCACGCACTTTGTGGTGACGACCAGTTCGATGCTGGCGGCGAATCCATCTCCGGATTTTGTGGCTAAGGCGACATTCGCCCTGCCCGTTGAACTGGAGCGGCAGTTGCGAAGGATGCATCAGCAAATCCAGGATTCCCCATCTCGTAATTCCGTAAACACGGCGTTCACCGAGTGGCTTTTCTACGCTCCAGACGACACCTATCCGCGTTATGACAACATGGGAGGCGCGCTGGCTACAAGCGGCTTCTTGAACATGCTATTCCGCAATGCCGACATCGTTCCGGTCTCCGACATGACCGGGCTGGTGGAGTTTGGTGGACTCTGGAAAAAGCGCAGCAAGGTTTACGGAACGCCGTCCTACTGGGCCTTCAAGATGTTTTCTACAGCCGATGTCAGTCGCTCGGTTGAGGTCCAGACCGATAGCGAGACTTATAACGTGGAGCAAGGATCGAATCGCCTGCCGAACATCGCGGATGTACCCTATCTGGACGTGGTTGCGACATTGAACGACTCGGGCACGACTCTCACGCTATTCTGCGTGAACCGCGATCTCACTCGTGATATTCCCGCAGAAGTCGAGATTGCAGGCTTCCGGCCCGCATCTGCCGCTCGGGCAAGCTCACTCTATGCCGACAGCATTTATGAAAAAAACGACGAAATGAAACCGGAACATATCCTGCCGCAGGACAGTTCGTTCCAGGTACCTTCTCCTAAGTTCCAATACACCTTTAGGCACGAGAGCCTTACGAGGATTGTGTTGCAGGCAAAGTGAGCAAGGGGCGCCGGAAGTGTAGGGCAGAACAATTTTGTTTACCAATGTTGCGCTGGCTTGGGGGATGCGTTCCGGAATCGGTTAGGCGAACTCCCATTCGGCAAGCAAATCTCTACCTCTTATTATGTGATCGGGTTGCTCCAGCATTTGCATCGGGCTGTTCCCTGCCGCTCTTTACGGCTGGCACCATACCGCTGCCTTCGCGAATGGTGAGTATTTGGTTTGCCTTTACTTGGGTAAAGCGTTCGATCTTCTGTGTGGTCGGCCACTTGACCTCGATAAGATCTACATTTTGGGCTTTTCCCACACCGAAGTGCAGTCGCAAATCGCCTTGGGACATAACGCTTGATCCGCTGTGGACTTCATCTATCTGCGAGTGATTACCGATGACAACACGCACGCGAGCGCCGATGGCCGTACGATTGCATTTGGTTCCGATCAGTTTGATCTTGATCCAATTTTGCGCATTGCCGCCATCGTTGCGTAATAGCGAGGGTAGGTCGTTCAGGTTCAACACCAGAACATCCACGTCACCATCGTTGTCGTAATCTCCGAATGCCGCACCCCGGCTGGAGAAACGCTCGGCGATGCCGGGTCCCATTTCAGACGAGACATCCTTAAACTTCCCGTTGCCCATGTTTCTGTATACCAGTCGAGGGTTTTTATAACTTTGGCCGAGGTCATGCTTGTCAATTTCCGGATAGACCTGCCCATTGATCTGCAGGATATCGGGCCAGCCGTCATTGTCGTAATCAATAAACCCGCAGCCCCATCCGACGTACCGACTATTGACTGCGATTCCTGAGGCGAACGTTACGTCAGCGAAGGTCCCATCGCCGTTGTTGTGATACAAGTTGCAGGTATCGTCCGCAAAGTTTGTCTTGAAGATATCCAGCCAGCCATCGCAGTCGTAATCGGCGACGCCCACGCCCATGCCTGCCTGCTCGTGGCCGTCCTCGCTGTACGCACAGCCGGCCACCACGGCGACATCGGTGAATGTCCCGTCGTGATTGTTACGAAACAGGATGCTGGGCTGTGAATCCACCGCCACATAAATGTCGGGCCAGCCGTCATTGTCAAAATCGTAGGACACGGCGGTGATTGAGTAGCGGGGGCCGGGTTTAAGAATGCCCGCTTTTTCGGAAACGTTAGTGAAAGTTCCATCTCCGGCGTTGTGAAAAAGAACATTAGTATCGCCCGGAAGGCCTCGCGGACCACACATTACCGAGATTCCCCTCCATTGGCAAACCGAGGGTCCGTTGGGTGCAGGAGTTTGAGCAGGATCGAGCTTGATGTAATTGCAAACGAATAGATCAAGGTTCCCATCGCGGTCGTAGTCGAGAAAGGTGCAGCCGGCACCCCAGCGGACCGCTTCGTCGAAAACACCGGCCTTGCGGGTAACGTCGGCAAAGGTGCCGTCTCCGTTATTGTGGAACAGAATGTTGTGTCCCCAGAAACAGCAGAACAAATCGTCCCAGCCATCGTTATCGTAATCACCCACGCAAACGCCAGTCTGCCAACCGGTGCGTGCGAGGCCCGATTGGCCAGTAACGTTGCTGAACGTGCCATCGCGATTGTTTTTGAACAGCTGGGAGGTTGGCGCTTTTCCTTCCGGCCACTTCTCGCCAAAACGGGTTCCATTGGTCAGGTACACATCGAGCCAGCCGTCGTTGTCGTAGTCAAAGAACGCGATTCCGCTTCCCTTGGCCTCGATGATGTAGCTTTTGTGGGTAATGCCACCCCAGACGTTGGGAACGTTCAGGCCAGCTTCGTGAGCTACGTCTACGAACTGCACCGGAGAAGGTTGATTCGAACCGGCCGTCGATTGAAGGACCAATCTGCGCCTCCAACGCCAGAGCGGAGTTGTGAGCGCGTCCATGACGGTGCTGCCGAAAACAAGAAGTGAAGATCCGAGGAAACGCCGACGGGGGAGATTCATGTTCTTCTTATAAACCCGCGCTGATGTCCCTGCTTGTGATTCTTGAGAATCATTCGGGGCGGTTCCCGTGCCTCCTTTAGTCACAATGATCGAGTCAAAAAGATCCGTGCAATGGGCACGTTGGTGAGGTCATCCACCTCGCACCCGGCCAGGCGATCTCCAAAGAAGCGATCTTGATTCGTCGGCCAAAGCGAATGAGTGACCCGAAACTCGGTCTCACTCGGCGGGAACGAACTCCTGATTCGCTCCCCGATTTTGGTCTGCCGCGCGGAAGCCGCCATCCCCGCCAACTTGCAATTGCAGCTTGGCTGACACCTTGCCAGTCAGTTCGCGAATGATCTCGGCTTCTCGCTCCCGATACGGCGTTCCATCCGGGTGTAGCACGTCGTGAAACCAAACCGTAGGCTGGGTTTTGACGTAGGGCCGATCCCATGAATCCCAGGGGAGATCAGTCTGTGTCTTGCCATTCACGAATCCCCAGTTGATTGCCGCGACGTGGTATTTTTTCGCGATGGGCAGGATCGTGTCAAAAGTACTTCCCGCCGACCTTGCCATGTACTCCGTGCAGATCAACGGACGCTTATGTTTTTGCAACCCGATCACATGTTTCTCAAAGTCCTCAGGCCAGCTGTAGTTGTGAAATGAGAGCACATCGGATTCCGCCAATTGGATTTCGGTCACCGGCGTAGGCTTGTCGGGCCCGATCGGAGTGAAATTCTGCTGAAAGACTCCGCTGGTAAGAGGCTGTGACGAACGAGCCTCGCGGGCCCACGCGAACACTTGTGGCAGCAACGCGATCACTTGCGGGCTGTCGGCGGGCTCGTTCCACACGTCCCAAGCTACGACGCGTTTGTCCGTTGCGAACGCGCCTACAACGCCACGCACATATTCCTTCAGCCGCGCATATTGCGAAGAATCCTTGAGCGCAGGCTGACCGGGGCTCTGCACCCAGCCCGAGTTGTGCACGCCCGGGATTGGCGGATGCTGCGGCCCCAGCTTCGGCTCCGCCTCCCAGCATGAGTCAAACAGTACGAACACCGGGTGAATGTGATGCTTGTCTGCGATTGTCAAGAACGTGTCGATGCGGCGCGTGAAAGCCGCTGAATCCTGCTGCCACAGCAGGTCGTGCAGGAAGACGCGCATCGTGTTCATGCCCAGACCTTCCGCCCAGCTAAACTCCTTGTCGATCTGTTGCGGATCAAAGGTCTCTGCCTGCCACATTTCCAACTGGTTAATTGCATTCGTCGGGACATAATTGCTGCCGACGAGCCAGGGTTGCTGCGCATACCAAGCATTGGCCTGGGCTTCTGACCAGCGTTGCGCGTGCGCCTTGGACCAGGCAGGAAACAGCAGTAAGGCCAGAGCCACCATGATGCCTGCCATCTTCTTATAGCGTTCCATGTGAAAACCTCGTTGTTGTCATTCTGCGGCTTTGTGTTCGGCAGGAGCTTGTGCTTTGGATGACCATTTTTTCCAGAGATCCGGAGCGGCGAGGAATGGGATGTACACGCCGCCGACAACCGAACGCGCTTGAAAACCGGATTGTTTGGCGTCTGCCGTCGAATACCAGTCAGACAGAGGAACGCGGCTCGATGACTCGTTGATGAAGCGCTGAAGAGGTGTGATCAGGGCGTTGAATTCCTCGCGATTGTCGGTCAGGGTCGCCGTCCAGACCTCCCAATCGAGCTTCGTGTAGTCGCGCCGGTTGTCGAGAGGCAGGCCGAACCGATTCAGATGGGCCTGGTAGAAGCGAATCTCCGCTTGCGAGACCTTTGCGGGAAACAGCTTGAGACCAAGAATCCGATCCCAGACCAGATTGTATTTTTGGCTCCACGTGCCGGGCTGATCGAACGCGAGGCGGTAATGATCACCCTCTTGCGCCATTTGTACCCACCGATTCGCCATATCCTGGGCCAACTGACGGTAGGTAGTGGCCTCGGGTTTTCGTCCTGTCATATCCGCCAAAACGGAATAGCCGCCCAGGGCAAGAATCGCCTTGATCGACAGGTTGGCATTATGCGCCAGGTGACCGGCGAAGTCATCCGTCGAGAGCTGATTCCCCGGATCCATTCCTTCCTTCCTTAGAAATTCCGCCCATTGCTGCAATTGCGGCCAGTACCGATTCGCATAGCTGGCGTTACCCTCGACCTTCGCCAGCGCCGCGAACATCAAAAGCATGTTGCCGCTTTCTTCTACGGGCATCTGATTCTCGATGGTCTTCTCACCGCCCCCATACACCTGTCCATTCGCTTTGGGGTATGTACCCAGATCGTGTGGTGCAAACGGGAACCGCCACCGCCCCGTCTCGGTGTATTTCATCAACGGCTCCAGTTGAGCTTTCAAAAGTTCCGGGTTGAAGAGCAGGAAGAACGGCGAAGCGGGATAGATGACGTCTACCGTCGAGATGCAGCCGTTACTGAAATTTTCCTTGGGAAAGAGCATCGGATGGCCGTCCACGTCCGCCACGAGCTTACTCGCCGCAATGGTCTGCCGAAACGCGAGTTCTGCAACTTCTGCATACGCGTCACCCCCCACCCGGCGCAAGTCCTCGACAAGTTCATCATCGAACTTCCGGGCTCTCTGATCCAGGCTGCTGTAGTCCTGTTCCGCCATCTCCAGCAACTGCCCCATCGTCATCCCGTTGCGGCGCCAATAAGGACGCATCCACCGGTTCAGGTATTCAATGGAATAAATGTCGTCGTAGGCTAGCAGCACATGACGTGAGGACCGAGTGTTGCCTACCGGTCCGAGATCAAACACCGAAGCCAGCACCGTTCGACGATCGGCCCGTCGAGACGTGTCCATGTCGTCGAATGACAAGGCCTTGCCTTCTGCGAATTGCGAGCCAACATCGTCGCTCGATTGCGTGGACGCACTCGCTCCCGTCTGATCAGGCACGGCCAGCAACAGATATCCCCAGTCAATACGAAGGTCGTCCCCTGATTTTTGCAGCACCGGCTGTTCAAAGTCGGATGCCCGCAAAACCGTCATTGCTTTAAGCCGCGAACGCGACCAAACAACCTCCTGCGTGCCGCTGTCGACCGCCAGACTCGCATCAGCGGCGAACAACAACTGAACACTGTGCGGCGCAGCATCCTGGGAGCGCGCCGTCATGGTGATGTAGGTGACGGGCCGGGACATCACCTCAGGGTCGCTCGGAAGCAAGGGAGACAGGAAATCCACTTCTAACGACACGCCCTGCCCCGCAAATTGATAGACCGTGCGCGTGGGCGTCAGGGTGAGACCCGTCTGCGGCAGCGCAGCTACGCTACGCGGAGCATCTCCCATCCAGCGAAAGACATTCCCGTCGATCCGAACCAGCCCCGTGAGTCGTTGCGCCTTGCCCGTCCAATGGCGAGTAGGACCGCCGTTCAGATCATCGCTCATGGACCAAATACTGAAATACGGATCATGCGTAACCAAAGGGACCGCAGGTGGCCGAAATGTTTGCGCGAGACCGAAGGTACTGCACAGCGTGAGGGTAACCAAGATGTTTGTCGAAAGGCGGCAACGGCACATAGTGCAAGTCCTGTTCTCCGGTTAGGCGGCGGAATCTGCTGGTTCGCAACTCCGCGCTGATAATGAAATCCTCGACACGATTGACGGTACTCAAGCGCGGCACAGTGTACTTCATTGAAACGCCAATGTAAACGTTTACCTCAGGCGCCTGCTGAGACAACCGCGACGGAGTTCGCCATAAAAACGCTGCGGTTGAGACCTTTCAAAACCTCGGTGCGAGGAGGATGGAGAGATTAACCATGCAGCGTGACAACGGCGGCACTGGCGGCGGGGACTGGTACCTGCAATCTTCGTCGAGTTCTGCTGACGTCTTCTATCCGCGTAGGCTTCCACAAACCGGCAGGAGATACGCCGGCACCGCCTAGAGTAACGCCGGACTTGCTT
>Ga0073928_10005869_pt1 | contig 16901 bp, 13 predicted proteins | sample PaiPotPPA55metaG_FD_76969 | JGI IMG/M metagenome (GOLD analysis project Ga0073928, IMG submission 76969) | Iron sulfur acid spring bacterial and archeal communities from Banff, Canada, to study Microbial Dark Matter (Phase II) - Paint Pots PPA... ... | reverse complement strand
GGCCACCTCCGCCTCCACCGCCGCCACCACCTCCTCCGCCTCCATGCCCGCCACCGCCTCCTCCACCACCTCCGCCTCCGCCGCGCTGGAGCCAGGCGATGGGAGTCCACACCATCATTGCCGTCAGCGCCTGGGGCGAAGAAGAAGAGAGCGAGTCACGAAAGCGCGCGACGAGAACCTGCCACACTCCGGCGGGGCCAGGTTGCGGTGCATCGAGCCGCAGCTCGGCGCCCGGGGGCAGCAGCCCGCGGACATCGAGGGGATAAATCACGACATGCGATTTGTTGCAGGCATCAATCGTGGCCGTGAGCTCGGATTCCCTTTCCGGCGAAAGCGGGAAGCCGGCGGAGAAAAGAATCAAGGTCTTGCGGCCTTGGATGCCCTGAAGGCTCTTGGCCAGATCGCGCAAGGCCATCAGCATGCTGCGCGCGGCAAAATCTCCCTCGGAATTCACCAGCGAAGGCATGCCGATGCCCGGTGCCGCGAGAGGCGCATCGCCAGGGTTGACGGAAGCAAAGCCGATGCCCGTCACCGCCTGCCTGAGGCGATCCACATTCGCGGTGAAATTCTGCACCAGACGCAGCGTGCCGCCGAAGTTGACGATGGCGATCAGCCGGTTGGGCGCGGCGTTTTTCTCGATGAACTGCAGCGCCGCCTGGCGGGCGCGCGGCTGCTCCATGGTGTCTATGCTCGAGTCGTCGAAGAATAGGACGACGTAGCGCGGAGGCGCCTGCTCGCTGAGGTCGGATAGCGCACCGGTGGTGACGCTCGAGATCACCTGCTCCTTGTTGTCTTCATAGACGCGAAAATCCTTGGCCTGCAGGCCGTTGATATAGTTGCCCTTCTTATCGGTGATGACCGCGTCCACCAATACCGTCTTCGATTCCGACCGGATCACGCCCGGCTTCTGCCCCGCCTGGGGCTGGCCCGCGTCCTGCTGGCCCTGCTGCGCCTGCGGTTGCGTGACGGCCAAGCTGGACGGCAGCGGCAGAGCCAGCCAGAGCAGCGTTAGCGCCAGGACGGCATGCGAAAGCGTGAAGCGGCGAGCTTGCATCGTGCACCTTCCTCAAAACGGAATTTCAATGGTCTGATTCACCGCCGACATATGGGCGTCTTCCGACTCGCGCAGCACCAGGCGCACCAGATACGCGCCCGGCTGCACGTCAAAGCTGGTCTTCATGTTGATGCCGGTTTGTGAAAGGCGGTTCATGGTTTCGTCGCGCAGGCGCAGCTCGACGAGCTTCTGCTTCCCCGCGATGAAGCGGCCATTGCGGTCAAAGAGGGCCGCGACCAGCGTCAGGTCGTCGCGGTTCCTCCCCGCCTCCTTGTGGAAACGCAGCGAGCGGACGTCCACGCGCGCCAGGACGGAAAGCTGGGCCTCGGCATTCGCCGGCTTGAAGAATTGCGTATGAACGGCGACGCGCAGCTCGTTCAGCTCCTGCTGGGAAAAGACGGCCTCGTCAATCTCTTGCTTGGCCACCTCTTCGGAATTGAGCAGCTTGTTCGGCGCGAAATAGCCGCGGCGGCTTTGCAACGCGAGACCGGCGGGCTGCACCAGGCTTACCTTCAGCGTATGGAAACGCCCGTCGGGCTTGAGGTTCTGCGGATAAAAGCCCAGAACGTAGGAGACTTCGGGAAAAGCGCTGGCCTGGCGAAAGCCGGCTTCGAGGTCGTTGCTGTCACGAAAGAAGGTGCCGCCGGTCCCTTCGGCCAGCTCCGCCATCACGTCAGCGGACTCGTGGTTGGCCGTCATGCGCAACAGCGACTTCTGCCCGTTGCGCGGGCCGACAATGGCGTTGCTCGAAGCGGCATCGTACTCCGGCGAGGTATAGAGGCCCCGCTCGTCCAGCGCGCTGATGACCACGTTCGCGCGCAGCGCCCGGTCCACCACGTCAGAGACTTCCGTCCGGCGGAGGATGGCCAGGAATCCTGAGGAGACCAGGACGATGCTGCGCTGTCCGGGCAGGGACATGCAACGGCGCACGAGGGCCTCGAGCGCCCGAAGTGTGTAGCCGTTTTCGGTGTCGGAGACTTCGAGCACGTGGGAGGCGTCGGCGAAAGCCATCTCCTGGGCCTGGGCGCTTTTGGTCGAATCGTTGTTGAATATGCACTGCACTATTTCCGTGGCAGCCACGCCGGTGGAGACTTCGTCGCGATGATTGACGATCTGGTCCGCCTGATATTCGTCAATGTCCGGGCAGGGATTCACCTGCTGCATATCGATAGGGCGGGGGCGAAGGTTCTCGAGGGCGTCGTGAAGCTTCGCGAGGTCTCCGGTGAAATCCAGGATGCCCTGCCCCGAGGCGGTGAAGACACCGGCGCGATCGGTGGGACCGAGCGCCGCGGCGAGGTAGCGGTCCGCGGCATTCCGCGAGCGCGTCAGGTCTTCAATTTTCGTGTGGACATCGTCAAAAAAGAGCGCCAGGAAGCGCTGCGGAGCGGGCGGTGCCGGCGGCGCGCCCGGTGCGGGCGTCTCCGCCTGCAAAGCCGCAGGGCCGGAAGCGTCCGCGGGGGCGGCTGCGGGCGCCGGCGAAACGCCCTCGACGGCAAAATAGGCGATGGCCTGCTCCTTGCGCTCGTCGAGCAGCTTGAAATTCTCTTTTTTCAGATCCGACACCGGGTGGCCCTTTGAATCGCGCACCACCGTGCGCACCAGAACCATGCTGCTCCTGGCCCGCATGGTGGTTTCGCTTTCATGCGTCGCGAGCTCGGGCTTCTCGGAATCCTGCGCCGCGGCAGGCAGCGCATCACCCAAAAAGACAGGAAGAATCACAGAGAGGAAAGAAAGGAAGCTCCACTTCGCTCTCGGAGAGCTGAGGATCTTCCGCCGGGGCCTCATTCCAAGCTCCCTTGCAAGGGCGACTGCGATTGACTGGTGGAAGTCGAGGGAAAGCGCTTCGCGGTCCACCCGATTGGAGTATCGGCTGCAGTCACTGGAAAGTCAATGTATTGACGGTTGATTCGCAAGGCGTCCCGCGCAAGGCGTCATTCCCTGATATCTTCTGCTATCATCAGCATCCGGCGAAATATATGGACAGCAAAAGCAGCCTCGCGCTCTGTTTGTTCTTCTCCGGCTTGCTGGCCAGCAGCGGCCACGCGCCCGCTGTGGAGTACATTTCCTTCGCCTCGGCGCAGCCTGTTCTCGCGGCCCTGCCTGGCTCGCTGCCGCCCGAGCTGAAGGGCTCGCTCACCGCCTCGACGTGGGACAAGTGGGTGCGCGACCAGGACCGGGAGATCCGCAAGCGCGTCAAGGACGGAGAGGAAATCACGTTGATGAACCTCCTGCGGCTGGGCGTCACCTACACAAAGCAGGAACGCATCCCATACGAGCTTCTGGAAAGGTACGGAAGCAACACTCGCGTCAATTCCCTGGCGGAGAAGCGGGCTGACGACCTGGTCCGGGCGCTGGCCGCCCCGCACCCGAGCGAGGGCATGCTGGAGATGCGGGCGTTTCTGCAGAGTAAAGGCTACAGCCTGAGCACTGCCGAGGGACAGAAAAAAGTCAAAGCCTATCTGCTGGCCAGCCTGGCGCGCGAGCGGGACCACGTGGCCCACGAAGCGGCGCTGGCGAAGATCAACGAATCCCAGGCATACAAAGATCGTGGCCTCTCGACCGACAGCGACCTCTACCCCGACTTTCTGATCGAGCTGCAACTGCGGCATATGATCGAGAAAGGGCTGCTGAAGCCGGGCAGCGTGCATCGCATTGCGATCGTCGGTCCGGGCCTTGATTTTGTGAACAAGAAGGAAGGCTCGGACTTCTATCCGCCGCAAACGACACAGCCCTTTGCCGTGATTGATTCGCTGGCGCGGCTGGGCCTGTCCGATCCCGCTTCGCTCGAGGTCTACACCTTGGATGTTTCTCCGCGAGTGAACGCGCACATCGAGCGCGCCCGCAGGAGCGCCGTTTCCGGCAAGCCCTACACCATCCAGCTGTTCGCCACCGCATCGGGGCAATACGTTTTGGGCTTCACGGACTACTGGCTGGCGCTGGGGGATCACATTGGCAAGCAAGTGGCGCCCATCACGGTCCCCGAGGCGATGCGCGCCATCATCAGCAATCGTGCGGTGAGCGTGCGTCCCAGCGTGGTGGCGCGGCTGACTCCCGTGGACATGAACGTCGTGTTCCAGACGCTGCCGCTCCCGCCCGAGCAGCGCTTTGATCTGGTAATCGGGACCAACATCTTCGTCTATTACGACGAGCTGGGGCAGTCGCTGGCGCGCGCCAACGTCGCCACAATGCTCCGGCCCGGCGGTTTCCTGATTTCCAACACGCCTTTGCCGGGTACGGCCCCCTCGAAGCTGGTGAACTCGTTGCAGACTGAATTGCAGGTTTCGCCGGGCGTCAAGGCACCGATCTTTAGTTACATGCGTGAGAACTGACGCCTGTTGCCGCTTGCTCCCATGCCGGTCCATGCTCCGACGTTCTCTGATATCATTGCCACCAGACGAAATATATGCATCGAAGACATAGCCTGACTCTCGGTTTGTTCCTTTCCTGCTTCCTCGCCATCGGCGGCCACGCGCCCGCTGTGGAGTACATTTCGTTCGCCTCCGCGCAGCCCGTTCTCGCGGCCCTGCCGGGATTGCTGCCGCCCGAGCTGAAAGCTGGTCCGCTCACCGCCGCCACCTGGGACAAGTGGGTGCGCGACCAGGACCGGGAGATCCGCAAGCGCGTGGAGGGCGGCGAAGAAATCACGCTCATGAACCTGCTGCGGCTGGGCGTCACCTTTACGAAGGAGGACCGCATCACCTTCGAGCTGCTAAGCAGCTACGGAACCAGCGCACACGTGAATGCCGTGGCGGAGAAGCGGGCGAGCGACCTCGTGCGGGCGCTGGCCGCCCCGCAGGCCAACCAGGGCATGCTGGAGATGCGGGCGTTTCTGCAGAAGAAAGGCTACAGCCTGAGCACTCCCGAGGGACAGAAGAAAACCAAAGCCTACCTGCTCGCCGAGCTGGCCCGCCTGCGGGACGACGTGGCCCATGAAAATGCGCAGGCGAAAACCGAGAAATCCCAGGCTTTCAAGGACCGCGGCCTCTCCACCGATAGCGACCTCTACGCCGACTTCACCATCGAGCTGCAACTGCGGCACATGATCGAAAAAGGGCTGCTGAAATCTGGCAGCGTGCATCGCGTCGCCATCGTGGGCCCGGGCCTCGATTTCGTAAACAAGAAGGAAGGCTCGGACTTCTATCCGCCCCAGACGACGCAGCCCTTTGCGGTGATCGATTCGCTGGCCCGGCTGGGCCTGGCCGATCCCGCTTCGCTCGAGGTCTATACCTTCGACGTCTCAGCGCGGGTCAACACGCACATCGAGCGCGCCCGGAAGAGCGCCGCCTCCGGCAAGCCCTATACAATTCAGCTGCTCTGCACGGAATCGCAGCAGTTCGTCACCGGCTTCGAGGACTTCTGGCTGGCGCTGGGAGATCACATCGGCAAGCAAACAGCACCCATCACGGTCCCCGAGCCGGTGCGCACCATGATCAGCAGCCGCGCCGTGAGCGTGCGCCCGGCCGTGGTGGCGCGGCTTACTCCCGTGGACATGAACGTCGTGTTCCAGACGCTGCCGCTCCCGCCCGAGCAGCGCTTTGACCTCGTGATCGGCACCAACATTTTCCTCTATTACGGCGCCCTGGACCAATCGCTCGCACGCGCCAACCTGGCCACCATGATCAAGCCTGGCGGCTTTCTGATCTCCAACACGGCTTTGCCCGGCGCCGCTCCCTCAAAGCTGGCGGATTCGCTCCAAACCGAGGTGCCCATCACGCCGGTGCTGAAGGACGTGATCTACAGCTACGTGCGTGAGAAGTGACCGTGTTGCCGCCTTCTCCCCGTGCCAACCCTCGGCCTCGATTCTCTGATATCATCGGCATCCGGCGAAAAATATGAACAGCAAACACAGCGTGACGCTTGGTCTGTTTCTTTCCTGCTTCCTTGCCATCAGCAGCCAGTCCCCCGCTCCTGAGTACGTTTCTCTGGCCACGGCGCGGCCGGTTCTGGAGGCGCTGCCGCGGTTGCTGCCGTCCGGGCTGAAAGCAAGCTCGCTTACCTCCGCCGTCTGGGACAAATGGGTGCGCGACCGGGACCGGGAGATCCGCGAGCGCGTCGAGGGGGGCGAGGAAATCACGCTCATGAACCTCCTGCGGCTGGGCGTCACCTATACCGACGAGACACGCATCACCTTCGAGCTTCTGGACCGCTACGGGACTGACGCCCATGTAAACGCCATCGCGGAGAGGCGGGCCGGCGACCTTGTCCAAGCGCTGGCCGTGCCGCAGTCCAACGAAGGCATGCTGGAAATCCAGGACTTTCTCCAGAAGAAGGGCTTTCTCCTGAACACGCCCGAGGGACGGGAGAAAACCAAGGCTTACCTGCTGGCCGGCCTGGGGCGGCTGCGGGACGATATCGCCCATGAAAAGAAGCTGACGAAGGCCAATCCTTCCCAATTCTTCAAGGACCGCGGGCTCTCCACCGACAGCGACGTCTACGCCGATTTCATCGTCGAGCAGCACCTGCGGCACATGATCGAAAAGGGGCTCCTGAAGCAGGGCAGCGTCCATCGCATTGCCATCGTCGGCCCCGGCCTCGATTTCGTAAACAAGAAGGACGGCTCGGACTTCTATCCGCCGCAGACAACGCAGCCCTTTGCCGTGATTGACTCGCTGGCCCGGCTGGGCCTTGCCGATCCCGCCTCGCTCGAAGTCTATACCTTCGATGTCTCTCCGCGGGTGAACGTACATATCGAGCGCGCCCGAGCGAATGCCGTTTCCGGGAAGCCTTACACGGTTCAACTCTTCTCCACCCAATGGGAGCGGAACATTCCCGGCTTTACCACCTTCTGGCTGCACGTCGGAGATCACGTCGGGGAGGAAGTTCCGCCCATCGAGGTCCCCGAGGCGGTGCGCGGCATCATCAGCAGCCGCGCCGTGAGCGTGCGCCCCGGGGTGGTCGCCCGGCTGACGCCCGTGGACATGAACGTGGTCTTCCAGACGCTGCCGCTGCCGCCCGAGCAGCGCTTTGACCTCGTCATTGGGACCAACATTTTCCTCTACTACGACACCCTGGACCAGTCTCTGGCACGCGCCAACCTCGCCACCATGATCAAGCCCGGCGGATTCCTCATCTCCAACAACGCCTTGCCCGCCGCCGCTCCCTCAAAGCTCGCGAATTCGCTCCACACCGTGGTGCTTTTCACGGCGACCTCCGGCGACCAGGTGTTCTGCTATATACGCGAGAAGTAAAGTACACGCGAAGACAAGCCCCTGAACTGACCCCCTCCCGGAAGATATGCACAGCAAGGGACTTCCGGAAGCCTGTTATCTCTAGTGTGCAAATTTCTTGTTCAGTGCCCGGCCATATAGTTCTATTACCAGGCCGGCACCCGTGGTACCGGAACCATGTGTTTCCAACAATTTAGAGACAATTCGTCTGGTCATTCTACAAGAATTTTGCAATGTGCCAGGTTGGTCTCCCAGTTGCAGGAATATGAGGCAGTTAAGCTCTTGGGTTGTGTTCCAAAATCTCGGAAGGCAGAAAGAACCTAGGGAGAAACTGATGAAGAAACTCATGTACGTGGTTGTAATCGCCCTCCTGGTTGTCGCGGCCTCGGCCGTGCCTGCCAAGGCGGACACGCTTGTGTATGACAACGGCCCGATCAACGGGAACATCAATGCCTGGACCATCAACTTCGGGTTCGCGGTATCTGATTCGTTCACCGTCGGCGCCGGAATCAACAACCTGACGTCCGTCACGGTTGGCCTCTGGGCGTTCCCCGGAGACTCACTTGCCAACGTCAACTGGTTGATTGGCACGAGCTTCTTCGGCAGCGACGTCAGCTCCGGAGTGAGCAGCTCAACCAACGTGTTCCAGTACACCAATGGTTACGGCTATGACATTTACGAGTCCACATTCACGATCAGTGGAGCCGTAGCGCCAGGGACCTATTACCTGACGTTGCAGAATGCCAACACCTTTCAAGGCAACCCGATTTACTGGGATGAGAACGACGGACCGTCGCAGGCCATGGAGAACACCGTTGGCTCGATCGGTTCGCAGTCGTTCCAGGTTTACGGCACGGGCAACATTCAGCAGACGCCCGAACCGGCTTCGCTCCTTCTGCTTGGCTCCGGCTTGCTCGGGCTGGCGGGTGGAATCCGGAAGCGCATGAAGGCGTAGTTTTCCAGCCTTCCGAGAACTGAAAGAAGAGGCGCTGCGCGACGCAGCGCCTCTTTTTTTTGTCCGCAGAGCTGCTACTAAGCGTGCATGCAGAATCAAGCGTGGTCGAAAAACGCTCTAGCGTGAGGTCCTCGGTCTCGAGCCACCCCACTCCCGGAAGATACGCAGGGCAAGGGACTTCCGGAAGCCTGTTATCCCTATTGTGCAAAACTCTTGCTCAGTGCGGCCATATAGTTCTAGAACCATAGGATGTATCTGTGGTACCGGTACCGTGTGTTTACAACAATTTGGAGACAATTTTGGGGTCATTTTAAATGGATTTTGCAATGTGCCAGGTTGGACTCCCAGTTGCAGGCATATACGCCAGTTAGGCTTTTGGTTTGTGCTCTGAAATCTCGGAAGGCAGAAAGAACCTAGGGAGAAACCTGATGAAGAAACTCATGTACATCGCTGTAATCGCCGTCCTGGTTGTCGCGGCCTCGGCCGTGCCAGTCAAGGCCGACACGCTTGTGTATGACAATGGCCCGATCAACGGGCAAGTCGAAGCCTATACAATCAACTTCGGCTTCTCGGTATCCAACTCGTTCACGTTGAGCGCGGCCACGTCCGGCCTGGACAGAATCCAGATCGGCATGTGGGCTTTCCCCGGAGACACCCCGCTGACAGTTGACTGGCAGATTGGCACCAGCTTCTTCGCCAGCGACGTAGCCTCGGGCGCGGGCGCAGCTCTGACGAACACTTTCCAATACACCAATGGCTTCGGCTATGACATTTACCAGTCCGACTTCACCATCAGCACCGCGGGACTGGCAGCCGGAACCTACTACCTCACCCTGGACAACGCCACGACGGCGCAAGGCAACCCGATTTACTGGGATCAGAACAGCGGCCCATCCTCAGCGATGGACAGCGCCCTCGGATCCGTTCCGTCTGAGTCGTTCCAGGTGTACGGTGGCGGCGTGATCACACAGACACCCGAACCGGCTTCTCTCCTTCTGCTTGGCTCCGGCTTGCTGGGGTTGGCGGGTGGAATCCGGAAGCGCATGAAGGCGTAGTTTTTTCTAGCCTTCCGAGAACTGAAATGAAGAGGCGCTGCGCGATGCAGCGCCTCTTTTTTTTCCAAGGGGGAAACCCGATGAACACTCGAAGGATCTGGTACATGGTAGCGATTGGCGTCCTGTTTGTTGCGGCGTCGGCCGTGCCGGCCAAGGCAGATACTCTCTTGTACAGCAACGGCCCGGTCAACGGGACAATCAATGCCTGGACCATCAACTTTGGCTACGCGGTGTCCGATTCGTTCACCGTCGGGCTCAATAACGGCGTGGCGTCGGTTACGATCGGCGTCTGGTCGTTCCCCGGCGACGGTGGTCTTGGCCAAGTTGACTGGTCCTTCGGCACCGCGTTCTTCGGCTCGGACATCAGCTCGGGAACTAGCGTGGCAACTAACGAGTTCGATTACGTTAATGGCTCCGGGTATGACATCTATGAATCCACGTTCTTTGTCACCACTGGCACGCTGAGCCCAGGGACCTACTACCTGACGCTGCAGAATGCCACCGTAACCAACAACGACGGCGACCCGATTTATTGGGATGAGAACGACGGGCCGTCCTCCGCGATGGATAGCGCGACTGGGCCGATCGGCTCAGAGTCATTCCAACTGACCGGCGTTGAGTTCGCGCAGACCCCTGAGCCGGCATCGCTCCTTCTGCTTGGCTCCGGGTTGCTCGGCCTGGCGGGCGGAATCCGGGAGCGCATGAAGGCGTAGTTTTTCTAGCCTTCCGAGAACTGAAGAAGAGAGGCGCTGCGCGACGCAGCGCCTCTTTTTTTTGCCTGCAAAGCTGCTCTCCCAAGCGTGGTCGAAAAGCGCCCTAGCGCTGGGGTCCTAGGTCCTAAGCCCCCCCCCCGAAGATATGAAAAGCAAGGGACTTCCGGAAGGCTGTTATCCCTATTGTGCAAAACTCTTGCTCACTGCCAGCCATTGGTTCTAGGACTACGGTAGGCAACGCGGATACTAGTACCATATGTTTGCAATGACTTGTGGGCTCCGGAGACCAGATTTTACAGCAATTTTACATCTGTCCCAGGTTGGGCTCCCAGTTGCAGGCATATAAAGCAGTTAGGCTCTTGGGTTGTGTTGCAAAATCTCGGAAGGCAGAAAGAATCTAGGGAGAAACGATGAATACTCGGAAACTCATGTACGTGGTTGTGATCGCCCTCCTGGTTGTCGCGGCCTCGGCCGTGCCTGCCAAGGCGGACACGCTTGTGTATGACAATGGCGGGATCAACGGGCAAACGAATGCTTACACCATCAACTTTGGCTGGGAAGTCTCGAACTCCTTCACGTTGAGCGCGGCCACGTCCGGCCTGGACAGAATTCAGATCGGCCTGTGGGCTTTCCCCGGAGACACACCGCTGACAGTTGACTGGTCAATCGGGACCAGCTTCTTCGGCAGCGACATAGCCTCGGGAGCGGGCGCATCTCTGACCAACACGTTTCAATACACCAATGGCTACGGCTATGACATTTACCAGTCCGACTTCAACATCAGCACCGCGGGCCTGGGTGCCGGAACCTACTACCTCAGCCTGGACAATGCCACGACAGCGTTCGGCAACCCGGTCTACTGGGATTTGAACAATGGACCGTCATCTGCCATGCAGAACAACGGAGTTGGCTCGATTGGCTCCGAGTCGTTCCAGGTGTACGGCGGCGGCGTCATCACACAGACGCCCGAACCGGCTTCTCTCCTTCTGCTTGGCTCCGGCTTGCTGGGGTTGGCGGGCGGAATCCGGAAGCGCATGAAGGCGTAGTTTTTCTGGCCTTCCGAGAACTGAAGAAGAGAGGCGCTGCGCGATGCAGCGCCTCTTTTTTTTGCCCGCCGAGCTCCGCGTAAGGGTGCCCCGCTCAGCGCGAGAGGCCCTTTAGAACCGTCCCCCGAACCCCCATTGCCCTGAGCCCGGGGGAACGTGCAAGGCCAGGGTGCTGGAACCCTCCTTATCCTTAGTGTGCAAATCCATTGTCCCTTCCGTGGGTATGATACTAGGGCTAATAGGGAATTAAAGATGCGGGTACCTTTTATGTTCAATAACTTGCATGCCGCCGTATGGGATTTTACGGAAATATGCCAGATGTTCCAGGTTGGACTCCCACTTGCACTGTTTAGGGGGGGCTAAGCTTTTGGTTTGTGCTTTAGAATCTCGGGGGGCAACTGATGAATACTCGGAAACTGTGGTTTATCGTTGTAGTCGCCGTCCTGGTTGTCGCGGCTTCGGCCATGCCAGCCAAGGCGGATACGTTGATTTATGATAACGGCCCGGTCAACGGGCAAGTCGTGAGCTGGACCATCAATTTCGGGTCCCTGGTATCTGATTCGTTCACCGTTGGCGCGAGCGGCACGTCCCTGACGTCGGTCACCGCCGGCATCTGGGTCTTGCCTGGCGACGGCGGCCTCGGCACCACTCAGTGGTCCATTGGTTCCGCGTTCTACGGCACGGACATCGCCAACGGCGACTCCGCGGCCACGAACGTGTTCCTGTACACCAATGGGGCCGGCTTTGACGTTTACGAGTCCTCGTTCGCCATCAGCACCGCCTCGCTGGCAGCGGGGACCTATTACCTGACACTTCAGAACGCCACTACAGCCAACAACCTCCCCGACCCGGTTTTTTGGGATCAGAACAGCGGGCCGTCGCAGGCGATGCAGAGCATAACTGGGTCGATCCCCTCGGAGTCGTTCCAGGTTTATGGCAACACGGGCATCACACAGACACCCGAACCGGCTTCTCTCCTTCTGCTTGGCTCCGGCTTGCTGGGGTTGGCGGGCGGAATCCGGAAGCGCATGAAGGCGTAGTTTTTTCCAGCCTTCCGAGAATTGAAGAAGAGAGGCGCTGCGCGATGCAGCGCCTCTTTTTTTTTCCGCAGGGCTCCCGAAATGTGCTTCCCCCCGGCTCGAAGACCCGTGCAAAGAGCATGCAGGATCGAGTGGTTTCCGGAACAACGTTGCCCGTAGTGTGAAAACTTATTGTCCAATTCCCTGCCAGGACAAAAAAAAGACAAATGGCCATCCGAACACTAACGCTATATCTTTCCAATGGCTTGGAGGTCTTTTCCACGGGCTCTCAAATTCTGTTCCGAATTGGGCTTGCAACTGCACTGAATGTGCGGAGTGGTTCTATGTTTGTGTCCCAAAATCTCAGAGAGCAGGTAACCATGAAAAAGATTCTCTTCGTTTTGGCAGTAGCCGTCCTCGTGGCGGCGGCCTCGGCCGTGCCCGCGATGGCGGATTCCCTTGTTTACAACCAGTCGTGGGATGGCACCGGCAACCTGTTTGCATCGCAGAACGACACTAATGGCAATGGAAACTTTGCCACCACTTACGATAACTTCACGCTGGGCACCAGCTCCGTTCTTGACAAGGTGACCTGGGTTGGCGGGTACTTCAACCCTCCGGTTCAAGGGTTGATCACCGGGTACACCATTCAATTCTACGCGGACCTTGGCAGCGGTCTGGGCCCGGGGGCTTCGCTCTTTTCCGAGCATGTGAGCGGAAATGCCAGCGAGACGCTTATCAGCGGAACGGATTACTCCTACTCACTGAACATCAACCCCTTTACGGCGAACGCAGGCACGACCTACTGGATGTCCCTCGTGCCTGATGAGGGCTTCCCTCCGCAATGGGGCTGGGCCACGGGTACGGGCGGCGACGGTGCGGCCTGGCAGTGCTTCTTTGGCGCCTGCGGTCCACTTTCCAGTGACTTGACCTTTGCGCTGTACGGCAACCCCGTCACAACACAGACCCCCGAACCCGCTTCTCTCCTTCTGCTTGGCTCCGGCTTGCTGGGCCTGGCAGGCGGAATCCGGCGGCGCATGAAGAAGGCATAGTTTTTCCAGCCTTCCGAGAACTGAAGGAAGAGGCGCTGCCAGATGCAGCGCCTCTTTTTTTTGCCCGCGACTCCTCCGCGAAGCGCTCTCTATGCCGCTCGGAAGTTCCTCCCAGCGCCCTCCCGGATTCTGCGTTCCGCTCGCGCGGAATTCGCACAATTGAAGTGACGCACTCGTCTGCATGGCGAGACGCAGACAAATTACTTGCTTTTTGTTTACCTATGTGTTATTATGGGGTGTGAGTATGACAGAAGAACGCATTCTCGACGCACCTCGTGCCCTCCTTGGAGGAGGCCGGTGGAGACTGTACTCCACTTAGCTGCCTCCCTCCGCCCCGGCCAAACCGGGGTCCCCGCACAAAACTTCCAGATTTCTAATCGCCAATCACTTTTATTAGAATTCCGCGCAACTCAGTCAAAACAAACGGTCGCGCCTCTTTCTAATCGCAAAAAAATACGGTTTTCATTTCCGGCCGTGGAGCGCGCGGCGGTCAAATCTGGCAAGAGAGTTCCCATCCCCGGCAGGAGTCGCGCTGCGTGCTGCTCCATTCTGAAACAGTTCAGCCGCGAGGCGTCCGCGCTTTTCCCACTGCAAATTTCTAAAGCATCTGAAATGTTGAGCTTTCAAATTCGTTGCTGCGATTCTCAAAGTTTCGGAATTTGGACCCGTTCTTGCTTCTCCATGAGGGAGAGATCAAAGGTCGCTTTTGGTGTGGAATTCGGAGGGCGGAAAATGAAGCGGGCGTGGCTAATCGCAGCAGCAGTGGCGCTGGTTCTTGCATGGCCCGGGTTGGCAAGCGCCGACTCGACTCTGTTTTACAGTGGCGACCCGAACGGGGTGAACGCCCTGGCAAACGAGAACAACGACCTGCTCGGGAACTATGCGAATTACGGTGCGGCGGTTTACGACAACTTCATCGTGAGCGGCGGCACGTGGACGGTCAGCGGGCTCTTCAGCCTGAACGAACAGACATCGGCTTTCGGATTCAGCGGCACGGCGTTTTATTCCATACGCTCCGGCGTTTCGACCGGCATCGGAGGCACGATTGTGGCCCAGGGCATCACGGCGGCCACGGAGACGCTCGATGGCTTCAACAACTTCGGCGACACCGGCTACAAGACTCTGATCGGCGGCCTGAGCATCACACTCGCGCCGGGACAGTACTGGCTGACGGTGGTGCCCTTCGGAGCCGGCATGGGCGCGGGCCGGTCCTTCCAGGATCTGACCAGCTTTGCCAACTGCGTGGACTGTGGAGCGCACACCGGCAACGACTCATTCTTTGACTCCAGCTTCTACAATGCGAGCTTCGCGCCTGCCTCGAATTACGCCGGCGGCACGGCGGATTTCTCCATGGGCGTGATCGGCACCAGCAGCGGAAGCCAGACGCCCGAGCCGGCTTCTCTCGTTCTGCTTGGCTCCGGCCTGCTGGCGCTGGCGGCTGCAATCCGCAAGCGCATGAAGCCGCTGGAAGTATCGGCGCGCTAAAGCAAGAAAGGGCGCTGCTCCACGCAGCGCCCGGTGTCCGGCGTCCGGCGCCCGGCCTTCGGTCCGGCGATGTCAAGGATTCGCCGGCAACCCGCCGGCGCCGGCAACCCGCCGGCGCCGCAACAGGCCCGCATATTTTCCTCCGCAGCTTGCGCCGGACGCACAAACCCTTTAGGCTAGCCGCCAACGATGAATCCGCAACTCATTGTTACCGGCGCGATCTGGTACATCGTCTTCCTGTTCTCCACAACATGCCACGAAGGCGCGCACGCGCTGGTAGCCAAGATGGGCGGCGACCCGACCGCGTTTCATGGCGGCCAGGTGACGCTGAATCCCGTGCCGCACATCCGCCGCGAGCCCTTTGGCCTTGTGGTCGTGCCGATCCTCTCCTATATCTTTGCCGGCTGGATGCTGGGCTGGGCCAGCGCGCCCTACGATCCCGAATGGCAACGCCGTTATCCGCGCCGTGCGGCGTGGATGGCGCTCGCCGGCCCGGGGGCGAATTTCGCGCTGCTGCTGCTGGCTGCCGCAGCCATTCGCGCGGGAATGGCGTTCGGAGTTTTTCATGCGCCGGAGAGCCCGCAGTTCACAAGCATCACCGAAGCCACCGTCCCCGGCATCGCGGGGTTCGCCGCCACCTTCCTCAGTATTCTGTTCCTGCTTAACCTGTTGCTGGCGACGTTCAATCTTCTTCCCGTGCCGCCGCTGGACGGGCGAAACGTCATCACGCTGTTCATGAGCGAGCGCACGGCGATGAGCTTTCTGGAATGGAGCCGTAGCTCCGGCTTCGGAATGGCGGGCATTTTCCTGGCCTGGGTCGTTTATGGCAAGCTCTTCTCCTACCTCTATTTGATCGCCTTGAACCTGCTGTATCCGGGCCTGCATTACGGCTAGCCTCGCGGGAGGGTGATTCAAAAGCGTACAACTGTTTGAGTTGTGCACGCCGCCAGGTTTGGCCCGCCGCAGATTCTTGCTTTAAGTCCTGTCGATTGAAGGGAAATGCTGGCTGGGCCGTTTGGCAGTCCCGCTGCATATCCAAGATTGAGGTCAAGGACATGAACCCGCACGGCGTGCAAGCAGAAAACTATTATGTGGAAGTTTCGGGCTGGGATATTTCGGAGAAGTTCTTTGTGGAGAAAGCGCCGCTTGACTGGGATCCCGACGGGGGAGAAAGAATCTATCTGCGCAGCAAAATCCGCGAAGGAGTGGTGGTCTTTGTGCGCCTTATGCAATCGGTAGCTGATGTAGCCTACCCCATGGCGTACCAGGCCACGCGGGTGGGTCCGCCGGACGCACAAGGGCTCCGCCGGGTAGCCGTGGTTCAGTTGCGGCCGCGCTTGCGGCCGGTGGGCCGGGAAGCTGTCTTGGCGCAGGCTCAGCCGCTGGAGAACTAGGCCCCGGATGTCATCACGGGGCGCGCTGGATTGAGGCGCGCTCGCGTTCCTTCTTTGAGAATTTCGTACCGGACTGGAACGGGGGGATGGTCCAGCGCGGAAACAGTCCGAACGAAGCTAAGACCCGCCGAATTTCCCATTTTGGTGACCCACTCTCAACTGATTGTCTTGAAATTGCTTATCACATGCTGAGCAATCGGACTTGCTAAGCACGGTCTGCAAGGGGAACGCATTTCATCGCTGAGGATGTGGCACAGGCCTTGCGAGTGACTCAGCAGAGTGGCTACGACAGCCGAAAAGCCGATTGTCAGCTTGACGCGCAAAAACCTAAGTGTGTGCGTGCTGGATGACGAACACGATCTGGTCGAGGTAACCGCGGCGTCGCTCGAAAAGGCGGGCTTCCCCACCACAGGCACCACCGATCCGAACGAAGCGCTGCAGCAAGTCCGTGCAGGGAGTTGCCGGGTGGTACTGGCGGACATGAAGATGCCGCGGATGGACGGGTTAACGTTCCTGGAGAAGAGCATGCAGTGCGACCCGGGGACGTACGTCATCCTGGCCACCGGGTATTATTCGGTGGATTCGGCGATCGAAGCGATCAAGCGGGGCGCCTATGATTACGTGTGCAAGCCGCTCGATTATCCGCGGCTGTTGCGCACGCTCGATGAGCTGGCGGAGGTGTTTACGCAGCGCTCGCACATCCGCGAGCTGGAAAACCAACTGCTGAACAGCCTGGAATTCCACGGGATCGTGGGGAAGAGTCCGGCGATGTTGGAGGTGTTCGACCTGGCGCGAAAGGTGGCCAAGCACTATACGAACGTGTTGCTGAGCGGGGCGACGGGATCGGGGAAAGAGCTGGTGGCACGGGCGCTGCACCGCATGAGCCCGGTCGCGCAGGAGCGTTTCGCGGTCTGCAACTGCTCGACGCTGGTGGATACGCTGCTCGAAAGCCAGCTCTTCG
>Ga0073928_10005868_pt1 | contig 16901 bp, 17 predicted proteins | sample PaiPotPPA55metaG_FD_76969 | JGI IMG/M metagenome (GOLD analysis project Ga0073928, IMG submission 76969) | Iron sulfur acid spring bacterial and archeal communities from Banff, Canada, to study Microbial Dark Matter (Phase II) - Paint Pots PPA... ... | reverse complement strand
TTTTGCAAGGCGTAAACGACGGCGAGCAAGAAGTAGATTCCGAGAGCGGCTTCAGCGAAAGGCATCAAGCCGGCGCTTTTGCGGTAGGTTTTCTTAGACCAGTCGGAGTTGCCGCTTCCAGTTGCGTTGGCTTCGACGCAGTATTTTGGGGTGCGCACGAATTCCGATTTGACATTGAAGATGGCTTCAAGAACTCCCCAAGCGTTGCGTACGGAAAGTCCGATGCCGACCGCCATTACGAAGGGAAGATACAGAAAAGTGCGCTTCCAAGTTTTGGGATAGAGCGCGCGTTCAGCGGCGAGATAAAAAGACGAGATGGAACAAGTAGAGGCGAGGAACAGCGGCAGGTCGATTACGAAAATCTGAAACCATCCCTGATAAAAGCGCACGATCATGGCGGGGAGCAAGATGATGGACATGACAACCATGAGCGGATAGCTGATGTTGGCGGTGAGATGGAAAAATGCTTCGGCTTTGACGGCGGCGGGCTCGTGTGAACGGAGAACGCGCGGAAGGATTTTCTTTGCCGTTTGCATTAAGCCTTTGGCCCAGCGGGCTTGTTGCGATTTGAAGGCGTTCATTTCAACCGGCAGCTCAGAGGGGCATTCGATTTCCGGCAAATAGAGGAAATGCCAGCCGCGAAGCTGGGCGCGGTAGGAAAGGTCGGTGTCTTCGGTGAGTGTGTCGTGCTGCCATCCGCCAGCGTCGTCGATAGAGGTGCGACGCCAGATGCCTGCAGTGCCGTTGAAATTGAAGAAAAGGCCGCTGCGAAAGCGGGCGGAATGCTCGATGACGAAATGGCCGTCGAGCAGAATGGCTTCGACTTCGGTGAGCGCGGAATAGTTGCGGTTGATGTAGCTCCAGCGCGTTTGAACCATGGCGAGCTTTTCATCGGCGAAGTAAGGCACGGTGCGGCGCAGAAAATCGGCGGGCGGAATAAAATCAGCATCGAAGATGGCGACGAACTCGCCTGACGCGGATTTCAAACCTTCCTGAAGCGCGCCTGCTTTGAAACCTTCGCGATTGTCGCGATGGATGTATGAGATGGGCAAGCCCAGGGCGCGGTAGCGGTCCACGCAATCGCGAGCGATCAGCTGGGTCTGGTCGGTGGAGTCGTCGAGAACCTGAATTTCGAGAAGCTCATGCGGGTAGTCGAATTGCGAAACGGCTTCCACCAGGCGTTCGGTGACGTAGCGTTCGTTGTAGATGGGAAGCTGAACGGTAACTTTGGGCCAGGAGGCAATTTCCGGCGGCGGCCCGGCGACGTGTTTGCGGTTTTTGTAATAGTTATAAACCAGGGCGTAGCGATGAATGCCGTAGGCGGCCAGGATAATCATTACAAAAAAGTACGGGAGCATGATGGCGAGATCGAAAGAATTTAGTTGGTAGACGCCGCGGAATGGGTTGTACGCAGGGTCGGTGTTACGGCGCCAGTAGTCCGAGAGGGGATTGCCGGGCGCAAGCCACGCAGCGGCTAAAATTATCGAGTTATAAAGCGCGAGCATGCGTTGTTTGTCTCCGAAGACTTGCACCGGATCGGCGCGTTAAGCTACTGATGAGCCTGCGATTGCTGGGGAGTCGCGGCGTCAGGTGACAATTATACGGTGGCATCGCGGGCTGTCAATGAAGATGGTTTAGAGGGGCTCGTGGTCACGCGTTTAGACGGCGAGGCGATGCTATTCAGGACTTTCTGCCAAACAAGTGGGAAACTCGCGAAGAATGCTTCTCAACTCTTGGCGAGCCGGGCAGGGCAGCCAGGCGCTCGCGCGCTTTGGCATGCAGCGGGTTGAGCTCGAGAAGTACCAGGTAAACCTCGCGAGCAGTTTCGGCAAGCTGCATTTCCTCGAGCAATTCGGCGAATTGAATGTAGACGGGCTCGCGCCAACGATCCAGTTTGATGGCTATTTGGAAGTGCTCGACGGCCTCTTCGTGATATTGGGGAATTGTGGCGAGACTGCGCGCGAGCGTGGCGTGGTAAAGAGCGTTGTCTGGAGATAGTTGAATACACTTGCGCAACCAGACCACCGAACCAAGGTAGTTTTTGGCACGGAGGCACTCGGTAGCGCGCTTGAGCCATTGCTGAATGGATTCCTCGAGGTCCGTTTTTCCGCGATGCATGCTAAAACCGCCGTCAGAGGCCAGACGTTTGTCGTAGGCGGCGCGTTTTTCTTCATTCTCAAGCGTTCGGTAAGCCTCGGTGATGACGACCATGAGATCCCTGACCGGGGCAGCCAGTGCTTGGTTACCCATGTGAGCGTCCGGATGGAATTTCCGGGCGAGCGCGTGATAGCTCTTTTTAAGTTGGCTGGCGGGGGATTCGGAACTGACACCGAGAAGCTGATAGTAGGTAGCTTTGCCGGTAAGTTCGATGAGCTGGCGGAGTTCGCGCTCGAAACGGCGCTGCGCGGCCTCTTCGCGGCGGGGTGAAATGGCGAGATACGAGCTGGCGGAGCGCGAAGGTGCGGGCTTCGTGGTTACCGCTGGGACAACCTCGGGCTCCGCTGCGGGAATTTCTATCCCGGATAAATAGCGATTCAGCTTCGCACGGTCTTCGGGACGCATTTGAACAAACTGTATGCCCATCCCTTTACCGGGCCGTAGGCTGCGCACGATGGCGCGCGCGCGAACCTGTCCGTTAGGCAAATCAAAGATCAAGTCAATGCTGGAGCCGGCAGAGGCCGGGTTTGCGGTGTGAAGGAAGAGACCTCCGAGCCCCATAACTTCCGCTAGAGAAGTACAGGTTTGTTTGGCGGACTTCCAACCGACCCACATGCCCTTAGGCGCGCGGACGCGAGGATACTTGCGAGGTATTTTGGGTTCTGGCGACATGCTCAGGGCCGGCAGACTGCCATATGGAAAGTTTATTCGTTGCCAGTCCGGGAACCATTAATTTCGGCGAAGATGCGCTTCAATGAGTAACGTAACAGGGGCATTACCGGCGTTGGAGCACCGGAGATTGACCGCCCGTAAGCACCCGCCTACAATGCCTGCACGAAGGGGAGAGTGCCAATGGATTGCTTCAGGAACCGATTGTCGTTGGTGACGCTGGCGGCCTTGGGAATAGCGCTGATCGCTGCGGCAGTATTTTTCAATGGCAAGGCTGGGATTGCGAATGCCAGTGGAAAAGCTGTGCTTGCACAGCGTCATGCGGATGATCCGGTTTTGGCCAAGGCTTACCGGTTCGAGAGAGGCGGGTGGATTTACGTTCACCTGGAAGGCGCGCCGCACGACATCGGCTACCAGCATGGGTATCTTTTGGCGCCGGAAATTTCGGATGCTTTCGCGGCGGTGAGTTCAGAGATGACCTATACGTCGAAGCGCGATTGGAATTTTTTTCGGCGTGCCGCGCACACCATGTTTTGGCCGAAGACCGATGTGGATTACCAGTCGGAGCTGGCGGGAATTGCCGACGGCTTACACGCGCGGGGGTACAAACTGGATCTCGACGATATTGTGGCCATGAACGGGTTCATGGAATTAGCGGATTATTATGTTCCCTGGCTGGACCATCAAACGCACACTGCTGGGGGACCTGCGAAGTCCGGGGCGGAGCACTGCAGCGCGTTTGTGGCAGCCGGAAGTTATACGAAAAACCATCAGATCGTGATGGCCCACAATAACTGGACGAGTTACAACTACGGCGCGCGATGGAACATTATTTTCGACATCGTTCCACAACGGGGCTACAGCATGCTGATGGATGGATTTCCCGGCGTGATCGCGAGCGACGATGATTTCGGCGTTAACTCGGATGGATTGATGATTACCGAAACTACCATCACCGATTTCCACGGGTGGGACCCGAACGGGAAGCCGGAGTTCGTGCGCGCGCGCAAAGCCATGCAGTTTGCGGGGTCGATCGATGAGTTCGTAAAAATTATGTTGGATGGAAATAATGGCGGCTATGCGAACGACTGGCTGTTGGCGGACCGCAAGACGGGAGAAATTGCGCGATTTGAACTGGGACTGCTGCACAGCAAGATGTGGCGAACCAAGGACGGATATTACGTAGGCTCAAATTTTGCAAGCGATCCGGCGGTGTTGAAGGGCGAGACGACGTTTGATCCTAATAATATGGCGGCTTCGGCGAATGCCCGGCACGCGCGTTGGGATGAATTGATGGCGGCGAACCAGGGGAAAATTGATGCGACGCTCGCCCAGGCATTCCTTGCGGATCATTACGATACCTACACCAAAAAGACGGGACCGAATCGGCGCACGCTCTGCGGGCACGGCGACATGGCTACTGAAGGCGATCCGGCGTTTGCGAAGATTCCCTATAACCCGACGGGGTCGGTGGAAGGAAAAGTAATCGACACACACATGGCGGAATCGATGACTTTTATTGCTCACACCGGTCATCCGTGCGGGACGAATTTCAAGGCGCGGGAGTTCTTACAGGCGCATCCGGAATATTCGTGGCAAGCGAGCACCTTGATCGATATGGATGCGGGGCCGTGGACGCAATTTCGGTCGGGCGAGCATGCGCCGAGTGGTGAAGCGGAGGAAAAATAAACTACGGATTTTTCTTCTTGGTTTTCTTTGTCGGCCTGGGTTTTAGTGTTTGGACGTATTCATAGCTCCACTGAAAATATTGTTGCAGGGTCTTGGTATCTTTCAGAAGATTGTGGGGCACTGTCACGTATTCCTTCATTACCGCGCCGTAAGCCTGAAACAGCGTGGTCTTATACTTCTTTAGAAATTTTTCTCGCTCATTTTCGGGAAGCCGGAGGGCCAACGAACCGGACGGATTTAGATAGGTGAACATGTGGCCGTTCAATGAGGTATAAGGGTTCGCGGCGCCTTTGCGTTCAACATTGGGATTGGTTTTGACGAGCTTTTCGTATAACTCCAATTTATCGGCGGGGATGTTGTTCTTTTTTTGCGAGCTCACGGTGTTTTCTCAAGTGTGAGCGGAGCTGGAGGAATGTGTTGCTCGAGGTAACGCAGCAAAAGGCTGTAGAGATGGAGAGTGGTGCCGGGGCCTTCGTTGATGGCGTGGGTGCGGTTGGGGTATTCCATGAAATCGACGGGCTTGTCCAGCTCAATCAGGCGGTTGAGCAGTAGTTCCGAGCCGGAGTAATGGACGTTGTCATCGCCGGAGCCGTGTACCAGGAGCAAATTTCCTTGCAGGCCCTCCGCAAAATTAATGGCGGAGCTGTTGCGATAGCCATCCACGTTCTGAAGCGGCAATCCCATGTAGCGCTCCTGATAAATCGTGTCGTAGAGGCGCAGATCGGGAACGGGGGCGACGGCCATTCCCAGCTTGTACAAATTCGGAGAGCGGAACAGCAGGCTTAGCGTGCTGGTGGCGCCGCCACTCCATCCCCAGATGGCTACACGGGAAGAGTCCGCAAAGGTGTGCGTGCGAAGGAAGGCTTGCAGCGCGGCAGACTGATCCTTGACGATGACCGGCTGAATTGCGCCGTACACAATTTTGCGCCAAGCCCGTCCTTTTGGCGCGGGTGTGCCGCGATTATCAAAGCTGACCACCACGTAGCCGGCAGCGGCGGCTGCACGATTGAAATAATTGTTCCAGGTGCCCCATTCGTCGAGCACGGTTTGAGCGGCGGGTTCGCCATACACGTAAACAAGCAGCGGATATTTTCTTGCAGGATCAAAGTGTGGGGGCTTGAGCATCCAGCCGTCGAGCGTGACTCCGTCAGCGCCATCGACCTTGAAGAATTCGGTGGATGTCTCGAGTAGAGTGGCGGCATTCGCACGGAACACGGCGTTGTCTTCCAGGACGCGAACCGACCGATGGCCGGGAAATTCGACCAAATCGGTGACCGGCGTAAGGTCGGCGCGCGAATAGCGATGGAAGGCCCAGTGGGAATCGGGAGACATGTCGTAAAAATGCGTGCCGGGTGAGCTGGACGGACTTACGCGTTCTGCGCTTCCGGAACCGTCAAGGCGCGTACGGTAAAGATATTGCTGGGTGGCATTGTCGGGAGAGGCGTCGAAATAAAGCCAGCCGGATTTTTCGTCTGCGCGGGCAAGGCCGGTGACATCGAAATTCCCGTGGGTGATGAGTTGGACGCGTTTGCCATCGCGAGAAACCAGGTAGGCATGGCGCCAACCGTCGCGTTCGCTCAGCCAGAGAAAATCCGCACCGTTGTGCAGCCATGTGATTTGAGGCATAGCGTCGACCCAGGCTGCGTCATGATCCTGAAAAATTGACTGTACGGCGCCGGTAGCGGCGCGGGCGAGCAGAACATCATTGGTATTTTGCAAACGATTCAGATGCTCGATGGCGAGGTCGTTTGAATTTGTAGCCCAATCCATGCGGGCGATGTAATTGTCGCGTGGATCGCCGGGTACCTGCATCCAGCGGGTGGGGCCACCTGTAACGTCCACCACACCAACGCGCACGGATGAGTTTGTGGCGCCGGGAATTGGGTACGCGATATCGACGACAGAAGGATAGCGGCCGAGACCGGGATAGGGAAAACCAGTGACGATTTCGCGTGGCGTACCGAGATTGTAAATGAGGCGAAAAATCTGCACGCCAGTGGTGTCAAATTGCCAATAGGCGATGTGACGGCTGTCCGGACTCCAGCGAAAGCCATCGCGAACGTCCAGCTCTTCTTCGTAAACCCAATCGGAAGTGCCGTCTATCAATGTGGCGGAGCCATCGGTAGTGAGCGCGGAAATTTTTGCCGAGGCCAGGTCTTCGACATAAATATTGTTGGCTCGCACGTAGGCCACTTTGGAGCCGTCGGGGGAGAATTTCGCAAACATCAAAGAAGATGCGGGAGCGTCGGCGCTGAGTTTCTGTAATACGCCGGACTGCAGCGTGAGCACCCAGTAATCGCCGCGAGTGTTCAGCCGCCACACCTGAGCGGAGTTGGTATAGATCAGCAAGCGGGTTTTGTCCTTCGACCAAGAATAATCTTCGATTGCCAGCGGAGATTGCGCGCCGGGAGGGATTAGTTTTGCGGCGGAGACGAGGATTTCGCGCTTACCGGTGGCGGTTTCGCAGCGAACGATATCCTGAGCGTCTTTGTTGGCGGCCGAGGGTTCCAGCGTGGTGTAGAACTGCCCGTCGTCGAGCCAGCGTGCGGGGCCAAAAATCTTAGGCTCGAAATCCGTGGAAGCGAACAAGCGATGGAGGAGTTTGTCAGAATCTGCGGAAATCGGTGAAGCCGGCGTTGGGTTCTGCGCGAATGTTCGTGGAGCGTGAGCGAACCAGCCGGCCACTACGATAAGCAGGCAAAGACATCGCCTGAAGAGTTTGCGGCGGAAAAGTCCAACCTTCTTCGAAGGAAAAGAACTCATGCAAGCTCCCAAGTTGGGTTTCACAACCTCGTTTGTCTACTTTGTGAAATTACTCTCCCCGATTTCGCGGCCGTTGGTGGGCTGGATGGGGCGCGCGTTGTCGGGATAAAGCTTCGCAAAAGCGGCGATCTGAGCCGGAGAAAGCTCGACGGGAGTTTTCATCACGAACCATTTCACATCGCCACAGGGCGGAATAGTAAGCGAGCCATCGAAGGTGTAGTAATTCTGATCGGCGGGCAGCAAATCGGCGGCATTGATCACAACTTTCTTGAATTCCACTTCCTTGTCGATTTCCTTGGGGATATGAGCCCAAATATCGCGGATCAGCGGATTTTCATTGCCGCTCTTCAGCATGACTCCGACTGCTATGGCATGGCCGTCCGCGCTCACATGGACTAGGTGAAGGACCATGTCAGATTTCTGTCCGTTTATTTCTTCTTCGCTGGGATGATGAAAGTGAAACTGCACCAACGGATATTGTTTGCTGTCAACGGTGATGCTGCTTCCGGCCTCATAATTCACGCGGATGGTGTGGCCGTTGTTCACGATCCTCATGGGGCTGAGCTTGTAATCAAATCGAATTGGTTTCAGGTCGGCTGGCTTGGCGTCTTTAATGTCGATAGGTGATTGATGCTGGCCGGTTTTGCAAGCAGCAAAACTGGGGTCGAGATCGCCCCAATGGTCGGGACCATCGGGGCCAGAATAGCTCCAGTGAGGGGCGCCGCCGGCAGGGCGTTGTTGACTGAAAGCCGCAGGGGTACTGAGAAGGAGAATGGTAGAAAGCGCTGCAACGCTCCAAAGCGAAATCGACGTACGAGATTTCATGGGCTGCTCCGTAAGACGGGCCATAGCATCCCATTCTGCGGCGAAATCTTCAACATGCTTGCGGTAGGAGCTGAACCGGCAGCCGGCGAGGCTAGTGTGATAGCGTCGGCGGTGATGCCTCGCCATAGGATCGCGTAATGAAAGCTGCAACATTGGTGATTGTGAATCCGGCGGCGGGTGGGGGACGAGCCTTGCGGGCAGAGGCAGGCATCGCGAAGTTGCTGAAGTCACGTGGCCACCAGGCGGATTTTTCGCATTCGCGAAGCTCTGAGGACATGCGCCAGCAAGCGGAGCGCGCTATTCGCCAAGGATATCGCTACGTGGTGGCGCTGGGAGGCGATGGGGGATTTCATTACGTGGTGGAGGCGCTGCACGGGACCGATGCGGTCGCGGGTTTTTTCCCTGCGGGGAACGGCAATGACATCGCGGCGGATCTGGGGATTCCGGCCGATCCGTTGGATGCGGCCGAGGCGTTTTTGAAGGCGGCTCCGCGAGGAATCGATTTGATTCGCGCTCGATTCCGCGATGGACGGACGGCGCATTACATTGGAGCAGGTGGGATGGGCCTGGATGCCGAGGCAGCGCACCTTGCCAATACGAAATTCAAGCGCTGGCCGGGCGTTACGCGTTATCTGGCCGGCGCGATTTGGGAGTTTTTTAACGGTGGAACGACAGGACTGCATGTTGAAATTGACGGTGTCACCTGGGACGGGCGGGTTCTATTTGTAGCGGTGGCTAACTCCACGCGCTATGGATCCGGTGTACGAATTGCGCCGGAAGCAAAGATGGATGATGGTTTGATCGACGTTGCATTGGTGCAAGAGATTCGATTGGCGAGGTTAGTGGAAGCAATTCCGATAGTTTTGACGTCGGGGGATTTGCGCGGCTTCCCGGAAGTGAAGCGATACCGGTGCAAACGGATTGCGCTGGAAGCAGAGCGTCCGGCGAAAGTGCACGGGGACGGCGAGCTGCTAGGGGAGACGCCGGTAGAGCTTAGCGTACTGCCCCGCGCGGTGCAGGTAATGACGCCAAAGCTGCGTGCTAGGACGGGAGAATGAATCCAAACAGAGAGTGCGCTGCTCCCGGCGAAATGATAGGCGGCTACGCTTTCTTCTTTTTGGTTACCTTGAGGTTGACTTCAATGTCGCGCCGGGAATCAAAACTCGAAATGGTGCGAGTAGATGATGTGAAATCGTTGTGCTCGGCGTGAATTTCGTAGTCAACATTAGGATCGAGTCCGCTGAAACGATACTGACCCTTGTCGTCGGCAAAAGAAGTTTTTACGGCCTGGGTTTTCACGTTTAGCAAATAGACGACGCTGGAAGGGACGGGGTTCTCGTCCTTGTCTCCGACAAGCCCGTGGACGATGCGGAGTTGAGCCTCAGCTTTTTTTTCGTCTTTAGTCTGTGCGGCAGATGGTAAGGCTGCAAGAAGTACTACCAGGATCAAAAGTGCAGAGCGAAGGCTATTGCAAGTCTTCATAGGTTCGGGCCTCTACGGGCAATGTCTCCGCCGATTGAAGAGATGCGAGCACCTGATGAAAGCGGAACGCGAGGTCTCAGCGGATGAGCCGAAGTCATAGAGATTCCGCCATCCGAGCGTTGGAACGAAAAAGAAGAGTAAGGAGAGGCACGCAGAAGGTCATTCGGCTTCTTCTTCCTCTTCTTCTTCCTCGACGACAGCTTCTTCGGCGGATTCCTCTTCGTCGTCATCTTCCTCATCTTCGTCATCGGAAATGGCGATAAGGTGGACAGGATGAGTCTGAGTGACTTCGAGTTCAGCGTCACACTCGTGGCAGCTCAAGATTTCTCCTTCTTCCACTTCGTCTTCGTCGAGATCAATTTCGGCGTCGCATTCTGGACATCGCGTCACGGATTTCTCTCCTTAATGGGGCCGGCTTACGCCATCGAGCGTATTATATAACGCCAGTGTCAAGCTTTCGCGTGGAGGAATGTGAAAAGGTGACTAGCCGTGAGTATCCAGAGCGTCCGTTGGTGGGGGTGGGGGGTGTGGTGGTGTTGGAGGATCGCGTGCTGTTAATTCGGCGGGGCGGGCCGCCGCTGGAAGGCGAATGGTCCATTCCCGGAGGCATGCTGGAGTTGGGAGAGTCGTTGCACGAGGGAGTGCGACGTGAATTGGAAGAGGAAACAGGTTTGGCGGTGAGCGTTCACGAATTGATCGAAGCGTTCGATCGTGTGACGGCGGATGTGGAAGGCAAATGGCGCTATCATTTTGTGATCCTGGATTATTTGTGTGAAGTGGTGAGCGGGGCGCCGCGAGCGGGAAGCGACGTGGTTGACGTCGCTTGGGCGCGGGAAGAAGAGTTGGAGCGATTTTCGCTTACGCCGACGGCGATGCGCGTGATCCAGCGGGCGTTTGAGATGGCACGAGCGCGATCAAGCACATAGCTAAGGCGAATTTCTTCGATGTGGTGTGTCAGCTATTCAGCCGCAAGTAGACTTTCTTGTGCAGGATACTGCCTTCGTCCCCGATTAAGATGTGCGCGAGCCATTGTGGCGCGGTGGGACTGGCAACCAGAAGCTTCAGTCCGCTGACGGAGGGGGGAAGGTCGAAGACAAGCTTGGTGATGTAAGACTCGCCGGGGCGGAGCGGGCTGGTTAGCGATGTTGAGCGGCCGGCGAGCGAGGCGTCTAGTGATTGCTGCGCCTCGGGAGAAACCGGATATTCGCGGCCTTGACTATCCACCAGGGCGATCGTGCGCGGCGAAGGAGTGAGAGGCGAATCGCCGCGGTTCGGCGAGATGGTGTGTTCGTCAAATCTAGTGCGAAGACTTACCACGAAAAATGTTCCATTGGCTGTTTTTTCGGTTGATCCAGCGCCGATGGTCTGAACCTTTTCGACTCCGACGACGGAATACGCGAGGTGGCAATCGATCTCGCAAAAATACTTCTCTTCACCCGGCGACAGCGCCCATTCACGGCTGGCAGCGGAGGCGCCGACTAAGGCTGTTGCATATAGAAAGAGCAATAAACCCGCAACCAGGGCGAGTTTCCGCGTTAAGCCGCGACCGCCGAAGAGCCAGCCGGATACGGCTCCGCTCCAACGCGAGAGGCGGTCTTCTCCCAGTAATTTAAGAGTCACAATTGTGGCGAGCAGGACTGCGAGCACTGCAACAGTCCCCAAGAACGAAAGAGCTCCGATTAAACCAGCCAATTGTTTCGCCGCCATTTCCGTCTCCTTCCGATTTTTGTGAACTGCTATTGTTACTAATGCAATGTTGAACGAAGTTTGCGCGAAATCGGGCCAGCTTCTAACTGGCTGCGGCCTCCGGTAATTTCCCGAAGCGGCGCTCGCGTTTCAGAAAATCTTCAACTGCCTCTGCCAGATCAGCGGCTTGGAATTCCGGCCACATGCGCGGAGTGAACAGGAGTTCGGCATAGGCGCATTCCCACAGCATGAAATCGCTCAGGCGGCGGTCACCCCCGGTGCGGATGAGCAAGTCAACATCCAGAGCGGGGCCGGAGGTGTGCATCACTTCTCCAAGCCGCTTGGCGAATTCGCGCTGCGATATTTCAAGGCTGGAGAGCATCCAGCAGGAGGCACGGAGAATCGCATCGCGCGCGGAGTAGTCGATAGCGATACGCAGCTCGAGAGAGCGCGCGGAAGCGGTGGTGCGCTCGGCAGCGTCGATGGCCTGGGAAAGTGACAGCGGAATGCGGTCGCGGCGGCCAATCACGCGCAGCCGGATGCCTTCCGCGGCGCATCTGGGCGCATCATTTCGGAAAAAGGCTTCGAGTAGGGCGAGAAGGGAAGACACTTCGGTTTGAGGGCGGTTCCAATTGTCGGACGAAAACGCGTAGAGAGTGAGGGTGCCGATGCCGAGCGCGGGAGCGGCGCGCACAATGCGGCGAACGGCCTCCACTCCGGCGCGGTGGCCTTCCGAACGCGGCAGTCCGCGCGTGGCGGCCCAGCGGCCGTTTCCGTCCAGCAAAATAGCAACATGCAGCCCGGGATGATTTACTAAGTTCAAAGTACTTTTATTCATAAAGTGGGCACCCAAATTTTTTTACGCTCTAACCTTCGCGTGTGGCCTGAATTAAAGCTTCCATGTGATTCAAATATTTTTCCAGGGCGCGGCGGCCGGCGGCGGAAAGGCGATATTCAGTTTTGGGCAGGCGGCCGGCGAATGATTTGGTGCAAGTGAGGTAGCCCGCTTCTTCGAGCTTGCGGGCATGCACGCTCAAATTGCCATCGGTGGCGCGCACGAGCTGCTTCAATTCATTGAATGCCAGAGAGGTGTTCACAGCCAGCGCGCTGATGATTGCCAGCCGCGTGCGTTCATGGATCAAGCGATCGAGATTGGAAGCAGAGGCTTCGACAGAACGCGCGCGCGATACTGCCCGTTTTCCGGATTCTTCACGCTCCGCGCGATATGCTGCAGACTTACCCGCCATATTTCCTCGCAATGACCGCGCCGAAGAAAATGTGCAATCCACCAAAGCCGGCGGCCAGAAAAAGATTTCCCCAGTGCCAAGGGCAGAAGAGAGCTACGGCGCCCAGCACCATGAAACAGAGGCCCATCAAAGGAACCACGCGAATTGAAAACGCGCCACCGGTGACAACTCCTGTTCCATAGAGCAGAAGCCATTGGCCGGGAATCGCACCTACTACGCCGGTGCGCAATTGCACGGCGGTAAGCAACACGCCCACGAGCAGAGGGGGCGCAAAACTATAAACGAAACGCCGGCCGGGGCCAGAGAAAAGGGAAGTGCCAGCGGCGCGGGCCTTTGAATAGGTAGTCCAGGCGGCAACGGCGATAGCGAGAGCAGCTTCCGCAATCCAGGTGAGGAGCCATGCGATGGGCGAAGCTTGCGTGGAGGCGATCGCAGCGGCTCCCAGAGCGGTGATACCCATGGCTACACCGCCCCAACCCGGAACCGCGGTAAAGGAGCCGGCTCGCTCCATGGTCTCGCGGATGAAGCGCAAGTTGTCGCGAGCGTGGTCATCCAGGGCACGAGGGGGAGAGGAGCGAGAGCGGTTTAGGTCCTGAGAAACCATGCGGGGAGAATACCTGAAAATCGAGGAGGTGTAAAGTACTTTGTTTTGCAAAGTTCTTAGGCTGTACCTAGGCGTTCCGGAAGGTTCCTCAAATTACTTGTAAGGCCCCGACGTCGAGATTATTCTGGGTTCGAAAGGAAATAGGAGGTGGCCAGGTGAAACTGATTCAAGTTTTGTCGTGCGGGACGCTGCTAGCATTTATGGCTTTTAGTGTCGCGGCACAGCAGGCGAGCGCTCCGGAGACGAATCCGGTATCGAATGCGGTGCGGAGTAGTGTGGAGCGAGCATCGAAGAACATGGTTGCAGCGGCCGACGAAATGCCTGCGGACAAGTTTGGTTTCCATCCCACGCCAGCCCAAATGTCATTTGGGAAATTGGTTACGCACATGATCGGAGCCAATTATGGGCTGTGCTCAAAAATCGCCGGCACAGCGGCGCCCGCGGAGGAAAAGCCGAGCGAGACAGATGCGAAAGAGAAACTGGTGAGTTCGCTGAAGGCTTCCTTTGATTTTTGCACACTGAATCTGGCGAAGGTAGATGACTCTAATTTGGGCGAGCAGTTGACGGTGTTTGGCGGGCGGAAGATGTCGCGGGCTGCGGCGATGATCGCTTTGACCAACGATTTTGCGGACCATTACAGCATGGCAGCGATCTATCTGCGGCTGAATGGGTTGTTTCCGCCAACAGCTCAACCAAAATAAAACCAGCGACTAATCCTTGCTGGGTCGTTTTGGATAACGGCCGAGAAGTCCGTTCCAGCGAATGATCAAGAGATCGAAGAACATCATCAAACTGTCGCGGAGCATATGAACCTTTGTAGCGGGGTCGTGTCCCCAGCGGACAGCTACTTCCGCGGCTCGCAGGCCGTGACGTTTCGCAAGAAAGAGTATTTCAGGGTCGAATCCGAAGCGCTCGATACGCTGCTGTTCGAAGACGATTCGCGAAGGTTCGCGCACGAAGGCTTTGAATCCGCACTGCGTGTCGCGAAAAGGCAAGCCCATAGAGAGCTGCACGAAGGAGTTGAAAATCATTCCGGCGATTTCGCGCAGCCGTGACTGATGCGTGGTGATTAAAGAGCGGTCGAGCGCGCGGGAGCCTATGGCGATTTCATTGCCGGCATGGATGGCGGCAAGGAGTTTTTCGAACTCTTCGATTGGCGATGAGAGGTCGGCATCGGTGAAGAGCGCGATGCGGCCGCGCGCTTCCAGCATGCCGTGCCGCACACTGAAACCCTTCCCGCGATTGTCTGGGTTCGAAATCAAGCGGACCGAGGGCATTTCTTTAGCCCATTTTTCGGCGACTTGAGCAGTGCCATCGCGCGAGCCATCGTCTACAACTAGGATTTCCAGCTGCTCGAACGAAACATTTTTGCTCGCAAAGTAATCGCGAATGTGCGTGAGGGTGCCAGGCAAACGCGACGCTTCATTGTAGGCGGGAATGATAATAGAGAAGTCGGGGCGCGGAGTCATTCCTGGGGCGATCCCGGCGTTACGGGGTTCCAGCCGTAGTGTCCGAGCAGCGGGACGAAACGGCAAGAGTAAAGAGACTGCTGGGTGGTAGAGCCGTTGCGTTTGACGATGCGAAGCAATTCCTGCTGATCGGATTTTCCGACCGGTATGACCAGGCGGCCGCCTTCTGACAATTGCTCGACCAACGGAGGAGGAACTGAGGGAGCGCCGGCGGAGACCAGGATTGCTTCGTAGAGTGCGGTTGGGGGGCCGTCCAGCGAAGTGACAGGAGGCCAGCCCATCGAGCCATCGCCTTCTTCGACGCGGACATTCAGGTAGCCGAGGCGCGACAAACGCTCGCGGGCTTGAGAGGCAAGGGAAGGCTGGGCTTCGACAGCAGTGACATCGCAAGCCAAGAGCGAGAGTACGGCAGCTTGGTAGCCGGAACCGGCTCCTACCTCCAGGACGCGCTCATGGCCTTGAAGAGAAAGAGCTTCGGACATTGCGGCGACCATGAAAGGCTGGGAGATCGTTTGGCCGACCCCAATGGAAAGGGGCTCGTCCGTATAGGCCTGAGCGGCTTGTTGGGACGAAACGAAGAGGTGGCGCGGAACAGAAGCCATAGCATCGAGCACGCGCTGCGAAGAAATGCCACGCGCACGAATTTGACGCGCAACCATTTCTTGCCGCGCGGCTTCGAAACCGTCTTCGACGCCCGGTACCGGTTTGATCCTACCGCTCATGCTTCGCAGAAGCTACCACAGGCCAGCGCGAACTAGCTACCGAAACGGATCGTTGGGTGACGCTCTACATTAGAGCATCGGGGATATTCGGTTGTCGGCGGATAAATTGCATCTGAAAGCTGTGTTCGATACGATTCTAAAGGAATGGTGTGTCAGGGCACTTTGCCCGGACCAAGAACAGGAGAATGAAAATGAGAATCCGAAATGCCCTGATTGCCGCCATGCTGTTCACGGCGGGCCCAGCGATTGCCCAGACGCCCGCGAGCGGTGCGCCACAAAGGCCACCCGGCGCTCCGGTGCAGCCTGGACAAACTGCAGCCACGCCGGCCGAAAAATTGGATCCGGCCAAAGAGGCGGCCATCCGGCACTTACTCGAGATTACCGGTGAATCGAAAGAGGGCGAGAACATCAACGCAGGTATGACCGGCCGAGTGAAGGAAGTTATGACTCGCGCGCTTCCGGCGGACCAGTTGCCGAAGTTCATGGATGCGTTCACTCAAAAGTTCACGGCAAGTGCCCCGCCAAATGCGGTGACTGATGCCGTGGTGAAGATCTACGCGCAACATTTCTCGCTAGAGGACATTCAGGGCGTGACGAAGTTTTACGAATCGGCAGTGGGACAGCGAATGGTGAAGGAAATGCCCGATGTGGCTCGGGAATCACAGAGTGTTGGTATGCAGATGGACCAGAAAGTAGTGATCGATGTGCTGCGCGGAATGTCCGACGAATATCCGCAGTTAAAGCAGATGCTTCCGCCGGACCCAGAGCATCCAGCACCTGCGCCGAACGCTGCCGCGCCAGCGCCTGCACCGGCGCCGGGAACATCTCCTGCGCCTGGATCGGCCGCTCCGGCACCGAATTCGACTGCGACGCCGGCGCCGGGGACGAAGCCAACTCCGCCACAACAGTAGACATTTCGGGACACAATATTTAAGGGAGTTCACTGATGCGTCGAATGTTTTTACGCGCGCTTACGGCGGTTTTTTCGATGGTGGTGTTGGCGGGTTGCGCGATGTTTGCGCAACAACCGCCGGCGGCGAAGCAGGCTCCGGTAACAGTGTCGGCAGCAATTAGCTTAAAAGATGCGCTCGACCAGTTGGGGCGCGAATACGAAAGAGATCATCCCGGAGTGAAAATCACGTTCAATTACGGGGCATCGGGAACATTACAGCACCAAATCGAACAGGGCGCGCCCGTGGATTTATTTTTCTCGGCGGCACAGAAGCAGATGGACGCGTTGCAAACGGCGGGATTGATTCTGAATGACACGCGGCACAACGTTGTGGCAAACGATCTGGTATTGATTGCTCCGTCTGACAGCGACAATATTCATACGTTTCAGGATCTGGCGAAATCGATGGTGAAAACGGTTGCGATTGGCGAACTGGCGAGTGTTCCGGCGGGGATGTATGCGCAGCAAACGCTGGAACATCTAGGGTTGTGGGACGCAGTGCAGAAAAAGGCTGTTTACGCAAAAGACGTACGGCAAGTGGTGACCTTCGTGGCCACCGGGAATGCGGATGCGGGACTGGTGTACCGGACCGACGCGCAGACTTCGCCGAAGATTCGAACTATTTTTACCGCTCCG
>Ga0073928_10005866_pt1 | contig 16908 bp, 21 predicted proteins | sample PaiPotPPA55metaG_FD_76969 | JGI IMG/M metagenome (GOLD analysis project Ga0073928, IMG submission 76969) | Iron sulfur acid spring bacterial and archeal communities from Banff, Canada, to study Microbial Dark Matter (Phase II) - Paint Pots PPA... ... | reverse complement strand
TGCGCGCGAGCGCCGAGCTGCGCGCTTATCGCTTCGTCCGCCAGTTCTACGCCGCCGGCCCCGTCGGGGTTATGGCAAACGGCGCAACTCTGATAAAATCGTGACGAGTCGGCCGTCGTAATGCGCGTGCCTTCCAAATCTTTGCCTGTAAGGAAAATCGAGCGCCCGTTTGCAATAGCGCTGGAATCGTCGTTCCCGGCCGGCACGGGCGTAAGAGGTGCGACCGTCCCGGGCGGAAATCGGTCAGAATACCATGGTCCCGCAAACAATACTTGATAGCTCAGCGCCGGTCTCTTGCCAACGCTCGCGGCGTTCTCAACAGTCAGGACGATGTTCGGGCGTATGCTGAAGGCAGCATCAGAAACGTAGTTGATTGCGGAGTTGCCCAGCCCATCATCGGTGTGTTCGTATCGAAGATCAACGTGCAGCCACGGCAGCGGGCCATAAATGCTCTCGAACGAGAAGCCGTGACTCGTTGCCGCGCGCGAGGCACCATCGTTGGGATTATCGTCCCGGCCCACAACACCTATCGCCATGAGTGCGTATGCGCCGCTGCTGTACGAGACGAGGGCAGCTTGTCGCGTGTATTGATCGCTCGCGCCGGACGGCAGCGGGTACGTACCACGCAGCCCGGCTATGCCTCCAGACCATTTCGATTCCGGAGACAAGTACTGTATCGAACCCGTCAACGCGGTCCCCTCGCCTGCGCTACTAAAGGCTCGCTCAATTGGATCCGTCCCGGACAAGTATGACACGTTACCTAGAAGCCCAAGATGAACGGCCTGCGTGTACGATGCGCCGAAGCGATTATCGGCAAGCGTTGAAACGTTCAGGCCAACCGGTAACATCGCCGGCGCGTAACCGGAGAGCGAGAGCGCCTGACTGATCCAGGGTGCAAAAACCGGCGTCGGGAACTTTCCAATTTGCAGGCTGCCGTTTCCGTGCGAGAAGCCATTGTAAGCTGCCCACACCTGATCGATGGCATCCGCAGGAAAGCCGCCGGTTACAACCGGAACCGATGCAAAATATGAAACATCCGGTCCTATAAAACCACCTGTTAAAAACTGAGTAATCGCATTATAAACGCCGGGAAGCCTCGGGTCGGGCTGGTTCGACGAATTGGCGGTCACTTCCAACGCTGCTGGCAGATTGCGGCTCTGCATCATCTGTAGGTGCTTGTTAAGTCCTTTGGAAAAGTTCGTCATCAACACGTATCGGCCATAGCTGTTGAGCTGCGGCACCGAGCTATGGCAAAGCCCGCAGTTGACCCCGCCTTGCCCGTTGGCAAACACGGGTATCGCTAAAGCCGTCTCGCGCGTACCTAATGACCAGGCAAAAAGTATGATCGTAAGGAGCGGCGATATCCAAATGTATCTTTTCATGAAAAGAATGTTAATCGAGCGCGAAAATCGTAGCGCGGCTTCCTCGTCGAGGATGGCGCATTACGCGGACACCTGACCGATGACAACCTGCAGCCTCTCGTTAGCATCCCGCGCGATGTCGCGCAGTTCGGGATTGCCAACGATGTCGAGCATCTTTTGCGCATCAACCGCCGAAACGACGGTTTTTCCGTCCTTCGATTGGACTACGACATTGCATGGAAGCAAGAGCCCTAATTGGTTTTCCGCCAAAAGCGCACGATGTGCGAGTTGCGGAGTGCACGCTCCTAAAATCAGGTAGGGCGGGAAATCCTCCCCGATCTTCGCCTTCATCGTTTTCCCCACGTCGATTTCGCTGAGGATGCCGAAGCCTTGCTCCTGTAGGAGCGATTTGACCCGCTCGACCGCCTCGCCGAATTCCATATCCACCGTGACCGTTCGCCCATACGCTATTTGCTCACTCATCCTTCATCGTCTCCTTTGCGTTATTTCATCCAAGAGCGCATTTCGGAAATCTCACGCTCTTGCGGTGTGATGATGTTTCTGGCAAGCGACTTCACTTTCACATCCTTGCCATACTGGAGTTCCGTCTGCGCCATCTCCACTGCCGCCTGATGATGCGGAATCATCATCATCAAAAAATCCTCGTCTGCGTTTCCCGTCATCGAGCCACGCATCATCGCGCCGTGCATCTCCATCATCGCGCCCATGTACGCGCGATCGGCTGCGGACTTCGGAGCCGGCATCATTATGTGCATCATATTCATCATGTGCCGGCAATCCATCATTCCGCCCATCGGCACCATGGACGGCGCGGCAGTCGCCATCGGCATCATCGAAGGTGCCATGGTGGCCATCGGCGTGGGTGTTTCCGCCAACGCGGGACCTGCGAGCCGACGCGGGAGCACGCCGCCAAGCGCGACGCCGACCAGCAGCGCCAACACGACGATCAATCGTTGTTTCATTTGTTCTTTCCTGAGTTATTCAAAGGAAGGGGCGCCCACGTGGGAGTTTCCCTTAATAAGACACTTCGACCCAATCTAGGTGAACGTCGCATTTTGGCGTTTCGAAACCAATGTTCATTTCCGGACCCCGCAAACATGCGCCGGATCGAAATGTCTACGCCAGTATTGCGTCCGCCACATCAAGAGATGCGCGACCTCTTCAGCGCACCTGGTAGGTCCCCCCGGACCGGATCGGTCGAGCGCGAAGGCCCTGCCGGGTCCTCACGAGCTGGACCATCTCCCAGGCAAAGAACCGCAAGGCCCTTGCGGGTGGAACCTCAGCACGTTCCTCTCGAAAATGCGTAACACCCGATCTCGCGCGGCAAATGTCTTCAGAGGCTTCCTTAATGCGAAGCCATACGCGTTCCATTTCGTTCATAGGGGGCTCTCTTGCGAAAAGCCCTAATCGGCGCTCGGGAACGGTCAAAACGTAAGGGTAAAAATTACCACTCGCTGCGCCTTTCCCGAGTTACCGCCTTCGAAGGCACGACCGCGATCGCGTAAGAATCGGGACTGGCGATCGGCTGGAACGCGCCTGAGCAGTTCGCGTACTGCGATCTCAACAATGGCGGCTTTGGCTTACTTGCTCGTCAAAGGCGGCTTGCGCCAGCGCTCGATGGATCTCGGGTGCCACGTTTACCGAAAACCTCATCCTGCGTTCGTTCATTCATAACCAATGTTACTAGACTGAGCCCAGAGCGAGGCGCTCGCCCGGTTATTGTGCGCCCGGCACCCGATATGACACGTACGCGAGAACGATGCCGAAGCCGACGAGCAATACGACGGTAGCGCTGGCAGCCTTCACTGAGAGTTGGGTCGGGCGACCCTCCCTCAATCCTCGCGCAACCGCCGCATAACGAAAGAGACCGAAAATGGCGATCCCGATACCAGCGCACACCATGACGATGCCGAATGTAGTCGAGGTCGTCGAGCGCTGCGCGACACTATGCTGTAGGGTCGCGAATTCGCGGATGAACACAGCGAAGCGGGCGATGACGAATCCGAAGCCAATGAAGGCCAGTGCGGTTCGAAGGTACGCGAGGAAGGTTCGTTCGTTGGCTAGATGATCGCGGGTGCTAGGTTCCATCCACCGAGGGTTATACGCAGACGGAGCTTTTTCTTGGGAAGGTAGCCTCGCCATGGTCAAGCAGAGTCGTTATCCGTATTTGGACACGATTGCACGGCTATCGAAGTCGAATCAATGATGCGGGCGATGCCGCTTTCACGACAAGCGAAAGATAAAACAAATCTGTGCTGATTGAATCGCGTTTCTCGAAAGCGTCGAACCATACACCGGGAGCGCGGACAAGAGATTGTGCACGCCTCAAGGACCTGATGACATCGACAAACAGCGGGATCCCCACAATGCAGTGCGCCGGCTCGTTGTAGTTGTTGTTGGAAGACATCGGTGGCGCCTTGGAGCACGGTATTCCTTAGTGCGGTCATCGATCCGCAGACGCTGATCGTACGAACGATCAAAACGCCCGCTGTTACGCACAATCACCCCTTGCGGTACGATCCTGCGTATCGAGCGCTCATTTTGGGCGGCAAAAACGGTGTGCTGGCCACTATACAACCGACGGGCGCCTCGAGGGCACAGCGTCAATCGCGCCGGGCGTCGACCAATGCGATTTGGACGAGACCATGCATGAGATCGCGTGCGCGGGGAACGGGCAGATCGACCTGATGCGAATTGCGGCCGATGGTTCACTGCAACGGCTGGCGCGAAAGACCGTATCCGCATCGGCGCACACCCTGGCCTTCGACTCGCTTACACGTCACCTATGGGTGGTCTGGTCCGACCGGAGCGGCGACGCAATACAGCAGTTCGCGCAAGGGCCTTAATCTAGGACAGAATAGTCGTGGGGCTTTTCCGGGATTTCCGTATATGCCATTGGGCGATCTCACCATCATGCCTGCGCCAGTGTAATTCTTCGGGTGTAGGCGGCGCCGGTAATTTTGAATTGACCGCTTGCGTATACGCGCCGATAACCGACTGACCTAACCGCCAACGCTGCCGACTGCGTGTACCAAAGAGCTGCGTCATCGCCGGGCAATCGTCGAACGGAGCATCGGTTTCCAAATTACGAGACTGGCAATTACCCTTGCGGCGATTGGTCTTTAGTGTACGGGAGTGCGGACCCACAGAGGCGTTACGAGGACCTTTACTGCTTACCGCTGATACTAGACGGCAATGAGCATGATCGGTGAGCCCGTGATACTACCCGGTGAGGCGCGCCGACGGAAGGTCGCTACCCGCGCCCCGCCGTCGTAGCGTAGGAACCCGAGCTCGTATGGGCCCTTGCACGCCGGTGTTGACTTTACCCCGCAACCGAGCGATGACTAGCGTCGGAGAATCCCCCCTTCTCCGATGCTAGCAAAGGCCGCCGCCCGTGCCTGAATCCCGCGCCCCGCTCGCCGAGCGCGCACAAAGCCCCCACGATTTGGCGACGTTGCCGCTCAACGAGGCAGCGTGGGAGTATGCCCAGGCCAGCCGAGCCACGGCCACTCGGCGCGCCTATCGTAGCGATTTCCGCGACTTCGAGCGTTGGTGCGAGCGTATTGGGCAAACGCACGTACCGGCCCACCCTAAAACCGTTGCGTTGTACCTAACGGCTCTGGCCGGGACGTTGAAAGCCGGCACCATTGCTCGCCAGCTGGTCGCGATTCGCGCGGTTCACCGCGCCGCCGGCTGCGATGATCCAACAGGGAACGCGAATGTGCGGGCCGTCCTTGCGGGCATCAAACGCACCTATGGCACGCGGCAGGTCGGCAAGGCCGCGATCCGCCTGAAGAACTGCGTCGCATGATCCAACAGTGCGACGGTACTAGCCTTCGCGATTGCCGCGATCATGCGTTGCTTCTGATTGGCTTCATGGGCGCACTGCGACGCTCCGAACTGTCCGCGCTTTGCATCGAGGACGTTACCTTTGCGAATGAGGGTTTGGTCCTCGTGATCCGTCGCTCAAAAACTGATCAAATCGGCGAAGGCGAACCTGTGGGGATCCCCTACGGATCCGACCCGACGACATGCGCCGTACGTGTGTTGAAGCGGTGGATCACAATCGCAGACGTTAGCGGAGGCCCGATCTTCTGTGCGATTACGCGGCACGGTCATGTTCTGCGCCATCCGCTCACTGGTGACTCTATCGCACGATTGGTCCAGCGACGAGCCGCTGCGGCGGGACTGGACCCCAGAAACTACGGTGCTCATTCGCTGCGCGCCGGTTTCGCGACGGAAGCTGCCGCGAACAGCATTGCGGAGAGCGACATTATGCGTCAGACTCGGCATCGAAGCGCCGCGGTAATGCGCTGCTATGTTCGATACGGGTCGATCTGGCTAAATAACCCTTGCTCGCGACTTGGGCTGTGACCGATGAGCCGCCGATACTTGTGGCCATGCAGCACTCATTTCTGATGCGATAAAGGTATGGGGAAAAAGGCCGTCGCGAATAACTGATCGCTGACACTCCGCCAATCTTACCGTTGCTGCGCGACGCGAGGCCGTCGCTGTGTTCCAGGCGGCGTGCTGGCAAAAATCGCCAGGCTTCGGGTTCAAGGCATCGCCCCCACCAACTCCGAGGCCGCCAAGCAACGCCACAAGGCAACGGCCATATAGCAACGCCGCCGGGGTGGCTTGGCGCGATGATGGCTCGCTGCGAGGCGTGGACTTCAAGCGCGACATTCTGCCTGGTCTGCAAAGCGTGCCGGTGCGCGAGCTCGCGGCGGCTATGGGCGCCTCACTGGGTTATGCTTCAAAGGTGCGAAACGGGCCTGTCATTTTCCGGCGAAACAGCCGCTGTCGGCCACGTAGACGTTGTCGCTCGCATCGACCGCAATGCCCATGGAATTGCAAACTGCTGGCAACGACAGTGTGTTAACCGTGGTGTAGCCGCCAGCTGCAAGGATTAGGCGCGTCTATTGTGATCGGTGCTTAATACGTTGGCAGCCAAGAAACGCCGAATCGCAACCGCGGTGCAGCAGCGCCGCGCCGTGGTCGCCTGGAAGGACGATGGCGCGCTAACGGGCATCCATTTTGGGCGTGACATTCTGCCGCGGCGGGCAAGGCGTCTCCCCGCGTCAGATTGCCCGCGCCATGGACGCATCGCTCTCGTATGGGTCTAAGGTCCGCAACGGACACGTGACGCCCCACAAGCGGCATTGGCGAGCATTACTAGCTCTGCATCACGATTTGTTGAGGTTCAGTTCTAGATCGACGTGATATTCACCGATTACGGGACGCTTTCCGAGCTGGTGGACTGGCCTGTCATACCGGACCAGACGTAAGATTGTCGCTGTTGATCGGTCAGGACTGCTGCTGTGAAAGCGGTTAAAACCGACGCCGATATGCGGAAGGATGACGTCAACCGCATACGGTCGGGACGGTGCGTCAAGAACTTCGAGAATCGGCCCGCGCGTCTTTTGGGAATATTTTGTGCTTTCGACTTGGGTAGACCGAGAGACCGCTTTAAAAAATAGACTTCTCGATACCCCGGCTTGCGCGCAGCACGATCGTAACGAATCCGTCGGCTGAAACAGTGCCGCTGCCTTCAACCCTCACGCCGATAGGTAATGATTCTTCAAGTGCGGATACCGTAGTGCCGACGGCAATAGGCTGCGTAGGCAGCTCGAAATAACCGCCCGCGTCGGTGAGTGCCGGCGCACCTCCCGGCGACAGGTCCACTTCGATGCCTTCAACCGATGGCGCGCTCGTGAAGTCTTGCGGATCGGAAATGACAACGCGCCCTTTGATCGAGCGCACCGGCAAGACCTCGAGCGTAACCGACGGCGTTCCGGCTGCCACCTCGGTGGAAAGACTCGCGTGCGATCCGTCGAGCGACTCGGCGCGAAGTTCGTGCGTCCCGCTCGCAAGCAGAAGCGGAACCGCAGTTCCTCCATCGAACGTTTTTGTGAGCGCGTCATCGACGAACAGGCGCACCGAAACTCCGGTCGAGCCGACAACCTGCACAAGCGTGCGCATATCACGTCGCCGCTGCGGTACGTCGATGCGCTGTGCCACTGAAACGCGCATCCGCTGGCCGTCCGCGAGTGGGTGCGTTTCCAATTGCACTGCGAGATCGGGGTTCAAGGCGATCGAAACTCCGGCGAGGGGGCTCGCACGAACGATTCCGCTCTGGCGTACAATTTCATATCCCATAACGAAAGCGCTGCTGCTGCGTGTTGAGCGCCATTCGATCGACGCATCCGACAGCGCGTCATTGGTGGACCAGGCAAGGAATTGCAGTTGCCCGCGGCCGGCCACCCGCGCGCCTTCACAGCGCCATTCCCGGCTCGAAGCTCCGGTTGCAGCCGCTAACGTCAAGTACCCGGTTTCATCGTGCGTTGTGAAGGCAAAGGCGCTTTCCGTCGCGGCTTTGGTTAGCAGCAGGTTTGTATACCGCGTAGTCAATGTAGTGTTGAAATATGCGGTTGAGTGAACGCCGTATCCCGACGAGAAACCGCCGCGCACAGTCAAGACCGGTGAGATGCGATAACCGAGATTTTCGCGGACGGGTGCGTCTCCTATATCTAGTGGAAAGTTTCGTGTCGCATACGTCTGCAACGACTCAATGAAGAAACGCCCGGGAGTTTGCGCATGAACGCCGAACGCGGCGCCTCTCGAACTCAGCCAAAATTCCCGAGTGAATTCGCCCACCGCGTTGGAATCTGTGTGAGCGAGTCCTGCCAGAACGGCCGCTGTCTTGCCGTTTTGGCGCATCATCGAAACCCGTAACACGCTTTGGGCCTGAGAAAACGTCACGCCGAGGTAGCGGCGCGTGCCGTTGCGAGAAATATCAAAAACGTCTATTCCGCTTGTACGATCGTGATACGTCGCGCCCACCGCCGCTTTGGGATCGAACACCACTCCCGACAACGCATCGTTTTGCTGACCCAACTGAACGTGCCGATCGTGCGGGCCGGCGACCAAAGAACCATACGTCCACGCAGGGCTTTGTGGGTAGCTATTGACATCAAGCGAACCCTGCAGTGTACTGCCGCCGCCTTCCAGTGAGATATTACGCCCTTGGGCCCCGCCATTGATAATCGACAGCTGGACCACTACGTGCGGGTGCTCGTTATCACGATCGCGCAACGGGCCGAAATACGTTGGGGCGCCGGGATCGAATGGGACCGATTGCAACGAGCCTGCATATGCGCTGATGCGGGGTGATAAGGGCACCTCATGCGACTCAAAGCTCGAGGTCCTCGCCGATGTGTCGCTGACAAGGACGGTGTTTCCGTCAATCTGCACATGCACGTCGAGAAGACGTTGTACGTCGTCGATACCGACGAACAGATCGTGGCCGGCGAGGATTGGCACCTTTCCAAGATGGTAGACGTCCTCGTCGCCGTCACGGACGACATTGTCACCGGGCGTAATTCGCAATTCTTCGTCATCGAGCTGCAGGTATACTGTGTTTCCCCGACGCCATACCCGGCGATGCAGACGCGAGGCCAATTCGACAAACGGAAGCTGAAGTGAACCGTGATGGAAGATCGCGTGGATTCGGCCCGCCTTAACTCCGTTGACGCCAAAAATGTAAGACGGAGACGCAACTGCGGGTTGCGTCTGCATTACCAACGCCGTTAGAGACGCCGCCGCGGTCAATGCGGCGACGCGTTTAAGGCACAAGAATTCTCGTCTCGCCCGCAAGGATCACATCGCCACCATAATCGACCGTAATGTCGGCGTTGTAGATCCCTGCGGATAGTCCGGTCACGGATTGTTCTACGATGCGCGTGTGGCCCGGAAAGATGGCGCCGATGGGTACGTCATGCTTTTGCAGAACTGCGCCGTGACGGGATATCGTAAGCGTTCCACCAACGCGCGTGTACGCATCGGCGTCATTCTTCAATCGCATCGTGATAGCAGCTGAGCCGTCGGCGTCCGCAACCGCGTGCAACGCTTTGATGGAGAGGTGACGTTTAGGAGTTCCGATGTCATCGTAGATAAACAGCGTGGCAGCTGGGCCGATTGCGAGAGCTTCGTCGACGGGGGTGGCTCGAATGAGCAATCCGCCCCAGTAAGAGCGCGATTGGGTCGCCGATGCCGGAACCGCAAGTGCGACGTCGAGTTGCCGGCGCGCGCGCGCGTGCAGAGTGAAGCGATATGCGGCCGGCTCAAGCCATTTGGTCAATGAATGGTTACCTTGCGCGCCCGGCGCAAGCAAAGAAATCGCCCCGTTCAATTGTGTCGTCCAATCAACGGGTCTGATCGTGATCGTCTCGTCCCGGTCCCCATTATTCGCGATCGTCACCGAGGTTCGCGTCGTTTGTCCGGCCGCTACGTGCATCTCAGTGACCAACGGATTGACGGAAAGATTCAGCGTTGAGGCAAGCACGGAGGAGCGTGAGGCCGCAATTGTGAGGAACATGAATGCAATTGGTATCTTCATAATTCGACTACCACTCACGAAGCGTTGGCGACGATGCCGAAAGCGCCTAGGCCGCTCGCATAACTATCGGCCGGGATTGCCCGGTCATCGAGAAAGAACTGCACTGTAACTTGGACGGACAGGGAAACAAACCCGGCAGCGTACGTCGCGCACGTCACCGAGCCGCCTGGCACAAGTGGCGTTAGGCTCGCGACATACGCTTGGCCGGATATTGCGCTGCCCGAACACGTGACGGAGACTCTGGAAACATCGAGCGGCGCTCCGTTCGTCCCGGTGATGGTTGCAGGCGCTGTGATCGTAATGCTGCCGCTGCCGGTTAAAGGCGTCGTCTGCATGGTGCCGGTTACCGTCAATGCATCGTTGGCGTCAGGTGATAGATATCGATCAGTGGTGCCTGCGTTGCTCCACGTCACGGGTAATGTCCCGGAAGACTGGGAGATGTTTGCGATGCCCAACGCGAGGCACTGCCCGGGAACGGCAAAGAACAGCAAGACTGCTGCCAGTGGTGCTCCGGCCCGGATGACCGCCATCGGTTAGGTCGCGCTGGCGATTAATGAAAATCCGCTCGCGCTGCTGTAGGAGTCCGCTGGGAACCTGCTGTCGTCCACGAACATCAGCAGCTTGAATGAGAGCGGCGTCTCGTACCCTGAGGCGTAGCTTGCGCAGAGCGTATTTGCGCTTGCGGTCAGCGCCGTAGCACTCGCTGCATTGAACGTCTGGCCCGTTTGCGCGCTGCCCGTGCACTGAACCTGCAACGCGTTAATCGGCAGCGTACCGCCGCTCGTGCCGGTGATATTGGCGGGAGCGCCAACATTAATCTGCCCGCTGCCGCTGCTATACGTGGTTAGTATCGTGCCCGTGACGTTTGCGCTCGCCGGGTTGTTGTCGGCGGCCAAGCTGGTCTGTGTACCGTCTGTAATATTAGCCCATGTGAACGTTGCCGTGCTCAGCGAGATGTTCGCTGTGGCGTGCTTGGTGACGCTGATGCCAAAGTTCACGGTATTTGCCGCAGCCGGCGCCACCATTGCCCCGACCAAGGCCATAGCGGTAACCGCGATCTTAAGATTGGTAGTGATTGTCATTTTTGTCTTCTCCGAGAAGATGCTACAAAAGTGACATCGGTTAGCGTGGGGCCCCCCGATATCGCCTTTGCCGAATCTTAACGCGTGGGCGGTTGTCCGAATGGATGACCGTTAGATCGCGAGGGTAGGTAGGGACCTTCCGCGCTCAACAGCGATGCCGCACTAGCGGCGCAATTTCGCGCATAAAAAAGAGAGCCCATTCATGTTGGGCTCTCTTCTCTCTGGTAAGTAAGGTATTTAGTAACCGATGATTTGAGCGTGAGCGTGAGCCACCGCGATCTTCGCGCCGACTGGGAGATTATACGTGTTCGACGTGGTGACGACCACGAGCAAACCAGTGACTTCCTCAATGCCTGAGGTTGCAGTGGTCGAGCCGACCTCTTCATTGACGATTACATAGCCCAGGCCACTCAAATTAATTCGTGTGTTCGCTGGCGGCGAGGCCGCGATCGAAGTGCCGCCGATCTTCAGGGATACGAACTGCGCGGACCCGCTACGGGTAAACGAAGACGCCGTGCGGTTCACTTTTGCTGAAGTGACGATTGCCGAAGCGGTAATCAGACCCTTCAACAGGTTCACTGAAGCAGTGTTCGAGGTCGCCTGAGCGGAGCCGTTGGTTGATGCATCCGTCGTGTCAACGTTATTAAGCATAGTCCCTAGCACGCCGACCGGGGTAGATGCGCTAGCAAGACGGTTGCTGCTTGAGCCGACGCGGCACGAGACGGCCGCACTGGCCCAAGGCCCACTGCTCAGATCGATATTGCCCGCATAGCCCTGGGCGAGCAGACTGTAAGCTGACGCACCTTCGGCATATGGCGAGGCGGTCGGAGTAAAGAGGCTGCTCGCGCTCGCTACAACGATGTTGGCGCCAACCGCTATGCCCAGTGTATTTGCGGTGTTTACAACCACGTGAATCATGTTGACCGTAATGTGGGTGCCCGTAGTGGCGTTGAATGGCCCTATCACCTCATTTAAGATCACATAGCCCAAACCGCTAAGGTTTATCTTCGTGTTCGGCGCCGGATTAACGGTGATGGGAGTTCCAGCGACGACTAGTCCAACGAACTGCGATCCGGCCTCATTGCTCGACGCCCCGCCGCTGTTCGCCGAGCTATTCGCTTCGGCCTTAACGACGGTTGCGCGAATCAGCCCATTGAGAACCGAGGCGCCCTGGATTTCCGACGTCGAGACAACGCCGCCCGATGTAGCGGTCCGTGTACTGGTGACGACATCGTCACCCGTTCCACTACTTAGCACGTATGGCAGCGCTTTTACGGTCAGCACCGAGTTATGCGAGGTATTATTCGAAACGTCGCAGGCTAGCGAAGCCGGTGCGAGCGGCCCGAATAGCGCACTCGTCGTGGCCCCAACCTGGACGTAACCCTTCGCCGCAAATGCACTGCCGCCACCATAGCCCGGAAAATCTGTGCTCGTGCTACTTTGATTCGCCGGACTGCTTAAGGTTTCTGAGGAGGTAACGGGCGCGCTCGCCGTTTGCGCGGTGGAGGGGTCTGATGGCACCGTTGGTGTCAGGGAAGAGCCGCTCTGACCAGCGCAAGAGGCCAGCAAAGCGGCCGTAAGTAAAGTCGGTAAGTATTTCATCAATGGCTTCCTCTACTACTTAGCTTGAAGCTTTTGTGAGGCGGCGAAACAGGACTTTTGTTTGTAAAAAAGGCAAAAGACCCATGCTGAATCCCCTCGGGAAAGGGAATAAGAAATATTTGGGGACGCGGGACGTCAGCGTGTTTGCAAACTGCGTTTTTCGTTGGGAGCCCTATCGGTGATACGGCGCGCCTCGCCCACACTCTCTTTCAAAGTTGCTCGCGGCCCCTTATACAGCAGCTGCTATCGGCCCAAGTAGGCGTCGGGTCAATGCGCGGCATTGCGCTTGGCTAAGGGCGCCTCGTTTTGCGCGGCTCGCGTTCCCATCGCTTCGAGTAGGAGCCTCGTTTTGAAGCGCCTTACGCGTTACGCAACACGCCAAAAACGTTTGCGCGCAGCGCTCTCAGGGATTTGCCCATCCGGGAGGGGGCCTCGTTTTGCGCGGCTCTGTCTCCTCTGACCGCACGGGCCGCGCCTCGCACTCAGCTCGACATCAGCGAACGCCAAGCGTGCCGGTATCTGCAAGCAAATCGCCGGATGATTCGCTACGTGCGTATTCCCAAAGACGACGCGGCGCTGCGGTCAAACCCGGAAGCAATCCTTTGACCCTATCGCCTAAGAGCTGCAAGCGTGAGCGTTTAGCGCTTGTCCGCGCGATGTGGATGAACTCATGCGGCGCAATCGTCGCGACATATTGGCCAGTCTCGGCGGGGAGATCCGCCATGTTCCCACCACGCGCTAACCATTGCTGCACGTTGCCGGGTCCCCAGTTGTACGCCGCTAACGCACGACCCCACGAACCGAATTGTTTGTCGAGTCCAGCGAGAAACTTGAAACCACCAGCAAGATTTTCTGCGGGATGGACCGTATTTTATCTTTCAGCAGGTGTCGCATGGCCTACATCTATACCGATATAGTTCCGGGCCCCACCGTCACAGAATACTTGGCTGATTCTCCGCTTGAGGCGGTCGAGTCGGATCACCGTGGCAGCGTCTACATGTACTCTTGCGGGTGTCGCGTCGTCCGTTGGATCGCTGCGGTCGATTGCTACGTGCGATGGTGCGAGGACCATCGGCCCCGTATCAAGCGCGGGTAACTGCTACCAAGCGCCGTGCCTTGTGCTAGACTGGCGCGATTGGCCGATACGGTGCTACGCTCGCCCTGTATGGAGCAATTATCGAGCAGGATTTCCCGGATAAGGGTGACCGCCGAGGGCTTAGCCGGGAGCCTGACGGACCCGAAAATGCGTGGTTCTGCGGAATCACTATGCCGTCAGCTTCGCGATCTGGAGTCCGAAGCAAATCAAGCGCAGAATGCGCCTGATTTTCCCCAATTCAAGGACGGTCGGTCAAATCGCGCTCGTCTAGTCTAGCCCCATACCCTCAGCAACCGTCGGGGGCTTTTCCCTTTCCTGCTGGTTCCTGACGGTGGCTATGCGGCTAGCCCGTCGCCGCGCGTAAGCTCTGAGTCGCTTATGCAAATCGTCCTAAAGACCTTAGTGAAATAATCCTAAACGGTTCGCAGTGAAACCCGTTCGCATGGTCCTGTCAGTTTTGTCAGTGCGCTCCTGGGGCGCTCGATTATTTTTTATCGCTCGTCTCGGCCACTAAGTGCTTCTCTCCCCCAAACATGGAAAGTGAGTGAGAGAAGCGAGAGAAGAAAACATGAGCGAGAGAACACTTTTGGGTACCCAAACGAAATCGCCTGACCGACGATGCGATTAACTTGACCGACTAATGATTTGCTAGGGGAAAAACTTTGTGCAGATCGCGACGACAGGGTACGGTAGATCGCAAGTGGGGGGCCTCGTGGGGGGTCACGCCCCGCCCCGTGGTATGCGCTAGTCCCATACCGGGCCCCATACTCTGTCACTGCTTGCCTGTTGCATACTCTGTCACCGTCTGCTACGTTAGGACCTCAAGCATACTCTGTCACCATTGGGGTCAAGACGATGGTACGACTAACGGAGCGTGCGCGACGGTGCGTTGAAGACATGCTCTCCGCCATAGCGGAGCGTCCCCGGTATCGGGGCGGTATGGTCCTCACCGATGATGGTCGCGCAATCTCATGGGGCGCAGCGGACTGCGAACGCTACGCGCAATGTAACGGAACAATTCAAGACGTTCGCTCCTTGCGGACGCAGCTAAAACGGTGCGGTGTTGTACTTTCCTTCGATGACGTTGACGCGTTACTATCCGAAGCCCTGTGGCTTACTGATCGTGAAGAGCCCTGGTACGTGAGTCAAAGTAACGAACGCCGGTATGCGAGTGCGGCAGAGTACGTTCGCGAAAAGCGACGCAGGCGGATCGCGCGGTTGCGGGATGCTGGACTCTGTACGCAGTGCGGTACAAACCCGGCACCGTGCCATGAGTGCGGAATGAAAGCGAACGAACGCAAGAAGCGCGCGAAGAAACAACCGCCGTTAAAGCGCGCGGCGCATAAGGCAAAATAAGAATCGTTCAATGCTATTGCATACTTTAGTTTCTATGGCATAATAACCTATATGAACATTCGTGAGCGCAAGGTAGATGAATCCATCCCCGACCTATTCGGGAATGAGCATCCATGCTCGTACACCCCGGCTAATCCGGTGCAGCTCGATGTATTCGACCATGCAGCCGAACGCGCGGCTATTGAATCGGGACGTCCGGTATCGCAAGAGCGCTCGATGCTCATCGCTCGAGACGTTCACAGTAAATGACACATCCTGGCGGACGACCGCCAAAACCGAAAAGCGAACGCAGGGTTCCGTTGCATACCACCGTGGAGCCCACGACGTTGCGAGCGCTCAAACGTGAAGCGATGACGCGCGATGTCGGGGTTGGGATGGTAATTGACCGGTTAGTAATCGGAAGCCGTAAGCGGCCGGCAAACAACCGCTAACATAAAGACGCCCTGAGCGCTGCGAGCACCCAGAGCGTCGTCACCAACGAAAGGTCAAGTTTCGATGGCACATATACATTCGTCGTCTGGAAGTTCCGCTCTTTCCCAAGCAAGTGCAATCGCTCGCTCCGCTAGTGGCGCAATCGATTGGTTTAACGAGCCACTGACTGAGCGTGAGCGCAAAGTGCGCGAACGATACCTGCAGCGCTTTTTCGATGATGACAATCTCAGAAGCCTAGTCTTGATAGGCATCGGTCTTGAGTGTGAGGCGTCGATACGCTATTACGAATCCGCCCCGGCGCAGCGTAGCGAACGCCCCCGTATTGCAATGGACATGCAGACGGCGACGAGCCGTGCGCAAAGCATCCTCGACCAACGGAAGGCGGATTACGAGGCGTCGGAGATCGCGGATATCATGGATGAGATTGACGACGAAGAGTCCGACTAAAAACCACCACTTTGCGAGCACAAGCCTCCGGTAATCCATGCCGGGGGCTTTCCTCGCAAGTGTAAACATCCGCACGGAACTTTACAGTAGAGGTTCACCATGAGGGGACGTAAGACACAAATCGTTCGCACCGCGCCGAAGGGCACGATCGGATATTGTCGCGTCAAGGACTCGAGCGATACCCGGCCGCTTTAGGCTTTTAGCGCTCTCTCCTGCGTCGGTAATGACATCGTTGAGGTCGATATCCATCGCGCTGCAATACGCGCGTACACGCGCCTCCTGCGCCTCAAGACTCACGCCTTCGCGCGCTTGGTCCTCGGTGCTGAAAGCAACAGAAAGCTCTTAGCGCGGCGGTGGCGATGAACGAACAGGGCGCGAGCCTACGACAGATCGCGGTCCATCTAACGCGGATGAACGTGAAGCCACAGGGTGGCGGCAAGTGGTATGCCGCAAGTGTCAAGGCGATCCTGACCAGCCGAATGACTGTGGGCGCCGCTCTTCTGCCCTCCTAAAAGGGGGAGCTGGATAATGGCTTCGCAACCTTTGGTGAAATTGGCCCCATCCAATTTCGGCCATCAATCCGCTTGTGCTTGGGATTGGATGGCTTAACACCATCTCTCTCGTTATTTCATCATCTTCGCCGACTCTCTTGAGTGTTTCTACCTGGTTGGCCGCCTCGCGGTATGCAATTGGCACGCCAAATGGACCGCACGCGTATGAATAACTCGAAAAGGTTGAGCTCGGGGCATTTTCCGATGACTGTCGGCCGCTTCAAATAATCGGTCCGTGTAATTCGTGGCTGGCGAAGGGGTGTAAACGGGGCCACGAATCGGGGGAGTAATCGCGGACACCTTAGCCCTGAGTGACGATGCGTCGGCCGCGGCTACACGTTTAAGCAACATCCCTCCAACACTTGGACGGGCGGGGTGCCTCTGTTGTCTAAGAGCAGCAGTCGAGGGAGAGTAAATGCGGCCGGAAATAGCGCCGGAGATCGTTCGAGCCGCACAAGCTGGAGCGCCGGCCGATATGGAGGTCTTGCTGGCGCAACTTTGGCCGCACGCGTATCGTGTTGCATTCTCGGTCGCGCAAGATCGTGTGCTTGCAGAGGACGCC
>Ga0073928_10005865_pt1 | contig 16916 bp, 21 predicted proteins | sample PaiPotPPA55metaG_FD_76969 | JGI IMG/M metagenome (GOLD analysis project Ga0073928, IMG submission 76969) | Iron sulfur acid spring bacterial and archeal communities from Banff, Canada, to study Microbial Dark Matter (Phase II) - Paint Pots PPA... ... | reverse complement strand
TTCTTGAGTTCATTCAGGTTCGTCGTATTTAGATCGGCCAGAGGAGATTGGCCGCTCGGAGTCTGGTGTCCACCATACAAGTAAAACAGGCCAGCAAAAATGGCGAGAGCGCCGAGGCCTAAACCAACGCTCCTGCGCCTCACAGCAGCCTCTCTACGAGGTCTGCGAATGCCTGCGGAAGCAGAATCGAGATGGCAACAATCAGGGCCGACACCCACAGAACCACTTGGCTGAGAAAACTCGGTTTGCAATTGCATTGGCTTGCGCGTCTGCTTTGATAAAACCCGAGAGCAATGAAGAGAACGGAAACCCCCAAAAGGTATGGCCGAAGAGCGCCGATGAAGGAAGACAGGAACGTAGCGGTCCCCGCTGTTCCGGCAGCCAGTACAAAGGGAAGCACGGGTAGGCAACAGGTCGCCGCAGCCAGGACACTTCCGACCGCCGAGAGCGCGGCGGCAAGCGCCCCCTTCGAGGAGGGTTTCCCGGTTGCGCCAATCGTTTCCGAATTCATGGGTACTCGTTCCTCCTTAGGAGCGAATCGCACCGAGAGGAATGCGTATTCGCATCTTCAAAGCTACGACGCAGAAAGCCTCGTATAGCGCCATTCCAGAAGAAATGCGACGCAGACTCCGATAAGAACTAATGGCCAAACCCAAAGGTTGTTGACATGAGTCCTAGTCACGTCTAACAGCAGGAACACCAGAGCAGCGATCAAGAATAGTGGCCCAGTGATAGCGCAGTGAAGGGTGCGATTCCTAATCCAGTTGGCAACGCAGCCGATCGCCATAGCGAAAAGGATCGTGACGGCGGACAACGCACGGAGAGGATGCCAATAAATTCCCATGAGGCTTAGCGCTCCCCACGCTACAAGCGAGACTGTGAACCAGTAGCACACCGCTGCTGGCGAGGTGCAGCAAGTTTCCCTATGTTCTGTCATAACTTGGGCTCTCCTCTCAGGCGCAGTCCGTCCCTAGCTGTCCGTGTGACGTCACCAAGACAGCATTTGCCAGAGGGATTTTTCACCTCACAGGCGCAGGTGCCCGCCTTCACTTCTGCCGAAATCCGATCTGCGACCGTCGAACGACCTGTCTCGGCGATCTCGTTCTCAATATCTTTTCGCGTGAACCCAAAGCAGTAGCAAACCGGAATGGGGTCCGCTGTCTCTTTAGCGCCGACCCGTACGACCAGATCTTCGCGGCGGAACCTTGGTGCTTCTACCTCTAAGGCGAAGTAAACAACATCACAGTCCGATGCGTCGCAAAAGTAGTACTGAGTGCTCGGCATTCCCAGCGGCAGCTTGCGGACAAGACTCTTTACCGTGAGCATGTCCACCCGTTTCGAGCGCGTTCCCGTGACGGGGCAGGCCACAACCGCTGGCTCCGTACCACTCTTCGTGTTTACAGAACAGCAATCAGACATGCATGTGTCTCCTCTCCGCGTGGCTCCTCAGCACTTTCGCTACTTTCCACTAGACTTCGATTGTGCGACCCGAAAGCCCGAATTCGCTTCGTTGAATGCCGCCACAATTTTTTCGGGCGTGGTTTTCTTTGCGTCGAACTGGAGTTGCGCTTCGCCGGTGTTGTAGTCCACCTTCGCTGTTGTCACGCCCTCCAGCTTGAGGAAGCCTTTCTCCACCATTGCGGCACAGCCTCCGCAGGTCATGCCGCTGACCTTTAGCGCGCATTGAGTGACCTGCAGCTTAGCCGTTCTAGATTGCGCGGCCTTGGATGCATCCTGGCTGAATCCCGATAGTGGTGCGAGGACTGCTAAGAGTGCGCTAAATAGGATTGTCCCTGTCTTCGTGTTTCTCATCGTTTTCTCCTTTGAAACATCTACAGCATGTACGGCACATCTGATCCGTGGGTCGGATAGGCGAACAGCATGTGTTTTAGATCGGCGGCGCGCATTCCCGACCGCATAGCCACTCCGAAGAGATTGATTACTTCTTCAGCTTGGCTGCCAAGCAGGTGAGCGCCCAGGATGCGATCCGTGCCTTCCTCAACCAGAACCTTGAACCCGGAATACTTTTCCCCAACTCGGCGCGATGAATACCAGCCGGAAGTCATCTCTTTCTTGACCTTGAATTTGAGATTTTGCTCCCGTGCGTCGCTTTCTTTGAGTCCTACAGAAGCCAAGGGCGGAATCGCAAAGACCACTGTCGGAATGCCCAGATAATTCGGCTTTTCGTGATTCCCCTTCAATAAGTTCGCCGCTACGATAATGCCTTCGTAGCTTGCGACTGGAGTGAGAGGTGGGCCTCCACTCGCGGCAGCGTCGCCCGCTGCGTAGACGGATTGGTTCGACACGCTCTGCAGGAATTCATTGACCTTTACGCCTCTTTTGTCCCATTCGACTGCCGCTGCACCCAAGTTCATGTCGTCGATTTCAGGTTCGCGACCTGCAGCATGGACCACCATGTCTGCCTCAAACACGCGCTTCTGACCAGACGCCGAGACATGAACAACCAGTTGGCCGGAGCTTTTTTCGATGCCTACGACTTCAGTTCCGAGCTGAAGGTCAGCCCCAAGTTCGCGAGTATGCTTTGAAATTTGATCGACCAATTCCGGGTCAAATAGCGGAAGGGGACGGGGGCCGCGATGGACGACCGTGACTTCTGCTCCCGCACGCACGGCCACATGAGCAAATTCAAACGCGATGTATCCGCCTCCAACAAATAAAATCCGCCCTGGAAGCTCCTCCAGCTCCAAAAACTGTTCACTCGTCGTGAGATATTCCGTTCCCGGAATCTGCAAGTCTGCCGGTTTTTGTCCCGCTGCGATGACGACATAGCGCCCTTGCAAAACCTCGTCATTTACTTGAACTGAGGATGGGCCAACGAATCGAGCGCGGCCATGGAATGGCGCGATCCCGGCTTTCGCAAACCCTTCTTCCTGGCTTTTCGGAACCGGATCAGTGAACGACCGTTTGAAGCGCATCAATTCCCGCCAATCAATCCGAAGGTCCTCGGCCCGAACCCCTTCCCCTTTCATTCGGCGGACCCAATCAAGGGCTTCCGCAGCGCCAACAAGAACCTTCTTTGGGTCGCATCCCCGGAGCGCACACGTCCCACCGAACGGTCTTGAATCAATGATTGCCACTTGCCATCCAGCAGACCGGCAGCGCGACGCCACTGCAGATGCGGCTGCCCCGGTTCCAATAACAACAAGATCAAATTTTCTAGTCATGCCAAAAGCCCTATTCCTGGGGAGATGCCGAAACTGCTGCCTTGTACCCCGTATCCTTCACAACCGCGATCAGCCTGCTGGTATCGGTTTTCGAAGAGTCGAATTGCACGGTTGCCGACCCAGCCGGGTACCGCACTTCCGCCTTCACAACTCCTGGCGTTTCGAGCAGTTTTCGCTGAATCACGCCAGAGCAAACCGGACAGTCCATACCCGTGATCTTTAACTCGGCGGTTTGGAGAGTTGCCGAAGGGATTGATGCTGCGGCAGTAGGTTTGCCAATTAATTTGACGCCGTAGGATGGGAAAAACGCCAGGGCAGCAACCGCAAGTGCCGCTACCCAAAGTAGAGGCTTAGCCAGACGGCGAGTCCTGCTCTGCGGTGCGCAGGTCTCTCCCGCACATGCCTCCGCAGCCTTCGGTTTCCGATAAACTAGATAAAATCCCCCCGCCAATAGAACTCCACTCACTGCAAGAAAGTACGGTCGCAGAGGAGCGAACGTCGCAACCAGCACAGCCCCAAGACCGGCTCCACCAAGAACCAGCGGACCCAAGCAGCAGAGCGATGCCAATAAAGCGGCGAGCGTTGAACCAATCGCCAGAGATCGTTCCTTCATCAGGTTTCTCCTTCGCCGCTCATTACTTGAGAATGATGCGGGCTTTTGTGCCTGAGGAGCCTTCCGATTTTCACTTGACGCTCTCAGGCTTGAGCTTGTTTGTTTCTTTCAAAATGGGGCAATGAGCGGACCGTTTACGCATCTCTTTATTGCAACTCTGCAGAGCCATCCGAAGCTCATGCTCCAATTCGTGGAGATCGGAAAGCTTCCGCTGAACATCGGCCAACTTTTCTTCCAGACGGTGGCGCACGGGCGCACAAGGTTGCAAGCGACTCCGGCGCAATTCCAAAAGGTCGCGAATCTCTCTCAGTGTGAATCCTAGGTCTTGCACGCGCCGGATGAACCCCAGTGTCTCAACATCGCTTTCGTCGTATTGACGGAAACCACCTTGTGTTCTCGGTGGTAGCGGGAGCAGGGCGTTGCGCTCGTAGAAGCGAATCGCATCAACGCTGAGCCCGATCCTTTTGCCAACTGCACCAATCTGCATTGCTCTTGCTCCTCTCCAATAAGGTACACTCTGGAGTATAGTCCAGAGTCAAGCCCTTATTTCTGACCGAGGGGCCTGCCGTCGCTCATTTGCCTTTCGCCGAACTTTGGCCCGTTCTTGAGGCCCCGGGTTCCTCTCGCCGATTCCACATCGAGCCTCTGCTTTGTCACAGAAGTCTGAGGACTGGGTTTTTGCCAGTAAGCAGTACGGAGGACGGAGACCCTACTGGAAACAGGCGATCTTGCGCAGGTATATTCTTCCTGTGGCGCAGCGAGTCGGAATTCAGAAGCGATTCGGATGGCACACGTTCCGCCGAACATACTCGACTCTGCTGCGAAGTGTCGGGACCGAATTCAAGGTGATGCAGTGATGCAGGAACTACTTCGGCATTCATCCTTGCGATCAACGTTGGATGTTTACACGCAGGCAGTTACGCCGGCAAAGCATGCGGCGCAGGCTGCTGTGTTGTCGTTAGTTTTTCCTTCCGATACAAGCGGAATCCACGTTGCAGAAACAAACGGGGCTTTGGCCACCCAGGAAGTTTAAAAGGAAAGTCGCGAAAGGGACGCAATCGGGACACAAAACTGCGTCCACGTCCCTGATGGCTCCGCCGAAATCAGCGCAAGTTATTTAATGAGCGACGGGACTCGAACCCGCGACCTCCTGCGTGACAGGCAGGCGTTCTAACCAACTGAACTACGCCCCCGCAAACTGACCAAAAAAAGAACTTCCAGGTACTTCGAACGCCTTCCAGCGTCTTGCACTGCCTTAAGCGTCCTTCGACGTGACAGTTAGCGGGTTACAAGTACTTTCAACGACATGGAAGAGCGCGGACGGCACTGCAAGTCATTGGAAGTACGTCGTAGACAACGTTATTGTGTATCGCGATGTGTATCGCGCTTGGGCCTCCAATAATTCCGTGACAGCGAGTTTCCTGGATACGCCGCGCGTGCAGAACGGTTCCGGTTTGCTCTGCTGGCGTGAGTATCTCCATCGATTCCACAGGATAAGCAAACTGGCGATCAGCGGTACCGGCATGGCGATCATGCCAGTTTTGAACAATTCCCAAGCGGTGATCTCAACGTTTTCATGCCCCAGAGCAATGAGCCAGAGAATCGTCGCGAGAGAGCACGGCAAGAGTTGCAATCTATTGAGCGACTGCTAAATTAGCTCATGCCCATTAATGCCGATAAGCCGCATCTGTGGAAGGCGGATACCCGTGCCTCAGTTGATCAGTTCAATCAGTGGTTCATGAAGTTTGCGCCCAAGGCGTACAGGGATACCCGCAAGAAAACCATCGAGAGCGTCGAGCAGGGCCTCGCCCTTACCAAAGACCTGACCACGATCACACCGGATGTGATCAAGAGCAATCCCGGCATTCTGCCAACCTTGCGCATGTCGACATGCCCGCCGCTTGCGCGCGACAGGCTCATCGGACTTGCTGATTCCAGCAAGAATCTCGTCGGCACGCTCGAAGAAGGCAAGTTGCCTCCGCAGTTGGCAGTGAATCTCTTGGACGCACATCTCAAGAAGATCACGGCAATTCTGTCGCAGATGCTTGACGTGGATATTTTCCCGTGGATTGCAGAGAAGCGCAAAGCCACCAAAGAAGAACGCTACCGCTCCTCCACCATCGTTGCTGATCGGCTTTGCGGGGCCGTTGCGGAACCTATCGTGCGGAACGCGCAGGAGAAGCGTCAGCTCGCGTTGATCGAAGAGTACCTAACAGAGCGCGGCTATAAGCTGAAAGCACCCCACGCTGCCACTCCGCTCAAGCAAATGGAGCCTGGCACGTTCTGTTTTCGGCTTAATGTCGTGGTCAAGCCTTCCAAGACCGAGGCCAAGACGGTGAAAGTTCCCATCGATGCAGTCATCCAGCCCAAGAGGGCGAAGCCACCGCATTTGCCGATTCTCATTGAAGCGAAATCCGCAGGGGACTTCACCAACGTTAACAAACGCCGCAAAGAAGAGGCGATCAAAATCAACCATCTCAAGGCGACACATGGCAACGACGTTGTCTTTGTGCTTTTTCTGTGCGGATACTTTGACGCCGCATATCTTGGGTACGAAGCGGCTGAGGGGATAGACTGGATATGGGAGCATCGCACCCAAGACCTGGACCAGCTCGGAATCTGACATCATGGCAACTGTCGCACATCAAACCGTCGAAGGAAACCGCCAGACGGAGCAGACTCGTCTCGACAGCCTGAAGACGGCGGCGGAGCGCAACAAATGGGGCCAGTTCGCAACGCCGTTCGCACTAGCCCTGAGCATCGCACGCTATGCGCGTAAGACGCTAGGAGAGGCGACGCTCCGCTTCCTCGACCCTGCGATTGGCACCGGCTCGTTTTACTCGGCGCTCTCACAGGTTGTTCCGGCAAAGAGCATCGAAGCCGCAACCGGTATCGAGCTTGATCCCTTATTTGCGGAGGCGGCAGAGAGTCTCTGGGGCAAGAATGGCCTTCGCGTTGTGCGGGGCGATTTTACAAAGCAGAAGCCACCGGCGCAGGGGTTCAACCTTATCCTTACCAATCCGCCCTACGTGCGGCACCATCACCTGGAATCTGACGCGAAGGATCGCCTTAAGGTGCACCTCGCGCGCTCGTTGCAAATGGAGATCAGCGGACTTGCTGGCCTGTATTGTTATTTTCTGTTGCTGTGTCACGACTGGATGGAAGAGCAAGGGCTTGCGATCTGGCTCATCCCTTCGGAATTCATGGACGTAAATTACGGCGTCACCTTGCGCCGCTATCTCACCGAACGCGTGACGCTGCTGCATATTCACCGTTTCTGCCCAACGGACGTACAGTTTACGGACGCGCTGGTATCGTCGGCGGTCGTTGTGTTTCGCAAATCTCTTCCGCCGGCAGGACATCGCGCGCGTTTTTCCTTTGGCGGTGAGATTGAAAGTCCGAGCACAGAGGCGCTTATGCCTCTCGACGTGCTCCGACATTCCCGCAAATGGACGCAGTTTCCCGCCCGAACCAACTTTGAAAGCACGGACGAGCCGACGCTTGGGGATCTCTTCGTCATCAAGCGCGGGCTTGCGACCGGCTCCAACAGTTTTTTTATCTTGAGTGGCGAAGAGACGAAGACCTGGCACATTCCGCGCCGATTCCTCAAACCGATACTCCCCGGTCCACGATACCTGACGGCAGACATTATCGATCAGCGAGCTGACGGTGCCCCTGTGGTGTCTCCTCAGCTTTATCTGCTGGATTGCAGCGAGCCGGAAGAGAAAATCAAAGCTAGTTGGCCGCGATTCTATGCGTATCTACAGAAAGGCCGAGAGGAAGACATTCACGCGTCATATCTCGCGAGCCATCGTGCCCCGTGGTATTCCCAGGAGCAGCGTCCACCCGCACCATTCTTGTGTACCTATATGGGCCGATCAACAAAAGGAAAAAATCCGTTCCGCTTTATCTGGAATCGCTCAGATGCGACGGCGCATAACGTGTATCTGATGATGTATCCCAAGAGTCGCTTACAAGAGGTACTCAAGAACCACCCCGAACTTGCCGCGAGAGTGTTCGAGGCGCTCCAGAGCGTTACGCCCGGCCAATTCATTTCCGAAGGTCGGGTATACGGCGGCGGTCTACACAAAATGGAGCCGAAAGAGTTGGCGCAAATTCCTGCCCGCGTCGTGCTTGAGAGCATCGATGGACACTTTCACATCGAGCGCCAAGAAAAGCTGTTTGCTTAGGCGTAGGATCTGATCTGTCATTCCATGTAACGCAATTTGTCCTCCGCTGTTGGTTTGTTTTTTGGGCGCAGACTAAGTGAGTGATTTGAATAAAGGCTGCATAACGGTATTTTTGGGCGCTGGCGCGTCGGCCTGCGAATCTTTTCCAACGGTTTTTCAGTTTTTTGAGCACGTTAACTTTCCCGACGGGGCCGGTGCCCGAGGTTTTAAGACGGCATGCATGGAACTGGCCCGGAGAATCGCGGTCGCGGACCGAACACAGGAAAATAATAACTGGCCGCGATTCGACGCCGAAAAACTCTGGGGTAACCTAGAACTTTTGGTTAATTCCAACAAACTGACAATCGTACCGTTCGGTTTGCCGATAACCCACACGGGTTTATCGCCACAGAACGCGGGCGTATCGCCGGAGGATTTGTTGGTATTCCTGAAGGAGCAGATTCTGAGGATTTACGGACGAAGGATTTCCACGCCGTCGAAGCCTTGTCCCCATCGGGACCTCTTCGCGCTACTAAACAAAATAGTCCCAGCCGAAGAGCCTATCTGCGTTTACACGACCAACTACGACACCATAATCGAAGACCTCTTTCATTCGCAGTCGTTTTCCGAGGAAACCTTTCATAGCGCCGGTCATGTGTGCACGGGCTTCGTGCAAGGGAATCCCGGTCGATGGAGGTCCGACTTGTTCGACGCTAAGCCCGTTGCGGGGACGCGCCAGGTCAACTTGTTCAAGCTTCACGGCTCAGTTACCTGGAAGTGGGAGTCGACCGGCTCCGCTCTGGAGCCGGTCGAGATGAACTGGAGACAACCGACCGGAGATACCGACTGTTTGCTTTATTTCGGTTACAAGAGCGTACCGGAGACGGACCCATTCAGAACCTTACACAATCGTTTCAAAGACAGTCTTGTTAAGTCATCAGTTGTATTCGTGATTGGTTTCCAGTTCGCGGACCCTTATATCCGCGAGACATTCGACTTTGCTCTTCGAGCGAATCCACGGTTAAGGATCGTTTGCTGTCTAAAGCACTTACCCCAGCCCAACACGCCTCTGGCGAGTCTCATGCACGCATTTCCGGGCCGCGTGCAGATGCTATCGGGAGAGAACAACGCATCAATCGCATTCGGCGAGGATCGATTCTCGCAAGCTCTGAGGATCGCGCTGTCAACCGATTAAGCATTTCCGCTTGTCCGAACCGGTTTGATCTGGTTCACTAAAAGGAACGGTTAATACTCACATGACGCTATTCGTCTTACTTGGCCGGACGAAGCTTCCACCCGAGAGCGGCCCCTCGCCTGAACACGTATACGACGGCGACCGGCAACTCTGGATTGACAAGAGTTCAGGCACACCCTTGGTTTTGTGTATGCACGCTTATGCACAACCCTCACCATACGGCGAGACCACGATGACGGAGACGCGGGAGGGCGTGGACCAGACAGAAGGGACCGCCCTTCATGCATCTCAATTTGGTGAAACCACTCTAACCAAGACGCGCGAAGGCGCAGATCAATCAGAAGGTGCCGCCCTCTTGCGCGCGTCTCAATTCGGAGAAACTACCCACACAAGGACACGGGAAGGCGCAGATCAGACCGAAGGGACCACCCTAGAGGGCTCCCTATTCGGTGAGACCACGTTAACAAACACCATAAAAGGAGCGGATCAGACCGAAAGAGTCGCGCCCTCGGCATTCAATGCTCCTCATTCTCACTTCTGACAAGGATCTGACGACCGATTTCCTCATCGTCGAGCTAATCAATCGCCACTTACCTTATTTTCGCTTGAATTCCGAAGAGTTGGTGACGGCGGAATTTACCTTCTCCTTGACTGAGGACAGGGTGCGGCGCGAGGTTTCTGTCGGTTCCAGGACCTTGGATCTCGACAAAGTTACAGCAGTTTGGTATCGCCGGGCTATCCAACCCAGTTGGATCGCCGACCTTTCGCCGGGCGAGAGAGTCTTTGTTGCCGGTGAGTTGCGCCATCTGGCGACGGGCCTTGTTTTGAATCCGAGTGTTACCTGGGTTAACCCCATTGATCGCGTCTCGATTGCGGAACATAAGCTCTATCAGCTCCAGATCGCCCGACAATTGGGCTTTCGAGTACCCCGCACGCTCGTCTCCTGCAATCCGCTTGAGTTGCGGAACTTTTGCGAGGGAAATAAGGCTGGAACGATCTGCAAACCAATATTTCATGGGATGTTCGTCGATGAGACAGCCTCCTATTCCGTTTACACTCGCCGCGTGACCTCGGACTCCATCGACGTCGACAGCGTCAAGGGCTGTCCTGTTTTGCTCCAGGAAGAAATCCCCAGGAGCGCGGATGTACGAGCGACCTTTATTGGCTCGCAGTGCTTTGTTGCGGACATCAAGGGGAGTTCTTCCCTGGTGGATTGGCGAGACCCTGAGGTCTCGGTGTGCTATTCAGAGTCAAGTTTGAGGGCCGAAGTGCAGGCAATGTGTGAAGCCATGTTGGGAAATCTCGGATTGAAATACGGTGCGTTTGACTTTGTGAGAACGCCTGACGGTGAGTTGGTTTTCCTGGAAATCAACCCTACAGGCGAGTGGGCATGGCTTGAGGACCGACTTGGGTTTCCGATGCGGGAGGCGTTCATTCAACTCTTTTTTGGTGCCTGCCAATGAATCCTCAATTTATTGCAAAGCCGCCACAGCCGGTGAAATGGGGTTCCATCACGAAACATCTCGGGCAGTTGTTTCGCCGTATCGGATACATCATCTGGCAGATCGTCGTTCCATTTAACTCTCGACCTGAAGAAATCGAGCCCTTTCCAGAACCGGACCCGACGTTTCCAGTTAGTGAATCGCACGTAGAACAATGCCAATGGATATTTGATCAAGCTGAGGAGAGGCGCGTCAATCTCGAGCAGAAGGCGCAATCGACCTTCGGGCTGATGGTATTTCTGGTTCCCCTTCTTGCCTCGCTTTTTGTCTTCATCATAAGCAGAGGCACTACTTCGCGCACACTTGTTGTCACCTTGTTGCTAGTGGGCGTATCCGCTGCCTTCTTGCTCCTTGGCTTTATTTCGGCGGTCCGCGCGGTAGCCGTCAAAGAAAGTGAGACGCTTTTCCTGGATTCGATCCTAACCGAAGCCGGACAATTTCGGAAATACAGTGAAGCCTTCCGCGCGCGCGGGCTTCTGTATTGTGCATCAATGAATACTGCGACGAACGATCACATTGCTCAGTTTGTAAAAGGGGCGCATATTCTAACTGCCGCCGCCGTCTTCGTCTTACTAGTCGCAGCGGTGCCAACAAGCGTAGTCTTCCTACGCCTTCCCCCTTCAACAGCCGAGACTAAGATCATAGGGTCAGTCAACATATCTTCCCCAGAGTTGTCCGCACTTCGCGACGATGTCGCAAATCTCAGGAATGATATTCAGAAACTCTCCAACAGCAAAGTTTCGGAGGACGGGTTCAAGCTGCTGGAGGCAAAAGTTGCGAAAGTCGAAGCGAAGTTGACCGAATTGCAAAGAGCGAAGCAGGGCGGTGCCACCAAGACCGTGAAGCCAGCCCCGGTGCGAGGGTCTCCGAATCGTTAAGCCAGTATTCTTGAATAGACTGTGTAAAGGCAACAGGCGGTTTTCACTCGCACCACGCTTGAAGTCCGTCTCAGCGCGTGACAATCCGGCGGATTCGCCCCAGATTGATGGGAGAAGATCTTCTGAGCGTCGAAAAGCCCACAGGCCGCTCCCCCTATCCGAGGTACAATTCGGAGCGATCTTCTCTGGACGGTGGAAAGAATGGAAGGGCACGCGTCACCGCGGATCTCCTTGACACAAGGAAGACTTCGAGCGTTTGTCCGAAAGCGAACGCATCTGCTCACGTTTGTCGGCGGCCTCATCGTGTTCGTCACCTTCGTGACCAAAGAGGGCGTGGTCGAGCACTGGAAAGATACCGTGAGTGCGGTCGACTCGGCTGAATACCGATTCAGGACAAACAGTACATCGATGGAAGTCCTTCGCCACGTCTACGGCAATGCAAATACGCTGGAGAGGATAGAGGACAAGATTAACGGGCACGAGGACTTGAATCATGTGCGTCTTGAGGAAGAGCACATCAACGCAGGAGCGAACTATGAGCAACTCATGCTCGTGTCTGAGCTACTGCAGAAACTGCCCGCCAACCCTCAAGACAGCGAGCGATTGCACCAGTTATTAGACGAATCCACGCAACTGACCAACGCAATTAACACTGCCGCCGAGAGGCTGGAAGGCCCCACCGCCGGTGGACCCGATGCAGTGAGGACTGCAAGCGAAATACTGCCGCTCACCCTTAGGGGGATGTCTTTCGAGAAAGATGCGGCTGCATTTGTCCACGCTATGAGAAAAAAAGCCGCCGAAGAGAAACACAAAGACGAGGGGTATCTGAAATACTCCACCTGGGTGAGTTACGTGCTCTACACGCTTGGATGGGGGCTCGGTCTCACCGCGAAGCTATACGGAGTGGAAGGCGTTGGCGGAGGCGAATAAAATAGCACACAGCTTCGCAGGCCGTGAGAGGTCAATTCACAATACTTCAGGGCTCGCTCGGCACGTCCATATGTTTTTCAGACTCTCTCAGGAGCTGCTGCATATCTTTCGCAAATCCGGGGTCGCCGGTTGCTTCGATGAATTCCGCGACCTCCCGGATCGATATTTCAGCTAGCGTCTCGCTTCGCAGGCGCGCCATCATGCCCTGAACCTTCTCGGCTGTACGGTCGTGGAAATGAGCGTGTTCAGCAAAATACTTCAGAAGGTCATACAGAAGGCTAGTTGCTAAGCCGGTTCCGATTGCAAAAGGTAGCTCCCGTATCCAGTTCGGAAACGCACTGCTTGCCGGAGGCGTGCTGTGCATCTGACAAAATAACGATCCATCGATGGGAGGTTTATTGCACGACTTCCAACGGCACATGCGTGCGCTTTTGGCCTGCTTCTTCTTGCGCTCACCCATATCTTAATCCCTACTATCAATCCCCGGCAGCGCCGCTGCATTCGTCCTTGGGAGCTTTGGCATTCCGGGAATTGCGAGAATCGCTGCGATCCTGCCGAGCGGATCGTCCCCAAACCGTTTTCCGCTCAGCAATGTCTTGGACGAAGCATACCATCGTGCCAGAAACGAGAACGCCCTTTATCATTCACTATCCCAGACCTGACAAAAATGCAATAAAGATGCGAAGCACACGATTTAGCGATGGCAGCAGATTTCTTTGCTAGTATTGACCCTCTTTAAGTGCCAAGAGATATGGTGCGGAGATTCACAATGAGTGACGAACCGGAACAACCAGACAAGCAAAAGCAACCAGCCGTGCAAAAAGATCCGCCGCCTCAAAAAGTCGAGGACTTCCTATCGCCAGCGAGCTTTATTCGCGCCGCCCGAGCGGCAGATCCGGCGTTTCGATTCGCCATCCTTGCGGCAGGCGTTCTTGCGATCGTCGTCACGTTCGTTAAATTCGGCGTCGGCTACCCGACGCTGGTCTTCGGCTCAATTGCTCTCATCGGCCTGATGGTCCTGTTCGTGGTGTTCGCCCAGGCGTCGAAGTTGAGCAAGTCCAGGCTCGACAAGCCTGCACAGGTATTAGTCTGGTCAATTCTCGTCATTGCGATTGTGATCGTACTCTTCCTGACCGGCTCCGTTTTCTTCAACCATCCACTTCCGTTTCGGGACTGGATTATTCAGCAGCTTGCGAAAAAACCAGACCCGGTTGTGGTGCCACCGGTTGCTCCTCCCGCCAGTGCTGACAATAGCGGCACAGTCCAGAAGGCAGTTATCCTTGCCGAACTCACGGACGCCTATAAGGCTGCGGCAATGGAACTCGGAGTTTTCGATAACTGGGGACAGGGTGAAATGCGCCAAACGTTGCGCGTAAACCAAACCGTGCTGACCGGAACCACCAAAGGTCACGACGTTTCCATGTCTATCGATCCGAATCAACTTCCGATTCCGCAATACTACAATGCCAACAGCGCGCAGATTTCGACCCTTGGCAGCAAGGAAGCCCCTGAAGTTATTAAGTTCTATTCTGCGTACGGGCAATACCGTCAGGCACTGATCCACCTGACTTCGAATCCGGCAGACTTCAATGGGGCCTTTCTGAACGCGAACGTGGAAGCGCGAGAAGCGGTCACCAGGGGCCGCGCGGCGATATGCGCGATGGGAGGTGTTCCGCCGCGAATATTTCCAGACGAACCGGGAGGCTTCCTTGAACCGGTCCCGCCCAATTGTTTTGCGGGTCCCTTCGCTCACTAGCCGGGTAACTTCTCGCCAGGGCCTTGTAAATTCGAATTCAACGCTCTTGAGGAAATCCCCGGTAGGGCGCGCACGCTATTACAAACCGGAGGGACTGCGGATACCACTCTTTGCGAGACAAACCCGGCGGTGTCTCCCGTGCTACGAGACCTACTTGCAAATATAGGCAATGTCGGACTATGCTTCGTGCGTTCAATATGCCAGTGGCTCCATTGAAGTCGTGAGAGCCAACCTCCCCGGAGCCGAAAGCAAGTGAATATCCCAGTTGGAACCCGCGAAGCGGACGCGGCGAAAGCTAAACTTCATGGGAATCATCGAGCGGAGGCGGGCCGTGCGAAAGCAAATACTGTTGGCCACACTATTGTTTTTACTCGCAACTGCCCCTGATTCCTTCGCCCAGGATTCCGCTCCTCTCACAAACGATTCCATCATTCAGCTGATGGCTTGGCATTTCAGCGAGGATCAAATTGTCCTCGCGATCAATCGCAATCCCGCTCACTTCGACGTATCGCCGAAGGCTCTCGCCGCTCTCGCCGCAAAAGGAATCCCGTCCGGCGTTCTTGCCGCGATGAACACCGCGATGTCCGCATCCGGCAGGATCGTTGCGATTCCTGCGAGTACCGCGCCTGACGAGATAATATTCACGGACGGCACCACCACGACGGGAAAAGTGCTTTTTGTCCAGTGCATTCCCGGAGAAAATGCACCCAAGGGACCCGCCGTGCAATTCCAGAGCACGGACGTTAAGGCAAAAACCTTAATCGCTGCGTCTTCGATCCAGCGATTGATTTTGGCGGGCGGCCAGCAAACCCTTTCGGCTGCAACCGATCCTGTCGTACCGGTTCCGGCCGATGTCGTTGACTATTTGAAGAAACATCCGGGACCCTCCTCTCCGCTGTTTGCCGCAGGTTCGCGCCCGCCGGTCAATCTGGCGAACGCGCTCATCTCTACCTGCAGCGTGATCGATCACTACTGGCTCGGGGATATTGCGGCTTCCGGGGCCTACGCGGTTGGAACGCAGTCGCAAAAACAAATCGGCGGCACTGTCCAGACAAGCTACACCAGAAATCCGTACGTCTACGGTTGGGATTCGCAGGTTGCCCGACTGGATCTTGAAGCCAAATATACGGAGGCGCTCAAGGTCGGATCGCCGCCCATCAAGTCCCAGGAAATCTACTATGGAGAACTGAATTACTCCTTTCATCCCAGCGCGGAGTGGTCTCCCTACGCAATCGCGCGCCTCTACCACAACTATTCTCTCGGGCTCGATTTAGGGCGGATATACGGCGCTGGTATCGATTATAAAATCAAGGGACTCACGCTGTCGGGAGGACTGGTCGGGATCACCGACCGGCTCTACTCGCCCGGCACGCACTTTTCGTCAGCGGGAGCGAGGGTATATGAGGCTTACGCGAGGATTTTGCCTTTCGGAAAGATATTCTGGTTCGAATCGGTTGAAGCCTTTCCCGCGTTCCAGCTGGCGAAGGCGATTCAGGGGCGCGGCATCGTGGGACTCGGGATTCCGCTAACGGAGCGCCTTCAGCTCACCCCGAAGTTCGTTGACGACTACCTTGGCGACGCCCCGCCGAAACACCGGTTCAACTACTCGAACACTTCGATAAGCCTTGATTTCAAGCTGGGCCGGACGGAATAGAAAATAACAGGAGGAGATCATGAAACCGAAAGGCAAGTCTTCCAAGAATAAAGGCGGGAGAAAGCCGCTCAAGGGCAAAGACGCAAAATCATCAAAGCAACTCTCCACTAGTAGCGCGGCGAAACTGCCGAAGGGCCTTGTCGCGAAAACAACTCAGCCTCAGGGGGCAGCCCTCGGCGCTACCGAAGGCGCGGGCTTGGTTGACACTTCCCAACAGACTAAGCGGAAAGCCACCATCGAGGACTGGTTCGAGTCCGTGCGCACTCATATGGCCCGCACCGCTGACAGCGGCGCTCCCACGGGCGCGTGTTTGGTGCCCGATCCCAACGGCGGGCCGAGCCTGTGCGTTGAGATGACCCAGGAATCCTGTAGCTCTCCCGCCGTCAAAGGACAGTGGCTTGGTGGCGATTGTTAGCCTTGCTTAGCCCCGCCGCGATCAGCGCAGCGGGACAGCTTTCGATGGTCGCACCCCTCAAGGAATCATCGATCTGAGCCAGGGTCCGAGTAAGGCCGGAACCACCGAAGATCTGCAATGTAATGAACACTCCTGACAGCCCTATCTGGTCCCGGATGGGGCTTCGGCGGAATAGTAGGTCGTGAAATGAAACGTCCTTTCTCATTCCTTATTGCAGCCGGCTTGCGCTAGCACACGGCTGCGCCAGTCGCAAACTGCCCTCCTGTCACACCCGTTGCCTCTCGCTCCAGCCTCTCATTACTGAATCTTCCGTCCTCCTGTGGCCCGGTGCTCTGGCTCCTGTGCTCGGGTGAAGGAACCAAATCACCTACAGGAGAACGGAAAATGAAATCGGAACAAATCAATTCTCAGATTAACAGTGGGTTCTCAAATAGATTGCTACACGGCGATTGCATCGAGGTGCTTTCCCGCATGGCATCCAACCGCGTTGATTTTGTCCTCACGGACCCGCCGTACTTGGCGCACTACTCCTCCCTCGACGGGCGTAGCGTGCCCAATGACAACAACTGCGATTGGGTCAAGCCCGCTTTCGAGGAAATCTATCGCGTGCTCCGCTGGA
>Ga0073928_10005864_pt1 | contig 16922 bp, 14 predicted proteins | sample PaiPotPPA55metaG_FD_76969 | JGI IMG/M metagenome (GOLD analysis project Ga0073928, IMG submission 76969) | Iron sulfur acid spring bacterial and archeal communities from Banff, Canada, to study Microbial Dark Matter (Phase II) - Paint Pots PPA... ... | reverse complement strand
CTCACGCTGGAGGGAGAAGGCTCGGTATTGCGCCCGACGGCCTTCTCCGCCGACGGCGATGCGATCGGCTCGCTCAGCGAACAAGGGCAGTTGCAAATCTGGCGCGCCCCCTCGTGGGCCCAAATCGATACGGCGGAGCAGACAAAGCCGAAAGATGAATAACGGTCCGGCGCGGGTCGCACTCCTGCGGAGCCCTACCCTCCGACCAGTGCAAATATCTTGGACGCCATCATGCTCCCCGGTCAAGTTCGTCTAAACATTACGGCAGCACTTGGCGTCGTTCCAGCCAGGCGACGACCGTCTTGGTAAGCACGTCCGCCTCCATGTTGAACGGCCATCCGACTGGTCGCTGCCCGAGCGTGGTGCGCTGAAGCGTGGTGGGGATGAGCGCGATCTCGAACTGGTTGCCGTTCACGGCAGCGATCGTGAGGCTCACCCCGTCGAGGGCGATCGAACCTTTGGGGGTGAGATAGCGGGCGAGGTCAGGCGGGCATTCCAGCCTCAGCCTCCATTCATCGCGGCCGCAGGCGCCTTGGTCGATCAGCCGCGCAGTGCCGTCGACGTGGCCCTGCACGAAGTGCCCGGAAAGGCGGTCGCCCACGCGCAGGGAACGCTCGACGTGAACTGCGTCACCCGGGCCCAGCAGCCCAAGGTTAGTGCGCTCGAGGGTTTCCTTGACGACATCGAACCCGAGTTCCCCCGACTGCTGCTCGGCCACGGTGAGGCATACGCCGTTCACCGCAATGCTTTCGCCGTCCGCCACGTCGGTCCAGTCGCTGGCGAGGGTGAGCCGCCGAAAGGCGGGGCCTTTCGCCACGCCGATGATGTGGACGGTCTTCTCTATGATGCCGTTGAACATTCAGACGACTTTAGGGGGCTGTCCTGCCGGCCGCCACATCACTCTCTTTCTGTTGACGCCGCTCGGCGGCTACAATTCGGCCGAGGAGCAGCTCCAGATGCCACTCGTCAGACCAATCGTTCGTACCGTCCCGGTTGAGGACGAGTTCCAGTCTCATCCCGGCCGGCGCATGACCGAGCAGGAGTTCGTTCAATGGGTCGGGGAGAAGACACGGGCGGAGTGGATCAATGGGAACGTGATTGTTATGCCGCCTCTCGCTGCCGCCGATCCCCAAAGTACTTCGGCAACTCGGCGTCAAACTGTGAACACGCGCATTCGCGCCAAAGACTCGCCGCTCACTTGTGCAGCTCGATCTTCAGCACGCGGGCCTTCTTCGTTCCAACATCTGCCGCCAGGATGCGGTGGTGATTCGTGTCGGCGATGTAGAGCGTGTTGCCGGCGATCGAGATGCCGCCGGGCTCGTAGAGGTTGGGCGTGTCGTCAGTTCCCACGTCGGTCTTATCGCTGCCGAGCCAGGTGGTGACTTCATCGTTCTTGAGGTTGATGGCGCGGATCAGACTGTTGAACGTGTCGGCGACGAACAGCGTCTGGCCGGCCAGGGCGACGCCCAGTGGATGCTGAAAGCGGGCCTCGCGGCCCGGGCCGTCTTTGCGGCCGAAGCCGAACAGATCGCCGCTGCCGGCGAGCGTATGGGTCTGGCCCGGATCGGACAGATCGGCCGTCCGAATGCTCGATTCCTCCGAATCGGCGATGAACAACTCCTTGCCGTCGGTGGCGAGGCCCGAAGGTTGGGCGAACCAGGCCTGCAAGTTCCGGTCGTCATGATTTCCCTCGCGCCCGCGGCCGGCAAACGGCGACACCGTATCGTTCGTCAGATCCAGTACCCAGATCTGGTGAACGCCGGCCATGGCGATGTAGAGCTTGGGGCCGACCCGAACGAGATCCCAGGGCGAGCTGAGTGACACGCTCCTGCCGGGCTCGCTCTCCGGGACCGAGTGTGCCTGCTTCCCGTTGCCGGCGATCGTGCTCAAGACGCCGGCCTTCAGGTCGGCGGCGCGGACCGCGTGGTTCTCCGTGTCCGCGATGTACAACGTATTGCCGTCGGCGGACAGCGCCAACCCCTGGGGTTGATGGAATTCGGCGACGTTGAAGCGGCCGTCCTTCAAGCCCGTCGCGCCGCTGCCGATCACCTGGCTGACCTTGCCATCAAGATCGGTGACGAGGACGCGGTTATGGTTGGTGTCGCTGATGAACAGCCGGCGGCTCGCTCCGTCGGCCAGGACCTTGCCGGGGAATTCCAGCACGCCGGACTGGAATGACTCCCGCTCGCTCTTGAAGTGGATCGGCTGGCCGAGCGTGTGCTTCTTGCGTCCTTCATCCAACAGCCCGGCAATGGCGCGGTCGAGCAGGTCGCGATTACCCTCACCCGCCGCCGTGCCGACGACTTTGCCTTCAGAATCGATCAGGACCAGCGTCGGCCAGGAACTCACGCCGTATGCATTCCAGATGGCAAATTGGCTGTCCACCGCCACTGGATGGGTGATGTTATGGCGAAGGACCGCCTCGCGGATATGGTCGGCGTCCTTCTCTTCGTCAAACTTCCCGGAGTGCACGCCAATCATCACGACCGGCTCGTTCTTGTACTTCTCCTCCAGATAGTGAAGGTCGGGGAAGATGTGCATGCAGTTGATGCAGCAGTAGGTCCAGAAATCGAGCAGGACGACCTGGCCTTTCAGGTCCTTGATCGAGACGGGCTTGCCGGCGTCGGTGTTGAGCCATTTGTCGGCGCCGGTGAAATCGGGAGCGGCGTGCCGCTCGGCGTCGTCACCTGCCCCGCAGTCGTTACAAACCAACGCTCCCAGCAGGCATGCCGCCCCTAGGCTCTGTCTCAAAACTATTGAGGCCGCGTTGGGCCGGAAATGGCCCGGATGCGAGGCAGAGCGACGAAGCGTATCAGACCGACGATACGTTGAGGAGCGATAACGAAGCAGACGGGCCATTTCCGGCCCAACCCGAAGGGACGCGGGGTCTTTGGGCCTGATACGTCGTCGCTCCTCCTCCCCGATTCGTAGGGGCTGAATCGCGTCGTCGTCGCTCCTCGTCTCAGGCCCAAAGCCCCCGCGTCGCGGCCTCAATAGTTTTGAGACAGAGCCTAACAGCCGCTTCAGACCCATAATGTCGCTCCTTTGGCCGGATTATAGACTTTCCCCCTCACAAAACCCCGCTGACAAAACGGTCGGTGCCCGCGTCGAATTCCCGCCCCGGTTGCCACACAGCCGAGGGCGATGCGTCGGGCGCGCACGAAGTTCTGGCTTTCCGCCCGAGCTTGGGTGAAAATAGAAGCGTGCCTTCGCCGACAGCCCCGGGCACGGGCGACCCCGTTGGAGTTCAAGGACATGGAGCAAGCACTCATGGCTGCGAATGATGCCTCGCTAGATCAGATCTTCCAGGAATGGGACGACCAGCGGATCCGGCTGCACGCCGCCGCGATCGACCAGCAGGCCCAGAAGCTGGGCCCTTACGCCAAGCTTATCGGGCAGCGTTTGCACCTCTTCGCCGAGCGCTGGCGCCCGGAGCGGATGAAGGTGATGAAACGGCTGGGCAATCAGAACAACGCCTCACCGGACACGGTGCGCGGGACGCTGACGCCGCTGGCCCGCGACGAGTTCATCGCCGACCTGCGGACCTGGGGCGTACCCGACCGTTACGCCCACGCCGCCGGCTCACTGATTCAGGTCAGGTAGTCCGCCGTTTCCCGCTCCCGGTGAAACAGGGGTGCGGCCGCTGCGTCTGGATCGTGTGCAAGCACGCGTCCGACCATGGCGGCCGCGCAGCCAGGGCGCCTCGAGCGGCTGTCACCGCCGCCGCGGGCTATCTCTGGTGGAAACCCTGGTGGTGCTCGGGGTCGTCGCCGTCCTGCTCTCAATCCTGCTGACGGTCTTCCATACGGTCATTCGATTCGTGCAATCGTGGAGGTGACTGCGCGACCCACCCCCGCGGCCGCTGACCTTGCGCGGCCGCCCGCCAGCCCTGGCATGAAGGCCGACCACCCCGAAATCTGTCGCATTTGCTGCACGGGAGCCAATGTAATACCATTGCAACATCCCGACGTAGCGGGACTTGCGCGTTTTGACCGCCGGCCAAATCGTGCGACAAGCATCCGTCTGTTGCAATCGTTCGTTTGCTGTTCCGCCGAGCTGCGGAGCGGGGCGCAAACGCGCGCGACACCGTCGATTGTGTTGCATTTGTCGCGCATATTTCCGGCCGCCGCGGAACAGTAAGTTCATGTGATTAGGGACGTTAAGAACATATCAACTTACATTCGTGCTGCGCGACAACCCCCAAATCCGCCCGGCTTTACTCCCCCAGGCAACCCGAACCATACCCTAACTCGTTAGAGCCGCGGCCGGGCAAATTTATTCCGGCTCTCCCGGAAGTTTTTTAAGCCTCGGGGCACCGCCCAATTTGCGTCAATGCCAGTCGGGTTCCAGCCGACCGAGGCATTGGCGCTTGACCACTCGCGCCCCTTCATCCACTCGCTCAGGCCCGGCCGCTCACTCACCGCCCGAATTTGGTTCCCGCGTTGTAGAGCCTCTGGAACGCGCAAAAAAGGGGAGATCGCGACATCGCTATTTTTCGACAATGGGGGCGGTGGATCAACGCACGGCGGTGGCGCAAGCTGAAGCCCGGCCACGCCGGCTGTTGATAAGATGGGTAATTTATCATCGGGCGGGGTCGGCCGTCATATCCCGAATGTCCGGTAAAAATTGCGCGGACGACTTAAAAGGCGACGTATTCACGGTCGATAAGGATCTATGCCGGCGCACAGGAATGGGGATTCCGCTCCACCCTAGCGGAGCCGGCTGCCCATGGGATAGTCCCGGCCATGGGCGGAGGGTACCCGAAGCGGGCTAGACTGGAGCAAGAACCGTGGAATACATCGCCGTCACTGTTGCTATCGTTGCCTTGTGCCTTACGATCATCGTACTGGCCCGGCGCGATGGCCCGCCGCGGACAAATTCCCCCATCCAGGGTAACCTGCCCCCTCCGCCCTTGCTGCCGCCGGTGATCGTGATTCGGGTTCCGGCCGGGGACACCGGGAATCGTCCCGTTGAAGTGAGCGTGGTTCCGTCGATGACCAACGCTTCGCATCTACTGGCCGATGAGCAGGAGCGTGCGGCGTGACCGCCCCGGCCCGGATCAGAACGGCGCCTTCTCGCCCTCCGCCGTCATCGCCGCGCGGTAGCGCTCCATCGCCTCGGTCGCCGGTTTTTGGTACGTGTCCCAATCCGGTACTTCGCCATTGTTGGCCCGATTCACCAACTCTTGGAAGTGCCCCAGGAGCTTGTTGAATGCGGCCACTTGTTGACCCATCTCCGGGGGCAGTTGAGATGCCTTCTCGATGATCTGCGGCTGGATCGCCAACAGGTTGCGGCCGTACTCGGACCAATCTTCCTCGATCCGGCTCCGTTGATAGCGCTTGGTCGCCCGGTCCTCGGCCCGAGCCGCGAGTTGGTAGAGTGAGATGAGCATGGCGGCTTTCCAAAAGTGGCCGACCATCAGCGCGAAGACCTCATCCATCCGTCTTACACCTGCATCCTGGCGATCGCGCCGGTACGCCAATCGCGCCTTGTATCGCTCGTTCCTCTTACCGACGTGGATACCGACGACCAGGGTGAGGCCAGACGACGCCACGATCGGCAACAAGAGCTTGAGAACGGTCCACCACATAATGAGTTTATCGGTCGCCAACGAGGTTCAGTTTTACCGGGCGCCCGCCTGATTTGATCCGGCTCCGAACCTATTGGATACCACACGTCAGGAATTCGCCAAATGCTGCGCGCCCATGCCCACGATTGTCCGAAAATCGAATGGCCGGCTGAGTTGGGGCCAGACACACACCTGGGCGAGATCCTGATGGGCGTCGATCTCGCACGGGCCACGATTGTTGAGCAGAATGCCTATCGCCGGAAACTTATACTGCGCCTGCCCGTGCCGACTGCCGTGAGCTGCCGACTGGATCATCAGGCGACCAGCCTCTACTCGATCGAGAGGCACGCACTCTGGACCCTCGTTCCCTTTCAACGGCCGACAACCGCAGTTGTCAACAAGTCGTTCGCCGATGCGGAGCAGCACGTGGGCGATGTCGCCCGCCAACCCGAAGTCGTTGCCGCAGCAAAGGCCCATACCGGGATCGAGCACGTCAATCGCGTTGTTGTTCGATAGCCTCACCGGAAAGGTTTGAACGGCTCATTGTGTAGCTTGTTCAGCAGGTCATTAGGGGACATCGCCGGATTATAGCCTCTGCGTCGGCCCCGTTTGGCTACCGGGTGGGCAACCAATGAATGGCGATCTCGCCGGCCACTTGGCGGAATTCGGGGTCCCCCGTCAGCAGCTCCAGGCCGTGGAGCCGCGCCGCCGCCGCCGCGAAACAATCGGCATATGACATTCGCCGGGTTGCCTTGTACACCGCGGCCTGCCGGGTCAGCCGCAGGTCCTCTCCCGCGGGCACGATCTGCACAGGCATCGTCCCCATCTCAGCGGCAATTCGCTCGGCTTCAGCCTGCGACGCCGCCCGCATGACAGAGTAATAGACCTCACCCCAGTTGATGGCGGTAAGGAGCAGTTCGTTTCCGGTCGATTCGGCCTCGTCCAGATACCGCTCCACCTCGGCGGCGGCCGGCTCGTCCTCGAAGAATGCCATGAGGGCCCAACTGTCAAGCACGCGCGCGGCCACGTTAGAGTTCCCTTTCCCGCCGGCGCTCGGCCATCAACTGCGCCAACGCGCCGCGGCCCCGCAACGCCCCCCTGAGCCGGCGGTGCTGCCCGGGCAAGATCGGCTTGATGACGATGTGATCCGATTCCGGATAGACCAGGGCGCGGGTGCCGTCGCCGATCCCCAGTTCGGACCGAATCCACTGCGGAACGGCGATCTGGCCGCGGCGGGTAAACCGGACGGTTTCATCAGCCCGCGACGGTGGAACGGGGGACGTGAGGGTCGCGTCTGCCGGCTTGGCGCCGATGCCGACCGTCTGCGTTTCCGCCCGCGCCGGACCCGCGGCTTGCCGGTTCCTTCGACCCGACCGAAACGCTTCGAGAAGCCGTTGGGCGGTTGCAGTGTCCAGAGAGAGCTCGTGCTGATATGCGGTCACTTCCGTATTGAAAAGGAAGGTCGCACTTCCCTGGGCGCGGATTCTGACGAATGTAGACCGCTCTTTCTTCCGCGACGGACCCTTCAATGCCGCCGCGACCACATCGCCCGGGATGAGCCAGTACCGAATGGAGGCCGAATCCGGGGCGGCGGTGATGAACAGGTATTCCAGCCGCTTGCCTGACCGGCGCGCCTCGTCCGAAAGTTCCTCGAATTGTGAGGGGTCGAAGGTAGACCAGTGAACTTCGGGCTGGAGGAGATACCGGTCCGAGGCACAGACTCGGCCGACATAGAGGGTTGTGGGCGAGACGAATGTCACGCCTTTGCGCCGCCGGATCGGCCCTGCGGCGCGCACCAACACCCGGATGACCGCGTTGCCGGCGATCCCTCCGGCGGCGCCGGAGCGCTTGTCAAGCCAGACGTCATCTTTCATCATGATGAATTTATCGTCATTTCGGCATGTCGTCAAGATGAAATTCGGGCGGTTCGCCGCGCTGGACGGGCCGCGTACTCAGCCGCACAATTCGGCAGGTTTCCGATTTGGCCTTTTCACTCCGCGAAGTCGGAGAGATGGCTGGGAATGCTGAACCTGATCGTCGCCGCGCGTCTTGTTTTATTCACAGGCTTGACCGCCGCGGCCGCCGGCGTGGCGCTGCATGACAAGGAACGGGTCGCGTTCATCGGCAACGAGTTCTTCGAGCGCGACCAGGACCGGGGGTATATCGAAACGCAGCTCACGACGCGCTTCCCGCAAAAGGACCTCACCTTCCGCAACCTGGGATACAGCGGCGACACCGTCTGGGCCGACGCCCGGTCGCTGTGCGCCGGGTGGGACAACTTCGGTCCGCCTGAGCAGGGGTTCGGCCGACTCAAGGGCCTCGTTCACGAAATCAGGCCAACGCTTATCTTCGTCGCGTACGGCATGAACGAGTCTTTCGACGGACCCAAGGGAGTCGATCATTTCGTGCAGGGGCTGGAGCGCATGCTGGAGATGCTGTCGAGCGAAAGCGGCGGGGCGCGGGTCGTGCTCGTCTCGCCGATCCGGCACGAGGACTTGGGCCCGCCGCTGCCGGACCCGGCGGAGCACAACAAGAACATTCAACTTTACATCGACGCGATGCGCCACGTGGCCGAGAAGCGCGGCTGCGTGCTGATCGATTTGTATGACGCGCTCGCGGACGGGACCAAAGCCAACCGGTCGGTCCCGTTGACCAGCGACGGAATCCACCTGACGCCGTATGGTTACTGGCGAGCGGCCCAGGTCCTCGAGCAGACGCTCGGGTACGCTCCCCGAGTGTGGCAAGTCAATCTGAATGCCGCCACCGGGAAGTTCGACGCCGAGGGAACAACGATCGATCACGTCGAGGCCAAGAGCGACCGCGTCAGTTTCCGCGCCACCGATTCCGTGCTGCCGGTCGCTCCCGCGCCGGAGAACGCGCCAAAGGCAGCGCTGGACGGACAACAGGGCCTCGTTCCCGGCGCGCGGCGGATACTCGCGGTCGCGGGCCTTGCACCCGGATCCTATGTTTTGAAGTCGGGCACCCAGACGATTGCCAGTGGGACGGCCCAGCAATGGGCAAATGGCATTCAGCTCAGTTCCGGCCCCGCCTTCGGGCAGGAGGAGAAGCTGCGGAGGACGGTGATCGCCAAGGAGTTCGATTTTTTCAACTACTGGCGGCCGCAGAACGACACCTACATCTTCGGTTACCGCAAGCACGAGCAGGGCCGCAACGCGGTGGAGATCCCCCGGTTTGAGCCGTTGGTGCGGGCGAAGGAGGCCGAGATCACGAAGCTGCGCGTGCCGCTCAGCCAGACTTACAACTTGACGCTCCAAGCCCGTCCGTGATGCACAATGACCCGATGAGACAACGTCGAATGAGAATCCCGGCAATCGCTCTCCTCCGACTCCCCTTTGCTCTGGTGTGGGTCAGCTACGTGCTCTGCGGCGTTGCACGGGCCGAGGGTCCTAATGGTGAGCCCAACGCGAATCCCGATCCGGAGTTGGAACGCCGCGCGTTCAAGATCGATCCGAACTTCGAGATCAACCTGTTCGCGTCCGATCCGATGGTCGAGAAGCCGATCCAGATGAACTGGGACAGGCGGGGCCGGCTCTGGTGCGCCACTTCCGAAACCTACCCCCAGCTCAAGCCGGGCCAGGTCCCTAACGACAAGATTTATATCGTCGAAAATACCACCGGCAGCGGCAAAGCCGACAAGAGCACCATCTTCGCCGACGGTCTTTTCATTCCGACCGCGGTCATTCCCGGCGACGGAGGCGTGTACGTCACCAACAGCACCGAAATCGTCCATCTCAAGGACGCCAAGGGCGCCGGCAAGGCCGACACCCGCCGCGTGGTCCTGGCCGGCTTTGGCACCGAAGATACCCACCACATCGTCCACACCCTCCGATGGGGCCCCGATGGCCGGCTCTACTTCCTTCAGTCGATTTACATCCACAGCCACCTGGAAACGCCTCACGGACTTCGCACCCTGCTCGGCAGCGGCGTGTGGCGGTTCGACACCCGCACGCTCGATCTGGGCGTTTACTCCCGAGGTTTGGTCAATCCCTGGGGAATCGTCTGGGACCGCTGGGGCCAGACGTTCGAAACCGACGGCGCGGGCGGACAAGGCGTTAACTACGCATTCCCCGGCGCCGGCTTTGAATCCGCCGTCGCCATGGACCGCGTGCTGCCCGGCCTCAATCCCGGCAGCCCCAAGTACGCCAGCGAGGAGGTCCTCAGCGGACGCAACGTCCCCGACGATTACCAGGGGGATATTCTCACCAATGACTTTCGCGCCAACCGCATCGTCCGCTTCAAGCTGAGCGACAACGGGGCCGGCTTCACGTCGAAGCAGATGCCGGATTTCCTCACCTCCACCGACCCGGCCTTCCGTCCCGTCGACATCAAAATGGGCCCGGACGGCGCAATCTACATCTGCGACTGGTACAACCCGATCATCCAGCACGGCGAGGTCGACTTCCGCGACCCCCGCCGCGATCACACGCACGGGCGCATCTGGCGCGTTACCGCCAAAGGCCGCCCGCTGGCGCCGCGGCCGAAGATCGACGGCGCATCAATCCTCCAGTTGCTGGACCTGCTCAAAGGACCCGAGGACTTCACGCGAATGCAGGCGCGGCTCGCCCTCCGCGAGCGCGACCCGGCGCAGGTGCTGCCGGCCCTGAGGTCGTGGGTCCGACGAATCAAGTCGCGCGGTCCGGAAGCCGACCACGAGCGGCTGGAAGCGCTCTGGACTTGCGAGAACCTGAACGCGGTCGAGCCGGAGCTTCTGGACCGGGTGTTGAAGTCGGATGAGCCCCGGGCGCGTGCGGCGGCGGCGCGGGTCGTGGCGCACTGGTCCGACCAACTTGCGGACCCGCTACGGCTACTGGAACCAATGGTGAAAGATGATTTCCCGCGCGTCCGCCTCGAGGCGGTGCGGGCGCTGGCGGCGGTACGATCGCCGCAATCGATCGTCATCGCCGCCCGCGTCCTCGACAAGCCGATGGACCCGTTCCTCGATTACGCCCTATGGCTGACCTGCAACGATCTGGGGCCCGTCTGGATGCCGGCGTTCCAAGCAGGAAAGGTGACCGATTGGGAGAAGGCCGACCATCTCAATTATGCCTTGCGCGCCGTGAAAGCGTCGATCGCGTTCAAGGGCCTGGTGGAACAACTGACCAGCCACCAGACGCCGCAGGAGGCGCGGCCGGGGATCGTCAATCTAATCGAGAGTATCGGCGGCCCCGAAGAGGCCAACACACTCCTGAATCTGGCGCTCGCTGACGAGCAAAAGGGCGCCCGCGTCCACCTCCTGGCGGCCCTGATCCGGCTCGCCGCGGATCGTCACGTCCAACCGACTGACCACACGGAGAGGATTGCGGCGCTGCTGACAGACTCAAACTCCAGCACGCGCGCCCAGGCGATCGTGCTGGCGGGATTGTGGAAAATCGAGGCGGTGCGCCCCGAGTTGGAAAAGATCGCCCAGGCGACGCAAAGTGCCGAGCCGCCGCGCCTCTATATGATTGCCATGCAAAGCCTCGGGGAATTGGGCGGCGATCGAAGCCGCACATTGCTCGAAACGCTAGCCGCCCCGTCGCAGCGGCCCGACGTCCGCGAGGCGGCGGTCGCGGGGCTGGCCCTGCTGGACGTGAAGGCCGCCTCCGCCAGGGCGGCGGAGCTGCTCGCCTCCGGCGCGCCGAATCCCGGCTATGTGCTCGCCACGTTCACCTCCCGTGAGGGCGGCGCCGACGCGCTGGCCGCCGCGCTTCACTCCGTGAAGCTGCCGCCGGACACGGCCAAGCTGGGGCTGCGTTTCCTGCGGCAGACCGCGCAGCCCAACACGAGCCTGACCAGCGTGCTGACCGCCGCCGCCGGCTTGTCCGCCGCACCCGTTCGGCTCGCGCCCGAGCAGATGAAGCAGCTCATCGCCGAGACGCAGTCCGGCGGTGACGCCGCCCGCGGCGAGCGGGTCTTCCGGCGGGCCGATGCCGCGTGCTACCAGTGTCATGCCGTCGCCGGCGCCGGCGGCTGGCTGGGACCCGACCTCTCCAGCATCGGCGCCAGCTCTCCGCCCGATTACCTGATCGACTCCGTCCTCGATCCCAACAAGGCGATCAAGGACGGATTTCAGGGCTACACCGTCGTGACCAACTCCGGCGACGTCTACAGCGGAATCAAAGTTCGCCAGGACACCAAACAGCTCATCCTTCGCACCAACACCGAACAGGAAGTGGCGGTCCCGCTCTCGGAAATCAAATCGCAAAAGGACATCGGCTCGCTGATGCCCAATGGACTGGCCGACTTTCTGACCCATCAGGAGTTCCTGGATTTGGTCAAGTTCCTGTCGGAGCTGGGCAAGCCGGGTGCGTACGGCCCGACCACGGCCCAGTACATTCGCCGCTGGCGGGTGATGGACCCGGTGCCGGCAACGCTGGCCTCGGTCGATACGAACCCAATTCCATCGCCCGCTGTGCTGGACCGCCAGACGTGGGACCCGACTTACAGCCTGGTCTCCGGTGAATTGCCGCCCGACGCGCTCTGGCGCAACAACTCGGCGATTGCCTTCGCCCGCGGGCAGATTGACGTCTCTGCGCCGGGCAAAGTCCGCCTGCTGCTGAATGATGCCAGGGGCATCAGCTTGTGGCTGGACGACGAGATCGTTGAGGCCGCGAACGACATCACACTGGATCTGCCTCGCGGCATCCACACGCTCACGTTCCGCCTCGACCTGCGGCAACGCGGCGGCGAAGGCTTGACGGCGCAAGTCGCCGACGCCCTCAACTCCCCCGGCCACGCCCAGCCGGTGGGAGGGAAATAGCAGCGGCGCTACCGCGATCGAGCGCCGACCGTCAAGTGCGAATCAACCCCATTTCGCCTCCGCTCTAATCAACCTCGACAAAACCGGCAGATGTATCGAGTTGATCGGCGGAAAGCGGCCGGTCGGTGTGGACGATCAGATGGTCCTGGGCGCTCTTTTCGACAACAAATCCTGGCAAGTCGCGGCGTGCCGGGCCGCGCGTGACGTGTCCATCGACGGTAAAGGTGGACCCGTGACACGGGCACAGAAGCCCGCCGCTGCTCACGTTCAGCTTGCACGCGCGGTGCGTACACAGTGCCGAACGGGCAAACAGTCGGTTGCTCTGGCGAAAGACGAAAAAGCCGCTGGAGTCACGAAGCTCGCTGTAGATCCCATCGTGCGAATAATCGCGCACCGGCCCGGCGTCTACCGGCCCGCGGCTGAACGCAGGCGGCGGACCCTCGAGGCCGTCGCCGCTGCCGTGTGTGCATCCACCGACGGTGGCTGCACCGACAATGACGAGCAATTGCCGCCGGGAAAGCTCCATCTCCGTGTGATTCTCAGAACTCAAAAACAAGGCTTCCCACGATTCCCCATCGCAGGTCGGCGCGAGCGCCCTGGTCGATGGGGAAGACGTAGCCGACGCCTATGCGCGGCTGGGCAACCCCGACCGGCTCCAGGTTGACGCGGAAGCCGGCCGTGCCGAACAGGCGATCGGCGCCTCGATCGCGGCCGTGGACCACCGTCCCGCCGTTCAGTTCAAAGATCGGAATCGTCCGCAGGACGTGCGGCAATCGCAGGTCATCGTGCTCGAGGTTGTACCCCAGCACGAGATTGTATTCGAAAGTATCCGTGCCCCCTTCCTCGGGCCCGGCCAGCATCGACAACCCGGTGCTGGCTTCAACGCTCAGATGTTGGCCCAACCGCAGCAGTTGGAAAAGCTCCGGGACGAATTCGGTGTCTTTACTGATGGGCGAATGACTGGCCACTCCAAGCTCAAACGCTCCGGCGATCGTGTAATCGAAAACGTTGTCCTCCGAGACGTACTGAAAGACCGGATGACGTATGGCCAGTTCGATGTTGCCAACGCCCTGTGAACGCTGACGAAAGGACCGTCCGGTCGCGGACCTCGACGCAGAAGTGTTGTCACGCTGCCATGGAACTCCCACTTCGGCCGTGAGCAGACCGAAGTTGTATTCGATCTCGGCCCTGACCTGGTCGGTCTGGAACCCGTGACAGCCATGGAAGTAATCCACCCGCACCTCGCGGTCCACGTCCATCTCCGTGGCGCGCAAGGGTTCGACGAACCAGAACTGCCCGTAAATGCTGCGATGGTCCAACAGCCCAAATGGGCCGTACCGGGTGGCGGGAGCGCTCTGGGACACTGTTTCTGGCACACTCGCGGTCGATGGTTGGGTGGACTGGGCGTTCGCTACGAAGGCCACAAAAAGGAGAGAAACCGCACCTGCGAGCCAAATTCGACCCACGACGCTCCAATTGAGATTGAGTCGCAAGATAGAGATCGCATGCGTGGAGTCAAGGATTACTCGCCGGGATGTACCTCATTGGGCTGGCTGAAGTAGCGGGCCGACGCTGGCGCCTTGCCGCAGACTGGCGAGGAGGGGTTGTCTGGCGGCGTCGATCGCGCGCTTCTGATCGACCTGCCGGGCCTCGTCGACGGCGGCGCCCAGCATGAGATGGACGCCGCCCGCCACCAGGCTGCCGTTGGTAAAGCCGACCAGCGTCTGCGCCGTCCGCGGGACCGGAATGGTTGCGACATGAAAGCCCGCTTCATCTAACGCCCATGCATTGTCCCAATCGATCTTTTGGGCGAGGCGGTCATGCCGGATCAGATTGGCCAGCAGCGACTCATCCGCCACGTTCTGCAGCTCCGCGATCAGCGGCTGGGCCGCCGCCAGCTCGGCAACGTGCTTGGTGAAATTGGCGGCGAAAGTCTTGGCCTTCTCGGTGGCGCCGCGCGGATCGAAGTCGAACTGTCCGGCCCGCACCAGCAATCGCGGGCCGCGCAGCTCATAAGCGTTCCCATCCGCCGACACCAGCAGTGGGTCATAGGTCGACTCGAACCAGAACTTGTTGGCGGCGGAGCGCGAGTGGTCGACGCCGTTGCCGACGCCCGCCACCGGCGCGCGGTCGATGCCGAGGGCGAGCCGCTTCAGCTCGTAATCGGCGGCGACGCAGACGAACGCCAGCCGCTCGATTCGCGTGTTGCGGGCCATGCGCCGCTCGATGTCGTCGGCGATCTTGAGCGAATTGGGGGAGGGCCAGATGCCGCAGCCGAAGACTTTCCCGCCGCCCTCGCGAGCGGTGCGCATGGCGACGACCAGGTCGTCGAGCTGCATGACAGGCCGGCCGGTGCGGTCGCCGACGACGAACTCGCAGGGATCACCCGCCTGGCGCAGCACGTGCCAGTGCTCCGCCGGCCCGGCGATCACCAGGTCCTTCTGCCCGGGCAGCACGAAGACGTACTGGAGCCGAGTCATGCCTCCGAGATACTTCAGCTCCTCAGGCAACGGCTTGCCGGCCTCCTGAAGCGTCTGGGCCTGCGCGAAGAGTTTGGGGAGCGAGATGTAGACGAGCGGGTCATCTTTGGCCCGCGCCGCCGCCCTCAGCCGGGCCTGCATCGAAGCCAATTCCTGCTTCGCATCGACCTGCCGGACGCGGACCGCGCCGTCGGTATCGAGATAGACGCCGGGCACGCCGCCGAATGGAAAGATCCCCACTGGAGTGACCTGTGCCCGACTGGCGTCCGACATCCAGACTGTCGCGACCAAGGCGGCCAGGACCCACGAAGGCCCACAACGGAATCAATGCGCGGCGCAGCCGCGGACGATAAGGCTCGGTGAAGGGCACGGTCGGTACTCCGGAGGGGGCTGCGGCATACTCGCGTCATCGGGCGGCAGCCAGCGATAGATTGTCGTCCGCTTGAGAGGGCAGATCAAGGGTGGGGTCGACGTGCAACCATCCTTAGACTCCCCCTTGCCAGACCGTATGATCGGCGATCACGGAGTGACGCCAGCTCACTTCAAGAGTGCCGCATATGAGTCGATTACCTTCTGCGACTGGGTGAGCTCATTGGGGAAGAAGCTCTCCACATGCCCGTCGGCGAAGCAGTAATTCCCGCGACCCGTTGTTGACGTATGGAAATGGTGACGCGAGGGCTTGTCGCCGTCGCTGCCGCCCAAGGTGAAGTGGCCGTCGAAGTTCACCTTGTTGTCGTTATCGTCTTCGAACACGATGATTTTGTGCTCGGGCCGGACAATCTGGAAGAGCCGGATGTACCCATCGGCTACGTTCAACTCCGCGTTTAGGGGGTAGCTATAGTTAGGAGTCTGATCGGCGGCGTTGGGACATCGCATGGTCGCTCGTCTCTGTGGCTGGCTGCCGAGATACTTCATGATGGCGCCGTGATCGAACTCCAGGTTGTGCGGAAGCTTGGCGTCGAAAAAGTAAGCGAGACGGGTGTCGGCACGGAGGCTCCATTTGTCCCCGTTCGGCGCTGCGGGGAGCACGCCATCGTATTGCACGCTATAAGCCTCCATCGCGCTCCAAATGTTCCGCTCGTTGTTGGCGCACTGCGTCGAGCGTGCCGACTCCCGGGCGTTGCGAAGTGCCGGCAGCAGGATGGCCATCAATACGACGATGATCCCGATGACGACCATCAATTCGGCCAAAGTAAAGCCACGGCGATTCCTCATGCGGACCTCCAGGGAGATGTACGCGAGCAGTATACCCTTTTTGCGCATTACCCACCAGCAAATGATTTGGGTTGACGCCGGGACAGTGTTTTCTGTGGCACAGCCGCCCTCGGCTGTGTTCGACCGGAGGTCGAAATCAACCGTCGGATTTCCGCCTTCGGCGGAACACAGCCGAGGGCGGCTGTGCCACATAAAGCCATCGAAGGCGGACGAGTACCGCACCCCCAATTCACCGCAGCCGACTGGAAAGCGGCCTGCGGCCCTTAGGCAGCGTGCCGGTGTCGGCCGAGACTATCGGGCCGAGGGCGGCGGCCGCGGTCGGCCCGGTTTGGCCGTAGTTGCGGGCCAGGGCAACGAGGTCGGCGAAGTCCACCTTGCCGTCGTAGTCGAAGTCGCCCATCGACCAGTCGGCCCCGGTCTTGCCGTAGCTGCGGGCCAGCGTCACGAAGTCGGTGAAGTTGACCTTTCCGTCCAGGTTGGTGTCTCCCTTGATCGCCTGTTGGAGCAGGATGGCGCTGCCGTTGTCCACGTCGGCGATGGCCAGCTTGGATGAGGCCAGCGTCGAGCTGATGATCTGCCCGCCCTTGAGATAGCCCTGGATCGCCGACAGCAGGCTGGTCCCCGAGTAGTTGATCTTGACGTGGCTGCCTTCGATGTCGACGGTCCCGCTGATGGGAGTGGCCGGGGTGGAGAAGCCGTTGATGGCAAAACCGCCATTGAGCTTGAGCAAATTGGGAAGCGGGTTGCCATTGCTGGCGTCGAGCACGATCGTGTCGGCGGCGCCGGTGTCGTTGATGGTCAGGCCCTTGACATCCGTGATCGGCAGGCTGCCGCTCTGGGCGCCGATCGTCCAGTCGATCTGGGCGTGGTTGGTGGCGTCCTGCTTGAGGGTGATGGT
>Ga0073928_10005863_pt1 | contig 16925 bp, 16 predicted proteins | sample PaiPotPPA55metaG_FD_76969 | JGI IMG/M metagenome (GOLD analysis project Ga0073928, IMG submission 76969) | Iron sulfur acid spring bacterial and archeal communities from Banff, Canada, to study Microbial Dark Matter (Phase II) - Paint Pots PPA... ... | reverse complement strand
GGGCGGAACTATTACGACAGGTGGCCCGATTCGTCGTAAACCGCCGAATGTGAGGAGCTAAAGCTTTGGACGAAAAGCCAAGCCGCCAGATATCGAACCGGACGCCGCTGCTCGACCAGATCGACACGCCGGCCGATCTGCGGCGATTTTCCGAATCGGATCTGCACCAGATCGCTGACGAACTGCGCTCCGAACTGATCGACGCCGTGTCGATCACCGGCGGGCATTTCGGTGCGGGGCTCGGCGTGGTCGAGCTCACCGTCGGCATCCATTATGTCTTCAATACGCCGCATGACCGGCTGATCTGGGATGTCGGCCACCAGGCCTACCCGCACAAGATTCTGACGGGCCGACGCGACCGCATCCGCAGCATTCGGCAGGGCGGCGGGCTCAGCGGCTTCACCAAGCGCTCCGAAAGCGAATACGACCCGTTTGGCGCCGCGCACAGCTCGACCTCGATCTCGGCCGGGCTCGGCATGGCGGTCGCGCGCGACTTCAAGGGCGAGAAGCGCAACATCATCGCCGTGATCGGCGACGGCGCGATGAGCGCCGGCATGGCCTACGAGGCAATGAACAATGCCGGCTCGATGGATTCGCGCCTGATCGTGATCCTGAACGACAACGACATGTCGATCGCCCCGCCGGTCGGGGCGATGAGCGCCTATTTATCGCGCGTATTATCGTCGAAATCGTTCCTGCGGCTGCGGCATCTCGCGGGTGAAGCGGCGAGCCATTTGCCGAAGCGGCTGGAAGTTTTGGCGCGTCGCGCCGAGGAACTGGCGCGCAGCTTCGTCACCGGCGGCACCTTGTTCGAGGAGATGGGCTTCTACTACATCGGCCCGATCGACGGGCATAATCTCGATCACCTGCTGCCGGTGCTCAAGAACGTCCGCGACAGCAGCGAAAACGGGCCGGTGCTGATCCATGTCGTGACCGAGAAAGGCCACGGCTATCTGTCCGCCGAGCAATCCGACGACAAGTGGCACAGCGTCGCAAAATTCGATGTCGTCACCGGCGCACAGGCCAAATCAACGCCGAAGGCGCCGCAATACACCAGCGTTTTCGCCAAATCGCTGATCAGGGAGGCCGAGGCCGACGAGCGCATCGTCGCAATCACCGCGGCGATGCCGTCCGGCACCGGGCTGAACGTGTTCGGCGACAAATTCCCGGAGCGCACCTTCGATGTCGGCATCGCCGAGCAGCACGCGGTGACATTCGCCGCCGGACTGGCCTCCGAGGGGATGAAGCCGTTCGCGGCGATCTATTCGACCTTTCTGCAGCGCGGCTACGACCAGGTCGTGCACGATGTCGCGATCCAGAAGCTGCCGGTACGCTTCGCGATCGACCGCGCCGGTCTCGTCGGCAATGACGGCCAGACCCATGCCGGCTCGTTCGATATCGGATATCTCGGCAGCCTGCCCGGCTTTGTCGTCATGGCCGCCGCCGACGAGGCCGAGCTCGTCCACATGGTCTCGACCTGCGTCGCGATCGACGACGCGCCGTCGGCGGTGCGCTTCCCGCGCGGCGAAGGGGTCGGGGTCGCATTGCCGGACAGGGGCGTGCCGCTCGAGATCGGCCGCGGCCGGATCCTGCGCGAAGGGACGACGATCGCGATCCTGAGCTTCGGTGCCCGCCTCGCCGAATGCCTGAAGGCGGCGCAAGAACTGGGGGCTTACGGCCTGTCGACGACTGTCGCCGATGCCCGCTTCGCCAAACCGCTCGATACCGATCTGGTCAACCGCTTGGCACGCGACCACGAAGTCCTGATCACGATCGAAGAGGGCGCAATCGGCGGCTTCGCCAGCCATGTGCTGCACCATCTGGCGACGACCGGGCAGCTCGATCAGGGCCTCAAGATCCGGCCGATGGTGCTGCCGGACGTGTTCATCGACCATGACTCGCAAAGCGCGCAATACGATGTGGCCGGGCTCAACGCCAAGCACATCGTGGCGACCGCCCTTGCCGCGCTCGGCCGCGAGATTGCCGAGCAGCCGGCACGCGCCTAGTTTAAAGAGGCCTAGCGGGAGCATTGACGAAGCGCCGGGCCGACCAGCTGCTGGTCGATCAGGGGCTCGCCGAAAGCCGGGCCAAGGGACAGGCGTTGATCCTCGCCGGGCTGGTCAGCGCCGCTGGCCGCCGCGTGGATAAGCCCGGCACAGCGCTCGACGAGAACACTGCTCTTGCGCTCGCCGGCCGCGACCACCCGTGGGCGTCGCGCGGCGGGCTCAAGCTCGCCTTCGCGCTCGATCGGTTTGGCATCGATCCAACGGGTCTCGTCGCGTTGGACGTCGGCGCCTCGACCGGCGGGTTCACCGACGTGCTGCTGGCGCATGGCGCTGCGCGAGTGCACGCCGTCGATGTCGGCCGGGGCCAGCTCGCCTGGAAGCTGCGCCAGGACCCGCGCGTCGTCGTGCATGAGGGGATCAACGCGCGGTATTTGACCCGTGCCGAGATCGCCGAGCCGATCAATCTGATCGTATGCGACGCGAGCTTCATCGGCCTGGAGACCATATTGCCGGCGCCGCTGTCGCTGGCGGGCGAGCGGGCAATGCTGATTGCGCTGATCAAGCCGCAATTCGAGGCGGGGCCTCGCCAGGTCGGGAAGGGTGGCGTTGTGCGCGACCCTTCGGTTCACCAGGCGGTGTGTGAGCGCATCGCCGCATGGCTCGGCGGTCGGCCCGGGTGGTCGGTCGTCGGTGTTGCGGAAAGCCCGGTGCTCGGCCCCGCCGGCAACCGCGAATTCCTGATCTACGCCAACCGCAGCACGTAGTAAAACGGTCGCTCTGGTTCACCTGAGGACCTGCGATGGCGAAGGACATCGGCGCGTTCACCGGGTTCCGGCCGGCTGCCTTTTCCTTCTTCACCGGGCTGCGCAAGCGCAACGATCCGGACTGGTTCAAGCCGCGGAAGCCGATCTACGAGGCCGAGGTGGTCGCCCCATTTCGGGCGCTGATCGCGGCGGTTTCAGCGGGTTTGAGCGAGGCCGGACTGCCGCTGGTCGGCGACCCCGATCGGGCGATGTTCCGCATCTATCGCGACGTGCGCTTCTCGCCCGACAAGCGCCTCTACAAGACCCATGCCGGCGCGGTGCTGACCCGGTCGGGCAGCAAGCGCGACCCCGGCCTGCTTTATCTGCATTTCGAGCCCGGCGCATCGCGCCTGGGGGCCGGCTTCTGGCATCCCGAGCCACCGCTTCTGGCAAAGCTGCGCCGCGCGATCCTCGACGACGCGGACGGTTTTCTGGCCATGGCCGACAGCCTCGCCGGTGCCAGTCACCCGCTGCGCACCGACGCGCAGGCGAGCCGGCTGATACGCGGCTTCGAAGCGCTTAAAGGTGGCCGCGCCGCCGATTTCGTATTGTGGAAATCCTTGACCTGCGGTTGCGCGCTGGACGATGCGCAGATGAGATCGGCGCAGCTGGTCGAGCGCATCGTTGCCTTCGCCCGCACGGCGTTGCCGTTGCTCGAATGGGGTTGGGACGCGCTCGACGACGACCGGCCGCCGCCGCTGGTGATCCCGCATCCGGCGCGGCCGCTGCCGCGACCGGATTTCTAGGCCGGGCTGTGAGCGCGTTGTGTAGCGCGCTTCCGGAGAGTAGAGAAAGTCGTACGAAACCAAGGGAGGACCGGATGCCGGATCGAAACGTCGCCGTGCCGGCGGCAACGCCCCAAGCGGTCGCCCCGCGGCGCATCAATCATATCGTGCTGAATGTCCGCGACATCGAGGAGTCGCACCGCTTCTGGACCGAGATCGTCGGCTTGAAACAGGTCGCCACGCTGCGGCCGAGGCCGGGCGTTACGCTGCCGAAGATGCGGTTCTACAGCGCCGACCATGAGGGCAAGCTGACCCACCACGACATCGCACTGGTCGAGAGCCCGAATCTGCCGGCGCCGAGTGATTGGATGCTGTCGGGCGGCAGCGTGGCGGTTAACCATATCGCGATGCAGCTGCCCGACCGCGAGGCGTGGCTGAAGCAGCTGGAGTTTCTGCAGAGCCGCGGGATCAAGTTCAACTGGCGCGTCAACCACGGCGTGACGCACAGCGTCTACGTCAACGACCCGAACGGCTACGGTGTCGAGTTCCTGTACGAACTGCCGCGCGAGATGTGGGAAAACGACATCCAGGGCGCGATCGACTATCTCGAAAACCTGCCGACCGAGGGGCCGGAGACGCTCGTCGACCGGACGGACTCGCCGAGATTCGGGCAGGCGCAGCCCGCCGCCGCGCCGGCGGAATAAGAAGCCGCAAGAGGCGCGGCGGCGGGGCCGCCGCGCCTTCCCTGTGTATTAGGCCGCGTGGCCGGCCGGAGCCGTCTCGTCCTTGTCGAAGTCGAATTCGACCTTGCCGCCATGCGGGTCGTCGAAGAACAGCTGCCAGAGGCCGCCGCGAACGCCCTCGGCCGGCAGGCGGCGCAGCTCGTATTTGACGCCGGCCTTGGTCAGCTTGGCGGCCGTGCCCGGCAGGTCGGTTGCGGTGAACGCCATGTGGTCGATGACGCCGGCGCGGTGCTCGTGCAGCTCCTTGCGATGGATCACGTGCAGGATCGGCTCGTTGCCGACCCACAGCCAATAGCCGGGGAACTGGAAATTCGGACGCGGCCCGACCTCGAAGCCGAGCAGGTCGCAGTAGAATTTCTTGGTCTCTTCGAGATCGTCGCTCAGCACGGTGAAATGGTTCATGCCCTGAACGCTCATGCCCTGATCTCCCTTCGCAAGAGCAGCCGCCGGGGCTCATGCCGCCGCCCGATTTCAATAATCTAAGAAATGGCGAAAGCGCGCTGCCGCGTCAATCGCGCGCCGCGCAAGGCTCCCCAAGTGGCAGCGGCAGGTCTACAGTCGCCGACATAGCCGGCGAGGAAACCCGAGATGACCGAATTCCGCTACGACCACGTGCATCTGCGCAGCCCCGATCCCGACGTCACCGCCGACTGGTACCAGCGCATGTTCGGCGCCGAGGTGATCAAATCGGTGATGTCGAACGGGATCGGGCGCACCGATATGCGGCTGGGCGGCGTCATGATGTTCATCGCCCAGGTCGCGGATGATGCGGCGCTCGCCGACAAGCCCGAGGACAGCTTTGTCGGGCTCGACCATCTCGGGCTCAGGGTCAATCACATCGACGATGTCGTCGCGGAGCTGAAGGGCAAGGGCGCCGAATTCACGGTCGAGCCCAAAACCATCCGGCCCGGCGTGCGGATCGCCTTCCTGCGCGGGCCGCAAAACGTGCTGATCGAGCTGCTCGACCGCGACGTGTAACTACTCGGCGGCGCGCGCCGGCACGGCGTGGCGCCGCACCGCGGCGACGAGCGCGTCGGCTTCGCCCTCGGTCGCGTCGAAGCGGCAGACGAAGCGGCCGAGCGTGGTGCTGCGGCGGTAGAACTGGAAGCCGCCGGCTTCGAGCGCATCCAGCGCCGCGCTCGGCAACTCGAGGAACAGCTCGTTGGCCTCGACTGGCGCGATCAGGCGCACGCCCGGGACGTTGGCGACGCCGGCGGCGATGCGGGCGGCGATCGCGTTCGAAGCGCCCGCCATATCGAGCCACCGCCCGTTCTCGGCATAGGCCATCAGCTGCGCCGAGGCGAACCGCATCTTCGACCAGACCTGGCCGGCGCGGCGCAGTTGCACGGCGAGCCCATCGGCGAGGCTGTGGTCGAACACGACGATCGCGTCGCAGAGCAGCCCGCCATTCTTGGTCGCGCCGAAGGACAGGATGTCGACGCCCGCGCGCCAGGTCATCTTGGCCGGGCTGCAATCGAGCCGCGCCAGCGCATTGGCGAAGCGGGCGCCGTCCATATGCAGTTTGAGGCCGCGCCCCTTGGCGATGTCGCCGATCGCGCGAATCTCGTCGAGGCGGTAGACGGCGCCGAGGTCGGTCGCTTGGGTCAGGCTGACTGCGACCGGCTGGCCGCGGTGGATCTGGCCCGGCTGGATCGCCGCCAAGGTGCGGGCAAGTGCGTCGGCCTCGATACGGCCATGATCGCCGGCGACCGGCACCAGCTTAAGGCCGCCGCCGAAGAACCCGGCGGCGTTCGCCTCGGAGGTGTTTATGTGCGCCGCCTCACTGCAATAGGCGAGGCCCCAGGACGGCCCGAGGGCGGCCAGCGACAGCGCGTTGGCAGCCGTGCCGGTCGCGACCGGGAACACCCGCACCTTGGTTTCGAACACCTCCGAATAGCGCTGTTGCAGCCGGGCGGTCCAATCATCGCCGCCATAGCCGAGCGCAGTGCCTTCGTTGGCTCGGGCCAGCGCCTCGATCAGTTCGGGCGCGGCGCGGCCGGTGTTGTCGCTGCGAAAATCGATCATGACCCCTCGTCCGTGAGGGCGGCTCAGCGGGCCCGGCCGTGCAGGGCCGCAAGATGGCGGTGGGCGCCGCCGCTGTGCGACACCGATAGCGAGGCCATCACGCGCGGCCGGCCGGCGGGCGCGGCATGTGCCCCGCGCCGCAAGACCGCGAGGTGAGAGACGGCGGCGGAATCGTGCATTGCATGTGCAAGGGCGTGTAGCCGGCTATGCGCGGCCGCGGCCAGGATCGGAAGTGCGGCACGCGCTGCGGCAATAAGGGCCGGACCCTTGCTCGGGGAGGCTGCCGACGCCACCGTTCGGGGCGCCGGCGCCGGCGGGAACGGCGTCGTCTCGGCAATCACCGGGGCGGTTTCGAGCCGCGCCTCCGGGATCGCGACGCGCGCGGCCGCCACCGGCTGCCCGGCGATGAACACGGCGCGCGGCACGGCAGTCGCGTCGCGGCGGTTCCGGTAGTCGCCGGTCACGAGCTCGGGCGGGGGGCCGCCATTGTCGGCGTGGTGGATGGTCCACAGATCGTCGATATCGGGTGCATTCAGGCGGCGGATCAGGGCGCTGTCACGGGAGAAGCCGGGCCAGTAGATTTCTCCCGGCCCGAGCGGAAACCAGGCGATCGCCGGGCTGAACGCGTCGGCATAGCTGAGGCCGACCGGCGGGGTGCCGAGAAACGCGACGACCGCCGGCGCGTAAGCCGGATCCCAGACCGGCTTGCCCGGAATCCAGCCCCAACGATCGTCGAAGCGTGCCCAGCGCCCGTAATGCGACGGGGCAAACCCCCAGGCGGCCTTGTCGACCCAGGTCCAGCCCCAGGGTGGGATCCAGCGCCAGCAGCCGTCGCGGTAGGGCGCCCAGCCCTCAGCCACTTGGTCGGGAAACCAGACGGCGCCGTAATTGTCGATCGCCTGCCAATGGCCGGCGCGGTCGAGCTCAGCCAAGCCCGTCAACTCCGGTGACAGGTGCAACCGCGCTGCGACCGGTTCACCTTCGGCGAGCCTTCCCCGCCAGGTCTTGTCGAACGCGTCTGCCACCGCTGTTTCGACGGTAGCAGGCGTATCGAGGCGGGCGACCGAGCCGGTCGGGATTGTCGTTTCGGGGCCGTCGCCGGCGAAGCGGGCGCTGCCTTCGAATGCGGCGACCTTCGGCGGGCCGCTCTCGGCGCCGGCATCGATATCGTATCGGCCGGGCTGCAGCAGCCGGACGGCGCCGCGCTGCAACGTGACCGTGATCTCATCGCCGTCACCGAGACTTCGGACCACGACCGCGATGCGGCCGCGGTGTACCGCGAGCTCAATTGTGTGGGGCTCCAACCGGGAGAAGAAAATCTCAGACTTCGGCGCGAGCGTGACGACGGCGTCGCCGACACGAAATTCGGCGCTGCCATTCTCGTCCGTCCGCAGCGCCGTGCCGGTCGCCACCGGCAGGTTGACGACGGCGCCTGACCAATCGCCGCCGGCCGGGCGGTAGCTGGCGGCACCGTCGGCCACGCTGACCCGGCCAGCGCGCAACGGCACGCTGTCCTCGGCCGATGCCGATCCGAGTGCAGCGACGATTGCGATGTAGAGGCCCCCAAGGCCGACAAGCAAGGTGCGCATGGGCCCAACCATAGCATCCATTGCTGCTTTGGTCAGTCCTTTGCGACAGCCTTCGATCCCGGCACAATTGCGTCGGGTATTCGCAAGCACGGGAGAAAATCATGGCAGGAGCCCGCAGTCGCCTGTCGCCGGAGATCGATTTCGAACGCAACGGCAAGCAGGTTGGCTTTCTGCGCCTGCCGCATTCGGTGCACCGCTCGGCCTATGGCTGGCTTCCGATCCCGATCGTCTCGATCGGCAATGGCAACGGTCCGCGCGTCCTGCTGATGGCCGGCAATCACGGCGACGAGTACGAGGGCCAGGTCGCGCTGGGCAAATTGATCCGCGCGCTCGATCCGGGCGAGGTGCAGGGCCGCATCATCATCCTGCCTTCGGCCAATTTTCCGGCGGCGATGGCCGGCCGCCGCACCTCGCCGCTCGACGAGGGCAATTTGAACCGCAGCTTCCCGGGCGATCCGAATGGCGGCCCGACCGCGCAGATCGCCTATTACATCGAGAGCGAGCTATTGCCGCGGGTCGATTTCGTCCTCGACCTGCATTCGGGCGGCAGCTCACTGACTTATGTGCCGACGACGCTGATGCGCCGCCCCGACGACCCGGCCCGGTTCGAGCGTGGGATCGAGATGCACCGTGCCTTCGGCGCCGTGTTCGGGTGCATGGTCGGGGTCGGCTGGGGCGACCATACGCTGACCGCGGCGGCGGCGCGGGTCGGCACCGCGCATATGAGCACGGAACTGGCCGGCGGCGGGCAGGTGACGCCTTCGGCATTGCGCATCGCCGAGGCCGGCATTCGGCGCGTATTGCAGAAGCTGGGCGTGACCGAGACGGCCCCGGCGCCGTCCGATCCGCCGCCGCGGCTGATGCAGGTGACCGGGCAGGATTACTACTGCTACGCGCCGGAGCCGGGGCTGTTCGAGCCGCTGGTCGAGCTCGGCGACGAGGTCGAGTCCAATACCCCGGCCGGCGCAATCCATCCGCACGACACTCCCTGGCGCGAGCCGGCGATTGCGCGTTTCAGCCGCACGGGGACGGTCGTCTGCAAGCGCGTCCCCGGTCGGGTCGAACGCGGTGACTGCCTCTACCACCTCGCCAGCGATTTACAGCGATAGATTTAGCGTGGTCCGCCGATCGTGTTGCCGGGCTGCAGATCGCCGTTGATCTGGACGTACGGATTGATGCCGGCGCCGGCGATGCGCGGCCCCCAGACATGCACGTCGGCGCAGAACCGGGTCGGCGCGTTGCCGGTCAGGCCGACACACAGCGTGCTGCCTTCGAGGCTCCAGCCGCGCTCGGCGACCGGGGTATAGGCGCCACGTGCCTCGTCCCAGATGCGCACCAGCGCCCGACCGCCAGGGCCGAGATAGGCCTGGACCATGAACCTCGCGATGTGGCTGCCGTGGCTGCCGGGCGGGGCGGCGACGTAGGCCACCGCATTCAAGGTGTGGCCGGCGAGACCGCCGGGCACCGGTATTCCCGAATTCGTCGCAGCAAAAGCGCCGCCCGCCGCGGTCGTCGAAAGCGCGAAAAGCGTGATGCAGGCAACCTTCATCAAGATTCTCCCGGAACGCGATTCTGGAATCGGTTGACTCTTGCGGGGGTAGAGGCATCGTACCGGGCGAAGCCGGCACAAGTCCATTGTTGCCTCGGGGGACGGGTACGAGCGAGCACATGTCAGGTCGCGCACGGCGGCAAGGCCGTTGGCGCTATAGGGGTGGTTTACGCGTGATTGCCGGAAGGCCTTGGCTGCTGGCGGTAGCGGCAGTGCTCGTGCTCGCCGGATGCGATGGGATGTCGCAGCGCGCGGAGCGCGTCGTCAACGATCCCGGTGGTCCGCTTCCGTCGGCCGCCGCCGCGGCCCCGGTCGAGACTGCGCCCTTGGCGGGGCCCGGGCGTACAGTCGCCGCGATCTCGGCGAATCGCGCGATCGACGACCCCGGTCCCGAGATCGTCGTCCGCCGCCGCGACGACGCGGACCAGGCGGCGCCGAAGGGCGAGGTCTCCGGTGCCACCGCGCCGCACCGTCCCGGCGACATCACGCTGAACTTCGCCGGCGCCGATATCCGCGACGTTGCCGCATCGGTGCTCGGCGACATGCTGAAGCTCAATTACGTGATCGATCCCGAGGTCAAGGGACCGATCAACTTCAACGTCAGCCGGCCGGTGTCGCGCGAGGAGTTGCTGCCGACTTTCGAAGCGGTGCTCAACAGCCGCGGCGCGACAATGACCAACGTCAATGGGATCGTCCGGGTGACCCCGCTGCGCCAGGACGGCAAGGCAATCCCGGCGGTCGCCGGCGCAATCCCGCCGCCGCGCTCGCCGGCCGACCGCACCGAAGCCTTCCCACTGCGCTATGTCGGCGCCACGGATATGCAGCACGTGCTGGAAAAGGTGCTGCCGGCCGGGCAGGTCGTTATCGCCGACGACAAGCGGCACATCGTCGTGGTCCAGGGCGGCCCGCGCGAATTGCAGATTGCCGAAGAAACCGTCCGCATCTTCGATATCGACCAGTTGAGCGGCATGTCGATGGCCCTGGTGCCACTGCGCACCGCCCAGCCGGTCGCGGTGTCCGACGAACTCAAAAACATCTTTGCCAGCCGGCGCGAGGCCGAGGGCGACCCGATCCGGTTCATGGCGGTCGACCGGCTCAACGCCGTCATGGTGCTCAGCCGGTCGAACCAATACCTCGACGAGGCGCGGGCCTGGATCCAGCGCCTGGATCGCTCGCGCAACCTGAACGAGCGTCGCGTGTATGTCTACAATCTTCAGTACGCCAAGGCGGGCCAGGTCGGGCAGAAACTGCAAGGGCTGCTGTCCAATCTGAACATCCAGTTCAAGGCCTCGGGCCAGCCTGGCGGCGGTGACGGGTTGGGCGGCGACGGCAAGGCGCCCGACGCGGCGAAGCCGAATGGCGTAAAACCGGGTGGAGGGCCCCTCGAACAGGTGTCCGCTGTTTCGGCGAGCCCTGCGGTGGCCGGCGCACCGCCGCCGCGGCCGGGCGATCCGGCGTCCGACCCCGGGGTGCGCATCGAGGCCGACGAGTCGCACAACGCCCTGCTGATCTCGGCCAGCGCCCGGGACTACGAGTTGATCCGTCAGGTGCTCGAAGGCGTCGACGTGCCGCCGCTGCAAGTGCTGGTCGAGGTCACCGTCGCCGAGGTCACGCTGAACGACCAGCTCAATTACGGGGTCGAATATTTCTTCAACTCCGGCCGCACCAACACCCTGCTCACGACCAGCAACAGCGTCGGCATCACGCCTCCGGTACCTGGCTTCGCACTCTCCTGGATCAGCGGCAATGCGAGCCCGAGGGCGATCCTCGACGCGCTCTCGGCAGTGACGCAGACTAAGGTCATCTCGACGCCGCGCCTGTTGGTTCTCAGTAACGAGACGGCGCGGCTCCAGGTCGGCGATGTCGTGCCGATCATCACCCAGTCGGCGACCAGCACCGTCACCAACAACCCGCTGGTCGTCAACAACGTCACCTATCGCGAGACCGGCGTTGTCCTTGAAGTAACGCCGCGGGTCAATGCCGGCGGCTTCGTGACCATGGACGTGAACCAGTCGGTCAGCAACGTCGTCAACACGACCACCTCGAACATCGACTCGCCGACAATCCAACAGCGCCGCCTCAGCAGCACGATCAGCGTCAAGACCGGCCAGACGGTGCTGCTCGGCGGGCTGATCCAGCAAAACGACAACCGCAGCAATTCCGGCATTCCGGTGCTGGGAGATCTGCCGGGGGTTGGCTCGCTGTTCGGCACCCGCCGCAACAGCAGCGGCCGCACCGAACTGATCATTCTGATGACGCCGCGTGTCGTCGCCAATGACGCCCAGGCGCGCGCGGTGACCGGGCAGCAAATCCAGCAGCAGTTCCAGAACGTGCTCGATACCAGCACGATGATGCCGCCGCGCCTGCCGCCGCCGCGCTGACCCGGCTCAGGCCGGTGCTTTCGTCCGTCGTGACCTAGGCGCGGCCATTTCCTTGGCGGTGCGCAGATTGCCGCCGGCATGCAGCAGCAGCCGGCGCGCCTCGTCCGGGTCACAGCCTTCGAGCACCAGGAACGCGGCCTTCACGTTGCCGCGCGCCTGCCGCAACGCGGTGCGGATTTCCTCGCGCGGGCGTTCGGTCAGCTGCATCAGGATGCTCTCGCTGCGGCGGACGAGTTTGGTATTGACCGCCTGCAGATCGACCATCAGGCCTCGGTAAACCCGACCCAAGCGGATCATCACCAGTGTCGACAGTACGGTTAGCGCGACGCGTTGGGCGGTGCCCGCCTTCATCCGGGTCGAGCCGGCGATCGGCTCGGCGCCGGTATCGAGCCAGACCGCGTGGTCGGCTTCGGTCAGCAGCGGGGTTTCGCGGTTGTTGGCGATGCCGACGGTCAGCGCGCCGGCCCGCTTCGCCTCGCGCAGCGCACAGAGCGTGAACGGGGTCGTCCCGCTCGCGGCTACGGCGACAAGCGCATCCGGCTCACCGACCTTGTGCTGCCGCACCAGCGCCGTTGCGGCATCCGCGTCGTCCTCGGCGCCTTCGACGGCGCGGATCAGCGCCTCGTCGCCGCCGGCCAACAGCAGCAGCAAGCGATCCGCCGGCCAGCTGAAGGTTGGCATCAGCTCGGCCCCGTCCTGCACCGCCAGCCTGCCCGAGGTGCCGGCGCCGGCATAAACGAGCCGGCCGCCATCGCGTAGCCGCGCCTCGATCGCCAGCGCGGCCGATTCCAGTACGTCCCGGGCCGCGTGCACCGCGCCGACCGCGGCGAACTGCCCCTCGATCATCCCATCGAGGATCTCGGCCGGGCCCCACAGATCGATCCCGGAATAGCGCGGGCTCGGCGTTTCGGTCGTCTTGGAACTGGTCATCGTCCGATCACAACGGCGGTCTAGGCTAACGCATGCGCCCGATGACGGTTCGCGGCGTTGACCAATTGGGGACCGGGATGACGAGACGGTGACGATGGCGGGACGCGAATTTCTGCTCGGCGTGGATGGCGGCGGCACCCGATGCCGCGCGCGGCTCGCCGAATCTTCCGGCGAAATCATCGGCGAAGGCCTCGCCGGGCCCGCCAATATCCGACGCGGGCTCGCCGAAAGCATTGCGGCGGTGCTCGACGCCGCCCGCCAATGTTTTGCCGCCGTCGGGCTTGCGGACGACGCATTTACCGACACGACTGCGTGTCTCGCGCTCGCCGGTGCCAGCGAGCCGGCCGACCTTGCCGCGGCGCGGCGCGAGTCGCTGCCGTTCGGCAGAACGCTGATCACGACCGATGCAGAGGCAGCCTGCATTGGTGCGCATGCCGGCCGTGACGGCGCGGTCGTGATCGTCGGCACCGGTACCATCGGTTGGGCAATCCAGGGCGGTCGTCATTATCGGGTCGGCGGCTGGGGCCTGCCGATTTCCGACGAGGGCAGCGGCGCCTGGCTCGGCCTCGAGGCGATCCGGCGCGCGCTGTGGGCCTATGACCGGCGGATCGGTTCGACCGGCCTGCTGTCGCGGCTGCTCGAGGAATTTCATGGCGACCCGCATGCGATCGTGCGCTGGGCGGCGCGGGCGGCCCCCGCCGATTACGGCCGTTTCGCGCCGCTCGTCATCGAGGCGGCACAGCGCGGCGATCCGGCGGCACGGGAGCTGTTGTGTGCCGCCGCTGCCCATGTCGAGGAACTGGCTCGGCGCCTGCTCGCCTGGGAAGCCCCGCGGCTGGCGCTGGCCGGCGGGCTGGCGGCGGCGATCGAGCCGTATCTGGCCGACGATATCCGCCGCCGGCTGACCTCGCCGCAAGGCGACGGTCTCAGCGGTGCGCTGCGATTGGCGGCGACTGAAGCAAAACCGCTGGCGAGGTCGCGATGAACGATCTGCCGCTGCCGCCGGCCCGCATGGCGGAGGAGCTGCGCGAGGCGCCCGAGGCGGTGTCGCGGCAGCGCCGCGATTTGGCAGCACCGCTGCGCGAACTCACTTTGCGCCTGCGCGTGCGTCCGCCCGCGGTCGTGGTGACCTGCGCGCGCGGCAGCTCGGCCCATGCAGCGACGTTCGGCAAGCACCTGATCGAGCGTCATCTCCGCATCCCGGTTGCTGCCGCCGCGCCAAACATCGCGACCGTGTACCGGCAGCGGCTGCGGCTCGATGGGCAGCTGTTCCTGGCGATCTCGCAATCGGGCCGCAGCGACGATCTGATTGAGACCGCCGCGATGGCGCGGCAATCGGGCGCGCTGACCGCCGCGCTCGTCAACGCGTCGGATAGTCCGCTCGCCAAGGCCTGCGATATCGTGCTGCCGCTTGGCGCCGGTATAGAGCGAAGTGTGGCCGCGACGAAGAGTTTCGTCACCAGCCTGACGGCGCTGCTCGCGCTCACGGCGGCATGGGGCAGGAATGAGGTTTTGGGCCGGGCCATCGAAATCCTGCCGCAGCGCCTCGCGGGGGCCGGCCAGCTCGATTGGAGCGCCGCGGCGCGGGCCTTCGCCGCGGCCGAGAGCCTGATCGCGATCGGCCGTGGCCCGACATTGGCGATTGCGCGCGAGGCGGCGCTGAAACTGAAGGAGGTCTGCAACTTGCACGCCGAGGCCTTCAGCGGTGCCGAGTTCCTGCACGGCCCTGTGGCGCTGGTCGGGTCCCACTACCCGATCCTGATGCTGATGGCGAATGACGACGCCGGTGACGGGCTGCGCCGCCTCGCCGCGGACCTGCGCGGTAAAGGTGCGGCGCTGCTTAGCGCCGAGCCCGGCGCGGCCGAGGCCGAGCGACTGCCCGTCCTGGCACCGGACCAACCCGACGCCGACGCGGTCTGCCTGATCCAGAGCTTCTATGCGATGGTGCCGCTCCTCGCCGAACGCCGCGGGATCGATCCCGACAAGCCGCGGCACTTGCAGAAGGTGACGCGCACCCGATGACGCTGCACGCCGTCGCGGCCGATACGGTGTTCGATGGCGACACTGTTCACCGGGATGCCGCGGTGATCATCGAGGCCGACTGCATCCGGCGTTTGATGCCGGCCGGAGAGGTCCCGGCCTCGCTGCCGATGAAACGAATGCCGGAGGAGGTCTGGCTTGCTCCGGGCTTTATCGATGTGCAGGTCAATGGCGGCGCAGACGTGCTGTTCAACGACGCGCCGACGTCGGAGGGGATCGGGGCGATCGTCGCGGCGCATCGCCGTTTCGGCACGACCGCGCTGTTGCCGACCCTGATCACCGACACTGCCGACAAGATGCAGGCGGCGCGTAACGCCGTCGACACTGCGATCCTGCGCGAACCGGGCGTGCTCGGCATTCATTTCGAAGGGCCGTTTCTGTCGCCCGACAGGCCCGGCGTGCACGATCCCGCATTGATCCGCACCCCCGACGATGCGGATCGCAAATTCTTGATCCGGCCGGCGCCCGGCATCACCGTCGTGACCCTGGCGCCGGAACGGGTGCCGGCCGGATTTGTCGCAGGATTGGCGAAAGCCGGCGTCCGGGTCTGCCTCGGCCACTCGGCAGCGAGCTACGACGAGACCCGCACCGCGCTCGCCGAGGGGCTCGCCGGCTTTACGCATTTATTCAATGCGATGCCGCCGATGCTGGCGCGCGCACCGGGCCCTGCGGCGGCGGCGCTGGAAATGGCCGGCGCTTGGTACGGGCTGATCGTCGATGGGGTGCATGTTGCACCGGCGATGTTGCGGCTCGCGCTACGCGGCGCCGGCCGGCCGATGCTGGTCACCGATGCGATGCCGCCGGTCGGCGGCAGCGGCCAGGGTTTCCGGCTCTATGGCGAGGAGATCGTAGTCTCCGAGGGACAATGCGTGCGCGCCGACGGCACCCTCGCCGGGTCGGCGCTCGACATGGCGAGCGCGGTGCGGAACTGCGTTCGCCTGCTCGGGCTGGGATTGCCGGACGCGCTGCGCCTCGCCTCGACAGAGCCGGCTGCGTTTCTCGGCGTCGATGGCCGCCTCGGCCGGCTGCGGTCGGGGTATCGCGCCGATCTTGTTGCGCTCAAGCCGGAGCCGGTGCGGGTTATCGGTACCTGGGTCGCCGGACGGGAATACGAAGTCGCGGACTGAACCTACGCCTGTTGGCTGTTCAGCAGCCGAGCGAGGATTGCTTCAAGGTCGCCGCGGCGGAACGGTTTTGCCAGGATCGGCGCGGCGCGATAGGCCGGTTCGAGGTCGTCCGAACGATAACCGGTCAGGAACGCGAACGGGATGCCGCGGGCGGTCAAAATGTCGGCGACCGGATAGGTGCGGCTCCCCGAGAGATTGAGGTCGAGCAGCGCCAAATCGAAATCGCCGCTCTGCGCCGCGGTGACGGCCTCGTCGAGCTGCACCGGATTTTCTGCGATCTCGCAGCCGAGATCGGCGAACAGGTCTTCAAGCAACATCGCAATGAGGGCTTCGTCTTCGACCAGCAGCACCTTGTGCACGTCCGCCATGGGTTCGGGATCCTCAGTGCTGCAGGTCTTGTAGCGCACGTCGCACCAATGCGACCAGCGCCTCTGTTGGGTAGGGCTTGACGCGCGCTTCACCGCATGCGGACCGCGGAAGGGCTTGGCATCGGGGTTGACGAAGCCGCGTATCCCGGCGTCTTCCGCCGCGCCAGGGCGCAAATCGCGGGCAGACCTCGTTTTCCTTCCCCCAATTCGGCTAAACACGCGTCTCTGTCGTATGTTCCGGCGCGGCCCCCGCGCGGGACATACGGTCGTATCGTTAATCACGACTGTCGCGTTCGTGCTCGGCGATCCGGCCGGTCAGCGACGGAGGCGACCGGCCACGTCGCGGTCAGTGCGGCAACCGCAGCACCGGTTTGATCGCGGCGCCGGAGGTTGCATCGTCGGCGGCGTGGTTGATGTCGACAAGGTCGTAGCGGGTCACCAGGCGATCGAGCGGGAAACGACCCGCCATGAACAGGTCGACGAGGCGCGGGATCAAGTCGCGCGGCCGGCTGTCGCCCTGGATCACCCCGCGCACGGTGCGGCCGCCCTGCAACCACGGCAGCTCGAAGCTGACCTCGGTGCCGGCGCGGGCGCTGCCGACCAGGATGCAGGTGCCGAGCCCGCGCAGCGCATCGACGG
>Ga0073928_10005862_pt1 | contig 16928 bp, 10 predicted proteins | sample PaiPotPPA55metaG_FD_76969 | JGI IMG/M metagenome (GOLD analysis project Ga0073928, IMG submission 76969) | Iron sulfur acid spring bacterial and archeal communities from Banff, Canada, to study Microbial Dark Matter (Phase II) - Paint Pots PPA... ... | reverse complement strand
GGGAAGGCTTTTCTGTTTTCCGGAGTTTCCGGGGCAGGCAAGACGACGATCTCCCGCCTTGCGCCGCCCGATGCGACGCTGCTCAGCGACGAAATCTCCTACGTGCGGCGCGAAGGCAATCGGTATATGGCCTGCGGGACGCCTTTCGCGGGAGAGTTGGCACGGGTCGGCGAGAACCAATCCGCCCCCCTCAGCGCACTCTTCCTGCTTGAGAAAGGCTTGCAGAACAGCATCGAACCGATCAGCCCAACCAAAGCCATCCAGCGGCTGCTGAGGAACATCTTGTTTTTCGCCAACGATCCTGTGCTGGTGGAACTCGTTTTTAAGTCGGCGTGGGAGTTTGCTAGTTTGGTTCCCATCCACCGCTTGGTATTCGTCCCTGACCGGCGAGTGTGGGACATAATACGTTAACCATGTCAGTGACTGGAGAATCATGATGGCCGAAAAATACATTGCGCGAAGCAAGGCGATCGCCGCCCGCATGCTGGGCGGCGAAATGATGGTGATGTCGGCCGCGGATTCGACTTTTTTCACACTCAATGAAGTCGCTTCTGCGATTTGGCAGGCAGCGGACGGGTGTACGCCGCTGTCGGAAATCGTCGCCGGCAAGATCTGCCAGGAATTCGACGTCGATCGCGAGCACGCGCAGCGCGGCGCTGAGCGCTTCGTCGATGAACTCTCACAACACGGCATTCTGCTGGTATCGGACCAGCCCCTGCTGGATTCTTCCGGTTCCCCGGAGCGCCAATGAGCCTTCTCGCCGAGATGAATCAAAAAGCGCTGAACCTGGGACTGCCCATCAGCGTTCACCTCGATATCACCTATCGCTGCAATGAACGCTGCGTGCATTGTTACCTGGATCACGACGATCATGGCGAGATGACGACGGCGGAGATCGTCGATGTGCTCGAACAGCTCGCCGATGCCGGCGTCTTTTTTATCTCCCTCAGCGGCGGAGAAGTTCTGATGCGCCGGGACTTCTTTGAAATCGTCGAACGGGCGCGGCAGCTGTTATTCAACGTAAAAGTGAAGACCAACGGGGTAATGATCCACGAGAAGGAGGCCGCCAGACTCCGCAGCTCGGCGTCGAACAAATACAGATCAGTGTCTACTCGCATCGACCCGAAGTTCACGACGCCATCACAAAGCTGCCGGGGTCGCTCCAGCGAACCATAAGGGCGATTCGGTTCTTGAAGTCCCAGGGGCTGAAAGTCAGCATCGCCAACGTTCTTATGGCGGGCAATTTCTCCGACCAGCAAGGCGTGATCGAGCTGGCCAGGGAACTGGGAGTCGTTTACACGCTCGACCCCACCATCACGCCAAAAATGGACGGAGATAGATCGACCCTCGCCCTGCGAATTCCGGGCTCTGATCTCAAGCAGGTCTTCCATAACCGGGAACTGGTGGGCAACGTGGAGGAATTCTGCGCTCCCCCGCCTCCACCCGGCGAAGACATCATGGAAGGTATTCCATGCAGCGCAGGTCACACTGCCTGCTACATTTCTCCCTACGGAGATGTGTTTCCCTGTGTGCAATTTCCTCTTCCCAGCGGCAATCTGCGGCGGCAGAAATTCCTCGATATCTGGCGCCATTCTCCGCAGTTGAAAGAGGTCCGCTCGATCCGCGCCAGGGATCTTCCGACCTGTTCGACTTGCGCCCATGTAGGAACGTGCACGCGTTGCCCCGGCTTGGCCTACCTGGAGGGCAACATGCGAGGGCCGTCCACGGCAGATTGCGAGAAGTCTTTCCAGAGAACTGGCATCCCCTCAGCAAACATGCTGACACGGACGCGAGCAGGTTCCGTGGGTCCACTGATTCAGATCGAGGCCCTGGCAAACTCATCCCCCGATAACGCTTTTCCAGACGAAGAGACTGCTCACCGCATAAGCATTGATGGGGTGGGTGGGGAGTACTTGAGCGCATTGGATCGCTGCGCAAGCATTCCTCGCGCCCTTGAACTATAGGGACAGTAGTGCGGTTTAGACATTAGTACTCTGTACTGGGAGGACACTAACAGGAAACACTATAGTTCCCCAAAAAAGGGGAAAACCCTAGTTCATTTGGGACATCGTTCCCCGCGATAGCGCAGGCGAAACGATTAGGTGTACCGGTTGGCCGAGGTATGGGGCATCTCAATTCCGTTTACGAGTCAAATCGGAAATTCCGTTTCTTCGACACGGAGGCGCATTAACTGTGAATAGGTTTAGAACTCCACGAAACCGGAATGTGGCCTTTCTTGCAAGGTGCACCGCGTTGCTGCTGGCGGCGTTTGGGCTGGCAGCTAGCTTCACCGGATCGCTGTTCGGGCAGGCCTTTGCCCGCCCGGATGGTTCGGTCCCCGTGCCGATCGATTGGAGTTCAAAGCATGTCGTCTTCACCGGCGACTACACGCCGGAAAAGGCGGTGAAGACATGGAACGAGCCGCGAGCCTACGCCCAGTGGCTTCTGCATGGGAATGCGCCGGAAGATTCAGGCATACTGCGCAGGCTGCCAACGCCAAGATCGCGACGCCGGTCAAGGGGGCCCATGAAAAAGGACTGGGCCATCTCGCTTGGCGCAGGCGGTGTTGCACAAGGCATGTCGCCCGCCAAGTTCTCTTTCGATGTGAACGCGACGCCGAGCTGCACCGCGGATTTTGTTGTCTTCCCCATCAATGCCTCCACCGGGAACACGCGCCCCAATGTGGTGGGCACTTTTACCGGCCAACCGACGTCTGGCCAGACTATGTCAATCACCATAACTCCTACGGGTGGAACCGCGGTCACTCTGATCCTAACCGCATCGTCGACCACGAATACAGGCCTAAACTTCGCAGTGTCCACCACGCTTGCCACCGATGCGGCCAATCTGGCGGCGGCAATTAATCGTAATCTCGGTAGTACCGCTCTCGACCGCATCGCGGCGGTGGCATCGGGAGCTACGGTTACGGTGTACGCCCTCACGCCAGGAAACCGTGTGACACTTACGACCGCCAACACACTGACGAATTTCAGCTGGGGCACCGTCACCGTCGGGACGACCGGCTCCCAAGCCAACATCGTCGCCTTCAATGATCTCTACAGCGGGTCCGGGACGTCGCTGTGTAATCTCTCGAATCCGGAATTCATGTTTTCCTATGCCTCCGGCGTCGGACCGGTCGCCAGCTCGCCCGGCCTCTCGCTCAGTGGCACGAAAATCACCTACGTGGAAAATGACCCGAACATCGGAGCCATCCTACACGTGCTAATGTTCGGCAGCGGCAGCACCGAGTACGGAACCAGCGCCAGCTGCGCCAGCAACAACAACGGCGGGGCCACGTTGCCGACCTGCGCCACCAACCCGGTGGTCCCCGGAAGCACTTCGGGAAGCACCGCCACGGACTTCATGCTTCCTCTGGGGTTGGTTGCCGCCAACGCCACCACCGGGGTGGCAGGAGTGGCGGATAGCTTCTCATCCCCGTTCACCGACTACGCCAACGACACTACCTATGTCGGCGATAACAATGGCTTCCTGTATGCGATCACCCCAACGTTCAATGGGACGCCAGCGTATGCGGGAGGGAATTTTCCGGTGCATGTTAGCCCCAGCCCTGCGTCACTGAACCCGACTGGGATAACGGCAACCACGACTACAGTGACTGTCACCGTAACCAACTCGCTTAGTATCGGAGAGTTGGTCACCATCGCGGGCGTAACCGCCAACACCGGCAACGGCTGCACCGCGGCTGACGTCGCTGCCATTAATGGAACTCAAGCCGTTATTGCTACGGGGTTAAGCGGAACGCAGTTTGAATTCAACGCTACGATACCCAGCGCGACGACTGGCGCTGGGTGCACTACCACCGGCGCAACCATGATCCCGGGATCTAACTTCCTATCGGCCCCCGTGGTCGATGTGGGTGACACCGGCAATATTTTTGTCGGCGACAGCAGCTCTAACCTGTACGAATTGACGCCGGCCGGAGCTACGGCGGCCACGGCGCTTGCTCTCGGCGTAAACGGGGGCACGAACCAAGGCGCCATCAACGGCGGAATTCGCGACGGCGCCATCGTCGATTCGACGAACGGAGTGGGGTATGTCGTAACCGCATGCAACCCCAACACCACCGGCGAGGCCGACACGGGAATAGCGGGCAACGCCGGCCTTGTCCAATTCAAATTCACCAGCAACACCCTGACCGCAGTTGCGTTCGCAGGTCTCGACACCGGCGCAAATCAAAGCTGTACGACCGCCGGCTTTCCAAACTACGCCGCCACCCCGGACGAACGCTACTTTGCCTTGGGCATTGGTAGTGCCACTGCGGCGAACAACGGGGAGATAATCGGCGCCACCTCCGGTACCGGCGGCCAACAGTTCAAAGAATTACAGTTCGTTAGTTCCACCCTGCAGACAACGCCGCCCAACAATGACAAGCCCCAAACGGGCACCGGTGCTTCGCCAATCTCGCCGCTCACCGAGTTCTTTAACAGCCAGGTATTCACTGTGACCAGGGTTACGGCATCTACAACTGTAGTCACCGTCACGGCGAACAACACGCTCGCCGCCAATGACCTGGTTACCCTCTCCGGCGTAGCTCCGAACCTTGCCAACAATTGCACCGCCGCCGACATCGCCGCCATCAATGGCGGAATACAAACCGTTGCTTCGGCGACGGCAACGAATTTCACCTTCAACGCTACTATACCCACCGCGACTACCGGCACCGGATGCACTGTGACCGGTGCAACCGCTACGGGCGGACCGGACTACCTGTTCATAGGAGTGAATGCAAATCCAAGCGCAGTGTATAGCCTTCTTTTGCCTAACTCGCTTCTCGTCGCCTCAGGTAACCCGCCCAGCAACGCAGTGACGAACACTGCCGATGCAGTAGGCGGGACCAGCGGCATTATCGTGGACAACGATTCCACCGCCGGGCAGGCGTCGAGCATCTACTTCGGCACGCTGGCGACGTCAGCCACCGTTTGCGGAAACACGGCCGCGTTCTGCGCGGTCAAGTTAACCCAGTCCGGCTTGCAGTAGTTCGCCGCTCACAGGACTTATGGACGCCTGAGCGACCGGTGTGACGGCGGAGAACTTCTCGCTGTCCTCTCCGCTCCCCCCATCGTATCTACGCGCTACAACAAGAAGCCTACAGGTAGGTAGCGTTTTCGGCCGTCATCCTTGGCATCGCGAGTCATCGCGATGCCGGACTTGCAAGTCGACTCATAGCCTGCTGTGCAGGGTTCATGTTCGCAGCCTAGGCAGTCATACACTTCGGGCAGAGGTGCTGTTGGCCAGGCGGATGATCTCGGTGGGACCTGGGGGTCCCACCGATTTGCGAGTGAATGCGCCCTAATCGCCGTCGCCGTCTTTGTCGTTGTCGTTGTCACTTCGGACAGCGGGCGCAGGCGTTCCCTTGAGACCTTCCCAAAGGATTTTGTTGTAGAGTGCGGCCGGAACTCGGTCTTCTGCGGAGAAGTCGAAGCCGCGGGTCTTATCCGCCCAGTACTGGGCGTCATGAGTTGGTTTCAAGTCGAGACCGGCTGCGAACTTGACCGTCGTCGGATCCAGTCCTAGCGTGGTCAACTTCAGAAGCGTCGATGCGACGGCGTCGAAACTCCACCGTCCCGACGATCTGATGTCGAAAACGTCCGCCATCGGCCGCGCGTAATAGGTGTTCAGGTTGAGGTGCTCGGTGCCGAAGATGTCTTCGATGGTGCGGAGCACGTTGGGCTGACTGTAGTGGCTGCTCACAACGGCATGCTTCTTCACGTAAGGACCAACGAAGTATGTCGTGGCGCGATGCGAATCGACATGGTCTGCTCCGTCTTGAGAGTCGTCTTCGATGATGATGATCAGGGTGTCCTTCGCGTAGGGGCTGTGAGCCACAGCTTGAACCAGTAAGCCGACTGCGTAGTCGTTATCAGCCTGCTGCAGTTCCGGAGTATTGACTCCGCCCAGCGCCGAACTGAAATTGCCGGTGTGATCGTGGCTGAGACCGCGGATCATTTCAAGCGACGGCAGATTGCCGTTGGCGACGAATTGCTGGAACTCACGGTTCCATTCGTTGAAGCGCCAGAAATCCGGGTAGCTCTGATCGTAGGCGCGGAAGTACGGATCATAGAATCCGTTCTGATAGAGCAGTTGATTGGCCGTCGTGGTCTGGATGACGCCGGCGGCGAAAGGATCAGTGATGGGGTTGGTGGTGGTTCCGATGCTGCCCGGCGTGTTGGCCATCCAGCCATAGTTGCGAACCGTTCCGCCGGAGTTCAAGACGGCGTTGAAGATATATCCCTCCTGATAGCCGGAGGGGCCGTCGCTAGCGGCGTGGTCACCGTCACCAGCCAGGAGATTCGCCGTGCCGCCTTTCAGCGACGACGTGGAACTGGAATAGGGTGTGGTTGCGCCGGTTGGATCAAAAAAGAAGTCACGTGCGGCAACGCTATTCAGGTTGCTTGGAATATTTCGGTTCTGGCCTTCACCTTCATAGGAGAGTCCGCGGTTCACGCGCGCATAGTTGATCTGTTGCGTGAGCGTCTCCGTATTGGTCACGCGCCCACGCATCGACCAGGACCAGCCATCCATTGATCCGTCGCCCGGATCCATGAAGTTGTCCAGAGTTACGAAGTCGCGCGCCATGCCATGGAAGCTGGGTGTGACGAATTCGCCGAATAGCGCCAGCGAAGGATCGCCGTTGGAGCCATTGTTGAGGTCGCCCAGAATCTGATCGAACGTACGGTTTTCTTTCACGACGTAGATGATGTGCTTGATTTTTGAGTGAAGGAAGTGCATCACTTCCTCATCAGATCGGGAGGGTTCGAGCAGATATCCGTTGTTGGCGGCTACCTGAGCGGTCAGATCCCAGAGACGCTCTCCATCCGGAACTTGCGCGCTCACAATTGTTGCGTGTTCCAGCTGAAATTGATACTGGTTGTTTGCCCTCAGGATGGCGGACTCCGCTGCATTGCCGCCCGGGAAGGGGCCGCCCGGCGGCGTGATGTACTGGATGAAGGCAAAGTTGCCGTAGCCATAACCGGGATTCGGACCTGTGTCGCACTTGCCGTTGATGACGTACATCCAGCTGCCATCAGGGCTGAACGTAACGTCGGTCGGATCGTATGCGGTCGGGATAAGTCCGATCGTGTCGAAAGCGAACGGCCCACTTAGCGGGATCACGGCGATCGAGTTCGAACCGGCGTTGACTGCGTAGAGCGTTTTCTTTACGGGATTAATGGCTACCGCGGTTGGCGCCGCGCCAGTAGTGTTCGCGGGGAAACCCAGAAAAGCGGGGCCGCGTGTGTCGATCTTGTGGGTGATGCTGTTGGTCGCGGTGTTGATGACTGCAACCTGGTCCTGATTATCCTGCGTGACGTAGAGCGTAGAGCCGTCTGCGCTGAGCGTCATGCCGTTCGGATTGCCATCCAGTTGGATGCGGGTTACGAGTGATCCCGCGGTTGGGCTGGCCACGTTGACAGCGATAACCTCACGATCGCGATCGGCATCGACATAGGCGATCGAACCGTTCAACACGACGGCGTAGGGGAACGTGCCGCCTTTCGTGCCGTTGGGGGCGCCCGAAGTTGCGAAGGGCCGCAGGTCGTACTCGTAGCGCACGGTTCCGCTTGCGGTGTCAATTACGCTGATCGAATCGTTATAGTTGTTGGCCGCTACGAGCGTTTTTCCGTCGGCCGTGATGGCAAGTCCAGCCACGTTGGGCTCGACGCCGAGACCGAGGCCGGTCCGATTGGCAGTGTTGGACACACAGCCACTTGGGGCATGGCCAAGGCTGATCTTGTTGCTTAACGAGAAGCTGAGGCCGTTGCTGCTATAGGCGTACACCGCGTCGTCACAGCCACCCGAGGCATAGAGCGTCTGACTGCTTGGAGCCCAGACCAGACCGACGTGCGCATTGAGTTGCTGGATGACCTGCTTCAGAACAGGGTTGGTCTTATTCGCTCCCGAAATGTCGTAGAGAAAAAGAAACTGTGTGGAAGCTGTGGGGTCAACGTTACCGGACGTGTCGTAAAGGGAGTTCATCCCGGCGGTCAAGATCGCCAGGGTCTTGCCATCGGGGCTCACCACCGCCTTTACCGCCTCACCCGCGACGAAGTTCGGGTAATTGGTGAGACCGGGATTCAATGGCTGCTGGACGGCGTTAGCCAAGGCTGTTGGTGTTATGTACAGACCCGGCGGCGTCGGGGACTTCTGATCGCCGTCGTTATTGCGTTGCGAGTTTGCAAGACCGGCAAAGACCAGAATGATCGAGGCGAGAACAATCGTCTTGCGCAGTTCGTCGAAGCGGAACAGTCTCCTACTCTTCATATTCTTATTCTCCGAAGGAAGTCTGGTTGAATGCATTAACGACACACGGTTAACGAAACGGGAAGAACTTCAGCGGACGGCTACTGTGCTTGACGATAGGAGTGCAATGTTGTGCGCCGATGACAATCATATGAAAAGTTATTCACAGCCAAGCGAGAGACTTGTGCCAGACAAACGAGGATTCGGTCTAGGCCAATGTAAGGGACAGCAAGACGGCGTATGTCCGAGTCGTAGTGAGAAGCGCGCAATCGGGAATACGCTGAGGCGCTCCCACGTCCCGTACCAACCGGCAGTGGGCTCGGATCTAGAAACTCCAACTCCGACTCATCACCGACTGTTCTGCCCTGTTGCTTCGCCGGCGCTTCCTCGATTTCCAAAGCATCGAGTTCACTACACACAAAGGCTCGGTGTTCCCCTCGGAGCAATGGCACGGGTCTTCGGCACACGCGACCTGCCCACCCATCAGAGTGAAGCTTCTGTAAAAATGGTTCCCCTATTCATCGGAATGAATCACGATCTCGTGTGTAGGAAACTGCTTTGCCAGCGATTTGAACAAGGCCACCGGAGGCGCCCATGCCGTATCGAACTCAACCGTATGCTCCGGGGTCTTTGGTTGAGAACCTGGCATCGTAGGCATTCCACTTCGTGCCCCAGTTCTCGACAGACCATGAGCGCCATGTGGGCACCCTGAAGCCGTGTAGGTCGACTTCCTCATGGCAGTTCTGGATGTGCTCAGGCATAGGGACGATGCTGTTGAAGTCGAACACTGATTCCTCCGTGCCGACGAACTCGAAGACTTCCCTCGGATCACCCTAAGTTATTCTTAGCGAATTTTCTGCCCAATTCGGCATACGGCTGTCCTTTGCTTTATCTTGGGTGCGATTGAGAAACACCGCCCCATATTGCGTAAATACTCAGCTTTTCGGACATTCAGGAATCTGCAAGACAAAAAATGAGGATGAGGTCACGTCGCTGTCGCTGGGCAATGCCCCGGGCCCCACCCAGCGCATCAAGTGCGAGCCATGAAATTCAATGCGAAGCAGACGACGGCATCCAGAAGGACAAAAAGAGGGCCGCAACGAAGGCGGCCGCCAGTTTGGATCACCAGGTATCCTTCAGCCCTCAGCGGAGCTGCGATTTGCGCAAGTCCATCGCTTTCAGCGCCAAGCCGCGGGCTACGGATGTAAACTCGTTTCCGCCCTGAATTCGCTTCTCTCCAAATCGTATTTCAAAGATTTTCCTGACAGCGGGTACAAATGAAGAGCCTCCCGTCAGGAAGACCATATCGACGTCTTTGGGCAGAACACCCGAAGAACTGAGGAGAGAATCGATGCATCCAGAGATCTGTCCAAGTTCCTCGGAAATCCACTCCTCGAACGATGTTCGTTCCACTACCGCCCTCAGATCCACAAACCCGTCCGAAAACTGGAATGTGGCCACTGGGTCATTCGATAAATCGCACTTAACCTTCTGCACGGCGCGGTTTAGATGGAACCCGAGATCTTCTTTTATGAAGTGAATGAGCGCCCCGATCTTCTCGGGTTCAAGCGACTGCGCGTGAACGCCCCTTAGCATGTTCAGCACGTCCCTGCCTCTCAACAGGGACAGATGATGCCAGCGCTCTAACCTTATGTAAACCCAATTTGGAACCGTTAGGATCTTGCCCAGCGACCGCAACTGCGATCCGGCACCCAGAGCCGGAGAAACCATGTGCCTGATGATCTTTGCATCAAAGGAATCTCCCGCTATGCCCACTCCGGCGTTACCCACGATGTCGCTCGGGACTCTGCCTCTTCGGCGGACAGTAGGGCCGACGTGAACTAATGAGAAGTCGCTCGTACCGCCACCGAAATCCCCAATAAGGATGAGTTCGTCATGGTCAAGCGTGGATTCGTAATAGTGAGCCGCTGCCACCGGCTCCATCTCGAACTCTACCGACTCATAGCCAGCTGAATCAAAAGCCAACCGTAGTCGGGCCTCTGCATAACTGTCATCTTCCTTATTCTCTGCTCCCACAAAATGAACCGGCCTTCCGACTACTGCTGACCTGACTTTGATCCCGAACTGATGCTCCGCCTTTTCGCGCAGGTCCCTGAGAATCCTGGCGATTAGGTCCTCAAGCGTGTAACGTCGACCGAAAACCTCCGTGCCGTGAAGGGTACGACTACTCAGGAAGGACTTGAGGGATTGAATGAGTCGACCCTTCGTCTCCGCGGAGAGATACTGGTCGATGCCCTCTGGGCCCGTCCACGATTTCAGAGTATTTACACCGCCTTCCTTCCCCTGCTGCAGATACAACAGCGACCGATAGGCATCAGTCAGGTTCCCGAAGTACGGAAATTTGGCAAGCTGAACCTCGTCGGAGCGGCCGGCAAAGGCGATCGAGCTGTTAGTTGTCCCAAAGTCGATGCCGATAGCGCCTTTGCCCGATTGGGAAGTTGGCGAATACATTTGTGGTCTTTTCAAATGGTTGCCGGGGGCTGCATCAGAGTATTTTGGCGTCAAATAATCCCAGACGGATGGTCCTTACTGTTCGGAGACGAGCCTCTGACTAATACAATGTCAACGTCGTGCCCTCGCTGTTTCGCAACCACTGCGCGATGTCTTTTTCTCGAAAAAAGGGCGCTCCCCTTGCTCCAGGTCGCGATTGAGCAACTCGGTGATTTCGCCGGCGGTGCTTGGTTTCCTAATTTTATTCAACGCTAGCGAAATATGCTCGCTCAGATGACGATTCGACTTTGGGGCCTTCTTCATTAGGGAAGGAGAGTTTTCCAGGTAGCCGCGTCGCTAGTGAATTCTGGCGATAGCAGCCTCTTCTTTGATGGCGACATCTTGGGGGAGAGGAAGATACCCTAGTGCAGCGGCCTGCCGCTGGCCGGCGCCCAGCATCCAGTGCAGAAAGCCGATAAGTGCGCTCCGTGTGGCGTCGTTGGCACTATGGGCAGGAACAACAATCCACGTAAAGGAACTGATTGGATAAGCGTCTGCACGCGGAGCATCCACGACAGACACTTTGAAGTCCTGACTGACTTTCATGGAACGGCTCGCAGCCGCGGCGATGCTTTCCAGGCTGGCTGAAACGAATTCGCCATCCCGGTTTCGAACTCTGCCGTAGGTCAAGTGATTCTGCAAGGCATAGATAAATTCAACATACCCAATGGAGCCGACCCGCTCCTTGACCAGTTTGGAGACCCCGTCGTTCCCATTTGCCTCCAGTCCTACTGGCCACTTGGGAGCTAGGCTCGTACCCACTTGGGCCTTCCACTCAGAGCTGATCTTTGAGAGATAGTCCGTCCAGACGTAACTGGTTCCGCTGCCGTCCGCGCGATGAACGACTGCAATGTCGAGATCAGGAAGGTGAAGGCCCCGATTGGCGCGAGTTAAAATCGGGTCATTCCATTTCTTGATCTTTCCCAGATAGATACCTGCCAGTGCTTCCGGAGTGAATGCGATGTCACTGGGCAATCCGGAGAGGTTCACCACAGGCACTACCGCGCCTACTACCGAGGGAAAGAACAAATACTCTTCTTCGTGTTCTGGGGCAAGAACGTGAACCACTTCCGGGCTGTCCGAGGTTCCGAAATCGGCGCTGTTTGCAAGGAGCTTGCGAACTCCCGCCTCCGACCCTATCGGTTCGTATGTTATCTGCAGAGCTGGATTTTCGCGCCGGTAGTTTGTGAACCACTTTATGTAGACGGGGAATGGGAAGGTGGCACCCGCCCCTTTCAGGATGGTCGTGGGTTGGGGCAGTGGGACAGTCTGGGAAGCCGCTTCGCTTTGTTTCAGGGCTTCGACCAGTTTCTTTACAATCAGCGTGGAAAGATCTTTCGACACATCGTCTGACGCCTCTGGCGGCGTTGCCAAGTATGACCATAGCGTCTGACCATTCTTATCTCTCAACTCAATCGAAAGGAATCCGGTATAGATGGGCGTGCCGTTGGGCGGCACCTTGCCCAATTGAGGATTATGACTCCGGTATCCTTTGATCCAGACCTCCCCGCCACCACCCAAGATTGCATCCGCGCTGGATTCGTCGGAAGCCAGCGAGACCACATTCGATCTGCGGAGTTCGCTGATCACATCCTCACGAAATTTCTCAGAACCTGCCTGGGTAGCGAACGGCTCAACATAAAGCCGTCTTATTTGATTAGCGGGAGCCGTCTGCCCTGCAAGCGCGGGTCCGAGCATCGCGCAGCAGGCCGCAAAACAGGCGGCCAACCGGAACCGGGAAACGCTCATGGTTGAGATTATCCTCCAGCTCCATGGGAGCCGATGCAATCTATTTGTGGCCGAACATCTCCACGCCGAAAACGATTCGCCATTGTGCCGCGCCGAAGTTTTGGACAAGAGCGTGGCCGATGCCCAGCTTTATCCGCAGATTCCTTCCAGTACCGGTGTGCTCGAAACGCCCGGTTAAAAGAGCCTCCGAACCCGCCGCCCCGCTAAAGAAAGCGCGAAAAGCCGTTTCCCCAAAAATCTCAGGCCCGGCCACAATTGCCCAACCATTGGACCCGGCGAACCTGCGCCCTCCGCTGATACCGTAGAGAAACTCGCTCCCGTTTGGAGTGCCGGGCACGGGCGCATCATTGAGCGTACGAACGTGTACACCGAGCTGGCCTGCATATCTGAAGGCACCGGCGTCGCCCGCAGCGAGAAATCGAAACATCCCACGGTACTTGTCGTCGGTCACGTAATCGGCGCGGTTGCCGGAGGGAAAGATGAGTTGCGCACCCGCACCTAAACGAAGCAAGCCTCCCGGCTCGCCGAGTAAGCGAATATCAAACCCGATGCGGGGGTCGGACACAGTATCGGGATTGGTTCCGAAACTAACTGACGGCGCGGTGAACTGATACTCACCCAGCGTTCCGCTCGTTCCGCTCAACACAAGGGGCACGGGAAAGTCGATGTAGCCCCGAAAACGATCATGAGTAATCGCGGCGCCGAAATCGACGAATGCCTCTTCCGACACAATTGCGAGCTTCTGTTTGCCATCTGGACCTGTGATGACCAGGGGGTTGCGCGCGTAGCCAGAGGTGAGAGAGACTGCGCCCCCGAGACGTCCACTGATGTCGAGGTCGTCCATGACGAACCACCCGGAACCGGGGGCTGATTGATAGAGACGCTCGAGTGCGAAACCCGCCGCCGGTTGTTGCGCATCTGCGAGCGAGGGCCAGAACGCTAAGAGAACAAAACCCACAAGCAACGAGCAAGCACAGCTACGATGTGATTCAAAACTCGCCATGGATTCTCACCGTAAAGATGTTGACGGGGCCCCGGGCGGCGTTGAATCCGGGATTCGCGATGTGCTGGTAATCGCCCGTCAGCCAATAAGCTGCGCGGAAGTGGACACTGTAGAAGAGATCGAGAGACTTTTCCGCGGCGGCCGTGATGGCGCCGTCACCAACAAATCCGTCCACGCCGCCCATCCCGAGGTATTTCGCGTGTATGCTCGAAATCCATCCGAGGTTGCCGCCAATGCCTGCAACGTCCCTTGGGCGAGCCCAAGAGGAACCTTTCGCCAGAACTCCCACGGTTACAGAGCGATCGTCTGACGTGTAGGCGTACACTTCGGTTTGCCCGTCCGCGTACATTGCGCGGCCGAACACCCCAATGTCGTGTCCAATGTACTGCTCTGCGAATGCGCCGATGCCTTTCTTCACGTTCGGTTTTCGCGCCCAACAGAGATCCGGCGCACCCGTGTTATGCGATCCGTAGTTGAATCCAGTGCAGGTGGTAGCGTTCTTATTGGGGTCTGCTTCGAATGCTGTTATCGCGTCACTGAAGCGTCCCATATTCTCGAGGTTGCGGAAGGCCAGTACGCGAACCATACCTTCCTGCCCACGAATTTTGTGCTTGTGCTCTACTTCCATCTGGTCTCCATAGTATTTAAAGAGTCTGAAATCCACGGGGAGTTGGTTGGGGTCCTTCGGGGGAGTGATGCGACCCACGCGCACCGCCCAGTCATCCCAAAGGAATTCCCCGACGCCTCCGTACGAGTAGCCGCGCGCGTCGGATGCAAAGTCATAGGCACCGTAGGTCAGGAATCCCAGACCAAGGAAACCCTGGCGAGGATCGACGTCAAAAGCGTTGGTATCGAAGAAATCTAAAATGCTGAAATTGCCGGCAACAAAGACGAGCCTTCTGCTGTCGTAATGGGTTCCCAATTGCAGGGGACCTGAATCCTCCACGAGGATCTTTCCGCCGAGTCCGATTGTTTGCTTGACGAAAAGCCGGGAATGATAGATCTGGGGCACCGAAGTGCCGCCTTTTTGCAGCTCGAAATTCTGGATGGCTCCGCCCAATCCTCTGAGCTGAGAAAGCGGCTGCTCCGAAATGAGTTCAGGCACCAGATAGCCTTCTGCGCCCTTCCAGAGCCGCACACCGAGGTAAAGAGTCGCGGTCCCCGTGAAACTCCTCTCGCCAGTCGGAAGAAGCGAATTGATGCTGCCGTTTAAGTTGGTATAAGGGGCAGAGAACGACGGTTTCCAGCTCGAGATGTAAGTGAACTGTCCGTACGCGTTCCAGCTTTCGTTCTCGATGTCATGCAAGCCTTTGTCCGCCAGCAGCTGCATGAAGCTAAATTGATCGCTTGGTCGAGGCGCTGGGGCGCCGTTTTGGGCACTAGCGAGCGAAGATGCAAGCAGAAAACCCGTAAGCACCCGCATAGTGGATCTTGCAATATTCAGTACCCTCACGAAATTCGATCGCCGGAGGTTCCAGTCGGGAACGCCGCACTTATATCCGTTAGAGACTGTTGCGCATCGCTCACGGCAGTTCACGCACCGCACCACGGCAGCGAGCACGACCCGAGACGCATCCAACCTCCGCGAGGAAATGTGAGGAATGTCGAGACAGTGTAAATGACAGGACCGTGACAAATGTGACAGATCCTTTAATTCTTCTGGTTTTTGGGGCGGACAATGGTCACTAGAAATCCGCTAAGGAAACGTGCATGAAGTGTGGAAACGCCACCCAAGTGTTCATCTTTTCTGCCGCCACAGTCGTCGAGGCAGGAGGTACGTGAAACCAGCAAAGCCCTCCCACTGTGTGGAAGTATTGGTCAAGCCGTGGTCAAAGCCCGCGTCGACCACGAGGTTTCTCCGCACCGAGTACGACGTGCACCACAGATTCCCCACCGCATAACTGTGCGTCAACGGCTGTGTGAAGTGCCATATCTCGCCAGAAACGGTGAACTTGCCGATCGGATGCGAGATCGAGAGCGTCTGCGCAAACTGCGCTCGCCGCACCTTAGTTTTATCGTCCTGCTGCTCAATCACGAGGCCATTCAGGTCGAAGTGAAAACCGAGCAGGTCGTCACTCAACAGCATCGTCGCGCTCTGGACGAAAGTGCCGAGGTCGAGCTCCGGCGCTGGGCTGGCGTAGAGCCGCCTCAGATACTGACCGGAGATCGTTGGGCGCTCATCGTTGCCTGGAACGATGACCGCTTGCATGCCTGCGAAGACCTCTCCCGGTCGGTTACCCGACACCGCCGCGCCGCTACTGTGCGTGAACGGCTCGAACAGAGCGAGCATCTCCATCCGCTTGTTGCTGCTTAGTTTGGTCACTTGATTAATGCCGAGACGTTTCGAGAATTCAGGCGAATCAGTCGCATACAAGATGCCATTCTCGAATTGCAGATAGCCCACTGGGGTCAGTGTTGCCGGAGTTGAGACTGTCGGTCTTGAAGGGTTTGCTTCGGGTGCGTCCGGAGGGTCAGCCTGGGCTCGAAGCGTAATTGGACCAAGCAGAAGTAGTAGTGCCAACAGAGTAGGAACGCCGTTCGTCGAGCCAGTCTGCAGATTTCCTTCCCTCGTGATCTGCTTGATTAAGAGCGTTGCATCACTCCACGGGCGAGTAATATCCCGCTCTTGCGTAGACTCGAAGCCGAAGCGAACTCTGTGGTGGCCTCACTCGTACACTGATTTTGTGCCACTTACCGTCGTGCGCCAGGTTGGTTGGGCGATAGGCAATCAGGTACTGATTGCGGAGTTCCATAGACAGTTCGCTGACCGCATCTCCAATTCTCTTTAGACTATAGATGGGGAACGTCCTACCACCCGTGATTCCAGTTACGGCGCGCAATATATCCGCCTGCATGCTCTTCCCTTGTCGATGCAGGCTACCCAACGTTTCCAGAGTTGAAGTCGCAATCGGTTTTCGCCTCCTCTCCTTCTAGTGGTTGAGCCACCACTCTGCTAGTTAACGGAACGTGATACCGTGTTTTTGCTTCACGACCTGATTTTGCCCGATTCCGCCAGCAAGACTGATATTTTTCGTACGCGAGAAGCGCAAACGATCTTCCCCGACGGACCGTAGTTGGGATGACCGTAATTCACCTCGCAAACAAGGGCCAGTATGAGAATCCGGGTCTCGCGTCAAACCTCCTTCACCTTCGAGGGAGCAGCCAGCGCCACGGCGGCCTCGCCAGTGAGCGAAAGGAAGGTGAACGTCTCCTGCAGGTACAAGCGGACAGCGGCGTCGGTGTGACTGAGATAGCCGATGGAGACGTCCTGGCCGATATGCAGCTCAAAATCGCCGCCACGAGTAGTCAGCACGAAAGCGCCGGCAATGGCGGGCGCCCAGATGATTTGATCGTTGACCAGCCGCTTGACGTGCTCCAGCACCGGGTATCCATGGTCGCTGGTCTC
>Ga0073928_10005860_pt1 | contig 16932 bp, 14 predicted proteins | sample PaiPotPPA55metaG_FD_76969 | JGI IMG/M metagenome (GOLD analysis project Ga0073928, IMG submission 76969) | Iron sulfur acid spring bacterial and archeal communities from Banff, Canada, to study Microbial Dark Matter (Phase II) - Paint Pots PPA... ... | reverse complement strand
GAGTCCGAAGGAGTTCGCAGTGCTCGAACTGTTGTTGGCTGCGGACGGCCGGGTGATTTCTGCCGAGGAGTTGCTCGAGCGCGCCTGGGACGAGGCCATCGACCCGTTCACCAACACCGTCAAGGTGACCGTGAGCAGACTGCGACGCAAGCTGGGCGAGCCGCCGCTGATCGAGACGGTGGCGCAGGCCGGATACCGGATCTGAGGCCGTAGATGCGCCGGACGATCAGGCTACGGCTGACGCTGCTGTACGGCGGCATGTTCCTGGGCAGTGGCGTGGTGCTGCTCACGGTGGTGTACCTGCTGGTTTCACGCGGAGTGCTCGGCACCGGCCTGGCCGGCCCAACGTCGCCGTCCACGCCGAGCGCAGGCGGCAGCCTGAATCCCACGCCGCAAGTGCAGGCCGTCCAGGTCGACCTCGGCGCCGAATTGGCCCGCGAGCGCTCCGACTTCGTGCACGAATTGCTTCTCGCCTCCTGCCTGTCACTTGTGCTGCTGGCTGTGGCCTCAGTGTGGCTGGGCTGGCTGGTGACGGGCCGGGCACTGCGTCCGCTGCGTGCAATGGCGGTCAACGCCAAGGCAATCTCGGCCACGGACCTGCATCTGCGGCTCGCGGCGCCGGGCCCAGCCGACGAAATCAAGGAGCTCGCCGACACCTTTGACGGACTGCTCAGCCACCTCGAGGCCGCGTTCGAGGCGCAGCGCCGCTTCGTCGCCAACGCCTCACACGAGTTGCGTACACCGCTGACCTTCGAACGCAGCCTGCTGGAGGTGACCCTCGCCGACCCGGGCTCGGGCCCGGAGCAACTGCGCGCGGTGTGCGGTCGGCTGCTGGAGAGCAACGAGCAGCAGGAGAAGCTCATCGAGGCGCTGCTGACGCTGGCACGCAGCCAGCGCGGCCTTGACCGGCGAGTACCGGTAGATCTGGCGCTCGCAGCCGGCGAGCATCTCTCGCTCGTGCGCGAGACGGACGCGCCGGCGGGGGTGCGGATCGAGGCGGACCTAGCCCTGGCCGAGACGCTCGGCGATCCGGCGCTGGTGGCACGTCTGGTGACGAATCTGATCGACAATGCGCTGCGGCACAACGTCCCGGACGGCTGGATGCAGGTATCGACGGGGACGACCGCGGGCCGACCGACGGTGCGCGTCGTCAACACCGGCCCCGAGATTGAGCCGGACCAGATCGGGCAGATCTTCGAGCCCTTTCAGCGCCTGCACCCGGCGCGGGTTGATGGCCAGGCCGGGCATGGGATCGGGCTATCGATCGTCTCCGCGATTGCTGCTACACATGGCGCCGAACTACGCGCCGTGCCACGAGCCGACGGCGGCGGGCTCGACGTGAGCGTCGCATTCCCGGTGCGCCAGGTGCGCCCGGCTGCTCGAGGTACGAACGCGGCCCGACCCCGGTGACGTTCGTTACCGGGGTCGGGCCGCGTACTCAACTTACTTATTTGTCACCCGACGGGAGGTATGGGCGCCTCAGACCTCGAAGGGTATGAGGGCTTCGGAGCGACAGGAAGCGCGGGAACATCGTCTGCTACCCGCGTGCACTCCCGTAAGACTTAAAAGGGGACGGTCTCGAAGGTCTGGTTGGGCTGGTTGTTCTCGTACCACAGGTCGATGTTGGCGCCCTCGTTCCAGCTGTAGCTGTTGACGTCCAGGTACAGGCCGCTGCCGAGGTTCGAGATCGAGTCGTACGAGCCGAGGTTGCCGTGGATGAGGTAGAGCTCGTTGACGTTGCCGTAGTAGCAGATCTCCTGGTCGAGCGTGTCGCCGGCGACACCGTCCGTGTTGATGCACTTGCCGCTGTTGTCGTTCAGGATGAAGGTGCCCTGGTAGACGCCGTTGTAGGTCTCGGTGCCGAACCTCCACTCCTGCTCGGTGCCGTCGTCGGCGGGCCACTGGATGACGGGCGCGCCGCCCGTGGTGGCGCCGTCCGCCACCGCCACGTTCTCCAGGTCGTAGCTCGCCGTGATGAGGTACGGCTGGCTCCAGGTCACCGCGTAACCGGTGTCGGCTTGGGCGGCTCCGGCGGTGGTGCCGACGGCGGCGAGGCCCACGGCGGCGACGGCCAGCAGACGTGCGGTCCGGTGGTCGATGCGCGATGGGATCAGCGAGCGGATGTTCATGGTGCGATCTCCTCGAGTCGGGAGCGGTCGGTTGACAGTCCTGACGGTACGAGTTGGACCGCAGCGCGCTCCTCTAGTCGTTCTGCACCACGAAACTCCAGGTCAGCGGGATGGAGCGGCAGGAACCGGCGGGAATGGGGGCACTGCCCCGCCGCAGCCGCCGCCCACGGCCGCCAGTCACCGCCGCCGCTCACACGGTCAGTCCGGCTCCGGCCACGGTCACCTGCGCGTGGACGCGTTCTGCCCTGCGGCGCAGCGGGGCCGAGTTGGCGCGCGCGGCCACGGCCTGCGCGTCACCCGCGGCCAGTGCGGCGTCGTCGATCTGGCCGAGCAGCGCATGTGTCTCGGCAAGGTCCAGCAGCGCCTCAGCCGTCTTACGCACCGCGTCCGCGGCGCGCGCGATCTCGAGCGCCCGTTCGTGCTCTTCGAAAGCCCGCTCCGGCTCGCCGGTGCGCGCGAGCATGGTGGCCAGCGTGCTGTGCGCCGAGCACTCGTGCAGCAGATCCCCGGACTCGACCGCCATGCTCAGGGCCCGACGTGCCAGATCGAGTGCGTCGGCGTCGTCGCCGAGTTCCCGGTGCACCTCGGCCAGCAGGCGCACCGTGTCGGCCTCGTTACGCCGGTCGCCGATCCTGCGGTGCAGGTCCAATGCCTGGTTGAGCAGGTTCAGTGCCTCTTCGAGCTGTTCACGGTCCGGTCCGCAATCCTGCTCCCTGGCCAGCTCGAGGTGCCCGGCGCCGAGGTTGGCGAGGGTCACCGCCTCGCCGGCGGTTCGTCCGCTCAGCCGGTGCAGGGCGAGGGCCTCGGCGAGGCGCTCCACCGCCTCGCCGACGCGGCCGCGCGCCCATAACGTCGTGGCCAGATTGTTCAGCGCCACCGCCTCGCCGGCGACCCAGCCCGCGAGGCGCGCGGCTTTCGCGGAGCGCGTGTAGTGGCCGGAGGCAGCCTCCTGTTCCGCCGCCAACAGGGACGCCATTCCACACTGCAGCCACGCCATCGCGAGTCGCGTCGGGTCGCCGTCAATGGCGGCCGCCTGCAATGAGGTCCGGGCGATCGTCGGCCAGTGGACGTGGTCTGCGCGCAGGAAGAAGTAGCCGTTGAGCCGGTCCGCGAGCGCCACGGCCGCCCGCGCGGCCCCGGTGTCGGCGAGCAGCACCGTCATCGCGACGAGGCCCAGCCGCTCCGCGTCGAGCCAGGCGAGTGCCGCCCGGCCGTCCACGAGAACCGGCCCGATGCCCTCCTCGCCCTGAGCGCCCGGCAGCGGCTCGTCGCCATCAGTGTGCGGCAGGCTCAGCACATGCGGGTATAGCAGTTTCGCGGCGCGTGCCGCACCCGCCAAGCAGTACGCGGTCAGCCGCTCAAGGGCGGCGGCACGCTCGGGCGCGCTCTCCGTCTCCTGCACGAGTTCGAGTGCGTACAAGCGCACCAGATCGTGGGCCCGGAAGCGGCCGGGTACGTACTCGAACACCAGGTTTCGGTCAGCGAGCCGGTCGAGGACCGCACCGGCCTCGGCCGTGGGCAGCGCGGCCAGGGCACCGACCTGACCGGCCGTCACGTCGGGTCCCGGCGCGAGGCTGATGAGCCGAAACACCCGCAGTTGCGCGGGATCGAGGGCGGCACAGGACAGGTCGAAGGTCGCGCGAACGGCGGTGTGCGGATCACCCTCGACGGTGAGCGCGTCGAGTCGGCCGCCGGCGGTCAGCCTCGCGACGTGGTCGGCGATGCGGTGGGTGGGCCGGGTGGCGAGATTCGCCGCGGTGATCCGCAGGGCGAGTGGGAGGTGTGCGCACAGGGCGGCGATCTCGGCGACGGCCTCGCGTTCGACCTGTGCCCGGGCGTCGCCGATCGCCCGCGCGAGCAGTTCGATGGATTCGGCGGCGGTCAGCGGCTCCACGGCGAGCAGTCCGGCGCCGTCCCGGGCCACCAGGCCGCCGAGCCGCCCGCGTGAGGTCACCAGCGTCGCGCAGCCTGGCGAAGCCGGCAGCAGGGGCCTGACCTGATCGGCGTCGGCGGCGTTGTCCAACAGCATCAGCACCCGTCGACGGTCCACCAGGCTGCGCAGCAACGCAGAAGCCTGGTCTGGGTCGGCGGGCACGTGGTCGGGCGCGACGCCCAGCGCGCCGAGGAAGGCGCCGAGCACCTCGAGGGGCCGGGCCGGGCTGCCCGCGCCGTGGCCGCGCAGGTCCGCGTACAGCTGGCCGTCGGGGAAGCGCTCGCGGGCCGCGCGCGCCCAGCGGACGGCGAGCGCGGTCTTGCCGACCCCACCCATGCCGGTCATCACGGCGACCGGCGCGTCGCCGCGTTCCGCCGAGGCCAGGATCGCGTCGAGCGTGCGCAGCTCGACCTGCCGCCCGGTGAATCCGCCGACGTCGGCGGGAAGCTGCGCGGGGATGACCGCGGACGCAGACTTCGAAGACGCCGACGCCGTCGTGCCGGACTCCGCTGCCTGCCCTGGTGCGGAACCCGACGCCGATCCCGAGGCCGACGCCGACGAAGCGGAGCCGGCCGGCCGTCTCGCCACCGGCAGCCTGCCGCGCAGTACCCGCAGGTGCGCCTCCCGCAGCTCCGGTCCCGGCTGCACGCCGAGTCCGGCGTCCAGCCGCTGCCGCAGGTCGGCGAACAGGGCGAGGGCCGCGGCTTGTCGCCCCTCCCCCGCCAACGCGAGCATCAGCCGGGCCGCCAGCCCTTCGTGGAGCGGTTCCTGCGCGCACAGCGCCTGAAGGACCTGGGCGGTACGGCCGTAACTGCCAAGACCCAGGCCGAAATCGGCCCACTCCACCGCGACGGCGGTCCGCTGCGCCGCCAGCGCGACCGCGACCGGATGCTGCAGCCGCCACGATCCCTCACCCGCCAGCAATGGACCGCGCCAGCAGGCCAATGCCTCTCCGTGCAGCTGCCAAGCGGACTGCGCGGCGCCGGCCGCGGCCGCGCGACGTGCTCGGGCCGCCAGGTCCGCGAAGTGCGCAGCGTCGGACCCACCAGGGCCGAGCCGGAGCCGATACCCCGTCTGCTCACGGCGTAGCCCTACAGACGGGGTACTGGCGCCCTTCGCGCTCGCACCCCGCGGTCCGGCCGACGTGTCCGGCTCCGCCGCCGCAGCGAGCAGTCGACGCAGACTGCTGACGTACGTGTGCACGAGCTCGCGGCACGTTCGCGGTGGCTCGCTGCTCCAGAGAGTGTCGATGATCTCTTCGACGCCGACGACCTGCCCGGGCTGGATCGTGAGGAGGCCGAGCAGCGTGCGCTGCATCGCCGAGGGTATCGAGACGGTGCCCGGACCACGCCGGACCGACAGCGGACCGAGGACGTCGACCCGCAGTTGCGTGTCGGCGGCGGGCTCCGGTTCCTCGGCGGCAGATGGGCGACGCGTCCGCTCGGCGCCGTGTGCGAGGCCGTCCAACTGCTCGGCGTCGATACCGAGCGCGGCGGCGAGCCGGTGCAGCGATGAGGCCCGGGGCCGCGCCCCGCCGCGCTCCAACTCGCGCACGGTGCGGACACCCACTGCTGCTTGCGCGGCCAACTCTGCCTGCGTCAGACCCGCGCTCGCCCGAAGTCTGCGCAACCAAGCACCATCCTGGCCGGCACCCGCCACCTTGCACCTGTCCTCTCACAGCGTTCTGACTCAGATCCTGGCACCGCCGTCGCGCTGTGAGAAGATCTGCGCCCGACAGTCTCCGGCTTCTGCCTTACTCGCAGTAGTCTGACTTTGGGCACCTAGTAGGCGGCTCGGGTTTCTTTGCACTTCGCAGGGGACGGCAGGTGGTGGATCGTGATGCGGCACGGACGGTTCGACAAGGCGATCACGGCGATTGTCCTGGTTGCGATGCCTGCAGTGCTAGCCGGCTGTTCGGCGTCAGGAGGCGGCTCCGGAAGCAGCACGGGCAATCCCACGACCGGTTCGGCGCCGACGACGGTCTCCGCAGCCCTGGCCGAACTGCCGGTCACTAGCTGGGATAGCGGCTCGCTTGAGTTCGGTGACGTCGCACAAGTCGGTGTACTGAACGGCGGCGCAGACGTCTCAGGACCGTTGACGACCTATATCGGCATGGGCGAGTCCCCTCTGGCGCCATACGAGCAGCAGGACGTCGGCGTTCTGGGATTCGACCCGCTCAAGGTGACGACCGCGGTTACCTTTGGCCAGCTTCCGCATCAAACCACAGTCCTCTACGGGTCCTTCAACGCGGTGAGTATCGGTAAGAAGCTCGCCGCCGCGGGCTTCAAAGACAAGGGCACCGCTGACGGCGGGGCGCTGTGGGCGATCGGCGACAACGACCAGACAACAATGACGAACCCAGCCGGCGACCCGCAGCTCAACGTGCTCGATGTGTCCGCCGACCGGATCGTCTTCGGCGGCTCGACCATCGAGGTGGAGGCGCTGGCGGCCTCGGCCTCCACGCCGCTGTCCACACGCGCCGGCCTCGCCGCGATCGCGAACTGCCTCGGCTCGGCCCGGTCCGCAGTGATCGGCCCCGCCTCCTTGGCTTCCGGGGCGCCGATGATCGGTATCGGCCTGCTGGCCGACACCGCGGCGGATGCCAGTGAGGAAGTATGCGTCTCCGCCCAAAGCACGACTGCGGCCACAGCGATCGAGTCTCACTGGATCCAGCAGATCCAAAACGGACGCTCGCAGGCAGTCGACGCAGCGTGGTCGACGATGTTCGTCGATCCCCAAGCGACCACCGTCTCGAACTCGCCGGCCGTCGCACGCCTGACCGCGAAGCCCGCCGCCGGGGCGAAAGTCGGGACGCTGCTTGAGGCGTACTACGGCCCGTCGACCGACTTCAGGAGCTTGATCACACCGTGACCTGGACCGATTCCCGCATTCGTGCGCGATAATTCTCCAGCCGATGATCAACGACTGACTGAGGAGTCCGATGCACGCGTTCCGCAAGGCCGTCGAGGAACGGGACGAGACCGCGATCGAGGCGATGCTCGCCGAAAACGTCACGTTCACCAGCCCGGTCGCGTTCAAGCCGTATCCCGGCAAGGCGATCACCGCCGCGATCCTGCGCGGCGTCCTGCGAGTCTTCGAGGACTTCCGCTACGTGCGCGAGATCGCCGGAGCCGACGGCCGGGACCACGCGCTCGTCTTCACGGCGACGGTGAACGGAAAGCTGGTCAACGGCTGCGACTTCCTGCACTTCGACGACGACGGCCTGATCGACGACTTCATGGTCATGGTCCGGCCGCTGTCCGGCGCCAACGCGCTCGCCGAGGCGATGAACGCCCAGTTCGAGCAGATCCAGCGCGAGGCCCTCGGCGGATAAGAGATAAGTAGAGACGGCGTCCGGGGTACTGCAGGTGCAGTACCCCGGACCCGCAAATGCCCGAGCTGCGCCTCGGCCGCGCAGTGACCTCCGAACTCCTATCCGCGAAGCCTGCGGATGCGCCGGAAGCACGTGAGGGCGAGGAGCGCGGCGAGGACGGTGTAAAGGGCGGTCTCGATCCACTGCAGCTGCCAGTAGTGGCTCGCGGGCTGGTAGGTGATGTCGACGTGAAGGTTGTCGGGCGCGATGCAGGCACCCATGGCGCCCTCGCCCGTTGATCCGCCCTTGCCCGACGCGGATTCGTTGAGTGTCGCGTTGAAGCAGTTGGCGAATAAGGTGTCGTGGACCGGTTGGCCGGCACTGTTGAGGATCGCTGATTCGGAGTGGACCCAGGCGCCGCCCGGCGCGGGCAGGTCGACGGTCGCGAGGCCGGTCCTCGGGTCGGCGCGGTCGAACCTGATGGCCTGGCTCATCGTGGTCTGATTGAGGGCCACGCTCTCGGTGGTCGAGGGCAGCAGGTGCGGGCGGACTCCGGCGGTCACGACGACCTGGACGGCGATGAAGATCGCGAGGGTGGCGGCCATGGTGGGCAGCGTGCGCCGGATCAGCAGTCCGAGGGTGACTCCGAGCGCGAAGGCGAAGGCTGCGTAGCCGAGCGGCACGATGTTGCGGGCGTTGAAGGCCTGAGTGCCGAACCGGCTGCCCGACATGGTGTCGAGCGGGCTGGCCCACCAGGTGACCAGGAGGCTGAGCAGGCCGGCAGTGAGGATGGAAGCGAACGCGATGCCCGCCAGCTTGACCGCGAGCCAGCGGGTGCGGGTCACGGACTGGTTCCACGCCATGTAGTGGGTGCCGCGCTCGAGCTCCGTGGCGATCAGCGGGGCGCCCCAGAAGATGCCGATCAGGGCCGGTGCGGCCATGACGAGCAGTTCGATTAGGTCGAGTGGGCCGTTGTACTGGCTCTGCAGCCCGTTCAGCACCCCGAAGCAGTCGTTCTGCGACGAGCAGCCGGCCAGGTCTGAGGTGTAGGCGTGGCGCAGCTGCGTCCCGGTGATCAGCAGATAGACGGCGAGCGCGGCGAGGATGGTCAGGGCCACGAGGGCCTGCGGGCGGAATTGACGCCAGGTCAGCCAGATCATCGTGCGTCCTCCACGCCTTGCTTCGCCGAGCGGGGACCGACGTCGGCGGTTTCCACGGCTGTATTTTCCACGGCAGCGTTTTCCATATAAGTGAGCACCAGATCTTCCATGCCGAGCGGTTCCGCGACCCAGTCCCCGGCCGGCAGCGGGGCGTCGCTGCGCACGACGAAGGTGCTCTGCCGGTCGGTGTGCTCGGCCGAGATCACCTCGAGCCCGGCGGGCAGGGCGTCAGGATCGCGCTTGGTGCACACGATCCGATGGTGGGCGGCTATGACTTCGTCGACCTCGCCGACCAGCCGGACCCGGGAGGAGACGAGCACGATCAGGTAGTCGCAGACGCGCTCCAGGTCGGAGATCAGATGCGAGGAGAGCAGGACGCTGGTGCCGTTCTCCGCGACGGACTCCATCAGATGCTTGAGGAATCCGCGCCGGGCGAGCGGGTCGAGGCTGGCGACCGGCTCGTCGAGCATGAGCAGTTCCGGCTTCTTCGCGGCCGCCACGGTCAGGGCGAGCTGGGCGCGCTGGCCGCCGGACAGCTTCCCGGCTTTCTGCGACGGGTCCAGGTCGAGCTGGGCGATGCGTCGTTCGGCGAAGCCCTGGTCCCAGCACGGGTTGAGATGCGCGCCGAGCCGCAGATGGTCGGCGATAGTAAGACTCGAATACACGGGAGCATCCTGGGCGAGGAAGCCGACGCGGGCGAGTTGCTCCGGGCCCGAACCGGGAGCGTTGCCGAGCACGCTGATACTGCCCGAGGTCGGACTCAAGACGCCGCACGCGAGCTTGAGCAGCGTGGACTTGCCGGCGCCGTTGGGGCCGACGAGGCCCACCACGTGGCCGGACGGGATGTTCAGGGTGCAGTCGGCCAGCGCGCGGCGCCGCCCGTACCGCATGCCCAGCGCTTGGGCCTCCAGAATCGCGGTCATTTCTCCTCTTCAGCGGTCGTCCGGAAGGTGCTTTGGAACAGGGCGTCGATCCCCGCGTCGGTCAGGCCCGCGGCGCGGGCCTTGGCCAGCCACGCCTCGAGGTCGCGGCGCAGCGGCTCGTGCTCGGCGAGCGAGGCCTGGCCCAGGGTCTTCGTGACGAAGGTGCCCACGCCGGGTTTCGGCGCGACCAGGCCCTCGCGTTCGAGGTCCCGGTAGGCCTTGAGCACGGTGTTCGGGTTGATCGCCACCTTTGCCACGACCTGCTTGACCGTGGGCAGCCGGTCTCCCTCGGACAGCAGGCCGAGCAGCAGCGCCTGGCGTACCTGCTGGACGATCTGCAGGTACGGCGCGACACCCGAACGCGGGTCCAGATGAAACTCGATCACCACGACCTCTATTCAACTAGGTACCTAGTACAATAGGGCTCTGGTGGTGTGGGGTGTCAAGTGCGGGCGTCGAGTGCATGCAGAAGGCGGCGCCCCCGGGTTCGTTCCGGGGGCGCCGCCTTCTGCCAAAGACGTCTTGCCTGCAGTCGGGTCAGTACGCGGCTCCGTAGGCTGTGCTCAACGCCTGGCGCAGGTCGGAGACCGTCGTCGGGTCGGTGCTGCCGAAGTCCACGACGGAGAACGATCCGTCCTGATGCACGGACACGTTGACCGCCGTGATGAGCTTGCCCGCCCGCACGAAGCAGAAGTGCACGAGGATGCCGTCGGCGGTCGACTGAGTACTGGTGCCCGTCGCCAGCGTCGACCAGCACTCCGCATCGCTCTGGTTCACCGTCTGCTGCACCCAGCCGGTCGACTGCCCGCCGTTCGTCGACGAGGCGATGGTCAGTTGCTGCTTGCAGCCGGCGAAGTCCGTCGGCAACGTGTTCCAAGCCGACTTCGCCGCGGCCGCGGTCGGGAAGAACAGGATCTGCTGGTCGGCGTAGCCGGCCTGCGCCTGGCCCGTCACCGTGAAGCTCTGCGAGGCGTCGAATGACCGGTACTGCTGGCCTTCGGCCCCGGTCCCCATGGTACTGAGTGCGGAGCCGGTGATCAGCTCACTGCAGAACTCGGCCGCCGGTTGCACCTTGTAGACGGAGTCGGACAGCAGTGCGCCAACTGTGCCCTCGGTCGGCTGGATCACCCAGGTGCCCGAGTAGCCGGCTCCGAGGGGCAACTGCGCGGCGGTGAGCCAGGCCGATAGGACGACTGTGTCCGGGTTCGGCACTGCCGCAGTCGAACCCTGCGACGTGCCCGGGTGCGGATTCGGGCTCGAGATCACAGTCCACGACTGCGACGCACCCGGCGTCGGCGAACCGGCCGGCGTGTGCTGTGACGTGCCGCCGAGCGTCACCGCCGCCATGCCGCCGACGGCGCCGAGCAGAACCAGCGACATCGCGGACGCGGCCAGCCGGCGCCGGGTGCGCCGCGCACTGCCGCGTCGACGTGCGGTCTCGGCCCCAGGGGCGCTAGCCGCCCGCGTCGCCGTGTCGACCGCTCCAGAGAGAAGATCGTCGAATCGATCAGACATATCAGACATGATGTGTTCCCTCCTTCGCGATCGTGTCGTTGACGAACTCGGACAGGTGCGGCGCGAGCGCCTTGCGACCGCGCACCAGTCGGGCCTTGACGGTGCCGGACGGCACGCCGGTCTCACGGGCGATCTCTTCGACCGTGCGGTCGAGCAGGTGGTGCAGGACGACCACCTGCCGCAGTTCGGGCGGGATCTTCTGCAACGCGGTCACCACCGCGAGCCGGTCGGGGCTCAGCCCCGGAAGGCCGTCCCCGGTCTCGGCGGCGTGCCTTCGGTGCGCGCTGAACCGGTTGACCGCCTTGCGCCACGAGGAGACAGAGATCCGGAACGCGACGCTGCGCACCCACGCCTCGGCGTCGTCGTATGCGCTGATCTTCTGCCAGCTCTGCCACGCCCTGGCGAACGCCTCCTGGACCGCGTCCTCGGCCTCAGAGAGACTCCCCACCATCGCGTAGATCTGGCCGACCACGCGTTGGAATGACGCGTTGTAGAACTCGTCGAACTCGAGTTCCCCAGCCATTCCCTTTCCCCCACCCCGTCGTGATCCCGAGCGCCGCAGCGGGAACGCTCATAAGTATCACGTGCAGTGGAGGGATCCGGTTGTCACTCCGGCACGGATTTTTCGGACTCCGTGTTCCGTTCCGTCGCCTACCTTCACCAGAGCGCAGCACAGAACAACACGATGGCAAGGATGATGATCGGCATCAGAGCCAGCAACACGATCGTGATCACCAGCAGAGGCGCGACCGCCGAGTCAGGGAGTTTGAGGCGGGGCGACGCGGGAGCGTCGAGCGGCGGGACATACTGCCATGCGTCATCCTCTGCCATGCCAACCGCCTCCAGCGACCCTGAATCTGCTCTCTCAGGACGCGAATCGGCGGGTTCGGAGTTGCGAAACGAGGTCGGCAGCAGAGCCGTTTCCCAGGTCCCGATCAGCGCTCGGGCTGGGGCGCGCGCTCACCGTGCCAGGACTTCCAGAGGTCGGCGTACGCTCCGCCGCTCGCGAGGAGATCGTTGTGCGTGCCGGATTGGGTGAGTCTGCCGTCTTCCATGACGGCTACCCGGTCCGCGTCGTGCGCGGTGTGCAGGCGGTGGGCGATGGCCAGCACAGTTCGGCCCTTGAGGACGGCGGATAGTGCTCGCTCCGTGTTGCGCGCGGTCGTCGGGTCGAGCATGGCGGTGGCCTCATCGAGGATGACGGTGTGCGGGTCGGCCAGCACGACGCGGGACAGCGCGAGCTGCTGTGCCTGCGCGCCGTCCAGCCGATGGCCTCGGGGGCTTACGTCGGTGTCCAGGCCGTCCGGCAGTTCGTCTGCCCACGCGGCGCCCACGGCGGCGAGGGCGCCGCGCAGTTCCGTGTCGGTGGCCTCCGGCCTGGCGATGAGCAGGTTGTCGCGAACCGATGCGTGGAACACATGGTGTTCCTGAGTGACCAGGACGATTCGGCGCCGCAGTTGCTCGGGCGCGAGATCCGAGACCGGAGCCCCGCCGACGGTCACGGAACCGGTGTGCGGACGTTCGATCCCGGCCAGGAGTCGGCCGAGTGTGGACTTGCCCGCACCCGACGGCCCGACGATCGCGAGGCGCTCACCTGGCCGCACATCCAGGTACACGCCGTGCAGCACGTCGCGCCCGCCGCTGTAGGCGAAGTGGACGTTCTCGACGTGGATCCGGTCGTCCGTCGGCATTGGCCGCAGCGTCGGCAGCGTCGGTGATTCGCTCCCGGACGGCCGTGAGCGTGGCAGGTCGCTCAGTCCTTCGAGCCGGGCGAACGATGCCGAGCTGCTCTGGAGCTGGTCGATCCAGATCTCCATGGTCTCCATCGGACCGGCGAGCTGCCGCAGGTACAGGCAGGCGGTGACCACGGCACCGAGGCTGATCAGGCCGTGGTCGTATAGCGCGCCGCCGACGAGCAGCACCCCGACCAGCGGGAGGACATACGAGACATCAATGGTCGGATACAGCACTGTGCGCAGCGCGAGCGAGCGCAGGCGGCCCTGCCGGGACCGCTCGATCGCCGCTGCGCTCGCGTCGAGCCTGCGCTGCTGCAGGCCCAGCGCCTCGACGGTGCGGGCGCCCTGGAGGGTGCTGACGAGTTCCTCGGCGAGCGCCGAATTGGCGGCGCCCAGGGCGAGGTAGGCAGTTCGGGCCCGTTTGAGGTACCAGCGGGTCGCGACCAGGATCCCGAGCAGACCGAGTACCCCGCAGGCGCCGAGCAGCGGATTGACGACGAAGACCGCGACGATGATGACCAGCGACTGGACGGCCGCGATGATCACGTCTGGGCCGGCGTCACGCATGGTCGTGGCGACGGTGGCGACGTCGCCCGCGCCCCGAGCCGCCAGGTCGCCGGTGGCGAGCCGCTCCACGGTCGAGGGCTCAAGATCGAGGATCCGGTCGAGGAACTGCTCGCGGATGTGCGCGTAGAGCCGTTCCCCGAAGCGGGCGCCGCGGTAGCGCGCCTCCCGCGTAAGGCCGATCTGCACCAACGCGGACAGCAAGATAAGCAACGCCGGTACATCGACGCTGTCGGCACTGCCGCCGGCCTCGACGAGGTTGATGATGTGTCCGAGGAGCCACGGTCCGACGAGTCCGGCGACGGTGGCGAGCGCGTTGAGCGCGAGTATCCCGGCGACGGCGCCCCGCTCCAGTCGGATGAGCCGGAACGCTGCGCGGCGAACCCCGGCCAGATCGGCGACCGGCAGCTGATCACCTATCAGGCCGGTGCCGCCGCTCATCGCTCCGCCTTCGCAGGTTCGTCGACCGAAGCCGGGACGTAGTCGTCCGTATCGTCGTCTAGATCGTCGTCCGCGCCGCGGGAGACCAACTGGCGGTAGCCCGGCTGCTGTTCCAGCAGATCGCGGTGGGTGCCGGTGGCGACGACGTGCCCGTCATGGAGGAAGTGCACGACGTCCGCTCGGTCCAAGAGCAGCGGCGAGGTCGTGGTCACCAAGGTGGTGCGCCCGGCCCGGGCGGCGGACAGCCGGGCCGCGATCGTCGCCTCGGTGTGCGCGTCTACCGCTGAGGTCGGCTCTGCCGCGAGCAGCACTTCGGGCTCGGCGAGCAGCGCCCTGGCCAGACGGACGCGTTGCCGCTGACCACCGGAAAGGTTGCGTCCCTGGGACTCGACATTCGAATCCATCCCGTCGGGCAGGCCGGCCAAGATGTCCTCGGCTGCGGCGGTGCACAACGCGCGGACGATGGCCTCGTCGTCTCGGTCCCGCCGACCGGAGACCACCTGGCGCAGCGGGCCGGCGAAGATGTCCGCCTCGTTGTCCGCGACCAGGACGCGGTCGCGGAAACGCCCTTGCGCGACGTCGTCAATGCGGATGCCGCCCCAGGTCGCGGCCGACGGGCGGAACCGGCCCAAGCGTTCGATGACGGCGGTGGCGTCCGCGGGCCGCGTGCTCGCCAAGGCGGTCATCCGGCCGGCCTCGACCACGACTCCTGACGCCGGATCGTGCAGGTCGGCGTCGGAGATCGGACCGTCGCCGGAGCCGACGCCATCGCCGACGACGTCTCGGTCGACGGTGGGCCGGCCGGGCGCGTCCCGTCCGATGTTCAGCAGGGCGGTGACTCGCCGGGCGGACACCAGGGCCTGAGCAATATTCGAACCGTTCTCGATGAGCTCCGCGACCGGCACTACGAGGACCGCGACGTAGCCGTAGACGGCGACGAGATCGCCGACGGAGATGCTGCCGTCGGCGGCCATCCGCGCAGCCGACCACGTCACCACTGCGAGGAAGACGAGCGGCAGGCCGACGCCGAGGGTGGGGATCCAACTGGAGACCGCCCCGACCCGGAAGCCCTCGTCACGCAGTCGCCGGGACTTCTCCCGGTATCGGGTGGCGAACAGGTCCTTGCCGCCGATTCCGTTGAGCACGCGCAGGCCCTGGACGATGTCGACGAGACGATTGGTCAGCTCCCCCTGCCGCTCCCGGTAGACCGAACCGGCTTCCCGCAGGCGCCCGAGCGGCGGCCCGACGAGTACCGCGACCATGGGTGCTCCGAGCAGCACGATCAGCGCGAGCAGCGGCGATATGGACAGCAGCAGCCCGGCCACCACCAGGTAGGCGACGACGGCGCCCACCCCGGGGCCGACGACGGTGAGGCTGGTGCTGATCACCCACACGTCACCGATTCCGATCGTCGCGACCTCTCCGGCCGTGACCTTGCCTGCCAATGCGCCGCTCATCCTCGTTGACTGGTCGACCACGGCACTCAGCGTCCGGAAGGCGCCATCCATACGGACCTTGGTCATCGTGCGGTGGCGCATGATCCCGACGTAGGCGTTGAGCACGCCCAGCGCCAGCAGAACCAGGACCCAACCGACGAGCGACGAGAAGCGCCGGTGCTGCAAGCCGTCGTTGATCGCAAGGGAGAGCACATAGGGCGGCAACACCAGGCCGAGCATCCAGACGGTGCCCAGAAAGGCGCCGAGCATGACACGTCGACGCTGGCAGGTGACCAACCACCACAGGTAACGCGCCGGGCTACGGAGAATGTCGTCTCCGGGGCGCACGCGATCATCGTTGATGGCAACGATGCTAACAAACGCATTGAAGCAGCAGACATACCGGGGGTGGGCCAGAAGTCAGTATGCGATCAAGCTCACAGCCGCGTGACCTGGTGCGCGACCATCGGCGTCCGTCATGATTCAGCAAACCATGACGATCGCCGATGCATTCATCCTGCTCGCGGCCGGCGTACTGGGCGGCCTTGCCAGCACCATCGCCAGCGTCGCGAGTGTCGTGTCCTATCCGATTCTTCTCGCGCTCGGTCTGCCGCCGCTGTCGGCCAACGTCACCAACACGATGTCGCTGGTCCTCAACGGCGCCGGGTCCGTGCTCGGCTCCCGCCCCGAACTCGCCGGCCAGCGCGAGCAGGTGATGCGTCTGGGCGTCGTCACCGCGCTCGGCGGCGCTACCGGGGCGGCGATCCTGTTGCTCGCACCCGCCGGCGCATTCGCGGTAGTGGTCCCGATCCTGATCGCCGGCGCGTCGGTGATGCTGCTGGCCCAGCCCATGATCCGTGGCCTAGCCCCGACTCCGGACGCCGAGAACTCTCGGGGCCGACTTGTCGGCGTGTTCGCGGTCGCGGTGTACGCGGGGTATTTCGGCGCCGCAGCCGGAGTGCTGCTGCTGGCCGTGCTGAGCACCATGCTGACCGAGTCCCTAGTCCGGATCAACGCCGTGAAGAACGCGATCAGCGGGGCGGCGAACGGCGTCGCCGCCATCGTGTTCGTCGTGTTCGCGCCGGTGCACTGGGCGTACGTCCCGCTGCTCGCCTTCGGGTTCCTGATCGGCGGGTTCACCGGCCCCAAGCTGGTCCGTCACCTGCCGGTGGTGCCACTGCGCATCTTCATCGCCGCATCCGGGATCGCGCTCGCGGTGAAACTCGGCTGGTCCGCCTACAGTTGACGGCGGAGCCGCTGTCCTATGTCCGCGCCCAGCCGGCACGGGTCTGGGACGATCGGTGAATGCGGATCACCGTTCTCGGCGGCAGCGGAGCCTGGCCTGCGGCCGGTACGGCGTGCAGCGGATTCCTGGTCGAGCATGAGGGATTCCGTCTGCTGCTCGACGCGGGCTATGCGACACTGCCGCGGCTGTTGGAGACGACGAGAGCCGACCAGCTCGATGCCGTCCTGATCAGTCATGGACACCCCGACCACTGCGCCGATCTCAACCCCCTGCTGCGGGCCCGCGCCCTGATCGCGGATCCACCGCCACCGCTGCCCGTCTTCGCGCCGACCGCCGCCTTGAACGCCGTCCTCGCGCTTGACCGACCCGGCATGCTCGACGACGCGATCGCCCTGCAGGAGTTCGAGCCGGGCCGATCGCTGACCGTGGGCCCGTTCACCGTGCGAACCAGGCTGCTGCCGCACTGGGTTCCCAACGCCGGGATGCGCTTGGAGGCTGACGACACGGTGATCGCCTACACCGGTGACTGCGGGCCG
>Ga0073928_10005859_pt1 | contig 16938 bp, 16 predicted proteins | sample PaiPotPPA55metaG_FD_76969 | JGI IMG/M metagenome (GOLD analysis project Ga0073928, IMG submission 76969) | Iron sulfur acid spring bacterial and archeal communities from Banff, Canada, to study Microbial Dark Matter (Phase II) - Paint Pots PPA... ... | reverse complement strand
CGAACCAGCCGGCGTTCCTCGCGGGCGTGCTGGACATCAACGCCTCGGTGAAGGGCGCGCGCTTCGTGCGCTTCTGCGACGCGTTCAACGTTCCGCTGATTACGTTCGAGGACGTGCCGGGGTTTCTTCCGGGGACGCAGCAGGAGTTTGGCGGGATCATCAAGCACGGGGCCAAGCTGCTTTTCGCTTACGCCGAAGCGACGGTGCCGAAGATCACCGTCATTACGCGCAAGGCGTACGGCGGGGCCTATTGCGTGATGTCGTCGAAGCACATCCGCACGGATATCAACTACGCGTGGCCCACCGCGGAGATTGCCGTGATGGGCCCGGAAGGGGCGGTGAACATCGTCTACAGGCGCGAGCTCGAGCGTGCTTCGTCGGCCGCGGAACGCGAGCGGCTGCGGCAGGAGAAAATTGCCGAGTTTCGCGAGCGCTTTGCGAATCCGTATGTGGCCGCGGAGCGCGGCTACGTGGACGCGGTGATCGAGCCGTCGCAGACACGCGCCAAGCTGATCACGGCGCTGCGCTCGCTCGAGACCAAGCGCGACACGAACCCGCGCAAAAAACATGGGAACATCCCGCTCTAGCACGCGCAACATACTGTTGTGCCAAGATGGCAAAATGGATCGCGAGTTCACCGCTGTTCTCAAGAAGAAGGGCCGGTGGTACGTCGGGTACATCGAAGAAATACCTGGCGTAAACACTCAGGGGCGAACCCTGCAGGAATTGCGCCGGAATCTCCGAGAAGCGCTTTATTTGATCTTGGAAACGAACCGAAAGCAACTTTTTAGCACGTAAGATTTGCCGTGACCTGGGGATTCCATCTTTGATCTAGCCCAACTGTGAGTCATCATGCGCTGGCATTTTTGGCGCGATTCGACTAGGATTTCGCATCTGCTATCCAAGGAGAGGATATGACCAAGCAAGCTGCGGGGGCGCTGCTCGAGGCGCTGGATCGCAAGATTGAGGAATTCCATCTGCTGAAGCATCCCTTCTACAAAGCGTGGACGGAGGGAACGCTTTCGCGCGCGGCGCTCGCGCTTTACGCGGCGCAGTACTACAAGCACGTGCAAGCATTCCCCGAGCATCTGGGAACCTTGTCGGCTCGCGTCGAGGGCGAACTGAAGGAGATCGTCGAAGACAACTTGCGCGAGGAGGTGGACCCGGCGGCGCCGCACCCCAAGCTGTGGCGCAATTTTGCCGGCGCGCTCGGCGTGAGCGAAGATACGCTGCGCGCGACGGCGGCACTGCCGGGAATTGCGGGCCTCGTAAATCAATACGGCGAACTGGCGGCCAAGGGGTCGCCGGCCGAAGCGGTGGCTGCCTTCTACGCCTATGAGGCTCAGGTGCCGGAAATCGCGGCGCAGAAGATCGCCGGGCTCGAGAAATTCTACGGAATCACCGAGGCACCGGCGCTCGCTTATTTCGCGGTGCACCAGGAAGCGGATGTGCGGCATCGCGCCGCATGGCGCGAATGGCTTGCGGAGCAGCCGGAAGCGGAAGGGGAGGCCATGCTGGCCGCCGCCGAACGCGGTCTGAAAGCACTGTGGGGCGCGCTCGACGCGGTGTATCCGGAAGGCTGCGCGGCCAACTGACGGGAGCGAGGAACAGCTGTCCGCGGCCTCAACGACTGTTGACACGACGGGGCAAGAGGGCTAGGCTCTCGGGCGAAGGGGAGTCACGAAGCGGAACCGGAAGGAACCCAAAGCCTTCTGGTCGGCCGGATCTGGTTTTTCCGTGCTTGTCACACCTAGCAAGAAGAGCGTGACAAAAACGATATTTTTCGAGATCAGGAGGGCGCGATGCATTTCGGAGTGAGAAACAACAATGTTCAAAAGTGGTTTGTGATTCTGACGCTGCTGGTGGCTCCGGCTCTTGCTCAGGCCCAGGCCAAGAAGCCTGCGGCCGCACCGGCGGCTAAGGCAGCTCCAGCCGCGAGGCCCGCCGCACCGGCGAGCAGGCCCCAGGCTCCTGCAGCAAGGCCAGCCGCAAGGCCGGCCGCACCGGGATCGGGAGCCGGGCATCCGGCAACCCCAACGCGCCCAACTACTCCTAGCGGAAAAGCGGGGCCTACTGGCGGAAAAGCGGGCCCGGCTGGCGGAAAAGCGGGCCCGGTCGGCGGAAAAGCGTCGCCCACCGGAAGCGGCAAGCCTTCCTCCACCGTGAAGCCGACGACCCCGGCCAAGGCCCCCGGGACCACGAAGAATCCAGATGGATCGAAAACGGTCACGCGTGCCAACGGATCCACCACCAACTTTAACAAGTCCGGCAAGCAAACAAGCATGACGACGGCGAGCGGGAAGACCGCAAATTTCAACTCCCACGGCACCGTGAGTTCCATTCACTCCGGCGGGATGACGATCAACAAGGGCCCCGGCGGCTCGCGGCGAGTGGAGAGCGTGAATAAGAACGGCACGCGCCTGGTTTCGACCGGGCGGCACGGAGGGTACGCGGAACATTCGTTCAGCCGGGGAGGACACAATTACGTCCGGCGGACCTACGTGTACAACGGCCACGCTTATGCCCGCGTCTATGGCAGGTACAGCTATGGCGGCTACTATTACAACGGCTACGTTCCGGGCTATTACTATGGCCCGGCGTATTATGGATGGGCATACAATCCCTGGCCCGGACCCGTTTATTACGGATGGGGCTGGGGCGCGGCGCCGTGGTACGGCTACTACGGATACTACTATCAGCCTTACCCGGTTTATCCGTATGCGTCGCTCTGGCTGACCGATTACCTGATCGCGCAGAACCTGCAGCTCGCTTATGCGGCGCAAGCGGCCGCGGCGGCGGATTCGAGCCAAGGCTATAGTGCGCAATTCGTGACGGCGGCCTATCATCCCGGAGGAAACGATCCTTTCGGGCCCGACAAGGCGGCTCCGGTGCTAACAGCCGAACTCAAGCAGGCGCTGGCGGATGAAGTGAAGGCGATGATCGCCGCGGAGAAACAGGCGGCCGCATCGAATCAATCGGCTGTTCCGAGCGGTGACCAGCCTCCGGGCGCTCTCGATCCCAACTTCCGCGTTTTCGTCGTATCGTCCACGCTCACCGAGAAGACCGCCGATGGCACGGAATGTTCTCTGAGCCAGGGCGACTTCATCACACGGCTGGAAGACACGCCGGATGCAGACAAGAACGTGAAGGTGAAGGTCAGCAGCAGTCAGAAGGACGATTGCGCCGCGGGTACGCAGCTTTCCGTTTCCGTCGATGACCTCCAGGATATGTACAACAGCTTCCACGAGCAGATCGACGACGGTCTGAAGTCGCTCTCGGAAAATCAAGGCAAGAACGGCTTGCCGGCCGCTCCAGCCGCAGGCGGACACGCGGTAGCAGAAGGCCAGGCACAGCCGGATCTCACGACGCAGACGGACTTGGACGCGCAGCAAAAGGACGCGGACAAGGCCGAGACGGAAGTTCAACAATCCGCAAAGGGACCCGACAACAATTGACGATCGGTTTTTCTGTTGGGATGTGATTGGGCCGGGAGCGTCTGGAATAAATGTAGCTGGCGCTCCCGGTTGCCCCCTCTGGAAGGGGCGGCAGGCACAGGAGGGCTTTGAAATGCCTCGCAGATTCAGGGTCGCGATTTATGCGGTTGCGTTGATTTTTGCCGGGATGTTCGCAAGCTTTGCGGCGGCAGCCCAGGATGCTTCCGGGCTCGAAGACAAATTAAAGGCGCAGTACAAATCGGACATGGTGCTGGTGGTCCAGAAGGACGGCATCGTGGGCGTTTCGCCGTCCACGCCGGTGTCTTGTCCAGCGAACTACAAGGACAGCAGCCTGAAGGGGCCCAATGGGTTTTGTCTGCTGGCGGTGAAGAACTCCTCGCATCCGATTGGGAACGGCGTCAAAGTCCATCCCGCCGGCGTTTCCGTCAATCTGAAGAATGAAAAAGTCTCGGTGAACATCGTAGAATGCGACTCCTGCAACGGCGTGACGCAGCCATCTTCCTACAAGGCGCAGGTTGTTTTTCAATTCCCCAAAGGATATTTAGAAAGCGCCGAAGTGGACCAGGTGCAGGGCGTCATCGCCCAGGTGCTGGCTCCGGACACGGGCGGGGATGCGCAGCAACAACCGGCCGGAGATGCACAAGCGGCCCCGCAAGAAGCCGCGGCGCCTCCCCAGCCTCCCGCGACGATTCATCTGGGGCAAACCATCGATCAGGTGACGGCTTCCTTCGGCCAGCCGGAGAAAATCGTGAACCTGGGCGCCAAGCAGATTTACGTGTATAAGGATCTGAAAGTCACCTTTGTGAATGGCAAAGTCACGGACGTGCAGTAAATCTTCGGCGAGCCGCTGCTTGCTGCCTGCGGCGGCGGCCACAGAAGTCTCTTCCAATCGCTGACCTCTCATGTTCCGAAAAATTCTGATTGCGAATCGCGGCGAGATCGCGGTGCGCAGCCGGCGCGCGTGCCGTGAGCTTGGCGTGGGGAGCGTGGCGGTCTTCAGCGAGGCGGACCGCGCGTCGCTGCACGTGCGTCTGGCGGAGGAGGCTTACGCGATCGGGCCGGCGGCGTCCCGGGAAAGCTATCTGCGCATCGACAAGCTGATGGACGTGGCGCGTGCCGCAGCGTGCGACGCGCTGCATCCCGGTTACGGCTTCCTGGCGGAAAATCCGGAGCTGCCGCGGGCGTGCGCAAAGGCGGGCGTGACGTTTATCGGGCCTTCACCCGAAGCGATGGAGCGGCTGGGGTCGAAGACGGCGGCGAGGCAACTGGCGCGCGCGGTCGGGGTGCCGACGGTGCCGGGCACGCTCGAGCCGGCGGCGAGTCTGGAACAGGCGCAGCAGGAGGCGCGACAGACCGGGTTTCCTCTTTTATTGAAGGCGGTAGCGGGCGGCGGCGGCAAGGGAATGCGGCTTGTGGGAAGCGAAGCGGAACTCGCGGGTGCGTGGCGCGATGCATCGTCGGAAGCGCTGAACGCTTTCGGGGATGCGCGGCTGTATCTCGAGAAATTTCTGGTGCGGCCGCGGCACATCGAGATTCAGATTCTCGGCGACCTGCACGGCCACATGGTGCACCTCGGCGAGCGGGAATGCTCGGTGCAGCGGCGCTACCAAAAAGTGATCGAAGAAGCGCCGGCGGTAAGCGCTGGGCTGCGGAAGACAATGGGCGAGGCGGCGGTGAAGCTGGCGCGGGCGGGCGGGTACACAAACGCGGGGACGGTGGAATTTCCGGTGGATGCGGAGCAAAACTTCCATTTCCTCGAGATGAACACGCGCTTGCAGGTTGAGCATCCGGTAACCGAGATGGTGACGTCGCTCGACCTGGTGAAGCTGCAGATCGGAATCGCGGCGGGCGAGCCGCTGGCGTTTGTGCAGGAGGACATCGCGCTGCGCGGGCACGCGATCGAATGCCGCATCTACGCGGAAGACCCGGACAACAACTTTTTCCCCTGCGCCGGAACAATCCGGAGCCGGAGCGCGCCGGCCGGCCCGGGAATTCGCCTGGATGACGGAGTCTATGTGGGCTGGACGGTGCCGCTCGAATACGATTCGATGCTGGGAAAGCTGAGCGCGTGGGGCGTCGATCGAAGCGAGGCCATCGCGCGACTGCAGCGGGCGCTGGGCGAGTACCACGTGAGCGGAATTCCGACGAACGTCGACCTTTTTCGCCGCATCCTGGCTGAGCCAGACTTCGTCCGCGGAGAAATCCACACCAAATGGCTCGACGAGCTGCTGCAGCGCCCCGCGACAGCGGCTTCGGGCGCGGATCCGGCGGCGGAAGACGCAGCGACACTGGCTGCAGGGCTCTGGCATCTTGCAAACGACGGCGCCGCGAAACCTGCAACGACAGCAGCCGTGCCCGAATCGCAATGGAAGCAGGATGCGCGGCGAGAGCAGGTGGAGCGCGCGCCGCGGCGAAGATGAAGCTCGAAATCCAGATTGGCGGGCGGAAGCGCAGTCTCGAGATCGGCGCGGGAGCTCCTTCAGCGGCAGGCGAGCGAGACGGCGCGGGCGGGCGGCATCTTCGTGCCGTGCTCGACGGGAAGTCCATCGAAGCGGACGTGGTGCAGCTCGCGCCGGGAATCTATTCGATTCTGTTGGGAGCGAAGTCGTTCGAGGTACGCGTCGAAGAGCGCGGCGCGGGGCTCATCGTTAACACCCGCGGGAACAATTGGACTGCGAAGGTAGCGGATCCGCGACAGTGGCGACGGCATGGGGGAACGCTCGAAGTCGAAGGACGCCAGCAGGTGGTGGCGCCGATGCCGGGAAAAATCGTGCGGCTGCTGGCGAAAGCAGGCGACGCGGTGGAAGCCGGGCAAGGACTGCTGGTGGTGGAAGCGATGAAGATGCAGAACGAGATCCGGTCGCCAAAGAAAGGCACCGTCGAACGCCTACAGGTCACCGAAGGGCAAGCGGTGAACGCCGGCGACGTCCTCCTCACAGTTGCTTAGCAGGACTTCGCACAAAAACGCTTACGGGATGCGCAAAAGATGCCGCAGAAATGCTATTTCTTCTCGGTGACGGCCGGGAGCTTACCGGCACTCTCGAGAATCTGGCGGGCGAGGTAGTTGCTGACGCGAGCTTCATTGCGGATGTTGGTGAGATAGGCGACGCGGAGCAACTGTTCCTTGCGATTGCGCAGGTTGTCGCGGATGGACTGTTGCACCTGCGTGTCGGTGAGAAGGCGCTGGCCGGCGGGTTCCTTGGAAATCAGCTTGAGGATGAAGTAGCCGTCCTTCGCAACAATAGGCTTGCTGACCTCGCCGGGACGCAGCGAAAGCACCGCCTTCTTGAGGGCGGGATCGGCTTGATTGAGGCCTGATTCCGGGATATAGCCGAGGTCGCCGCCGGTGGAAGAGGATTGGTCCTCCGAATAATCCATCGCGAGCTGAGCGAAGTCGGCGCCGGCAACAAGCTTCTCTTCGAGAAGGGCAATCTTGCGGCGGGCATCCACGTCGTTCTTGGCGTCGTCATTCTTGCGATTGTGAACCTGGGGATCGGGGCGCGGAGTGACCTTGATCTGCGCGACGTGGTATTGCGGCTCGGTGATATTGAATTGGGCGTGATTCTGGTTATAGAAGTCGGCCACGTCCTGGTCGGTGATGGAGATTTTCGCGACGACTTCGCGGTTGAGCAGCTTCTGGATGGAAAGCTGGCGGCGGAGGTCGCGCTTCAGGTCATCCACGGTGATGCCGGTGTCTCGAAGCTTCTTCTGGAACTCCTCTTCGGTGTAGGGGCTTTTCGATTCGGTGAGCTTGTCCTCGACTTCGCCGTCGGTGGCGACGAGGTTGAGTTTGGTGGCGCGCTCGAGCAGGATCTCATCGTTGATGAGCTTGTCGAGGATGCTGAGCCGGAGCGAGAGAGCCTCTTCCTGGGAGGGTTTCGGGCCTTCGGGGTTCACCTGGCTGCGATAGTACTTGTCGACCTCGTCGCGTTGAATCTGCTTGCCGTCCACGGCGGCCCAGACGTTAGGGCCCGGCGCTTCCTCCTTCTTGCAGGAGGCGGCCAGCGCACAGGCCGCGAGCACGGCCAGGATTGCCATCTTGCGTTTCAAGCGGATGCTCCTTCCCGACGAATGCAGCGAGAATAGCCCAGCGGAACGGCCCGGCGGGCTCAGGCGGCCTTGCGCACGCGGCCGGCGCGAATACAGGCAGTGCAGACGCGCACGTGCTTGCGCACGCCGTCGATGACGGCCTTCACGCGGCGCAAATTCGGATTCCAACGGCGCCGGCGGACGTTGTTCGCGTGGCTGATCGTGTTCCCAAACGCGGGCTTCTTGCCGCAAATCTCACAAGCGAGTGCCATTGATGCTCCCTGCACGAGTGCGATTCAAAATGGAGTCACCATCGTAGCAGAGAATCGGCCCGACGTGAAGCGGAGTCAGCGGGCATGCCGGCGACTCTTCTCTTTAAACAATCTTGCAGATGTGGTTGGTGGACGTGGCCGGGATCGAACCGGCGACCCCCTGCTTGCAAAGCAGGTGCTCTCCCAGCTGAGCTACACGCCCACAGTAGCGGTCAAATTCATTCTAAGGCATTACCCGCCGTTTGCGAAAATCGAATCCTCCCCCTTCCTAACCACGATTGAACCCCATCCGGAGACAGTTCTTATGGGCGCTGTAGTTTCCCGTGAAACGATAGATGCGTGAGGTCCGGTAGCAGGGCGTGAAGAAAAAGATGGTTCACAAAAAAAACTACAGCCTCGCGGCTTTATCAGCCGCGAGGCTGCAGCGAAGAGACAGAGGAATGACTCGAGCCGACAGCGAATGGCGCTTACGCGCTCAGACGCTTGCGAAGGCCCTTGGCCAATCCCAGCAGGCCGGTCCCAAGCAACATGAGCGAAGCGGGCTCCGGAGTTTGCGTAATGGTGCCGGTGCCGAACGTCGTCACCAGCCCGGTGCCGTCTACGCCAGTGGCCGTGGTGCCAGGGCCGACAACATACGCACGGCTCGTCTCCGCGCCGGTGCCATCAGCCTCCATATAGCCATTGCCGCTGCCATTGGGGACATTGTCCTGGTTATTCACGATGACCGCCATCAACAGGTTGCCGTTCAACGGGTTATAGGTGAACGGAGTCCCATTGATTGTGACGGAAGGGTTGGAATCCATCCCGCCCAGGTTCCCGCTGAAGAAGGTCTGGTTGTCGGCGCCGATATTCGCCAGCATGTTGGAGCTCAGTCCATTCACAGGGGCGCTGGTCGTGGACAACTCGATCAGATAGCTCCCGTTCAGGAAAAGGCTGGACCCGCCGAATTGCGAAGCGAAATAGAAAGTGAGTGAATTGATGGTCGTCGTGCCCGAGAATGCGGACGAGCTGTAGACCTGCTCGTAGAACATGCTCTGGCCAGAGTTGCTCCCGCTGTCATTGCACATGAACGGGTAGCAATTGCCACCGTTGTAATTCCCGACGGTAATGTCGCCGGCGTTTGCAACGCCCGCGAGCGCCAAGCTGAAAGCAAGAACCGCGATTACCACCAAAGTACGCTTCATTGTCATCCCTCTCTTCGAACTTCCTTTTGATTTGTTAGCCGCACCGGGCAGATACAGGCACTCCTAGGCCACCCGGCCCATTATTAGGGTGCACATGGCATACCAACGCAGAAGGGATATTGTAAAATCGTTAAAGTATTTATAACCAGCCACTTACAAATAGGCGACGTAAATTGTCCGCTTCGCAATGTGCATAACTTTGCGCTTCGTGGAGACTCTGCTTCCACTGCCTGGCTCAGTGGGTACCCTCGACCCCAGTTACGTTAACACAACAGTAATCAATCGACAGGCGACGGTCCTTCCCTCAATACCATTCTGGCACGCCGCCGGTCACCGATTTCGACGGAGCCTGATAGAATCAAATTCCAGCCATGCATCTGCGAACCAAGTGCCGAATCGCGCTGGCGGGTGTGCTGCTGCCTTGTTGTGCTTTGGCGCAAACGCCCGCGGCGGAGGCGCCGCTCAACCAGCGCGTGCTCATTGTCTACAACGCCAATAATGCCGATTCGAGAGCGGTGGCCTACGGCTACGCGGCCAAGCGAGGAATCCCCCAGGCAAATATCTGCTCGATCCGGCCGCCGGCCATGCTGAAAGATCCTCCCCTTATTCTTCCGCCGGGCCAGGCCCAGCCGCCGGCTGCGCTGGAAGATTCCACCAACATTATTCCATTGGACCAGTTCGAAGCGCTGGTGGAGAAGCCGATCCGGAAGTGCCTCGACGCGGTGGGCCGGAAGAATATTCTCTACATCGTGCTGTCGTTCAAAATGCCGTACAAGCTTCGGTTCGTTCCCGAGACGCCGGGGAAGGCGGCGATCGATTCCTACCTCTCGGACATCTGGGACGAACTGGGAACGGCGGCGGCTCACGAGCCGAATCCTTACTTCGCACCGGCGCAAAATCGCGCCGAGATCTACCCGCGATTCGTGTCGTTTGCGGCATACCGGAGCCAGCCCGGGGCAAAGACTATTTACGCCGTGTGGAGGCTGGACGCGGCGACGCGGGCGCTCGCCGAGGGATTGGTGGACAAAGCCCTGGAAGCGGAGAAGAACGGCGTGGCCGGCCAGGTTTGCGTCGACCGGAGGATGGGCGACGACATGGAGAAGATTCGCGACGGCGGCTATGGGGCGGGGGAATGGGACCTGCACCGGACGGCGGACTTCGCGCGCAAGGCCGGATTTACGGTGCTGGAAGATACCCACGACGCGGAGTTCGGGACGGCACCGGCCCCGCTGCGCTGCGACGCCGCGATCTTCTATGCAGGCTGGTATTCGCTCGACCACTACAACAACGCCTTTTCGTGGAATACCGGGGCCATCGGAATCCACCTGGATAGCAATTCAGTGGTAGATCCGCGCGGGGGCTCGAGCTGGTGCCCCAACGCCGTCAAGCACGGGATCACCGCCACCAGCGGGGCGGTCGCCGAACCCTACCTGCAGGGCCTGCCGCACCCCGGCGGGATTCTGCGAAATCTACTGGAGGGCGCAAATGTGGGCGACGCGCTGTTGCGGAATACGGGCTGGCTGAAGTGGCAGATCCTCAATATGGGCGACCCGCTCTACCGGCCGTTTCCCGGCGGGCGTCCGCCTTTTCGCGGCGAGCAGACAAAGGGCGGCGAGAAGAGCGAGAAGTGAAGAGGCAAGCCTGCTTCTAAACCGGCAAACTCAAAACGAGCGAGCGGCTAGTTACGCGGCGGAGTGTCGGATTCCTCGAAGACGGCAGCGACGCCGAACCATCCGTCGGAGGTAGCAGGCTGCACGCGAAGAATGCGCGCCTTTGCAAACCTCGCCGGCGTCGAGCGCCCCAGACGGGAATCAAGCAGCGGCATTTCGATTTCGATCGGTGTGCCCGGCTCGGCAGTCCAACTGGCAAAGAAGCGGACGCCCCCCCGGCTGATGTCCGCGGTCAGCACCTTCGAATCGATCGGGCCGGCGTGTCCGTTGCTGAACTTCAAATTCATGGGGATGGAGACAGGCGTTCGCGGGGAGCGACGGCGTTCGGAAACTGTGGCATTTTCGCGGCCAGCCACGCTGTAGAAACGGCACTGGCAATCATGACAGCGGTAGGGCCGGAAGGGCAGTAGAACCATCAAAGTCTTTTCGAGAAATCCGCGGCGTTTGGAACGGCGCGCGAGGAGGCTTGCGCATTCCGGACAACCTTGCTTGAACCGCCAAGTTGGGAATTCCATGGTATCTTCCCGCGTCATTTAGAGACACCTGAGCTACGAAGAAAACAGTAAACCTGATGACACAAGCGGGGCAACAAAATTATAGCGCAAACCCCTTCCCGGGAGAAGAGAAATTACCAGGTGGCAGGGGAGGCCGGGTGCGGCAGGGCCGCAGGCAGCCTTCGCGCCGCGGCGCGGGCAAGAAGGTGGCGCTCGCGGAAATGGCGCTTAGCCCGGCGGCCCCATTCGCGAGCGAAGTAATAATTCAGGGCGCCACCGATGGCTCCGCTCGCCACCGGGATGAGCCGCGCCGTCCACTTTTCGGCGACTTCGGCGCCCATCCTCACGGCTACGCGCTCGATGATGCGGGGAACCAGGCGCTCCACCGCCTGCTTTTCGAGGAAGTCCCGGCCAAGGTCCAGACCGGCAGCGCTGGCCGCGGCCAGCCAAAAAACGGCCTCCTCCTCTTCGGTGGCGTACTCGAAGCCGTAAAGCAGGCTTAGCTTCTGGAGCATCCGTACGACGATGGCAGAGAGAATCCCCACGTCCGGGACCACCGTGAAGAATCCGCCCAGGCCCATGCCGGCCCCTTCCAGCAGCGCCAGCTTTGTAGAAGCTGCGATGGTCTGGTTTGCGAGGTCGTCCAGCGTCTCGGGCGGCAGCAGAAACATATCTTGAAAGGACCTTATGGGAAGACGGTGGGCCCGCTGCAGACGAGTAAGGAATGCCGCCGGGTCTACCTTGAGCCGCGCATAGGCGCTCTGAAGACCCTGCTGCATCGCCCGCTGCAAACGCCCTTGAATAAGAGTCTTCGACAATCCGATCCTCGAATCTCCCGGCTAAGACTGCATCTACTATACCGCACTCCTCGTCTGCGCGCCGCAAGCAAAGCCTCTGAATCGTGCTCGATAGGACCAGTAGAACCCGAAGCACTAAAGGGTAAGTTTTAGTACCTCGTTTTAGTACCTTCGTACCGAATTCGCTGGCTCAAAAAGGGGACTTCGCGCCCATAGACCGCGCAAGCGCCTCCCGCCACAATGTTCGTGTACGAAAGACCAGGGAGGCAGCATGGAGAGCAAATGGTGGTGCGTTGATTGCAGAACGCCGGTGGAGCTTGACCGGCATGGCCGCTGCGGGTCGTGCGGCTCGGATGCGGTGGATTCCATGCACCGTTGCGGAATCCAATTCAAGAGCCCGGTGGGCAACGAATCGATTCTGCCGGAAGGGCTGCCGCAATACGCCGGAGCCGTCTAAGGGGCCATCCTCCACATCCCGTCAATTCTCAAGTTCAACGGTCCATCTTTCAAAAACAAGTGAACCGCCCCTGCCGGGCGCGGTAACTCGCCTTGGCCGCCGGCGCGGGCGGTGGTAGAGTCCCGCCGCCTGCCGCTGCCGGAGGCGAGAGTGTCTGGGCCTGCGCAAATCCCGAAGAACGAAAAGGCGCCCACGCGGAGCGCTGGTCTCGTGGCGCGGCTGGGCCTCTTCGACGCGACGATGATCGTGATGGGCGGCATCGTCGGCTCCGGCATCTTCATCAATCCTTCCGTGGTGGCGCGGAGCGTTCATACCCCGGCGCTGATTCTTGGCGCCTGGGTGCTCGGCGGCGTGATTGCGCTTGCGGGCGCGTTCATTTACGCGGAGCTGGCGGCGCGGCTGCCGGCAGTGGGCGGGCAGTATGCGTATATCCGCGAGGCCTATCACCCCGCGCTGGCGTTCCTCTACGGCTGGGTGCTGCTGCTGGTGATTCAGACGGGGGGCATGGCGGCGGTGGCGGTCACCTTCGCGCGTTATTTTGCCGAGCTCACGCACGTGCCCGTCCCCGATGGCGTGATCGCGACGCTGGCGCTCGCGCTGCTCGCCATCATCAATTGCCTGGGCGTGCGGCCGGGCAGCACGGTGCAGAGCGCGCTGATGGTGCTCAAGATTCTCGCGATTGCGGCGCTGGTTGCCTTTGGAACATGGTTCATCGTCCACGCGCCCGGGACGGCGCCGGCCGCACCGGCGGTTCTCGACCGTCCGGTGTCGCTCGATTTGCTGACGGCGATGGGCGCGGCCATGGTGCCGGTGCTCTTCGCGTTCGGCGGCTGGCAGACGGCAAACTTTATCGCCGAGGAAGTGCGCGAGCCGAAAAGAAATCTTCCCCGCGCGCTGCTCATCGGAGTGGCGGGCGTGATTGTGCTCTACGTCACGGTGAACTGGGTGTGCGTGGGCGCGCTGGGGCCGGCGGGCCTGGCCGCGACGTCCACGCCGGCGTCGGCGGTGATGCGGCTGGCGTTCGGCGAAAAGGGCGCGGCGCTGATCGCGGTGGGCATCGTCGTCTCGACGCTCGGCTTCCTCAGCCAGTCCATCCTCACGGCCCCGCGCGTCTATTTCGCGATGGCCGCCGACGGACTGTTCTTCCGCAGCGTGGCGAAGCTCCATCCGCAAAGCCGCGTGCCGGTTGTCGCGATTGCGCTGCAGGCGATCTGGGCGATCGTCATCGCCTTGTCGGGGCGCTACGAGCAGATCCTGAGCTATGTTGTCTCGATGGATTTCCTTTTCTTCGGGCTCACCGCGACCTGTCTCTTCGTATTTCGCCGGCGTGACGCGCTGGCGCGCGCCCGCGAGCAGGGACAGTCGCCCGGCTACGCCACTCCGGGGCATCCGGTTACGACGGCGCTCTTTGTGGCCGCGTCATGGCTGGTCGTCATCAACACGATTTACAAGTATCCGCGCAACACCGCGGTGGGATTTGCAATCCTTTTCACCGGGATCCCCGTCTATTTCCTGTGGCGCCGCCGCGCGGCGCAGAGGACAATGACGCCATGAGCTCGCACCGGCGCGATACGCGCTCCGAATACATGGAATGGGCCAAGGCGCGCGCGCACGCGCGGTTCAATCTGGCCGCGAGCGGCGTGCCCTCCTATCCGCTCGCGGAGCTCCCGGCGCGCATCGAGGATCTCGAGATCTGCGGGCCCACCGGATACGGTTATGCGCCGCTGCTCGAACGGCTGGCGCGGAAGTGCGGGGTGGCGCCCGAGTGCGTGGTGGCGGCCACGGGCACCTCGATGGCGAACCACCTGGCGATGGCCGCGCTCGTCGAACCCGGCGACGAGGTGCTGATCGAGCATCCGACCTACGAGCTGCTGCTTTCCGCTGCGACCTACCTCGGCGCGGACATTCGCCGCTTTCAACGGCGCTTCGAAGACGGCTTCCGCGTGGACCCGCGCGAAGTGGAGCACGCCATCACGCCGCGGACGCGCCTTGTGGCGCTGACGAACCTGCACAATCCCAGCGGTGTGCGCGCGGACGAAGCGGCCTTGCAGCTGGTGGGTGAAATCGCGCGGCGCCATGGCGCCCAGGTGCTGGTGGACGAAGTGTACCTCGAGGCGTTGTACGAGCCGGGCGTGCGCTCCGCCTTCCACCTGGGAGATAATTTCGTGGTTACGAGCAGCTTGACGAAGGCGTACGGCCTCAGCGGGCTGCGCTGCGGATGGGTGCTGGCGGCGGCGCCGCTCGCGGAGCGCATGTGGCGGCTGAACGACCTCTTCGGCGTGAACGCGGCGCACCCGGCGGAGTTGCTGAGCGTCATCGCGCTCGACAATCTCGAGAAAATCGCGGCACGAGCGAAGAAATTGCTCGCAGCCAATCGGGTGCAACTCAATAAGTTCTTCGATTCGCGGCGGGACCTGACGGTGGTGCGGCCCGAGGCCGGGACAATCGCCTTCCCGCACCTCGCCGGCGGCAACGTGGACAGGCTGTGCGCTTTGCTTCGCGAAAGGTATGAGACTTCGGTGGTGCCGGGGCGCTTTTTCGAGATGCCGGAGCACTTCCGCGTGGGCATCGCGGGCGCTCCGGAAACGATCGCTGGAGGACTCGAGCGGCTGGGCGCCGCGCTCGATGAAGTCGCCTCGCTCGCCGCGCGCTAAAGCTTCCGCAATACCAGGCAGCCGGCCATGATGTCGTGCAGCGCCTGCTTCTTCTCTGTAAAGCCAGCCATCATGTAGCCGATCAGCAGGATCATTCCTGAAATAAGCTTCCCGAAATAGCGGCCGGTGGCGCGGCCAAAGGTGATGCGCTGGCCGTTCATGTCCGTGACGTAGAGGCCCAGGGCCTTCTTGCCCAGCGTGGCCTGCCAGGAAGAGCTCTCCATCAGCGCGTAGTAAAGCCATTGCCCCGCGAAGATGATGATTTCAAATAACGCGAACACGCCAATAAAGGGGCCGGCCATCTCCTCGGGCCGGCTCACGCCGATAAAGGAAACGCCCATGGCCGTCATTACGACCGCGAAAGGAATGCCGAGGACTACGCCCAACACGATGCCGTCAATAATGATGGCCACAAAGCGCAGCCAGAAACCGGCGTACGTCACCGGAGCGCGCGCCGCCGGCGCCGCTCCTGCCGGCTGCCACGTTGGCTGAACCGGCGGCGTTGCGGAGGCCACGGACGGTGAAGTCGCCGCGAGCTGTCCGCAGGATGTGCAGAAAATCGTGCCGTCCGCGATCGATGCACCGCATTTCGAGCAGAACATGGGCGCCTCCTCAAGAACACGGGCCGCGCAATCGGAAACCCGGGCGCATCCTACTTGCAGGCGGGTGCGCGGTCAATAAGGAAGCTGCGGCCCCGCGCTCGCCTCACAACCCGGTTTACCAAGCGCTCCGGAAAAATCGCTCGCCGGGCGCTCGCGTCGGTGGTAGTCTCCGCGCACCGGGGCGCCCTCTCCTGAGGGCGGACCAGGCTGCTTCCCTCGAATGTCTCTCGGCCCAAGTTTTCGTCGGCAGGGGGTGAAAATGGACAGCAAGAAAGTGATCGGCGCAATCGTGGCCGCGTACGTCGTGCTCCTGGGCACGAATTACCTGGTGCACAGCGTCTGGCTGATGCCGGATTATCAGGCCATCCCGGATGCCTGGCGGCCCATGGATCAGATGATGCACAAGATGTGGGTGATGTTTGTGGGCCAATTCTTCTTTGCGGCGATCTTTGCCTACATCTATACGCGCGGGGTGGAAGCGAAGCCCTGGGTGGCGCAGGGAATCCGCTACGGCATCCTGATGGCTTTTCTCACCGTGATCCCGTATTCGCTCAGCGAATACGTCACCTACCGCATCCCGCACCTGCTGGCGGTGAAATGGATGGCCGCGGGGACGATCCAGCTTGTGATACTCGGGCTGATTGTCGCGGCAATCTGCCAGAAATCGTCGAACGCTTAGCGGCGCGCCGCTTTGCTGAGTTCTTCGAGAGCGGCGCGGGCCGCAGCGGGATCGAGGGTCGCGCCGGGGCGAATCTTGTCCAGCCCCAGGGTGCGGATCAGCATGCGGTCGAGCATGCGGTCGGAAAGCAGCCGCTTCAGGCGGACGCCGATCCAGGCGTCGCGCGTGACGGTGTAGCGCGCCTTCGGCGGCGTGTCGCGCAGGGCGCGCAGGATCACGGCGGCGCAGTCGTCCGGCGTGTATTTCGGATTTTTCGTCGTCTTCTTCCAAAAACTCAGAAAACCCTGATAGACCGGGCCGTAGGGGCTCTCGGCCACGCGCCGCGTGTAAGCGGAGGATAGCTCCATCGAGGCCTGCCCCATCCCGCTGGGGATGTAGCCTGGCTCGATGAGGACGACGTGAATGCCGAAGGGGTGCAGCTCGAGGCGCAGAGCATCGGACATCGCTTCGAGCGCGTACTTGCTCGCGCTGTAATAGCCCAGCACCGGGTTCGAGATCTTGCCCGCCACCGAGCTCATGTTGACGATGCGCCCGCGGCGCCGCGCCCGCATCCCCGGCAGGACGCGCTGGGCCACGCGCACCGCGGCGAAAAAATTCGTCTCGAACTGCTGGCGCAGGTCGCGCATCGAGATTTCTTCGATGGTG
>Ga0073928_10005857_pt1 | contig 16941 bp, 17 predicted proteins | sample PaiPotPPA55metaG_FD_76969 | JGI IMG/M metagenome (GOLD analysis project Ga0073928, IMG submission 76969) | Iron sulfur acid spring bacterial and archeal communities from Banff, Canada, to study Microbial Dark Matter (Phase II) - Paint Pots PPA... ... | reverse complement strand
GCCGACCGCGCCTTTGTCCATATACCGCAATGCGGCGGCCACGGCGCGCGGATTGATCGTCGTGTCCGCGTCCACAAAGAAGAAACGGTCGCCGCGCGCGGCACGGGCGCCTGAGTTTCGCGTGGCCGCGATTTGCCGATGATTGACCGGGAGCACGATGGCATTGTGCTGGCGGGCGATTTCGGCCGTGGCGTCGGTGGAGGCATCGTCCACGACGATGATTTCATATGGCTGGCCGGCGACGCGGGCGGAATCGTGGATCGCTTGCAAGGTTCGGGCGATGACGGCCTGCTCGTTGTGCGCGGGGACGACAAACGAAATCATGACCATTGGATCAACCTGGAGGCCTTTCGTTTTGTTGCGGCCAAACTTTTCCAGCTTATTTATCCGCTAGCAAATGCCATGATAAAGTCGGAACGATGAAGCAGATTCTCGGGGAGAGCGGCCAGGTCAGGGCTTGCGATTCGAGGATTTCCACCAGGCGGCATCGCGGGAGATTTGCTCGCGGAGTTCGTCGAGCGAGGCGAATTTCTTTTCGTCGCGCAATTTCTGGACGAAGGTGACGATCAATTCCTGGCCGTAGCAGTCGCCTTCGAAGCCGAGCAGATGCGCCTCGGCCCGCAGTTGGGGATTTGCGTGCGCGACGGTGGGGCGACGGCCGATGTTCAGCACGGCTCGATAGTGGCCGCCCGCGATATCGGCGTGGACGGCGTAAACTCCGGGCGGCGGCAGGATGAGGCCGGCCGTATCGATGTTGGCGGTGGGAAAACCCAGCTTATGGCCAAGGCCGTCTCCGCGAACGACGGTGCCTGCCAGCGCATAGGCGCGCCCAAGCATCTGGCTGGCGCGATCGATGTCGCCCTCCGCAATGACCTTGCGAATGCGCGTGCTGCTGACGACCTGGCCGTCGAGCGACACGGCGGCAAGCCCGTGAACGCCGAAGCCGAGTTCTTCGCCGAGGCGCTTCAACAGGACGACGTTTCCGCTGCGCTTGAAGCCAAAAACGAAATGGGCGCCCACGCACAGGCTTTGGAGACGGCCCAATTCTTGCACCAGCTTGCGCACGAACGTCTCGCCGCTTTGCGCGCTGAAGGCTTGGTCGAAATGAATCAGCAGCAAGCTGTCCGCCCCGAGCGCGGCGATGGCGCGCAACTTTTGGGGCAGCGAATAGACGAGTGGCGGCACGCGGTCGGGCGCAACAACAGTATTGGGATGACGATCGAATGTGAGGACCAGGGCCACCGCCTCATGCTGGCGCGCGTCGGCAATGGTTTGTCGGATGATTTGCTGGTGGCCCAGATGCATGCCGTCGAAGAAACCGATGGCCAGGCAGACCTTGCGTCCGCCAGGATTCGCTTCGCTCGCCGCGTGGATGATGTTCATCGATTGCCCGTCGAAATTTTTGGGTCGGGCCGCGTCCCTTATGGTTTTGCGGCCAATTTCAAAAAGGGCACGACGTGCTTCTCCAGCTCGCGCGGGGTGAGCTGAAGGACGCCGGCCAGAGGAAGAGCGTTGGCGGCGTCGAATTTGCCGGAGGCGACGCGCCGCAACTCGGCCAGATGCGCGCCGCAGCCCACTTTCTGACCGAGCTCGTGGGCCACCGTGCGCACGTAGGTGCCTTTGGTGCAGGCGAGGCGGAACTTCGCCAGCGGCTCCTCGTAGGCGCTGAACCGAAAGGTGTAAATGTGAATCAAGCGCGGCTCGCGCGGCACCTCGATGCCCTTGCGCGCCAGTTTATAGAGCGGCACGCCGTCCTTCTTTATGGCCGAAACCATCGGCGGCGTTTGCATTTGATCGCCCATGAACGGCGCGGCGGCGCTGTTGAGGTCCTCCAAAGTCAGTGGCGGAACGGGCAGCGACGCCACGAGTTCGCCGTCGGCATCGTAGCTGTCGGTGCTTTCACCGAGTTTGATCGTGCCCTCGTAAATCTTGTCGTCGGACATGAGCCGTTCGGAAAGCTTGGTGCCGCGGCCCAGCACGATGATGAGCAAGCCGGTGGCGTTCGGATCGAGCGTGCCGCAATGGCCCACCTTCTTGATGCCGAAGTGGCGGCGAATGGCATCCACGACGTCGTGCGACGTCGGCCCGGCCGGTTTGTCGATGAGCAGGGCGCCGTCCAGCGCGGAGAACTCTTGCATCACGGCGATCCGTTTTTGAGGTTCGAGTCGATGGAACGCTTGACGGCGGCGAGGACTTTGCGCTGCACCGAAAGGGGACTGCCGGGGATGCGCGCGCCGGCTGCAGCGGGGTGGCCGCCGCCGCCGAATTGGGCGGCAATTTCGTTGACATTCACGTGATCGCTTTTCGAACGAAGGCTGATGCGGGTGAGCGCCGGCTCGATTTCCTCGAAGACACAAGCCACCACCACCGGAGCGATGGCGCGGATGTGATCGATCAAGCCTTCGGAATCGCTGCTGTCCGCGCCGGTGCGGACGTAGTCGGCTTGTTTCAGCCAGAAGTAGGCGATTTGATCTTGGTGCAGGAGGCGGAAGTGGCTGTAGATGTGCCGCAACAAACGCGCCCGCGAGAGGGGGTAGGATTGGTAAACCTCGTCGCAAATGCGAGCAAGGTCGGCGCCGCGGCGCACGAGTTCGCCGGCCACATGGTAAGTGCCGGGGCGCGTGGTCGAATACTGAAAGGAGCCGGTGTCTGTCGATACGGCGGTGAACAGGCAGTTGGCAATGGGCTTCGTGATCGGCCACTTGGCGATTTTGAGAAGCCGGAACAGAAGCTCGCCGGAGGAGGCCTCGCGCGCGGAAACCCAGTTCAGATCGGCGTAGCGCGTGTTGCTCTCGTGGTGATCGATGTTCAGGAACAGCTTGCGGCGGGCCACGCGCGGCCCGACCGCGCCGAGACGCTCGAAGCTGGCCGCGTCGACGGCGATCACGCAATCGAACTTCATCCCAGCCACGGGCTTGCGAAACAGTTTGTCCGGATCGAGGAACTCATACTTCTGCGGGATGGGGTCTTCGTTCCAGCAAACGACTTTCTTCCCTTCGTTTTGCAAAGCGAGCGTCAGGCCGAGTTCGGACCCGACACAATCGCCATCCGGACGGATATGGCCGACGACGCAAATCGTGCGGCTATCCCGGATGCCATCAATCATGCGATCAATAATTTTAGGGTGCGACTTCATGAGCAGGAATGGGCCCGGAATTATTCTTCCGGGTCGGCGGACGATGCTTCCGGTTCCGCGGGCATCGTCTTTTCGATATGTTCGATAAGCTCGAGGACGCGATTGCCGCGAACGACCGAATCATCCATCTGAAAGCGCAGCGTCGGCGTGTATTTCAAAACCACGGCGCGTCCGACCAATCCCTGGATGCGTTTGCGATGCTTGGTAAGCAGCCGGAAGCCGCGCTTTTTCTGGTCGGGATTGCCGAGTATGCTGATGAAGACGATGGCGGAGTGCAAATCGCCGGTCACATCCACATCGTTGACGGTGATGAGGCCGGCTTCGCTGACCTCGAATTCGCGGCGGATGGCCTCGCCGATCTCGCGCTTCAACAGCCCGCGGACCCTATCCAGTCTGAGTGACGCCATGCTAGTATTGGTTGGGCGTTGGACCGGCGGTCACAACTTTTGGGCCAGCTTTTCGACCGCGTAGCACTCGATGTTGTCGCCAATTTGATACTCGGTGAAGCCATCGATGCGGATGCCGCATTCCATGCCGGCGCGCACTTCGTTGACCTCGTCCTGAAAGCGGCGCAGCGACTGGGTAATGCCCTCGTAAATGATTTCTTTGCGGCGGCGCACGCGGACCTTGCCTTTGACGATGCGGCCGCTGGTGACCATGCAGCCCGCCACGGGGGCGCCCTTGGAGAGTTCGAAGATCTTGCGCACTTCAGCCGCGCCGACGGTGATGTCCTTCAACTCCGGATCGAGCAAGCCGGCCATGCCTTCTTTGACCTGGTCGATCAATTCGTAAATGATGGCGTACAGTTTGATCTGCACTCCTTCGTGCTTGGCTTTGTCAGCCACGCCGCTATCGACGCGCGTGTGGAAGCCGAGGATAATGGCGTCCGAAGCCGAGGCCAGCGCCACATCCGACTCGGTGATGGTGCCGACGGCGCTGTGGATGATTTCAAGCGAAACCTTGCTCGACTCGATTTTCCTGAGCGCTTCGACGATCGCCTCGACGGAGCCCTGCGTATCGGCCTTCACCACAATCTTGAGCACTTTCGAAGCGTTCGAGGCGAGTTGCGCGAAGAGATTCTCCAGCGTGACCTTGGCGCGCGTCGATTCCTGCCCCAGGGCCTTGGCTTCCATGCTCCGTTGCTCGGCCAGTTCGCGCGCGGCCCTTTCATCCTCCACCACGCTGAACTCCAAGCCCGCTTCCGGCACGCCGTTCAAACCGAGCACTTTTACCGCCACCGAAGGCCCGGCTTCCTTCAACCGCTTGCCCTCTTCGTTGATCAAAGCGCGCACCCGCCCATAGTATTGGCCGCAGATAATCACATCGCCGACCCGCAGCGTGCCTTTGCGCACGAGCACGGTGGCGGTCGGGCCGCCGGGTTCCAGGCCGGATTCGATGACATTGCCCTTCGCGCGACGATTCGGATTGGCCTTAAGCTCGAGCAAATCGGCCTGGAGCAGCACCATTTCGATAAGCTTGTCCACGCCTTGCTTGGTCAGCGCCGAAACATCCACGAAAATCGTGTCGCCGCCCCAATTGTCCGGCACTAATCCCTTGTCCTGCAATTGCTGGCGGACCTTGAGGGGGTTGGCGTTGGGATGATCGGTCTTGTTCACGGCCACCAGGATGGGAACTTTGGCCGCGCGAGCGTGGTTGAGCGCTTCGAGGGTCTGCGGCATCACGCCATCGTTGGCCGCCACGACGAGGACGACCAGGTCGGTGACATTCGCGCCGCGGGCGCGCATCGAGCTGAAGGCGGCGTGGCCCGGGGTATCCAGGAACGTGATCTGGGCCATCTCCGTTTTCCGCTCGGGGTGCGGGAAAGAAATGGTGTAAGCGCCGATATGCTGGGTAATGCCGCCGGCTTCTCCCGCGGCGACATTGGAACGGCGGATGACATCGAGCAACGTCGTCTTGCCATGATCCACGTGGCCCATGATGGTCACCACCGGGGCCCGCGCGACCAGGTCCTCGGTCTTGTCCTCGACGTCCAGTTCGACTTTTTTGACGGGCGCATGGACCAGCCCGCTGCCGCGTTCGCGTTTTTCCACCTCGAACCGGTAGCCGTATTTGGCGCAGATTTTTTCCGCGATGGATTCTTCGATGGACTGATTGACGTTGGCAAAAACTCCCGAATCGATCAAATCGCCGATGATCTTGAACGGCTTCTGCTTGAGTTGCTCGGCCAATTCGCGCACGACGATCGGCGGCTTGATGGAAATGACTTTGGCATCGGCCGGCAGCACCACCTTGGCAGGCGCCGGCTCTGCGGGTTTGGCAGGGCCCTTTAGCTGGCCCGCCGGCTTTTGAGCCGGCTGTCCGGAAAACCTTCCGGCCATTCCGGGTTGTGCCCCGTAAGGGCTGCGAACACGGCGAATGTCTCCCCGGGCCGTGAAGTCCGTCCTTCTCGCTTCCACTGGCCGGGAACTCGGCTTCGGGGCGGGCGATTTCTCGGCCGGCTTTGGTCCTGGCTTCGGCGGCAATTGGATGAAGCCCACTTTATCGCCGACTTGCGGTCCGCTGGGCACCGCTGGGGGAGGGGGTGGGGGGGGTGCAGCAGCCACCTCGGGTTCCGGCTGAGGCGGCGGCCCTCCAACAATCGTTACCGAATGCGGTGCTTGGTCTTCGGTCGGCGGGGCGATGGCTTCAGCCCGCGGCGGTTCGCTTTCGAGCACCGCGGTCGCGGTTTCCGCAACGTGTTCGAGTTCCTCAGCCGCTGCCACCTCGGTAGGCGGCGCGCTGGTTATGAGAATGGGCTCGCTGTGCTGGAAAACCGGAGCGGGCGCGGGAGGCGGAACTGCCGAAGACGGGGCGCGGTCAGGATACTGAATAACGAGCTGTTGTTCGAGATATTCGGCGGTGATTTTATCCAACGAACTCGAAGCCACTTTGGCCGCGGCAAGACCGAGTTCCTTCGCCTTGGCCAGAACTTCTTTGTTCTCCAAGTGGAGCTTTTTCGAAATGTCGTAAATCCGAACGGGCATATTTCTGTGTCTTCTCTACTATCACTATCGCTACAGGCCTTATTTGCCGTGCCGACTTCATAGGCCTAAGTTATCACAAAGGACGTTTCACTGCCAGCGGCATCATCAGCCGGTTACCGGGGTTTCGCCAACATTGAGCGTGCGCCGGGCGCCTTCGGCCCGCGCCGCCTCCAGGATGGCGGCGGTCTGATCGCCCAACTCCGCAATCCCGGCCAAATCGCTCTCATCGGCCTGGAGCAAATCTTCGAGGCGAGTCAACCCGTGGTGGACCAGCACGTCGGCCTGCTCCCGCGAGATTCCGGGAATCACGGCCAGCAACTCGACGGCTTCGGCTACCTTCTCCTCGAATCCCTTGGTGATCACCACTTCGGGTTCGATGTCCACCTGCCAGCCGGTCAGTTTCGAGGTGAGCCGGGCGTTTTGCCCACGCTTGCCAATGGCCAGCGAAAGCTGAACTTCGCTCACCATGATCCGGACTCTTTTGCGGGCCTCGTCGATGTCGAACGACTTGAGTTTGGCCGGGGCCAGCGCGTTGGTGACGAAATTGCGGACGTTCGAGTCCCAGCGAATGATGTCCACTTTCTCGTTGTTCAACTCGCGCACGATGTTCTTGACCCGCTGGCCGCGCAGGCCCACGCACGCGCCCACGGGATCTACTTTCTCGTCGCGCGTCCAAACCGCCAGCTTGGTCCGAAAACCGGGCTCGCGGGCAATTCCCTTGATCTCGATCGTGCCGTCGTTGATTTCCGACACTTCGAGTTGAAAAAGTTTGGTGACGAACCGCGGATCGGCGCGGGACAGGATGATTTCGGGCCCATGAGGACCCTGTTCCACGGCTTTGACATAGCAGCGAATGCGTTCGCCGACCTGATATTCCTCCGTCGGCACCCGCTCACGATTGGGCAACAGCGCCTCGTACTTACCGAGGTCCATGATGACATCCGAGCGGTCGAACCGGCGCACGGTGCCGCTGATGATGTCCCCCACGCGATCTTTGAACTCGGTGAAAATGAGCTGCTTCTCGGCGCGCCGAATGTGCTGCATGAGCGCCTGCTTGGCGTATTGGGCCGCGATCCGCCCAAAGCCCACCGGCGTCACCTCGACTTCGAGCTCCTCGCCGATTTGCGAATCCGGCTTGATGCGGCGCGCCTCGAACAGGGAAATCTGGTCGTGCTTGGAAAGGACCTTCTCGAACACCACGAGCTTGGCGAACGCCCGGATGTCGCCGCTCTTCTGGTCGATGGCCACCCGCAATTCCCGGGCGGGACCGACCGCCTTCTTGGCCGCCGAAAGCAACGCCTCCTCTACAGCCACGACCAGGACATCTCTATTGATGCCCTTCTCGCGCTCCCAAAATTCCAGAACCGCTAAAAAATCGGCGTTCATTCGTTTCACGAACGGCAACCCCACGAGGGGAACAAAAAAGTCGGCAGATTCAACTCTTCCGACTTTGGCGGGCTGGCGAACCAGCTATCTTTACCGTTCTCGTAATAAAATAGTATCTTGGACAAACCTCGTCAAGCTCCAAATCCTTCGATTTTGCTCCGTTTTTGGCCCTTTTGACAGGGGCAAAGTTCCGTTTGACAAGAGCCGGTCGATGGTGTCTAGTAGGCGCGCAGGAATATGAAAGTGTCCTCCACAATGTGCCTGAACGGCCAGCGCGTCGACAGCCAGACATCCATCTGGCATCGCCAGCCGGGCCTCATCGGCATCGTGGGAACCACCTTCTAAGACCAAAGGCAGATTTTGAAAACCCGCGATTGCCAGTCAATCGCGGGTCTTTTGTTTAACCACAACGAAACGCAACGACCAGAACATGAAAAGAACAAAACGCAAAACGGTGCCGACGCGATTCGGCCCAGAAACCGGCTTCGAGGTGAAGCCGGCCCCGCCCGCGCCGTTTCGCGCGGTGCAGGAGGCTCGATTCGAGTCGCTCAAGGAGCAAATGCTCGAAGAACACCTCGAAGCGGCAGTGGAGCCGGAATTCGACATTCATTTGCGCCGGGCGGCCACCGAGGCCGCAGCCCTGGCATGGGTGACGGCCTATCCGTTGCTCGTTTTCCCGGCGCTCTTCGAGGAGAAGGTCGAAGCCGCATCGGTTCGCGCCGACCGGCAAGAGCGCATCCTGCAACGCAGCCGCGAGCTGCTCGCCGTATGAAGGCGCCGCTCTTAAACTGGGAAATTGGCCGGCGAGGGGCCGTCTGCGCGAACGCACGAAACGTTGTTTCGTCCGCACAGACGGCTCCTTGCTGCGGCGCGCCGCGAACCAACGAATTCGTTCGATTACTTGTAGCAGTCGAGGTAACGAGACTCTAATTTCTCCTTCCTCCATTGCGCTGCGCGCCCCCCGAATAGCATTGACGCTTTTTTGCCGGGCCAGATAGTTTTCCACGGTGGGCGACGCGGCCGTTTCGGCAAATCCGTGGATCATTCTGCCTTTTGGGATGCTGTTGGCTCTGATGGCTCTGGCGCCAATGTATTGGCCCAATTGGTGGTCGCGGCACTACGCGCAAGCCGCCTGTTCCCTCGCCGCCGTCACGCTGGTTTATTATCTGTTCGGTCTGCGCGCCTGGCCACGCGTGCTGCACATGGCTCACGACTATGTGAGCTTCATCGTGTTGACGGGTTCGCTCTTCGTCGTCTCGGGTGGCATCCATCTCAATATCAAAGGGGAAGCGACGCCCGCCGCGAACGTTCTGTTTCTCTTCTTCGGCGCGCTCCTGGCCAACGTCCTCGGCACCACCGGCGCGTCGATGCTGCTGATTCGCCCGTGGCTGCGCATGAACCATTGCCGGGTCAAGGCGCACCACGTGGTCTTTTTCATCTTCATCGTATCGAACGTGGGCGGCTGCCTCACGCCGATCGGCGACCCGCCGTTGTTCCTGGGTTACCTGAAAGGCGTTCCCTTCTGGTGGGTGGCGCAACATTGCTGGCCGATGTGGGCCGTGGCCACTGGCTTTTTACTCGCGGTGTTTTACGCGGTGGATTCCGCCAATTATCGCCGCGCACCCAGGAAGGGTTCGCCACTCGACGCCGCTGGCTCCCTCGCCCCTTCAGAAGGGGAGAGGGTTGGGGTGAGGGGTCCGTTTGCTCCCTCCCTCTCCCCGCCTGAGCGGGGAGAGGGAGGAAAAGCCGAGGACGAGGACCCGCCTTCGCACGGCTCCGGCGCGGCGAGCGAGGACGAGAAGGAATCGCGAGTTCGAGAACAAGGGGCCTCCTCATCCCGCCTGCGGGGCCGAACCCCCTTCGGCGCGGCGAAGGCCCGGCCCTCTCGGTCTGCCGGGGAGGAGAGGGAGAAAATCGCGCCTGCACACAACACCTGGCGGTTCGAGGGCCTGTGGAACATCCCTTTTCTCCTGGTCATTTTGGGCGCTGTGTTCATCAACCATCCCCCGTTTCTGCGCGAAGGGCTGATGGCCGCGGCGGCAGCCGGCTCCTATTTTTCGACCGGACGCCAAATCCATGCGGCAAACTATTTCGAATTTCATCCGCTATGGGAAGTGGCCGTGTTGTTCGCCGGAATTTTTGCCACGATGATCCCCGCGCTGGATTGGCTGTACCTGAATGCGTCCCGGCTCGCCAGCCCAAGCCCGGGGCAGTTTTACCTGGGCAGCGGGTTGCTCTCCAGCCTGTTGGACAGCGCGCCCGCCTACCTCGGCTTCCTCAACGCGGCCGTCGGCCGATTCGCCGGACAGGACATCGCCATGCATACCAGCACGGACCAGTCTGCGGTTACGTTTCTGCTGAGCCATCCCGTCCTGAGCCGCTATGTGCTCGCGATCAGCCTGGGCGCGGTCTTTTTCGGCGCCAACACCTACATCGGCAACGGCCCGAACTTCATGGTCAAAGCCATCGCCGACCACCAAAAAGTCCGGACGCCGGGATTTCTGGGTTTGGTTTTCCGATACACGGTCCCTTATATGGTGCCGATGTTGGCATTGATTTGGTGGCTGTTTTTGAGGTAATCCTTCTTGTCTTCGATTTTCAAATAGGTGCCAAGCCGCACTCCGACGCCCGAGAGCCCGCAATTCCCGCTCGTCATTCCGCCGGCTAATGTTAGAGTCCCAGCCATGCGTACGGCGATTTATCCGGGAAGCTTCGACCCTCTCACCAATGGCCATTTGGACGTCATCCAGCGGAGCACGAAATTGTTCGACCGCGTGGTCGTGGCGGTGGCCAAGAGCGAGAGCAAGCAGCCGTTGTTCACGCTGGAGGAGCGGCTGAAACTGGTGGCCCGCGCGATTGGGCATCTGCCCGGCGTGGAAGCGGATTCGTTCGACGGCTTGCTCGTCGAATACGCGGAGCAGCGCGGAGCGCAGGCGGTCCTGCGCGGCCTGCGGGCGGTTTCCGATTTCGAATTTGAATTTCAACTGGCCCTGATGAATCGTAAGTTGAATGAACGAGTCGAAACGATTTTTATGATGCCGAAGGACACGTACACCTTTTTGAGTTCGCGCATCGTAAAGGAAATTGCGCGCCTGGGAGGGGACGTCAGCGCGTTTGTGCCGGATCACGTGCGGACGGCCCTGGCGGCCAAATTGAGCAGTATTCCGGCTTAGTCAGGACGTTTATGCCATTGGTCGTCAATTTGCGCCATTTCGAAGAGGAGAACCTTTTTCTCTCGGGCCAATTGCCCGCGCGGGAACTGGACATCGATCCGCGCGACGAGGTCATCCAGGTGACCCAGCCGCTGGACTATGATCTGGAAGTGCAGAAGCTGGAGGGGGGCCTGTTGATACAGGGCAGCCTGCATTTGCTGTTGGATTGCCAATGCGTTCGCTGCCTCAAACCATTCGAGCACCATGTCGAATTGAAGGACTGGAGCTGCCACTTGCCGTTGGAAGGGGAGGATGCCGTGCCGGTGGTCAATGACTGCGTGGACCTGATCGGGGCGGTGCGGGAAGATATTCTGCTGGACTTCCCGCGGCATCCATTGTGTAATCCCGCGTGCCGGGGTTTGCCAAAGGCGGCTCCCGGCAAAGCCCAAAAGCCCGGCGGCAGCGCCCGGAGCGAGGTGATTTCGCCGGCGTGGGCGGAGTTAAACAAACTGAAGTTTTAGAGTTAGAAAACAACCATTATGGGTGTCCCGAAGCGTAAACCGTCGAAAAGTCGTCAACGCATGCGCCGCGCGTACAACAGCGTGATGACATTGCCGCAATTGAGCGTGTGTCCGCAATGCGCGGCGCCCTACGTGCCGCATCGCGTCTGTCCGGCCTGCGGCTATTACAAGGGACGCCAGGTCCTCACCAAGACCGTCGGGGCCTGACGCCGTTGCGGCGCTCGCAGCAGGACTTTTCCCCGTTCTGTCTTTTATGCGTATTGCCGTAGATGTCATGGGAGGAGACCACGGCTGCGGAGTCGTCATCGAAGGCGCCAACCGGGCGCTACAAGGCGACAAGCGCATCACCACGCTGTTCCTCGTCGGCCAGAAATCCGAGATCCATGCTGCCCTGCCAAAAGGCGGCTTTCGCGACCATCGCGTGCGCGTCGTCCAGGCCAGCGAAGTGGTGACCATGGACGACAAGCCGGCGGCGGCGGTCCGCAAAAAGAAGGACTGCTCGATCGTTCGCGCCATGGAATTAGTGCGCGAAGGCAACGCTGACGCGGTCGTTTCGCTGGGCAACACAGGCGGCATTTTCACGGCGGCCACGTTCCGGCTGGGCCGGATCGAAGGCGTGGATCGGGGCGGCATCGCCGCGGTCATTCCGACACCGGACAATGCGTTTGTGCTGTTGGATTCGGGCGCGAACATCGAGTGCAAGCCGCTTCACCTGGCACAATACGCGGTCATGGGCAGCATCTACTCGCGCGAAATGCTGGGCTGCAAAAACCCGCGAGTTGGCCTGCTCAGCATCGGCACCGAGGAAACCAAAGGCAACGAACTGACGCTCGAGGCCTTCAAACTTTGCCGGCAGCTCGACCTCAATTTCATCGGCAACGTCGAGGGCCATGACTTGTTCAAAAACCGCGTGGACGTGGTGGTGTGCGATGGGTTCGTGGGCAACATCGTTTTGAAAACGTGCGAAAGCCTGGCCATGGAGATGTTTTCGATGCTCAAACGCGAATTGACCGCCAATCCGCGGCGCAAGCTTGGAGCCTTGCTGGCGCAGAACGCGTTCCGCAGCATCAAGCGGCGCATGGACCCCGAAGGACTGGGCGGCGCGCCGTTGCTCGGCTTCAATGGCGCCGTGCTCAAGGCCCATGGGGGCGCCCGCGAACGGGCCATCGCCAACGCCATCCGCATCAGCGCCGACAATCTCGAACATCAGATAAACCAACTCATCGCCCGCGAAATGGCCCGCGCCAATGAACGCCTGGCCCTCTCCCCCGCGGCTGATTCGGGCGTCCCCTTGCCTAACTAACTAATGAGTCCGCCCTCCGCAGCCAAATTCAAAAACCCCCGCGCCAAGTACGATTTTCAGGGCCGCACCTGCTCCATCACCGGAGTGGGTTCTTACGTGCCCGAGAAGATTTTGACCAACGCCGATCTCGAGCGCATGGTCGAAACTTCCGACGAATGGATCACCACGCGCACGGGCATCAAGGAACGACGACTGGCCGCCAAGGACGAATTCACATCGGATCTCGCCGCGCAGGCCGCAGTGCGCGCGATGAAGAACGCCGGCATCACGGCCGAGCAAGTGGATCTCATCATCGTCGCCACGATCACGCCGGACATGCCGTTCCCCTCGACGGCGTGCCTGGTGCAGCGCAGCATCGGCGCGCACCGCGCCGCGGCGTTCGACTTGGAGGCCGCCTGCTCGGGCTTCATTTACGCGCTGGAGATCGCGCAGCAGTTCATCATGTCGCGCACGTACGACACGGTGCTGGTCATCGGCGCGGAAAAACTCTCCTCGATCGTGAATTGGAAGGATAGGAATACTTGCGTATTGTTTGGTGACGGCGCGGGCGCGGCGGTGTTGCAAAACCGGCCGAACGCGCACGGCCTGCTCACGGCCGTGATGGGCGCGGACGGCAACAAGGCGGATTTGCTGTTCATGCCCGGCGGCGGCAGCCGTTGCCCGGCCACAGCGGAATCCGTCGCGGCGGGCCTGCATTTCCTGAACATGGAAGGCAAAGAGGCTTTTAAGAACGCGGTCCAGGCCATGCTGACGGCCGCAGAGGAGGCCATGCGGCGCTGCGAAATCGACATCACGCGAGTCAAGTGCGTCATCCCGCATCAGGCCAACCGCCGTATCATCGATGCCGTGGGCAAGCGCCTCGGAGCCAAACCCGAACAACTCTTCGTCAATCTTCACAAGTACGGAAACACGTCCGCCGCCTCGGTGGCCATTGCGTTGGACGAAGCGGTGGCGGCAGGGTGCGTTCAGCGCGGCGATTTGATCCTGTTGATCGTATTTGGCGCGGGGCTGACGTGGGGCGCCGCGGTCATCGAGTGGTGACAAGCACGAATGGAAAATAAAAAAACGCGCAAGCACCAAACTCCCTATTTGACGGCAGCATTTTGTGTGCTATGATTAGTCTGCTGTATGAGCGCGAGAAAAATCGAAAGTAGTGGGTCGTTGCAACAATTCACCCTTGAAGCGCGGCAAACGCGTTTGACGCTTTCCCCAAGCGCGGTGATTATTCACAAAAATGGCATCGAATTCCGGAGTGCTTCGCCGTTCTCGGCGTGGACGGAAATGACGATGACATTGCAATCGCCGCACGAGGAAGGACGGGTCAACTGCACCGGTGTGGTCATTTCCTGCACGGGAAATACGCATACGGGTTATCATGTTTCGATGGTTTTTACCAATCTTTCGAAACAGGCGCAGGCGCGCTTGAACACGCTGGCCTATTCGCCGGCGGCCTGAGGCGCCCCGCCGCCGCACCGCCCCCGTGACGCTGCCAAAGACGGTCTGGGCGTGTCTTTATTTTTTGCGGGTCGAGCCCCGCGATTCGCAAGGGCCTTGGATTGGTGATTTTGCTTTTTCAATCTTGGCCGAATTGCGGCTTTTGTTATTCTGCGCGCCATGGAAATCTTTCATCGCATTTTGAAGACGGCCATCGAAGGCGGCGCATCGGACGTTCATCTCAAGATCGGCACGCCGGTCATCTTCCGCATCAACCGCCAATTGATTGCCATCGATTGCCCGTTCCCGGCGTTGGATTGGATGAACAGCATCGTGGAACACATCACGCCCGTGCACCTGAAGAAACGCGTCGAGGAAGAGCGCGAGGTGGACTTTTCGTATTTCGTGCCGGGCATTGGACGCTTCCGGACCAATCTTTTTCAGCAACGCGGCCAGTGGTGTCTCGCCATGCGCTACGTCAAGACCATCGTGCCGAGCTTCGAGGAGCTCGGTCTGCTTCAGCAAATTCGCCAAATCGCGGAATCGCCGCGCGGCATCGTGTTGGTGGCCGGCTCGACGGGCTGCGGCAAATCCACCACGCTGGCCGCCATGATCGAACACATCAACGCCAACTTCAAAAAACATATCGTCACCCTCGAAGACCCCATCGAATTCGTGTTCGAAGACAACCAATGCGTCATCGAGCAGCGCGAGGTGGGGCTGGATACCCTCTCTTTCCATCACGCGCTCAAACACGTGCTGCGGCAGGACCCGGACATCATCATGATTGGCGAAATGCGCGACTCGATCAGCTTCACGTCGGCGATGAGCGCGGCCGACACGGGTCATTTGGTCCTCTCCACCTTGCACACCACCAACGCCGCTCAGTCGGTAAACCGCATCCTGGATTTTTTCAAGGCGGAGGAACGCGAGCAAATTCGCCGTCAATTGGCTGGCACCCTGCAAGCGGTGGTTTGCCAGCGCATGACCGGCACGGTGAGCAACAGCATGACACCGGCGCTTGAAATCATGATCAACACGCCTACCGTGAAGAAAATGATCGAAGAAAACCGGCTCGACAAGTTGCCGGCGGCCATCGAAACGGGCACCGACGACGGCATGATCAACTTCAACCAGGCGCTGTTCCAATTGGTGAAAGACGGCAAGGTGACCGAAAAGGAGGCCCTCGCCAAAGCCACCAATCCGCAGGCGCTGGAAATGAATTTCAAAGGCATCTTCCTCGACGAAGGCCGGCGTATTTTGAGCTAGAGCCGGTCGAAAATCTCGCCGCGATTGGACGAGGTCGCGTGGCCCTAAACCGGGGCTACGTAAAGGTCGCCGCCTTTGAAATGCTTGACGATCATCTCGACCGTGCGCTCGATGGCCCCGAGGTTTTCCTGGACGACTTTCCGGGCGTTGCGTCCCAGTTGCTCGCGGCGCACATCGTCGGCCAGCAATTCACCCAGCACTTTTTCGAGCTCGGCGGCGTCCCGCACCTGGACGGCGCCGTCGTATGACACAAAATTGCGGGCAACTTCGGCGAAGTTCTGCATTTTCGGACCAAACACCATGGCTTTGCCCAGCGCGCCCGGTTCGATTGGGTTTTGGCCGCCTTCGGCCAGCAGGCTCTTGCCGACGAAAATCACAGCGGCGTGTTCGTAAAAATACTTGAGTTCGCCGGTCGTGTTGACGAGCAGGCAATCGACCGGGCCGTTGCGGGCCTGGGTCAGGTCCGTGATTTCGTTGCGATAGGCGAACTTGACGCCGCGCTCTTGCAATTCGCGGCCCACGTCCTTGCTGCGTTCGAAATGTCGCGGGACCAGCACGAGGAACAAATCGGGAAAGCGGGCGCGGAGGCGCAGGAATTGTTCGGCGAGCAGCGCTTCCTCGCCCGCGTGAGTGCTGCCGCCCACGAGCACGCGCGCCGCCGGGGCCACGCCCAGCCGCTGGAACAACGCCGGCACGTCGAGCACGCGCCGTTCCTCGAGTTTCGCGGTATCGAACTTCAAACTGCCGACAACCTCCACCGCTTCGGGGCGGCAGCCGAGCTCGCGCAGCCGCGTGGCGTCCTTTTCGTTTTGCGCGCCCACGCCGGCGAAGGCGGCAAACAGCGGCCGGAAGAGAAAGCCGAACCGTTTGTAGCCGCGGTAGGAGCGCTCGGACAAGCGCGCATTCACCAGGAACAACGGGATTTTCCTGTCCTGCGCCCGCCAAAGGAAGTTGGGCCAGATTTCGGCTTCCACCAGCACGATGGCTTCGGGGTGGATGCTCTTGAGCGCGCGGCTGACGTATGCCTGGCGGTCGATGGGATAGTAGATTTTGCTGATATGAGTCGGCAATCGGGCCTGCAATTCCCCCATGCCGGTCGTGGTGGTGGTCGAAACGACGATTTTCAGGTTGGGCAGGCGCGGTTCCAGCGCCCGGATGAGCTGCGTGCAGCAATTGACTTCCCCCACGCTGACCGCGTGAATCCACAGCGTATGGCGGTTGGTAATCGCCTGCTTCAGTTTGGTGCCGTACTTGCCGAAACGCTGGCTGAAACCCTCCTGCCAATTCCCGCGCCGCCACATTCGCATGAAATAATACGGCGACGACGCTACGAAGAAGACCGAGAAAAGAATGTTGTAAATGAATCGCACTATTATTACTGGCCTCGCAAACTGCCCGCCGACATATCATGACAATTTTTCCGCCACGCGCAAAGTAATTTATCAAGGGCGCAAGGCGACGGGGCGCATGACAGATTTCTTCTGCGCGATATTCGCATTGCCGCTGTGGCGCTTAGACTGCGGCCGCCCTTTCGGCGTGATGTTCGAGTCCTGCGTGCGTTTATCGCCGAAGTCGAGGAGTTATTGCGCCGCACAATCGAAGTGGCCCGGACTTTGTGACCGGTCAGGATTTGCTTTTCCTCCGTGCAATCCGCGGCGGTCGCAGTTATCAAGGAGCGCGTGAAAGTGTTCGGCATCATTCCAGCCCGCTATGATTCGACGCGTTTTCCGGGCAAGCCGCTGGCGCGCATCGCCGG
>Ga0073928_10005856_pt1 | contig 16941 bp, 13 predicted proteins | sample PaiPotPPA55metaG_FD_76969 | JGI IMG/M metagenome (GOLD analysis project Ga0073928, IMG submission 76969) | Iron sulfur acid spring bacterial and archeal communities from Banff, Canada, to study Microbial Dark Matter (Phase II) - Paint Pots PPA... ... | reverse complement strand
GAGGAAGGACTCGGTCGATGGTTGAGGGAACAGGAAGCCGGTTTCGCCGTCGGTGATGGTTTCCGCCAACCCACCGGTTTGATGGCCGATCGGGAGCGATCCGAACTTCTGCGCGTACATCTGGCTCAGCCCGCACGGCTCAAAGCGCGAAGGCATCAGCGTAAAATCGCTGCCGGCGAAAATCCGTCGCGCCTGGCCGTCATTGAATCCGATGTTGACCCCGATCGCGTCCGGCCTGCGGCGGCGCGCATCGATCAGTGCCCGCTCGATCGCGGGCTCGCCGCTGCCGGTCACGATGATCTGCCCGCCGGCCGCAATGATCTCGTCCGCGGCTGACAGCACAAGGTCGATGCCTTTTTGATGAACGAGACGCGCGACAAGGCCGAAGATCGGGCCACGGGACAATGCGAGGCCAAATTGCTGGCGGACGTAATCCGAGTTGGCTTGCTTGCCTTCCCAGTCTCCCGCACCGAACGGCTGTGCAAGCTGGGCGCAGACGCGGGGATCCCAGCTTTCGTCGATGCCGTTCAATATCCCGGTTAGTTGCTCGGCGTCGGAGCGGCGGCGCAGCAGACCCTCGAGTCCGCAGCCGAGTTCCGGGGTGGTGATCTCCCTGGCATAGGTCTCGCTGACGGTGGTCAAGTGAGAAGCGTAGATGATGCCGCCCTTGAGGAAGGACAGTTTATCGTAGAACTCAAGGCCGTCGATATGAAAGGAGGCCTCGGGCGCGCCGATCCGGCGCAGCGATTCCTTCGCGAACAGGCCCTGATAGGCCAGATTGTGGATCGTCAAAATGGTGGGGATGTTGACCGCGTTCCAGGCGAGATAGGCCGGCACAAGTGCTGCCTGCCAGTCATTGGCGTGAACCAGGTCGGCTGCCCAATTATTGTCCAGAGTGCCTGCCGCCAGCTGAGCCGCCACGGAGGCAAATCGCCCGAAGCGCACATCGTTGTCGGGCCAGTCTCGGCCCGCCGCATCGCCATAGGGGTTGCCGGGACGGTCATACAGTTGCGGACAGAGCAGGACGTAGACCGGCAGGCCGTCCTTGGTCGATCCCAGCCCGAGCGAGCAGGCCGGCATTTCCGCCAATGCCGCTGAACGGCCAACGATTTCGAGATGCGCGAATTGCTCGACGACCTCACGGTATCCCGGCAGCAAAATCCTGACGTCGCCCCAGCGGCGCAACGCCCGGGGGAGGGCCGCAGAAACGGCCGCAAGGCCGCCGACGCGGACGAAGTCATCCATTTCTGTGGTGACGAACAATACTCTCAATAAAGCGCCCTCGCACCGAGTGCCAATTGGGCCATGCAAGAATAGTTCCAGTTTTTTCTTTCGGTTAGATAGGAAGTCCCCTCGATGTCGCCAGTGGGTTCGGAGGCGACGGCCGCAAGAATACTTTCGCGGCGGTACAGCCCAATCTAGGGTTACGCTGTGGCCGAAGCTACGCAGGCCGAACGGAGTTCTGCAATGACCATAGCGGGAAACGATGAGGGGAATGCGACAGGGAGCTTCCAGGGCCTCCGCGTCCTCGATTTTTCGACCACGATCGCCGGCCCGCATTGTACGCGGATGCTTGCCGACATGGGAGCGGAGGTCATCAAGATCGAGTCGGTTGGAGGCGAGACGATGCGGACCCGCCCGCCGCTTCGCAGCGGCTTCAGCAGCGTGTTCGGTCAGCTCAATGCCGGCAAGAAAAGCCTCGTGCTCGATCTGAAATCGCCGGATGCGGTCGACGCGATCCGCCGGCTTGTGACCGCTTCAGACATCGTCGTGGAAAATTTCCGCCCAGGGGTGATGCGGCGATTGATGTTCGACTACGCCTCGTTGCGGCCACTCAATCCGAGGCTGATCTATTGTTCGATTTCCGGATACGGCCAGACCGGGCCATCGGCGGAATTGCCGGCCTATGCGCCGGTCATCCACGCCGCCGCGGGTTACGACATGGCCCATTTGTCGTACCAGCCTGGCCGAAACCGGCCGGATTACTGCGGAATTTATCATGCCGACGTTCTCACGGGCGTCTACGCCTTTGGCGCCATCTCGGCGGCCTTGTACCAGCGCGGGCTCAGCCAGGAAGGTCAGCACATCGACGTCTCGATGCTGGAATCAATGCTCAGCCTGACACTGAACGAGGTGCAGTGGTCGCAATTTGCGGTGACCCCGCCGAGCCGCCCGATGTTCGGCCCGCTCGAGACCGCCGACGGATATGTGATGGTGGCCATCGCCAGCGAAAAGACGTTCCAGGGTCTCGTGAGAGCTTCCGGCCATCCGGAATGGATCGGCGATTCGCGTTTTGCGAGATATGCCGATCGGCGCAACCACTGGAAGGATTTGATGGACGGCGTCGAGACCTGGTCGCGCACCATCGCGACCGCGAAATGCCTCGCCGAATTGAATGCCCACGGCGTTCCCTGTTCAGCCTATCGCACGGTGGCCGAAGCCCTGAGCGATCCGCAGATCGCCCATCGCGGCGCGCTGGCGGAGGTGGAAGATGGCGCCGGTACATTCAAGGTCCTGAATCTGCCGTTCCGGATGTCGGGAACCACCATCAGTGCGGGAAAGCGCGCGGCGACCTTGGGGGAACATACTGTTTCGCTGCTTCGGCGGAGTGGTCTTTCCGAGGATCAAATCGCGGCCCTGGTCGGAAAATCGCCGTTGGCGGAACGCTGCTGACGGAGCAGGCGCGCGAACGCGCCGCTTGCGGCATTTTCGTCCGCGGCGCCTGTCTCCAGGCTTGCCGGAGCGCGCGTTTCCAGCCTATGTGAAAAGACAAGACATCGACGGGAGAGAAGCGATGAAGAGTTTTCAGGTCGCTGATTTCAATGCCCCATTGACAGAGGTGGATCAGCCGACGCCGCAGCCATCGGGAACGCAGGTCCTGATCAAGGTGAAGGCGGCCGGGGTCTGTCACAGCGATCTGCATATCTGGGAAGGCGGCTACGATCTCGGCCATGGACGAAAGCCGCTGTCATTGAAGGATCGCGGCGTGTCGCTGCCGCGAACGATGGGGCATGAGACGGTCGGCGAGGTGCTGGCGTTCGGACCCGATGCGAAGGCCGACACGGGCGGTCTCAAGGTCGGCGATGTCGCGCTGGTCTATCCGTGGCTGGGCTGCGGCAAATGCGAGACCTGTCTCGCCGGCGATGAAAACATGTGCCTGAAACCCAATGCGCTCGGCGTCTACTGCGACGGCGGCTATGCCGACCACATGATCGTGCCGCATCCGCGCTATCTCCTGAACCTGAACGGCCTCGATCCTGTGACGGCCGCGCCTTATGCGTGCTCCGGCGTCACCACCTACAGCGCGCTGAAGAAAGTGGAATCCGCCTTCAACACGCCGATCGTCATCTTCGGCGCCGGCGGCCTCGGCCTGATGGCGCTGTCGCTGCTCAAGGCGATGGGCGGCAAGGGTGCCATCGTCGTCGATATCGACGCGCGCAAGCGCGAGGCCGCCGAGCAAGCCGGTGCACTCGCGACCGTCGATGGCGGAGCGCCTGACGCCCTGGAACAACTCGCCAAAAAAGCCGGCGGACCGATCCGCGCCGTGATCGATCTGGTCGGTAACGCCAAGACCACGCAACTCGGCTTCGACTGCCTGACCAAGGGTGGCAGGCTTGTCATCGTCGGCCTGTTCGGCGGCGGCGCGCCCTGGGCGTTGCCGCTGATTCCGATCAAGGCCATTACCATCCAGGGCAGCTATGTCGGCAATCTCCGCGAGACCCAGGAACTGCTCGATCTCGTGCGGACCAAAAAGATCGCGCCGATCCCGGTGACACCGATGCCGCTTGCGAAAGCCAATGAAGCGCTCGTCGATCTGCAGAACGGCAGGCTGGTCGGCCGCGCGGTGCTCACGCCGTAGTACGTCTCCTTTCGTCATTGCGAGCGAAGCGAAGCAATCCATAAGGCCACAAAGGAAGAATGGATTGCTTCGTCGCTTCGCTCCTCGCAATGACGGCTATTGTTCAATCAACTCACTCAAGGAAACCCCATGTCAGCTAACGACGCGCTCCACATTGCCGTGCTTGCCGGTGACGGCATCGGTCCCGAAGTCATGGCGCCGGCGCTTGAAGTCCTGCGCAAGATCGAGGCGACGAGCGATCTGAAGTTTCGCTTCACCGATGCGCCGGCCGGCGCCAACCACTATCGCGAGACCGGCAAGTCGATGCCGGATTCGACGGTCAAGCTGTGCGACGAGGCCGACGCGATCCTGCTCGGCGCCTGCGGCCTGCCGTCGGTGCGCTACCCCGACAACACCGAAATCATGCCGCAGGTGGAACTGCGCTTCCATTTCGACCTCTATGCCGGCGTGCGCCCGGCGCGTCTGATTCCGGGCGTGCCGAGCCCGATCGTCGGCGCGGACCAGCGCGGCATCGATATGGTCGTGATCCGGGAATCCACCGAAGGCCTGTTTGCCTCGATGGGGAAGGGTGTGGTCAGCCATGACGAGGCGCGCGAAACGCTGGTCATCACCCGAAAGACCTCGGAGCGATTGTTCGAGTTTTCCTTTCGCCTCGCCGAGCGCCGCAAGGCGCGCGGCAAGCCGGGCGCACTGACCTGTGTCGACAAGGCCAATGTGTTCAAGGCGTTTGCGTTCTTCCGCGAGATGTTCGACGAGGCGGCCAAGCGCCACCCTGAGGTCAAGACCGACCGGCTCTACGTCGATGCTTGCTCGGCGATGCTGGTCAAGCGTCCCTGGGATTTCGACGTGATGGTGATGGAGAACATGTTCGGCGACATCCTTTCCGACATGACGGCCGGCCTGATCGGCGGCATGGGCATGGCGCCGTCGGCCGACATCGGCGACCGTCATGCGGTGTTTCAGCCGTGCCACGGCACCGCGCCCGACATCATGGGGCAGGGCAAGGCCAATCCGACCGGCATGATCCTGTCCGCCGCGATGATGCTGGACTGGCTCGCCGACAAGCACGGAATAGAGTCGGCGGCCGAAGCCGGCGAGCGCATCGAGCGCGCCGTCGACAAGGTCTATGCCGACGGCATCAAGCCGATGGAGTTCGGCGGTCGCAGCGGCACCGCGGATATCGCCAAGGCGGTGCTGGCGGCGCTGTAGCGGGCCGTTGGCTCGAAGGATGGGTTGAGCCCTTCGCGAAACCCATCGTCGTTGTCCAGAACATGATGGGTGTCGCTTCGCGCCACCCATCCTACGCGCTGGCGATATGCGGGAACCGTAGCAAACCCGAAGACCCCGGAGATCGCTGCGCTGATCCGGGCCCGTTACCCATCCACGATTGTTATGATCATCGCGTCAGGGACTATCGCCCCTTAAACATCGGCTTGCGCTTTTCCATGAAGGCCTGCCTGCCCTCGCGGAAATCGTCCGAGTCCATGCACGCCGTGCCGATCGCCTTGATCGCGTCCATGTCGCGCCGACTTTCGTCCTTCAACACCTGCGCGATGGTGATCTTGGCCGCCTTGATCGCAAGTGGCGCGTTGCCGGAGATGGTGCGGGCGATCTCGGTGGTGGCGTTCCACAACTCCGCATCAGCCACCACGCGATCGACCAGGCCAATTCTCTGGGCCTCGGCGGAATCGATCCGCATGCCCGTGTACATCAGAAGCCGCGCCCATGAAGGACCGACCAGCGAGACCAGATGTTTCAGGCCGTCATAGCCATAGGCGATGCCGAGTTTGGCGGCGGGAATGCCGAACTGGCTGTTGTCTGACGCGATCCGGATATCCGCCGCCATCGCGACCTGCATGCCGCCGCCCAGGCAAAAGCCCCGGATGCAGGCGATGATCGGTTTCGAAAAATCCGCCAGCAAGGCGCGCTGCGCGGCGCTCTTTTTTGAATATTCTTCCGAGGCTTGCGCGTTGTGCCGGGTTTTCTCGAACTGGCTGATGTCGGCGCCCGACATAAATGCCTTGTCGCCGGCGCCGGTCAGGATCACCACACGCACATCCGCGTCGTCGCGCAATTCGATCAAGGCATGGCCGAGCCCTTCCCACATGTCGAGCGACATGGCGTTGCGCTTGTCCGGGTTGTTGAAGGTGATGACGCCGACCCCATCGGTGACGCTCTGCAGGATCTTGCCGTCGGCATAGGATTTGTCGGAAGTAGTTGGGACATCAAGCATGGGCGCGGCTTTCGGGGATGGCGTCTGTGATGGGACCCGCAATCAAGCATTGGTTCAGTGTTTCGACAATGGCGAAGCCATCTTGTCTGTCATTCCGGGATGGTCCGAAGGACCAGACCTCAGATGCGCAATTGCGCATCGGGGAATCTCGAGATTCTCCGATGTGCAATTGCACATCGTAGTTCGATGCGGAGCCTGTCATCGGGCCGGCCTCCGGCCGGACCCGTCGGCATCGCCCCGGAATGACTGAAGTATCTGGATTGTTCCGCTCGCAATAGCGATTCTTGAGCGCCCGGCCTACTGCGCCAGATGCGCCGTCAGCGGATGATTGCCGGACTGGCTGAAGAAGGCCGCTTCCTCGGCGGTGGCCTCGAGCAGTTGTTCGTCCTGGTCGTAGATGTCGTTGCGGAACTGAATGGTCTGGTCCCTGGTCATCCATGCCGTCAGATAAATCCAGGCCACCGGAACCTTCTTCGGCAGGGCGATATCCTCGCGCTGGCCGGTGGCGATGGCCGCATCAATCGCGGCGCGGGTCCATTTCGGGTTTTCCTCCTGCAACAGCCAGGTGGCGAGATCGCGCACATTGTCGACCCGCGAGCAGCCGTGGGAGTCGAAACGGTAGTCGTCGCTGAACAGATTGCGCTGGTTGGTGTCGTGCATGTAGACCGAATAGGGATTCGGCATGTCGATCTTGACCGCGCCAAGCGCATTCCAGGCGCCGTTTTGCTGGCGCACGGTGAAGTTCGGCGTGCGCGTGCCGGACCAATCCACCGAGTGGGGATCGATCGGATTGTCGTGCGCATCGAGCAAGTCCATGTGCATGCGCGCGAGGTAGCCGGGATCTTTGCGCATATGCGCCGATATTTCGGTTTTCGCGATCGATGACGGGACGGTCCATGTCGGGTTGAGATTGACGCTGGTGATTTCGGCGGTCAGCGTCGGCGACGGCTTCTCGGTCTTGCCGACGATCACGCGATAACGCCGCACCACCTTGTCATTTTCGACGGCCTCGGCGAATGCCGCAGGCAGGTTCACGACCACGTAACGCTGCCCAAACTGGAAATTCATGTTTTCGATGCGTTCCAGCGAGGCCTCCAGCTGCCTGATCCGTTTCTGAACCGGGACATTGAGGGCGGCGAGCGTACGCGGGGTAACCGTTGCCGTGGCGGCGAGGCCGTGGCGCACCTGGAAGCGCTTGACGGCCTCGGCGACCAGCTCGTCAAACGGTCCGAATGCCTTGTCGGCGGCAAGATCGTCGCTGACGATCAGGCGCTGGCGCAAGAGCTCATCATGGGGTCCCGTTACCCCGACCGCGAATTTGGCTTCCGCCGGTACCAGCGGCCAGCCGCCGCGCACCGCCAGATCCGAATAGCTCAGCGCGGCCTCCCTGATCCGCTGCGCGGTTCCTTCGTCGAAGGTCGGTTCGTGCGACAGCGCCAGGGCCGCAGCGGAACGAGATTCGGGGGTGGATGCTGCGACCGCGGGCTTTGCGGGCACAGCCCGCGCCGCCGGAGGCGTTGCTGTGCCGGCGCCGGTCTGACCCGCGCTTTGGCCAAACGCCGGTGCAAGCATCGCGGCAATGGCAATCACGATCATTCTTCGCATGGGTAATGTCCCCGGGGATGCGCCGATGGCGCAGCGTTAAATCAGCAGTTTGGCCGGCGGAGCCGGACGGGATCGGACCTGATCCGCAATGAGGTTTTGCAAATTTACTCCGCGAGGGTTGCCTTCTGATTAAGTTGGTATTGCGGCCATCGCACCGCCGCAATACCCGGACTGGATCCCGCTTTCGGTATGTCGCGGACGCGGCTGATCTGGTTCGTCAGGGCGCGCGGTTAAGAGAAATAAAGCGGCGCGATGGGGCCGGAATTCGCGGTGGATGCCGCTGCCCCTGAGCGAGCTGCGCGCGACAGGGGGCTACCGCTGAAGGTCCTTGACGTCGAACGGCCAGCGACCGCCACTTTTGATGGTGCGCGGGGTTGTCGCGGCCGGACCAGCATGTGGCCTGGCGCGGCGATAGCTTGCCGCCCGATCCGCTGGCGTTGATCGATCGTGTCCGTGGCGCTTCAAACCCGACTTCGCAGGCCAGGCTTCGCAAGCCACAGACCGGCCAGGCGATCCGGCCAGACGCCTAGTCTTCGTTGGCGGCGATCGATTCCATCAGGGACACCAGCTGACGCTGGACAGTCTGATCCTTGATCTTGCTGTAGGCGCGCAGCAATCTCAAGCTGAACGCGCTGTCCAGAAACAGCAGGCTCTCGACTTCCCGCGCCTTGCCGTCGCCATCGTAGAAGAATGTGACGGGCACATCGAGCGCAGTGGCGATTTGCTGAAGACGGGCCGCGCCGACGCGGTTGACGCCCTTCTCGTACTTCTGAACCTGCTGGAAACTGACGCCGAGCTGATCGCCGAGCTCCGCCTGCGAGATGCGCTGCTCGACGCGCCGCAGCCGGATTCGCTTGCCAAGCTCGATGTCCGGCTTTCCGGCGCTGCGCTGCTTCATCTTCTTTGCTGCTGATTTATTCATATTGTGTTTACCGTCCTTCGCTCGTGAAGCGTATGAATATAAGGCCAGGAATTGCTCCTTATATATAACGTTTTGAGCTTGCTTAAGTGAACGTATTTTTCCTGAACCCCGGAAAATTACGGCTATTCCTGGCCTTCGCAAGCTGGTTGACGACGGGGCGCCTGGCCGAAATCGAGAATTTTCGTGGCGGCAGTACGTCGGTGTTTGGAGGTACGATGTTCCCGCATTCCAGCACGAGGTCATCGAAAACGATAATTAACGATAATTAAGGCGTTCCTCCGGAGGACGCCCTCTCGGGCACCCGCATTGGCTTCCACAGCCTGCCGGCCAGCTTTGGCAGACTATTGAGCAAAACACAACCCTGACGGGTTCAGGCCCGGACTTTTTAATGCATATGCCTGGTCTGGGGGCGGGCGCCCGTCGGGGAAATCAGAATTTTCGGCCAATGGAGCGGCGCCCTCAATCGCGCAGCGCGATTTTTTTGGCATCCGGCAACGAATGGCATTCGAACCCGGCCTCCCGGCATGCTACGCTTCCAGACCTTTACCGCGACGGTGAACCATTGCGGCGGCGAGCATGGTGCTCGGCGGAATTGGGGGCGAGCCGGTCCACCGTCGACCGGTTCGGCGAACAACAATGTCACAAATCTGTGCGGCGACCAAAACTAACCTACCGGATCTGGAATTTCCGGACTTTTTGGGTAACGGAGGGGCTTATGAAGCGACCGTCTGGATCACTTCGGTTTTACCTGGCAAGTTCGGTAACAGAAGAAACGCTGGTGGCTAACTCGGAAGAAAGATTGCATGCGGTGCTGGCAAATCTTGAGCAGTGCCAGGCGGCTCTCGTGCTCGGCGGGCACCGGGACACCGCGCAATTGGTCTCGGTGGCCATTCTCGAGCTTCGGATCAAACTCAATCGAATTGAACACACGGAACTGAAAGCCCTGTGCGATGCGATGTTGCGGGATTCGGGGCCGCCCGAAAAGCCGCGTCATCCGAAATCGCCTGAAGGTCAGCGCGGACGTTCCCCGGTCCCGTTGAAGCTGGTCAAATAGCCACGCGGCCTCACGAACGCTTGATGATGGCGATGCGCCGAAGCGCCGCGGCCCGTCCTTGCGACGCTTTTCCAATGTCTTTGCAAAGAGAAACCCGGCAAGGCACGGCGGCGCGGCAGCCGTGCTCATTGCGCATTCCCGCGCTTCCGCTACATGGGAGCGCACCGACCCGACGCCTCCAACGCCAAGTTCGGCAGGCCGAAAGCCGCAACGATCAACCATAGCGACGATTGCATGATTCACGACGTCTCGATTCCCGCAGCCCTGATTGCCGGCCTTGTCAGCTTTCTGTCGCCGTGCGTGCTGCCATTGGTGCCGCCCTATCTGATCTATCTGACGGGCGCGACCATCGAGCATGTCGCCAACGACGAGACGGTGTCGTCCTCCAGGCGCGCGGTGATGACCTCCGCGGTCATGTTCGTGCTCGGCTTTTCCACCGTGTTCGTGGCGCTCGGCGCCAGCGCCTCGCTGATCGGAAGCCTGATCCGCGCCTGGTCGGCCGAGCTCTCGATCCTGGCCGGCATCGTCATCATCATCATGGGCCTGCATTTTCTCGGGCTGACACGGATCGGACTGTTGATGCGGGAGGGACGGCTGCCAATTCCCAAGCCCGTGGGTCACTGGGGAGCCTACGCGATGGGGCTCGCCTTTGCGTTCGGCTGGACGCCCTGTATCGGCCCGATCCTGGCGGCGATCCTCTCGGTCGCCGCCGCCGAGGCCACGGTGACGAGGGGGGCTGGTCTGCTCGCGGTCTATTCCGCCGGCCTCGGAATTCCGTTTCTGATGGCGGCGTTGATGGTGGAACAATTCTCTTCGCTGCTTGCACGGATGAAGCGGCACCTTGCCAGCGTCGAGCGGGCGATGGGTGTGCTGCTGGTCGTCACCGGCATCGGGTTTCTTACCGGCAGCGTCTCGACCGTCAGCATCTGGCTGCTGGAGACGTTCCCGAGCCTGCAGAATATCGGTTAGGGCGTTTTCAAGCGAAGTGGAGTCCGGTTCGCGTCAAGAAAACGCGTCAAATCAGGAATCTGGAGCCCCGTTTCGATTCAATCGAAACGGAAAAGGCTCCATGGCCGTCTCAAAGGTTCTAACCTTCGTCCTCGAGCGAACCGGTGATGGTATAGACCACGCCGTGCGGCAGAAAATCGACGGTGGCTTCGCCGCCGAGTTGATCCCGCGCGCTGCGTTCGATCAAACGCGACCCAAAACCGCGTTTCACCGGTGCGACGACATGCGGGCCGCCAGCCTCGGCCCATATCAATCTCAGTTCCGGCTGGGCTTTTTCGTTGATGATTTCCCAATCCAGCCTGACGGTGCCGGTGGCGTTTGACAGCGCGCCGTATTTGGCGGCGTTGGTTGCCATCTCATGCACGATCATCGACAGCACCACCGCCAGCCGAGGGGGCAGCGGAACGTGCGGCCCCGACATTCGCACCCGCTCCGGATTGCTGAGCAGGTATGGCTGCAGCACGCGGCCGATGACATCCTGGAGTTCGGAACCGCGCCACTTCTCCTTGCTCAGCAGATTATGTGCCTCCGCCAGCGCGCCGAGCCGGCCCTCGAACGTCTCGCGTTCGGCCTTGCTGGCGCTTTGGAAGGTCTGCACCGCGATCGCCTGCAGGATCGCCAGCGTGTTCTTGACGCGGTGATTGAGCTCTTCGATCAGGAGGTCGTGGAGCATCTCGCCGCGGGCGATCGTGGTCGCCATCCGCACCGCGAAGGCAAGGCCGGTCAGAAGCAGCACGGCTCCGAGTGCGCTGGTGATTGCAAGACTGCGCCACAGCGGACCGACCAGGGAGCCCTGCGCGATGCCGGCGGCCACCGTCCATCCGGTGAGCGGCGATCGCGCGAATGTCGTGATCAGCGGCACACCCTCCAGCGAGACGGTCTGTAGCGTAGCCTCGGATTCGCGAGATGTCGCTGCATACAGCAACGGCGATGCAGGCTTGCCGATCGCCTCGTTCGGGTTTGGAACGTGCGCGAAGTTGATGCCGTCGCCATCGAAGATCGAGATCGTCCAATTGTCGTTCGGGCGTTGCCGGTCGAGGATGGACTGAAAGATATCGATCGGTGGGGTGAACGAAATGTCGTAGATGACCTCGCCGCCGCGCAGCACCGGCACCTCGACCGTCACGATCGGTCGCTTGTTGGTGGCGCCCAGGAACAGGTTCGAATATTGCGGCGCCTTGGTCGCGAACACCTTCGTCACGATTGCGCGGTTGTTGCGCGGCGGAAGGTTCGCCGTGTCCGCAGTGGTCGAGGAGAACAACTGGCGGCCTTCGCGGTCCGCCACCAGCAAGACGCCGCTCCCGCCGTATTGCTCCAGAAAGCCCGAAGCGATGCGGCGAAAGCCGTCGAAATCGCCGTCACGCAGTGCGTCGGTGAGCGCCAATACCTTGAGCCCCCCCGTCATGCGCGCAACCTCGGCGTCGAGCACGAGGCGGATACCGCGCACGGTTTCAACGACGCGCTGCGAAGCGGCCTTGCGGTCGTGTTCGTAATCTTCGAAGACCAGCACGGCCGCGAAAACAATCAGCGGCAGCGCGGTTCCGGCGACCAGCAGGGCAAGACGCACTGGCAGTGAGGGCTTTGGCACTCAAACTCCTCGAACGCGTTGGTGTGACCCGCCAGCGCCGACGAGCATAGGAGAACTGCCTGATCCGAGCCAAGGATTTTAGGCCCCGCGGGCCGGTTCCCGCGGTATTGCCGCGTTACGGCGCGGAACCGACACAAGCCTTAAAGATTGCTGTCGGTAATCCCGGCGTAAACCATGGTGCGAAGCTCGCGCCGGATCGCAGTGGCGGTCGACGGCAGCACCTGGGTCATGAAAATCGCGATCAGCTCTTCCGCAGGATCGATCCAGAACGACGTCGTCGCCGCACCGCCCCAGGCATATTCGCCGCGGCTTCCGGGGATCAGCGTCTGCGCGGGGTTCATCGTCACCGAGAAGCCGAGCCCGAAACCGATGCCGTTATAGGTCGCCTCGGAGTACAGCGATCGCGACATGCCCGGCAGGTCGCGTCCGCCGGGCAGGTGGTTTGACGTCATCAAAGCCAGCGTTTTCGGGCCGATCAGCCGGACGCCGTCGAGTTCGCCGCCGTTGAGCAGCGCCCGGCAGAAGGTGAGATAATCGGCCGCGGTCGAGCACAGGCCGCCGCCGCCGGAAATGAACGCCGGCGGAGACAGGAAGGAGCTCGTGGCCGGGTCATCCTGCAAGGTCAGGCCGCCCTTGCGATCGGCCGCGTGAAACGTCATCGCGCCTTGCGGGCTTGCCGAGTAACAGGCCGCGAAACGATGGGCCTTGCCGGCCGGCACGAAGAAGTCGGTATCGTTCATCTCAAGCGGATCGAAGAGGCGTTGTTTCAGGAATTGTTCGAACGGCTGGCCTGAGATTTTGCCGATGAGATAACCAATCACATCGGTGGAGACCGAATAATTCCAAGCCTCGCCGGGCGAAAATTCCAGCGGAATTTTTGCCAGGTTCTCGATCATCGTTTGCAGCGTTCCGGCTTTTTCGACCTCGCCGATTTTCATTTCGCGATAGGCGGCGTCCACGTTGGAGCGTTGCTGGAAGCCGTAGGTCAGGCCGGAAGTGTGCCGCAGGAGATCGACGATCAGCATGGGCCGCGACGGCGGCCTGGTCAGAAATGCCGGCGCCGTGCCGGCCTGGAAAACGCCGAGGTTCTTCCATTCCGGGATATATTTGTGAACGGGCTCGTCGAGCGCGACGCGGCCTTCCTCGAACAGCATCATGAAGGCCACGCTGGTGATCGGCTTGGTCATCGAATAGATGCGAAAAATGGTATCGTCCTTCATCGCGGCCTTGCGTTCGATGTCGGCAAAACCCTGCACCGCACTGTGGACGACCTTGCCGCGGCGATAGACCAGGAGTTGCGTTCCCGGAAAGCGGCCGGCATCGATGTAGCGGCTCTTCAGATGGTGCTCGATACGATCGAAGGCGGCCTTGGACATGCCGGCGGATTCGGGCGAGGCAGGGGCTAACATCGGAAACGGGTCTCCGGAAGCAGGCAGAGGTCGCCTTGATAGCCGAAAAGTGCGTCTTGTTCCAACCGCAGCACGTTTACCTTGGCGGGATCGCTAGTGTAGGCTTATGCAATGGCGTAACCTCAGGACAGCAACAATGCCCCAATTCAACGACACCGAACTCACCGCCGCCGTTATCCGCAGCTTCGACGAGACGCCGGACCCGCGTGTCAAGTTCCTGATGGAAGAGCTGGTGAAGTCGCTGCATGATTTCGTGCGCCGGACCGACCTCACCTTCGGCGAATGGGAAAACACGATCGATTTTCTGACCCGCGTCGGCCAGAAATGCACGCAGAGCCGCCAGGAGTTCATCCTGCTGTCCGACGTGCTCGGGGTTTCGATGCTGGTCGATGCCGTCAACCATCGCGAACGCGAAGGCGCGACCGAGACCACCGTGCTCGGCCCGTTCTATGTCGGCGAACACAAGCCGATGCCGCACGGCACCGACATCTCCGCCAATCTGCCGGGAGATCGGATGTTTGTGCAGAGCCGGGTCACGGATCTCGCGGGCAAACCGCTGGCGGGCGTGCCGGTCGACGTCTGGCACGCCGACGACGAGGGCTATTACGATTCGCAGAAGCCGGACTACGAGACCCAGGGCCCGTCATCGCGGGCGCGATTCATCACCGATGCCGATGGCCGGTTCTTCTTTCGCACCATCCTGCCGTGCAGCTATCCGATCCCGACCGATGGCCCGGTCGGCGAGATGATCCTGCAGGTCCGCCGCCATCCGATGCGGCCGGCGCATGTCCACTTCCTCGTCAACGCACCCGGCTACGAGCCCCTGGTTACCCACGTCTTTTTGGAAGGCGACAAGTACCTCGACACCGACGTGGTGTTCGGGGTGAAGGACGAACTGGTCTCCAAAATCGAGAAGCGGACCGATCCGGTGATGCCCGATGGCAAGCCGGCGGCCACGCCCTGGCATCTGATGACCTACGAATTTCGCATGCGGCCGGGTCAGGGAATTGCGCCGAAGCCGATGATGGCGGTGACCGAGGACGCCTGAAGACCGGGGTGGCTTGAATCACCTGCTTATTTATTGTGCGGCGCACAAAAAATAAGCGAATCGCAAATTTTGGCGGCGGGCTGGCGCCGCAGAGCGGTCACCGCCTGTTTCGATAACTTATTCTAATTTCAATATTTTTCTCGTCGTGGCGGCTTGGCACGAAGCTTGAATAGCTTGTGCCGACGCCATCGATGCCGTCGGCACAATCATCCGAATTGCGACCGCCAGACTGGGGCCTCCCCAGGGCGCGCGCCTGTGCCTTTAGAGCGCGATCACCATGGTGGCTACACCCCTTCAGAAAGGAAATTGCCAATGCGCACGCAAGACTCGACCTGGATTTCAGACTGGAAGCCAGAAGATGAGACGTTTTGGAATTCCAAGGGCAAAGTCATTGCCCACCGCAACCTCATCTGGTCGATCGTCGCGGAGCACATCGGATTTTCGGTCTGGCTGATCTGGAGCATCGTCGCAACCAAGTTGCCGCAGGCCGGCTTCAACTACACGACGGACCAGTTGTTTCAGCTGGTGGCGATCCCCGGATTGATCGGCTCGCTGATGCGATTTCCCTATACCTTCGCCGTGACGACGTTCGGCGGCCGCAACTGGACCATCTTCAGCGCCGCGGTGCTTTTCATCCCGACCTTCGGGCTCGCCTATTTCGTGAGCGAGCCCACCACCCCGTTCTGGCTGATGCTGCTGGTTGCTTCCACGGCAGGCCTCGGCGGCGGCAACTTCGCCTCGAGCATGGCCAACATCTCTTTCTTCTTTCCCGACCGCATGAAGGGCTGGGCGCTCGGCCTGAACGCCGCTGGCGGGAATATCGGCGTCAGCAGTGTTCAATTGCTCACGCCCATTCTGATGGGTATCGGCGTGATCAATCTCTACCAGGCCACGCCGGTCTCGGGGGTCTATCTGCAGAATGCCGGGCTGATGTGGATCCTGCCGCTCGCGGTCGCGATCTTTGGCGCCATTTTCTTCATGAACAATCTCACCTCGGCGAAGTCCTCATTCAAGGATCAGCTCGCGATCGTCAAGCGCAAGCATACCTGGATCATGTCCTTCATCTATATCGGGACGTTCGGCTCCTTCATCGGTTACTCGGCCGCGTTTCCGCTGCTGATCAAGACCCAGTTCCCGGCGGTCACGGTGGCGATCGCCTTCCTCGGACCGCTGGTCGGTTCGCTGTCCCGTCCGCTGGGCGGCCTGCTTGCCGACAAGATAGGCGGCGCGATCATAACGTTCTGGAATTTCATTGCGATGGGCGCCGCAACGATCGGCGTCCTGTACTTCGTCGGGATCAAGGACTTCATCGGATTCCTGACGATGTTTCTCATCATTTTCGTGACGACCGGAATTGGTAACGGATCGACCTACCGGATGATTCCTTCGATTTTCCGCGAGGAGAATCTTCGAAAAGCGAAGGGCACGGGTGAAGCCGGCCGGGCGCTCGCGTTGAAGGCGGCCAGCATTGAGAGCGGTGCCGCGGTCGGATTCATCGGCGCGGTTGGCGCCTGCGGCGGCTACCTGATCCCGAGCGGCTTCGGCAAGTCGATCGCCATCACCGGTGGTCCGCAGCTGGCGCTGGAAATCTATCTCGCGTTCTACGCGGTCTGTCTGGCGATGACCTGGTGGTTCTACCTCCGCAGGAGCCCTGCGACATCGGGTGCGACGAGCCTCGCCGAGGCGCGTGTTTGAGCGGCAGGGATGGCGACCGGTACCGTCGCGCGTCCGAAACTCGCCCCGTTTCGCGGGGCGAGGGACGAGAAAAGCAGGAGGAAAAAATGACACCTGACCAGGTCAAACTCGTGCAGTCGAGCTTTTCCAGGGTTGCGCCGATTTTGGAACAGGCGGCGGCGATGTTCTACGATCGCCTGTTCGAGATCGCGCCGCAGGTCAAATCGATGTTTCCCGCGGATATGACCGAGCAGCGCAAGAAGCTGATGGTGATGCTGACCGCGGTGATTAACGGCCTTGGAAATCTTGAATCGATACTGCCCGCCGCGAGCGCGCTGGCGACACGCCATGTCAGCTACGGCGCCAAAGCCGAGCATTATCCGGTTGTCGGCGGCGCCTTGCTGTGGACGCTGGAAAACGGACTTGGAAACGGCTGGACGCCCGAAGTCGCGGACGCATGGACCGCGGCTTACGCGACGCTGTCGGGCTACATGATTTCGCAAGCCTACGGCAGTTCCCAGGCAGCCGAGTAAAGGATACG
>Ga0073928_10005854_pt1 | contig 16945 bp, 16 predicted proteins | sample PaiPotPPA55metaG_FD_76969 | JGI IMG/M metagenome (GOLD analysis project Ga0073928, IMG submission 76969) | Iron sulfur acid spring bacterial and archeal communities from Banff, Canada, to study Microbial Dark Matter (Phase II) - Paint Pots PPA... ... | reverse complement strand
TCGGTCCCGTCCCAACAGAGGGGCGTTTCGCGATCGTCACGGACGTGGGACGGGATGCGGTGGACGCGGATGGCGCCTTTGACGAATGGCGCTTGAGCCGGACGGCGAAGTCGTGTGGTCCTGACACCCCGACGCTGGCATCAAGTTGGCGGAAGCGATTCCGCTGGCGACAGTGGCAAGAAAGCCCGGTCACTGGGGAGAGCGCGAAATAAGCCGTAAAACCATTGCGCGGGGAATGCCGGGCGTTTTCCGGTGTGACCGTGGTGACTAACGCGCGTGTTTACTACCCACCACGCGCGGCTGCGGGCGCATCGGGCGCCCGGCATTCCCTGCGCCCTCTGAGTTCAGAGGGCGAAACGAGCCGGCCAAGCCTCGCGCAAACAAGCGGCGAGATCGCGAAGCTGTATCCTGCCGTCATTGCCTGCGACAAACGCGAAGCGTTTGCGCAAGGGAGCCAACGGGTCGCGCGAATGCGCGCCCGATGACAGGCTCCGCGACGAAGCAATCCACTCTTCCTTGTTGTTGCTCCATGGATTGCTTCGCTGACGCTCGCAATGACGACGTTGGAAGCGTCTCACTTCCCGGCTGTTTGAAATTCGAACTTAACTGTCATCACCCGCTCCAGCGGGTGATCCAGTATTCCAGAGACATCAGTGATTGTACCGAGAGGCTACGGCTTACTGGATACCCCGCTGGAGCCTGTCATCGGGCGCGCATTCGTGCGACCCGTTGGCGGGGTATGACAGCGGTTGCGGGGCGCGCTTTACGCGCCTTCCTTCTTCCCCCTGTTCGCCGCCTTCGCGATTCGCTTCGCCATCACGTTCCAGTAGGTGGCGGGCCGGAAGCGTTGCAGCAGGTCCATGAAGCGGGCGTCGCCGCCGATCAGGATGCGCGGCTGGTTTTTTTCGATGCCCTTGATGATCCGAAGTGCTGCGTCCTTCGGCGTGGTTTTGGCGATCGCGTCGAACCGCTCGATCGTTTGCGCGCGGCGCTCATTGTCGGTGACGCCGACACCGGCGCGGGAGTTGCGCACGATGTTGGTCAGGACGCCGCCGGGATGCACCACCGAAAGCCGAACCGGGCTTGCCGCCGCCTGCAGCTCGTGGCGCAAGCTTTCGGAAAAGCCGCGCACCGCGAATTTCGCCGCGGCGTAGGCCGTCTGTCCCGGCGGCGCGACGATGCCGAAGATGCTCGAGAGGTTGACGATATGGGCCTCGCGCCGGGTGGCCAGATGGGCCAGGAAGGCGCGCGTCGAATGCACCACGCCCCAGAAATTGATGTTCATCAGCCAGTCCATCTGGGCCTGATCGATCTCGTGGAACTGGCCGAGCAGCGCGACGCCGGCATTGTTGACGAGGATGTTGAGGGAAGGATGGGCCGCAATCGCGGCTTGCGCGAAGCCGGCGATCTGGCCTGCGTCGCCGACATCGACGCGATGGACGCTGACTTTTTGCGAAGGCGTCCTGGAATGCGCCTTGGCGATCTCTGCGGCCACCGCCTGCAGGCCAGCCTCGTCGCGATCGGCGAGTGCCAGATCGCAGCCGCGCGCGGCCAGCTCGATCGCCAGCGCCCGGCCGTTGCCGCTGGCGGCGCCGGTCACGGCTGCGGCGGCTCCTCGGATCGCGGTCATGGGGTGAATGCTCCAACGTTGGGACAGGGAATGCACTTTTTGCGGGTTCGCCGCGCGCCGCGCAAGACGGATGGTCGGGGAGGGGTGTTTTAGCTGTCATGCCCCGGCTTGACCGGGGCATCCAGTACTCCGCAGCGTTCGCGTTGTACTCCGCGAACCAACTACGCGTTCTGGAATACTGGATCGCCCGGTCACAGGCGAGCGAAGCGACGCCGTTCTTCGGACGGCTATGCCGGGCGACGACCGAGCGTGTTCCCCCAAAAATCAAAAGGCGGGCCCGAGGCCCGCCGCTTTTTGAAATCGACCGCGTCGGGAGCCCGGGCGGAGCGAGCGCTCCACCCGGGCTCGAAGGTTACTTCTTCTTCGCCTTCTTAGCCTTCTTAGCCTTCTTTGCCTTCTTCGCTTTCTTAGCCATAGCATCCTCATTTGGGTTAATGGATGGAAACGCGACACGAGGCATGCTCGGCGGAGGGCCAACCTCGCAACATCCTCAGTTGCAATCCCAACAGATTCGCGGGCCGCTGCCCCGCACTGTCACGCAGGCGTCATCACGTTATCCACAGCTGTTATGCGTTTTGACGCGGTTTTGGCGCCGCGATGCGCTCCACGCCTTCGAATCTTTCCAGGTGCGGGACGCGAACGATCGCAGCACCGGCCGCCCGCCAGGGTTAACGATGCGCCAACGCGCCGATGCATTCTGTCTCGATCGAGGGCTGCGGCGCGCCATCTTCACCATTTCAAAACCACGGCTTCGATTGCCTCGCTGGGGGTCAGAGTCCGTTAAGCGGCGCTGTTGCATGTTGGTCGCAAGACTACGGGGATAGTCATGGGTGGGTTGGTCGATAACAGGGGAGACAGGGCCATGGGTGTTCTGGTTTCGCGATGCTGAACGTTCCGACGCTGTGGACCGCGTTCATCCTCAATTTTCTCGCGCTGGGCCTGATCTGGGCCTATGTCGTGCGCAGTTACCCCGCATTCGAGGCGGCGCGGTTCTGGACCGGCTCGGCATTCGCCGCCGCCCTCGGCGCGGCGATCGCCATGATGCTGTTGATTGCGGATTCGCTGATCCCGCTGCTGGCCGGCGGCACGGTCGTGATTTTCTCCACCTGCCTCGCCGCGATGGGCATCAAGCGGTTTTACGACCGGCCGGTGACCTGGCGCGGCACCGCGCTGATCACCGGATTGAGCTTCGCCGGCATGGCGTTTTTCATGTTCGGCTACGACAGCTCGACGATGCGGATCGTGATCTATTCGGTGGGCCAGTCGATTCCGCTGGCGCTGACGCTGCGGTTGCTGTTGTCGTCACGGGATGGCCGGATCAATCCCGGGGCCCGGCTCGCGGGCATCATCACCGTGGTCACCATCGGCATCAACGCCTTTCGCGCCGTGGGCAAGATCTTCCATATCGGCGGCGACTTCTCGTTCGCGCAGTTCAACCTGCCGCAGTCGATCATGATCCTGGCGCTGATGTTCCTGTCGATGGCTTGGAATTTCGGCTTCCTGCTGATGGCGATCGACCGGCTGCGCAACGAGGTCGCCGATCTGGCGCTGATGGACGATCTCACCGGTGTCGGCAACCGGCGGCATCTGTTGCAGCGATTGACCGAGGCATGCGCGAGGTCGGAACGCAGCCATGTGCCGTTCGCGCTGCTGGTGATCGATCTCGACGGTTTCAAGGCGGTCAATGATACCCACGGCCACGCCGCGGGCGACGCCTGCCTGCAGAACTTCACGCTGATGACGCAGACCAGGTTGCGGCCCGGCGACATGCTGGCACGCACCGGCGGCGACGAGTTCTGCGTCGTGCTGCCCGACTCGACGCTGCAGGAAGGCGCTGTCATTGCGCGCCGGATCATCGAGGTCTGCCGCGCCGACGCCGCCGCCTGCGTGGGCGCGGAGATCCCGGTGGCGGTCTCGATCGGCGTCGCGCAATGGACCCCGGAGATCGGCGCATTCCCCGACCGGCTGATCGCCGCCGCCGATCACGCGCTCTACGTCGCCAAGAACGAGGGCAAGAACCGCCATGCGGTTTACCAGCTCTCGCCGCCAATGGTGCCGGAGCCCGACGCGGTGCCGGACCTGGCCCTGCGCCGGCACGCCTAACTTCTTCCGGGGGGCGCTCACTGCATATTGCGATCCATGAACTTCCGTCTGCTGATGATGGCGCTTGGCGTCGTTGCGATGCTGGCGCCGGCAGCGGCCCAATCGCCGGACCTCGAGGCGGTCGCACGCGCCTCCGGCACGCCGGATATCCCGGGGCTAAAGATGGTCTGGCTCGCGCCCTGGGGCGATGTGGCCAAGGCCCATCCCTGGCGCAACATCATCGTGCACCAGACCGAGGGGCCGGCCGGCTCGGCCCGCGGCGGCGCGATCGCGCAGTCGAAGAACCCGACCCGGCGCGGCGTCATGGTCTGGGTGGAAACCGACGGCACGGTGTACTGGGCGGTGCCGGATGAGCTCGTTCCCACCCATACCGACGGCGCCGACCGTAACGACAACAAATATATCGACAACAGCAAGACCTATCGCCAGGTAAACAAGGACACCTCGATCGGGGTGGAATTCGCCGGCAACTATCCCGACGTCACGCGGCCCGCCACAGAGGCGCAGATCGCGGCGTGGCGGATCCTGGTCGAGGTGCTGCGCGCGCGCTATCGCATTCCACGCAATCGCGTCTATGCGCATAACTGGATCGACTTCAAGGACGCGCGCTATTGCGAAGGCTGCGCACTGGCGACGCTGGCAAGAGAGTGGGGGGAGTAGCGAGCGGACGTAGGGTGGGCTAAGCGAAGCGAGCCCACCATCTCGATTTCGCAAATGATACGGTGGGCACGGCGCAATTGCGCCTCTGCCCACCCTACTCTTTGACCACCCTCAAATCGGCTGCGCCATCCAGCGGAAGATGCGGTTGATCAGGCCGGGGCGCCGCTTGCGCCGTTCCTGCTCGGGAGAATTCTCGTCCTCGGCGATGCAGCGCTGGTAGAAATAATTCAGGAAGATGATGTCGTTCGGCTCGGTGACAGTGAAATTCTCCTCCCCGACAAACACCGTATAGTCGTAGAAGAACGGCCCGATAAAGGGCACCGAAGGCGGCGTGGCGCGGTCCTTCGAGATCACGAATTGCGAGGGCTCAAGCCCATGCGCGATCATTGCCTTTTCGACCGCGGGCAGCCTGCGCATGAACTCGGGCGAAAACCCGCCGACGGTTGATTGCAGCGTGATCGACATGGCTGTTCCTTGAAGCGGATACTGCCCGGGTGGAATCGGATCGCGTATACTGCCTAGTCGGCCGGATGCCGCTTGAGGTTCAACACAATCCTGGCACATTGTTTGCGGCCGTTATGGCCGGCGTAGCGCGGAGACAAGGTTAAGGCAGGGGAATTCGCAATGTCAGCATCGACCATATGGCCGGTCGCGGCGGCCCGCCGGTATCGATTTCGGGTCCATGGCATCTGGGCCTTGCGCCTGATTCCGGCCGTTGTGCTGTTGTTCCACGCCGCGGTTCTGGCCGCCTCGGCGGAGCCGAGCAAGCCGTTCCTGGAAAAGAACAGCTTTTATCTGTCGTCCGCCGGTTTTCGTATCCAGGTCGCCAACGATCCGGCGGGGCAAAAAGCGCTGCGCATGCTGCCGGCGCATCGCTTCGTCGTGAACGGCGCCGGCGACGCGTTGCGTTATTTGTATGCCGAACCGCAGCATTGCGTCTGCATCTTCGTCGGCACCCAGCAGGCCTATGACCGCTACCGCGATCTTCTCAGCCAGCCGCTGAAGCCGACCGACCATGTGCCTCCTGATTACAAGACCCAGGCCGGCGTGCTGTTGAGCGGCCAGCCGCTGCGGCAGAGCACGTTTGGCGATCCCACCACGCTGTCGGACTATCTCAGCACCCTGCATTGACGGGTGGCGGGACCACTGCCGCGCCAACAAAAAAGCCGGCGCTGCCGCCGGCTTTCGTGTCTCGTCTGATGCCGCGAAGATTAATGCGCGGCCTCCAGCGCGGCCTGTTCCTGCCTAGCAATCGTGCCCTTGACGGCCGACTGCACCTTCTCGAAGGCGCGGACCTCGATCTGCCGCACGCGTTCGCGCGACACGCCGAATTCGGCAGCGAGATCTTCCAGCGTCATCGGCTCTTCCGCCAGACGCCGCGCCTCGAAGATGCGGCGTTCCCTGGGGTTGAGCACCTGAATAGCGCCGTTCAGCGCCTCGCGGCGATGATCGAACTCCTCGTGCTCGGCCATCAGGACTTCCTGGTTGGGCGAGGTATCGACCAGCCAGTCCTGCCATTCGCCGGCCTCGCCGTCGTCGCGGATCGGCGCGTTGAGCGAGGCATCGCCGCCGAGACGGCGGTTCATGTCGACAACGTCCTGATCCGTCACGCCGAGACGCTTGGCGATCAGCTTCACCTGGTCGGGATGCAGATCACCCTCGTCCAGCGCGGAGATCTTGCTCTTCGCCTTGCGCAGGTTGAAGAACAGTTTCTTCTGGTTTGCGGTAGTGCCCATCTTCACGAGCGACCACGAACGCAGGATGTACTCTTGTATTGACGCCTTGATCCACCACATGGCGTAGGTAGCGAGCCGGAAGCCCTTCTCGGGCTCGAACCGCTTCACCGCCTGCATCAGGCCGACATTGCCTTCCGAGACGACCTCGGAAATCGGCAAGCCGTAGCCGCGATAGCCCATGGCGATCTTGGCCACGAGCCGGAGATGGCTGGTGACAAGTTGATGTGCCGCGTCGCGATCGTCATGCTCACGCCAGCGCTTGGCGAGCATGTATTCCTGCTGGGGCTCCAGCATCGGGAATTTGCGGATCTCGGCGAGGTATCGGGAAAGGCCGGATTCTCCGTTGAGAATCGGTAAGGTAGCTGCACGGGCCATTTTAGCGCCCTCCAGTGGTTCAGGCCCCCGACAGCGGCAGGCCCGGCAGGTGGCTGCTTTGTTAAAGCCAGTCGCTCTGCGATGTTCCGCGTTGGACATTCAACGCAGGTGCAACATACACCAAACCGGGGGGCCTTTGGAAGGATATCCGCCGTCACGTCCCCGTGTGGCTGATATAACCTATTGTCATAACGTAGTTTTTCCAAACCGCCTGCGTCATAGCGCCGCTCGCAGGCACTCTCGCAAGGCGGCGAGGTCGGTGGGCAAATCCGAGATCCACTCCAAAATCGCCCCGGTTTTGGGGTGTTCCAGGGCCAAGAGGTATGCGTGTAGCGCTTGGCGATCGAGGGTGGCCAGGGCCGTCTGGCTTAGGGGGCCGAGATGGCTGGCCTTGGTCTTGAAGTGCGGGCCATAGACGGAATCGCCCAGCAGTGGATGGCCGATATGGGCCAGATGCACCCGGATCTGGTGGCTGCGCCCGGTCTCGAGCTGGCAGGCGAGCAGGGCTGCGACCGGCTTGCCGTCGCGCCCGGTGAAGGATTCCCGGACCTCCCAATGCGTGACGGCCTCACGGCCGCTGTCGCGCACCGCCATCTTCTCGCGGGCAAAGGGATGCCGGTCGATCGGCGCGTCGACGGTGCCGCGTTGCCGGTTCGGCGCTCCCCAGACGAAGGCCATGTAGCCGCGCCGCATCGCGCCGGTGCGGCCATGGTCGGCAAATTGCTCGGTCAGGGATTGGTGGGCGCGATCGTTCTTCGCCGCCACCATCAGCCCGGTGGTGTCCTTGTCGAGCCGGTGCACGATGCCCGGGCGCCTGACGCCGCCGATCCCGGACAGGCTCGCGCCGCAATGGGCGATCAGCGCGTTGACCAGCGTACCGGTCTCATGGCCCGCGGCCGGATGCACCACCAGCCCCCTCGGCTTGTCGATGACGATGATGTCGTCATCCTCATGGACGATATCGAGCGCGATCGCTTCGCCCTTGGGCTCGGGATCGATCGCTTCCGGCAGGTCGATTGTGATCGTATCGCCGGCGGCGACATGATAAGCGGGATCGCGAACGGGGGCGGTCTTGACCATAACCTGGCCTGCGAGGATCAGCGCCTTCAGCCGCGATCGCGACAGCTCGGAAAGGCGCAGCGCGAGCACGCGGTCGAGCCGGGTCGATCCCTCGTCGCCGGCGACGATGACCTGCAGCCTTTGACCGCTATTCGAGTTTTGTTCCAAAGAAGAGCCAATCCCCTGAAGAGTTTTGCATGACCGAAACCGTTGCGCCCGAACCGACACCCGAACAGGCCGCGCTGTTTGCGCGGGTGCGGCGGATGATGCTGATTGCGGGCCTTACCACGGCGCTGGCGGTATCGGCCGTTCTGATCGCCATCGGCTACCGTCTTTTCCGCACCGAGGGAAGCGCCGTCGCCACCGACATCGCGGCCACGCTGCCCAAAGGGGCCAGGGTGGTCTCCACGGCGGTAACCCGCGATCGCCTCGTGGTGACGCTGGACATCGGCGGGGCCACCGAAATCCGCACCTTTGACGCGCATACGCTGAAACCAACCGGCCGGCTGAAATTTGTCGGTGAGCCCTGAGGCCTGATCGGCCAAAGCATGCCCTCGGGCTTGCCCCAAGGGTGTGGGTGACTTGCCGCGGCAGGATTTCGAGGCTATTCCCTAGCGCAACGCTCCCTTCGTCTAGCGGTTAGGACGCGGCCCTCTCAAGGCTGAAACAGGGGTTCAATTCCCCTAGGGAGCGCCATCAACTCATTGAAACGAAGCTGTATTTCAGCTTCTGAATCTTTGCTTCTATTTCAATCCCGCGCGCCGTAGACCTTCCAGATAGTGCTCCTTGTCAACCTCGCGCCCCATCGGCATCTCGGTTGCGATCCAGGCCAGCGAAATATTTGGCTGGGCCCGGCGGAGCTCTTGTAGGGCAACGGAGCTTGCTTCTGTCTGCCCGGCCATCCCCGTGGCGGCCGTCAGCACCCGGTGGGCGCCGACGAAATCGCTGCGTTGCCGGATGGCTTCGCGGGAAAAACGCATGGCCTCGTCGTAGTTGCGTCCGACGAACTGAGCATAGGCGGCGATGCCGCAATAGATCGCTGAGAACGGGTCGCGCGGGCTCAACCGCAGCGCACGCTGAGCGGCGAGGCCGGCTTCCTCCCAGTCCCCGCAATACGACAGCGCCAACCCGTAGTAACCCCGCGCCAGGGAAAAACTCGGATTCAGCTGCAGTGCCAATTCAAATTCGGCCAGCGAATCGTCAAAGCGCCGTGTGAACAGATAAACGCAGCCCAATGCGTTATGCGCCCAGGGGTCCTCGCTGTCAGCCAATATCGCGGCCAGCGCCGCACGCTCGGCAATCGGTATCGTCGTCGTCATGTCCGCCCAACCCATATGGGCGCTAAAGGTCTGGCTGGTGGCGAGAACGCCGAGCGCCTGGCCGTAATTCGGGTCGATCGCGATCGCTTTCTCAAGCAGCGCCTGCGCAACGACATTGTCCTGCCGTGTCACGCGCCAGTAGTACGACAATGCCCGCATCACCAGATCCCAAGCATCCATACTGTCCGGCGGTTTGCGCCGCGCGCGAAAGTTTTCCGCGGCATAGAGCTGCGGCTCGATCGCGGCAACGATGGACTCGGTTATTTCGTCTTGTACGGCAAACACATCCGTGAGGTTGCGGTCGTAGTGCTCGGCCCAGATGTGGCTGCCGGTCGTGACGTCGTTGAGCTGCGCCGTGATACGCACTTGCTCGCCGCTCCTGCGCACGCTGCCCTCGACCACATAGCAGACGCCAAGCTCCTCGGCGATCTGCTTCATGTGGACAGCATTGCCCTTGTAGACAAAAGAAGAGTTGCGCGCGATCACCAGGAACCAGCGCAACTTGGAAAGCGCGGTGATGATGTCCTCGCTGATGCCGTCGGAAAAATATTCCTGCTCCGGATCGTCGCTCATGTTGGTGAAGGGGAGCACAGCGATGGCCGGCCGTTCGGACAGCGGCAGAGAGATTGGCCGGGGATGGACTTCGTCAGGCGGATCGGGGAGCCGCACCGGTTCAACGCCGGTTGACTCCTCGCGCACGATTTCGACGAAGCGAAGGCCCTTGCGCGCGACGGTACGGATCAGCCTCTGCTCCTTGCCGTTGTCGCCGATCGCCGTTCGCGCGGCGTTGATACGGCTGGTCAAGGTTGATTCCGATACGATGCGCCCCTTCCACACCGAAGCAATGAGATCATCCTTGCTGACGACGTGATCGCGATTCTGCACCAGATAGACCAGCAGGTCGAATACCTGCGGTTCGACGGCGACGGACTGCAAACCGCGGCGCAGCTCACGCCGGTCGGTATCGAGCGTATGATCAGCAAACAGAAATTGCACGTCGTGCCTCAAATCCGTGCTGCCCGTCCCAAGGAATAATCAAGGCTGTCTCAAGCCCAAGTCAAGCTCAGGACAAAGTCATTTGGTCGCGGCCCCGGCATCATCCGCCACGCAATGCACTCAAACAGGAGCGAAACATGGCCGCCACAACACATGCCGCAGCCAAGCCTACGGCGCCGGATACCGACACGATTCGCGCCCTCGCGGAACTCAAGACCAGGCAACATGCCGCCTGGTCATCAGGAGACTATGCCATCGTCGGTACGACATTGCAGATTGTCGGCGAAGAGCTGTGTGAAGCGCTCGATATAAGGCCAGGACGGAAGGTTCTGGATGTCGCGGCCGGAAATGGAAATGCTACCTTGGCCGCCGCGCGTCGCTGGTGCGATGTTGTGTCTACGGACTACGTGCCGAGCCTTCTTGAACGCGGACAACTTCGTGCGAAGGCCGAAGGTCTGCCAGTCGAGTTCAAGGTGGCAGATGCAGAGGCTTTACCCTTTGCCGATGCCGCTTTCGACATCGTGGTATCGACCTTCGGCGTCATGTTCACGCCTGACCACGATAAAGCAGCCGCCGAGCTGCTGCGGGTTTGCAAGAGCGGCGGCAAGATAGGCCTGGCCAACTGGACGCCGGAAGGTTTCATCGGTCAGGTCTTCAAGACGCTGGGCAAGTACCTGCCGCCGCCAGCGGGCGCGAAGTCGCCCGCGCTTTGGGGCACGCCGTCGCGCATCACCGAGATGTTTGGAGCGACGGCCGCATCGATCAAGGCCGAGCGTCGCCATTTCACGTTCCGCTATCGCTCGCCCGATCATTTCCTGGAGATATTCAGGAACTATTACGGCCCGACCCTGAAAGCCTTTGCGGCGCTCGACGAAACAAACCGGCAGGGGCTCCGCCATGATCTGCTGGCTTTGATCGGCCGCATGAATGCCGCGGCCGACGGCACAATGATCGTTCCAAGCGAATATCTGGAAATCGTCATCGCCAAACGCTGAACGCATTCATCTCGCTGAAGGGAACGGCCCGGATGGTTGATCGCCGAATGGCCGTTCAGCCTCCCGGCCGTCGCCTCTGACGATGCGGTCGCCGCTGTCACGAGCTAAAGATTGAAAACATCATGATCGAAGACAGGCGCGGAAATATTGACTACGACGAGACCGGCCAGGGGCCAACCATCGTGCTTGTGCCGGGGTCCTGCAGCACCGGCGCCGCGTGGCGGCCAATCATCTGCCGGTGGCAGAGCTGCTTCCGATGCGTGACGACGAGTCTGCTTGGCTACGGAGGGACAGCCGAGCGCCGTACTCTTGTCGATAGCGATATCAGTCATGAAGCCGAAATTCTTGAGTCGGTCATTCGGCGCGCGGCTTGTCCCGTGCATCTCGTCGGCCACTCATTCGGCGGCCTCAGCGCGCTTGCCGTCGCGCTGCGGAACAAGGTGCCGCTGCTGAGTCTGGCGATCCTTGAGGCTCCGGCGCCGGAAATACTGCGGCAGTTGGGAGAGTACTCGCAGTATCGGTCCTTTCGCGAAATGACCGACATCTATTTCAGCATGTTCCAGGCGGGCGACCGCAACGCGATCCAGCAGATGATTGATTTCTACGGCGGCGCGGGGACGTTTGCCGGTTGGCCGCAGCGCGTTCGCGACTACGCCATTGAGACAGCGGCGGCCAACATTCTGGATTGGGCAAGCGGGTACGGTTTCCAGCTAACGCGGCCTTCGCTGGCAAAAATCGACATCCCCATCCTCGTGCTGTGGGGCGAGAACAGCCATCCGGCTGTTCAGCGAACGAACCAGCTGCTGGCTCAATGCACCAAAGCCTCGGCCGTTACCATCGGCGGAGCAGCCCATTTCATGATTTCGACTCACGCGGAAGAGGTGGCGCGAACGCTGGCGCAGCACGTGTCCGCAGCAACAAGACCACATCTGCCGTCATCAGCATGCGGCCGCCACTTCGCGGAACAGCATGGATGACGGCCCAGCGTCCACAAAGGCGCGTTCGTCTCAAGAGCATCTCAAGGGCATTTGGATAATAAATCACAAATCCCCGAAAGTCCTGGTCGGCCGCAATGGCTAGGGATAGGCGAGCAATTGAGCCCGACTTCTCGAAGGACCCCGACATGACGATGCTCAGCAATATCCCCCGCTACCCGCCGGCCACGGCACGAAACCGGAGCAGGGTTGGCGGTTTTCTGGTGTGGCTGGGCCACCTCGTTGATCGCCTGGTTGCCGCGGCGATTGCGCGTCACGAGCGTCAGGCGGAGCTCGTTGCGCTGCGCCAGTTCAGCGACCGGGAACTGAGGGACATCGGCATCTGCCGTGGTGAGATCGACTACGGTCTGGACGAGGCTGCGAAAACACGAGCGCGGCTGCAACGCCTCGAAGGATGATGTCTCAAGCAATAATCAAGTCCGTCTCAGGGGTAAATCAAGCGTCGCGCAAAGTCTCGCCGCCGCGTTCCAGGCATCCTTAAGGCGTCGCGATCCCTTTTGTCGCGATCCCCTTTGTTGTCCGAACTGGAGAAGACTATGACCGAGACTCGAGCCATTAGCCCAGACGTATCGGGAAATCGAATATTCAGGTTCGCCGCATTTCTTTACGGGCTTGTCGCCTATTTGGTGTTTTTCGCTGCATTTCTCTATGCCGTCGGCTTCGTGGCGGATCTCGTGGTGCCAAAGACGATCGACGACGGCCCGGCCTCCTCGATCGCTGAAGCGCTCACCATCAATCTCCTGCTGATGACCCTGTTCGCGGTGCAGCACAGTCTGATGGCGCGCAAGCAATTCAAGCAATGGTGGACGCAATATGTGCCCGCTCCGATGGAGCGCAGCACCTATGTGCTGTTCGCGAGCCTGAAGCTCATCCTGCTGTTCTGGCAGTGGCGTCCGATGCCAGAAATTCTTTGGCATATCGAGGAGCCGGAAATGGCGGTGACGATCACAGCGCTGTCATTCGCGGGCTGGCTGATCGCGTTGAGCAGCACTTTCCTGATCAATCATTTCGAGCTGTTTGGATTGCACCAGGTCGCCAACAATTTATCCGGTCTCGAGATGCCGACGCCGCGTTTCCGGACACCGCTGTATTACAAATTCGTGCGACACCCGATCTATCTGGGCTTTGTCATCGCGTTTTGGGCGGCTCCCACGATGAGCGCAGGGCATTTGTTGTTCGCCGCGGTGACCACGGCCTACATCTTCGTCGGTATTTTCCTGGAAGAACGCGACCTGGTCGAGACATTCGGAGATGAATACCGCCGCTACAAGGAGCGCGTGTCGATGTTGTTGCCCTGGCGTTACCTGACCAGCCGATGAAAACATCACGATCAAATGCCTTTGGCCGCCGAAAGATATTCTTTCGGCCGCCGTAAACGGCGGATGTGAATCACGCCAACCAGGTTCGACGCCGTTGCCGTCGGACCTGTTCAGAATGAGCTTGCTGGCCGATACCGATAATACCGAAAGGAAAAAACATGTCTTATCTGGGAAATTGCTTCTGCGGCGCAGTCAAACTGGAGGTCACGGGGTCACCGGAGGCCATGGGCTACTGTCATTGCAGCTCCTGCCGTTCCTGGTCCGGAGGGCCCGTGAACGCCTTCAGCCTCTGGAGCCCGGAGGCGGTGCGGATCACGGGCGGAGCCGAGCATATTGCGACATTTCAGAAGGCGGAGTTCAGCCAGCGCAAATATTGCGAGAAATGCGGCGGCCACCTGATGACCAATCATCCGCCGATCGGCCTCGTCGATGTCTTCGTGTCGATCATTCCGACGCTTGAGTTCACGCCCGGCGTTCACATCAATTATGCCGAAACCGTGCTGCCGATGCGGGATGGTCTGCCGAAGCTGAAGGACTTTCCGGCCGAGCTTGGCGGTTCCGGGCAGGTGGTCCCCGAGTAGTCGTTTGTCGACCCGCCACTTCCCATGTCGCGCGCATCACCACCGCTTCTGGCAGTTGCCAGACATAACGTAACACTGAAGATATGCGTCGGTCTCGCGCGTCTTGTCGGCGGCATTTCGGCGAAGTCGCGGCGCGACAGTCGTCATCCGTCGGCCATTTGCTGCGCCCCGCCCAGCAGTTTGACGTTGAGCTTGCCGCCAGCGAACAGCATATCGTCCAGCGCTTCGCTGATATCGGCGGATTCGACGCTTGCGCCGCCATCGCGCGCGATGCTCGCCTGTGCGATGCGCCGCATCAGCTCCTTGATGAACGCGGCGCTGACGCCCTTGGTCCGCTGCGCGGCCGCGTCCACGATGGCATCGCCGAGCGGCAGACCCTTGCCATAGAGTTGGACCAGCTTCTGGCGGCCAATGTCGTCCGGAAGCGGCACCTCGATCGCCTGGTCGATGCGGCCGGGGCGACTCGCCAACGCGCTCTCAAGCTCTTCCGGCCGGTTGGTGGTGAGGACGAACAGGATATCTGCATCCTCCTTCAATCCGTCCATCTGGTTGAGAAGCTCGTTGAGCAGCGGTTCCTCGCAAGGTCCCATCCGGTTGCGGTCGCGCGCGATCAGATCGACATCCTCGATCACGACCATGGTTGGCTGCAGCAGGCGGGCAAGATTCATATATTGCGCAAGCAGCGCGACCTGCGCCGCCGTGATGATGAGGGTCGTGTGACCGGGCAGATTGCTCGCCAGATAACGGATAGTATGGGTCTTGCCGGTTCCGGGCGGCCCGTAAAGCAGGATGCCCTTGCGGGTCGATTGCCCCAGCCGGCGCAGATGCGCGCGGCTGCCCACAAAGTTCAGGACGTTGCGATCGAGCAGCTCCAATGTGGCTTCCGGCAGCACCACGTCCTCGCGCTGAACCGAGGGCAGTTTGTGCACCATGATGCCCTTGGAGCGTCCCCGGTAATCCGCGTCACCGTCGAGTGACAGGATCTTGCCGCGATAGGAGCGCGCGGCGCTGACGGCGCTCTCCAGTTCGGAAAAACAGCGCTGCACGAACTCGCTCCCATCGGCGCCGGCAGGCACGGCAATTTCGATGCGGATGCCAGCCTCGTGGCGGTACTCCCGATGCGCGGAGAGCACGACCGCATAGCGCAAGCCGTCGGTTTCGCAGAGCCACAGGCCATTAACGAGACATTTCACCGGCGCGCTCTCGCCGACATCCACTTCGTGATACTGGGCCGGCGCGATCGCGGGAGCGTCGTCGTCATCCATGGTCAGTGCCGAGATGGTCAATGTCTCGTAGCGATGCCGCTCGTGGATGCCAAAAAACCGGACTGGCGATGCGGAGAACAGCCGGTCGACGGCCACCTGAACGTCGGCGCGCATGTGTCCCGGGAATTGCCGCGATGTCGCCGTCAACTGATCCTGCGGGATGCCGACGAAATGCCACGCCAACGCGTCGCAGGCATACTCGAATTGCCTGGTGCGCGTGAATTCGGACACCCCGCTCGTGATCTCGAACATGCAGCCATCGCAGACAAGTGCCGCCGCGCCTGTCAATGCAAGTCGGTGGTCGCCGACGAACGCGCCGCAGGGCTTGCAGTAGCCGTCACGCTGGTCACCGGCCTCCCCAACCGCTTCGCTCGTGATCTTCAGCGGATGAGCCGCGAGACGAATGCATTGCCGTGCAGCTTCAAGCAGTTCGTTGGCAACGTCGCGCGGATAGGTCCCGCAAATGGCTCGTCCGCGTTGGTCCACTTTTGCGGTGAATTTGATCGCCTCCGCCACCGGCTTCTTGAACACTGAATGCATAAGCGCGACGATGAAATCCACGGGAGTGTCATCGTCGTTGTGAAAGATAATCCGGAGGTGGCTGGCCTCGGCATCGACATCGCTCATTGGATACGGCCCCTGATTGGTTGCTATTTCGGCGTGCACGGCAATGCGATCCTATGGCTAGAACAAATCAGGAACAAAGTCACGCATCCAAAGCGTAAAAAATGAGGGGCGAGCGGGCGCGCGATACCATTTTGACTGACCAAGAATGGCAATCAAATTGAAAATGGAGGCTTTTCAGGCTTCCCTACGGAGGGCCACTCGTCCCGATCGACCCGACAGTTCGAAAATCAAATCCTAGGCCCCACCCCATGCCCGATTTCCACGGCGTCTTTCCCTATCTGGTCTCGCCGGTCGACGCCGGCGGGAAAGTCCGCCGTGAGGTGCTCGGCCGGCTCTGCGACGATCTCATCAAATCCGGCGTGCACGGGCTGACGCCGCTCGGCTCGACCGGCGAGTTCGCCTATCTGAACAATGCCCAGCGGGCAGCGGTGGTAGAGGCGGCGATCGAAGCCGCCAAAGGCCGCGTGCCGGTGGTCGCGGGCGTCGCCTCGACATCGACTGCGGATGCGGTGGCGCAGGCGAAGGCGTACCAAAAGCTCGGCGCCGACGGCATTCTGGCGATCCTGGAGGCCTACTTTCCGCTCGGGGATGCGCAGGTCGAATCCTATTTTCGCGCCATCGCGGATGCGGTCGATATCCCGGTCGTGATCTACACCAACCCGCAATTTCAGCGCTCCGACCTCTCGCTCGATTGCATCGCGCGGCTGTCCGCCCATCCGCGCATTCAATATATCAAGGATGCTTCCACCAATACCGGGCGGCTATTGTCGATCATGAACCGCTGCGGCGATGCCATCCGCGTGTTCTCGGCATCCGCGCATATCCCGGCCGCGGTGATGCTGATCGGCGGCGTGGGGTGGATGGCGGGACCGGCCTGCATCATTCCGCGGCAGAGCGTCGAACTCTATGATCTCTGCAGGGCCAGGCGCTGGGACGAGGCGCTGGTGCTGCAACGGAAGCTGTGGCGCGTCAACGAAGCCTTCGCGCGCTACAATCTCGCCGCCTGCATCAAGGCCGGCCTTGCCATTCGGGGCTACGAGGTTGGCGACCCCGTAGCACCCCAGGCCGCGCTGACGGCAGACGAGCGCAAGGCGGTCGAGGCGGTGTTGCGGGACTTGGGGTAAGTCCAATGCACCGTCATTCCGGGGCGCGACCAAAGGGAGCGAACCCGGAATCTCGAGATTCCGGGTTCGCATCTTCGATGCGCCCCGGAATGACGATGTTGCATGGGCTTGGTCTGTTCCTTGCCTATCGGCTAAAACAATTCCTGATCCAGCAAGACACT
>Ga0073928_10005851_pt1 | contig 16947 bp, 19 predicted proteins | sample PaiPotPPA55metaG_FD_76969 | JGI IMG/M metagenome (GOLD analysis project Ga0073928, IMG submission 76969) | Iron sulfur acid spring bacterial and archeal communities from Banff, Canada, to study Microbial Dark Matter (Phase II) - Paint Pots PPA... ... | reverse complement strand
TGGTGGACGAGAGGGGATTCGAACCCCCGGCCTCCTCGTTGCGAACGAGGCGCTCTCCCAGCTGAGCTACTCGCCCACGAGTAGCAACAAAATCTTAGCAGACGCTCCAAACCTTGCCAACTGAGGACCCGCAGGTGGTGATTCAAATTGCCGGTGGAATAGACAAGATTGGCTCCGCCGCATCACAGGACTGCGAAAAACGCACAAGCAGGAGTGCCTGCGCTACGAAATGTCCTACGGCTGATCGAGGTTGCCGCCAGCGCGTTGGGCAACGATCTTGCGCGCGTTTTGGTAAAGTGCGCGGGCTTGCGGAATGGCTTCCACAGCCTTCTGCACCTGGGGATCGGCTTCGAGCTGAACTTTAAGCCCTTCTTGCACGCCGAAGTTCGAGACCAACACTTCCTGCTTGATCTTGCGTTTGACCCAATCCATGTTCTCGGACATATCCGGCTCGGTATAGCGAACGTTATGCTTGGCGAGATATTCGCGGAAGGTCTTCATCACGCTATCGTCGGCTTCAAATTCCTTCGTGATGGTCGGCTTGCTTCCCATGAAGAAGCGCGTAAAGCCGCCTATACCACCTTCCAAGGGATAAAAAATATCTGCCCGAAATAGATTCTCCTGGAAATGATTGAGTTTTGGCGCGGGCACGACGATATCCGGCGTAATGCCACCGCCACCCGTCACCTGCCGTCCACTGTCCGTCAGCTTAACTTCCGTCGGGTGCTCCGGAACCTTGCGCTCATAGTGATATTGATAGAGCGAAATAGATTTGTAATCGCGCTGAATCAGTCGGCCGCTGGGCGTGTAGTAACGTGCTGTGGTCAACGCCAGGCCGGTGTTTTCGCTGAGAGGCTGAACGGTCTGCACCAGACCTTTGCCGAAGGTCGTTTCACCAACAATCAGCCCGCGGTCATGATCCTGCACGGCGCCTGACACAATCTCCGTGGCCGACGCGGAATTCCCGTTTACCAGAATCACCAGGGGCACCGTCACGCCTTGATTGCCGCGCAATGCAAAATAGCGCCGTTCCGGCGATGTCCGCCCATGATGCGAAACGATCAGTTGATTCTTGTCCAGGAACATGTCTCCCACGGCCACAGCTTCATTCAGCAGGCCGCCGGGATTTCCGCGCATATCCAGAATCAAGCCATCGAGACTTGAAGCATTGAGTTGTTTCAACGCTTCCCCGATTTCGCGGTCGGTCGTTTCGTTGAAGCCCGAAAGGCGAACGTAGCCTACGCCGGGCTTGAGCATGAACGCGATGTCCACGGAGTGGCGCGGAATTTCATCGCGCGTCACCGTAAAAACAAGCTGCTGGTCATACCCTTCGCGGCTGATGGTGATCTTGACGACCGTTCCCTTGGGGCCTTTCAGCAAATCCGCCACGTCGCTCGTTGTAAGTCCGTCCGTCGACTTCTCATCCACCTTCATGATCACGTCGCCCGGCCGAATCCCCGCATTGAACGCGGGCGCTCCCACATAGGGCTGCATCACCACAGTGCGGCTCTCGCGGGGCGCAACGACCATGCCCACGCCGTAATATTTTCCGCGCTGATCTTCGCGCAGCAACGCAAACTGGCGCGCGTCAAAGAAATTTGAGTGGGGATCCAATACGCGCAGCATCCCAGGGATGGCGCCTTGATACACGGCCTTGTCTACATCGACCGGTTCGGCATAGTTCGCCTGGACCACGTCCAGCACATTGGTGAATTGCCGTATCGCGGTGTGCTCGTCCTCAGCCGATGAAGTCGTGGCTCGCACGTTGGGGCCGTAAATCCCCCCAAGGACTGCGGATATGACAATGACTCCAACGACTAATACCAACCCACGGCGTTCAGATTTCATTCTGACCTCGGGTGACCACGCAACCTAAATTATAGCATACCCCAAAGTGTGGTTTGACACCGTGGGACGCCCTTTCTATGATGCCAACAGGCCATTTTGCGGCCACCTAATCATTATGCTCAGCATGACCCATATGGTCGTTCTGTTTATCGTCGTCCTGGTCGTTTTCGGGCCGCATAAACTTCCCGAACTGGCTCGCGGTCTCGGCAAACTGATGGCCGAGTTTCGCAAGGCTTCCACGGACTTCAAGAGCGCCTTTGAAGTTGAGATGCGCGACATCGAACGCCAAGCCCTGCAAGCCGAGCGCAAGAAGGCTGCCGAAGCCGCAGCCGCCTCGGCCGTCGCAGCGGAACAGCCCGCCACACTGGCCACCCAAGCGGGCGCAGAAACCGCTACTGCCAGCTTAGACGCAGACTCTCGCGCGACGGAAGCATTGGTGGTCACACCGGTTGCCGAATCTGTACCGCGCTCCGAGGGCGACGCAGCTCAACAAATGGAAGAACCATCTGCCGACCCGGTCGATGCGCCTTCTCACGACGCTCCTGACGGCACTTCTCACGGCGCTTCCCACGACATTTCTCACGACCCCTCTCATGACCAACAGCAGCCAGTCTGATTCCGCCATCATATCGACCACGGAAGAGCCCGGTGCTCAGATGACATTTTTCGAGCACCTCGTCGAGCTCCGTAAGCGCCTTATCAACTCGATCGCCTCCATCGTAGTCGGCGCCGCCGTCGGTTGGTTCATCGCTCCGCACTTCATTAAAGCGATGGCAAGGCCCATTACAATCGCTTTGACCCAGGCCGGCTATGACGGCAAATTGATCGTCACAAACCCAGCGGGATACCTGAACCTTCTCATCACGACCAGTATTTATATTGGGATCGTTATGGCCTCTCCGTGGATCCTCTACCAAATCTGGCTCTTCGTTGCGCCAGCGCTCTATAAACGCGAGCGCAGCGCCATCGCCGGCTTTTTGTTCTCAACAGTTTTCTTGTTTCTGGCCGGCATCGCTTTTGGGTACTTCGTGTCGCTGCCCTATGTCTTGCACTTTCTGGTCAAAATTACCAACGAAGGTCCGGTCAAACCGCTTTTCGAGATCGGTCAATACTTCGATTTGATCCTCTTGATACTTCTCGGGCTCGGTCTCGTATTTGAATTGCCCGTACTCATATTCTTCTTGTCTCTCTTCGGCATCGTCACCCCACAGTTCCTGATCAAAAATTTTCGTTATGCTCTTCTCGTGATAACCATTCTCGCCGCTGTCCTGACTCCTACGCCGGATGCCCTCACCATGATTCTCTTTATGTCAGTCCTCGTGGCGCTGTACTTCATTGGCGTTGCGGTCTCATGGGTGGTCGTTCGCAAGCGGAATCGCCGAGAAGCCGCAGCCGCGGAGGCTCACTAAATGAAGTTCAAGCTCCAAAATATGCTTTGCGCGGCAGCATGCGCATCCGCGCTTTTTATGGGTCTGGCTGGCTGCAAGGCGAAAGCGGACAATCCGCAATCTGCCGCAAAGGACGCGCCCTTCATGAGCGCCGTCACGACCGCCCCTCCTCCCGCCACGCAAAATCCAGCCGACGAAGCTCCTGCGCCCGAAAAAACAGGTGGCTTCGACGGCAAGCGTGCCTTCGCGCACGTCGCCAAACAAGTATCCTTCGGCCCGCGACCCGCCGGATCGCCCGCCATCGCTCAAACGCAGGACTACATTCTCGCCGAAGTGAAAAGCTACGGATGCACCGCCGATGTCGATGCCTTCAGCTCGGATACGCCTGCCGGCCGCATCGCCATGAAAAACATTCTCGTCAAGATTCCGGGCGATACGCCAGGTGTGATTCTCCTTGGAACGCATTACGACACCAAGCGTCTTGAAAATTTCGTCGGCGCCGATGATGCCGGCTCCTCGACCGGTGTAATGCTCGAACTGGCCCGCAACCTTTGCTCGCAGCACGGCCGGTACGGTGTCTGGATTGCATTTTTCGACGGCGAAGAAGCCGTGCGCCCCGAATGGCAGGATCCCGACAACTGCTACGGAAGCCGCCAAATGGCCGCGCGCTTCGCCAATAGCGGCGACCTCACAAAAATAAAGGCCTTCCTGCTCGCGGATATCGTAGGAACGCGAACCCCGCATTTCAAACGCGAAACCTACTCCACCAAAGCGCTCGTCGATCTCGTCTGGGGCGTAGCCAAAAAGCTGGGCTACGGAAACATTTTCCTCGATGTCTCATCCGCCGTCGAAGACGATCATCAGTCCTTCTTGAAACGCCACGTCCCCGCAGTGGATGTGATCGACCTCGATAACGGCCCTGGCGGCGACGTCTACTACTGGCACACGCCACAGGATTCGCTCGACAAAATCAGCCCCAAAACGCTGGCCGTCGTAGGCCACGTTTTTCTCGAAAGCGTGAATCAGCTCCAGGCTAAGTGAAGCCGAACCGCCTCGGTCGGAGTCACGCCTCGCTGGCAAACGGTGTGCTACATTCAGATTGTTCCAAAGAACAGTTTTGCGAATGAAAAAAAAACGCATTCTGGTGAACTCGTCGGCAGGCCGCTACGCTATCGTTTGCGGAGCTGGCGTTCTTCGTCACGCCGCGGAAGAAATCCGCCAGCTGGGCAAGTTCTCGCGAATCCATTTGGTTTCCTCACCCAAAGTATGGCGCGCCGTAGGGAAGAGCGTTCTCAACGGCCTCGGCCTTAAAAACGCACACGCGAAACATCTGATGGATGACGCCGAATCCGCCAAAAATCTTTCCACCGTCGAAAAGCTCGCGCGTTCGCTTGTCCGCGGTGGAATCGATCGCCACTCGTTAATCATCGCCGTTGGCGGCGGCGTGGTCGGCGACGTGGCCGGTTTCGCCGCCTCCGCTTGTCTGCGCGGCGTCCCCCTCGTGCAAATCCCCACCACTCTGATTGCGCAGGTGGACAGCGCCGTAGGCGGAAAAACCGGCGTCAATCTGCCGGAAGGCAAGAACCTCGTGGGTACTTTCTACCCCGCCCGCCTTGTGCTCGTGGATTCGGCCATGTTGAAACCATTGCCGGAACGCCAATACCGCGGCGGTCTCGCCGAAGTGATCAAGTATGGAATCATCGCCGACGCAAAACTCTTCGCCTATCTGGAGAAAAACTTCGACGCCGTCCTTCGCCGCGACCCGGCGGCTCTGGCTTACATCATTCCTCGGTCGCTCGAAATAAAAGCCCATGTCGTCAGCCGCGACGAGCGCGAATCCGGCCTCCGCGAAATCCTAAACTTCGGCCACACCTTCGGCCACGCCCTCGAAACCCTCACAAACTATCGCGTCTACCAGCATGGCGAAGCCGTCGCCTGGGGCATGATGGCCGCCGCCCTCCTCGGGCACGAAATCGGCCTCACCGCAGCCGATGAAGTGTCTCGCATTGTGTCTCTAGTCCGCCGCATAGGCCCGCTCACGCCGTGGCCGAATGTTCCGCCGAAAAAGCTAATTGCCGCCATGCACTCCGACAAAAAAACACGCGCAGGCAAATTGCGTTTCGTCCTCGCCCCGAAAATCGGCCAAGCGGAATCTCATGACGACGTGCCCCTCGAAACTCTCGAACGCGTCCTTCATTTCGCTCCGCACTTCATCAATCCCCCGAGAAAACGCCGTGACTAACCTCCATTCCAGTAGCACAGGCACTCTTGCCTGTGCACTCTTGCACATTCGGCCAAGCGGACAGACTGAGTCGAACGCGGCAAAATCGAAAAACTTGTCATTCCGAGCAAAGCGAGGAATCTGCTTTTCTCTGTTGACCGCTTGCATAGCTGTTGGTTGTCAACTTTCAACTATCGAGCGCAGTCTTTCCTATATCAATGCCCACTAAGTCCGCTCCCGTCCAAGGCGCGCGCCCTGAAGGCGCCCACGGCGAAGCCGACGCCTCACGCAAAGTCCGCGAACTGTTCACGCAGATCGCGCCACGCTACGACCTGCTCAATCATCTCCTCTCGCTGCAACTCGATCGCCTCTGGCGCAAACGAGTCGCGCGACATCTTCGCCCCATCCTCACTCGCCCCGACGCCATAGTGCTCGATCTCTGCTGCGGCACAGGCGACCTTACTTTTTCGCTTGCAAGGGAAGGGAAGGCTCGCCTGCTCGGCGCGGATTTCGCTCATCCCATGCTGGTGCGCGCAAAAGAGAAGGGCGCTTTGTTCGCTGCCAGCTCTTCCGAGCAATCGCCCAGAACGCTGCCGTTTCTCGAAGCCGACGCCCTCCGCTTGCCTTTCGCGGACAGCTCCTTCGATCTTGTCGCAACTGCCTTCGGCTTCCGTAATCTCGCCAACTACGAGGCAGGCCTGCGCGAAATGCATCGCATCCTCAAGCCCGGCGGCACGCTCGCCATTCTCGAGTTCACCGAACCGCCCGATGATTTTGTAGGGAAAGTGTTCCGTTGGTACTACAGAAACGTCCTGCCACGCATCGGCGGCCTCATCTCAGGCGATTCCGCCGCCTACACCTATCTTCCCAAATCCGTAGCGCGCTTCTTCCGCCCGCCCGAGCTTGCCTCTCTAATGTCCGCCGTAGGCTACGATTCGGTAGATTTCAAAGTCTGGACCTTCGGCACAGTCGCTCTCCACACCGCCGTTCGCCCGTCGCACTGACTTCTCCGTGTTCTCTGTGCTCTCTGTGTTAAGAAAACACTCGCTCCCACGCACAAACCTCTTCCAGAGCCTCCAGCGCCATAACATAATTGACATGGACTTGACTACATATGGTGCAGATGTCATACTATGCCAGTGAAATGGGCCGTGGAGATCGCCGACGAATTCCAACCGGAATTCGACGCCCTCGACCAGAATGTCCGCACTGAGGTTCTCGCCTTGGCCCGCGTTCTGCAGGAGTTTGGGCCACAGCTAGGCCGACCCCGCGTTGACACTCTCAAAGGCTCGCGCCATGCCAATATGAAGGAATTGCGATTCAGCGCGGCGGATGGGGAATGGCGGGTGGCTTTCGCTTTTGATCCCAGGCGGAAGGCGATTCTACTCGTAGCCGGAGATAAATCCGGCGGGAGCGAGAAGCGCTTCTACCGGGAACTGATAAGGAAGGCCGATGAGCGCTTCGACGCCCATCTTGCCCGCCTCCGAAGGAGAATTTAGCTATGCCTGTCAACATCAATGAAATAATTCGAAAACTGAGCCCCGCCCAGCGCAAGAAAGTCGAGGACCGGGCGGCTGAAATAATCGCCGAGGAATTGAGCTTGCGCGACCTTCGCAAGGCCCGCAAACTCACTCAGGCTCGCCTTGCCAAGACTCTTGGAATCACCCAGGACAGCGTCTCACGACTCGAAAAGCGCAGCGACCTGTTGCTCTCAACGCTCCGAAAAACCGTCAAGGCCATGGGCGGCAGCGTGCGCATCGTAGCGGAATTCCCCGATCGCGCCCCGGTCGTCCTCTCCGAGCTATCCGAGGCCGTCCCACCCCGCAAATCTGCTGTCAGATTCGTTGCCACTCGCCGGATTTCGGTCGGCCGACGTGCTTAATTAAGCCTCGATACTCCGCAAGGTGGAATCCCTGCCTAACCTGGTTCTGCCATTTCGGTTCCGTCCGCTGCTTTCCCATGCAGCCAAGGTCGTCACATTCTGTTTGGAACCGCGCATAGATGTACGAATACACGTCTTGCAGATGGATAGGCTGCCCTTTCCGGAGGCTCTCGATGTGACGCAACGTCTGGTGTCTCACCGTCCATGCCCCTTTGGCTTTTTTCTTGTGGTGTGGGGCTTTGGACCGATGCGGCGGCTGTAGGGCGTATCCTCCGTCGGATCGCCCGGAAAGCACCAGGAAAATGCAACGGATGCGTCGAGGACAAACTCTGCCATCAGTAGCGGTGGCCTTCATGCAACAACTTGCGGGTAACGGGTTCTCCCAAGCTGAGATGATATTTTTCGCCGAACTCTTCCATGCCGCGGACAGCTGCCTGCCGAGAAATATCGGTCTGATCCTTGCCCTGGGGAAGCAATGCAATAGCCGTGTCGATGAACTCGTCCACCGACCGCACAACTCCGCTCTTAATGGCCTTCTGAATCGCCTGTTCTTGTTCGGGCGTGAGTTTTATGGTCAAGTACTGCACTCCAATAAACGCAGTGTAAAGGCCCTATTTGTTGCTGTGAAACCGCTTTTTCAACTCTCGATTTTCCTCTTGACAAAAAGTGATTCCTAGCGTACAGTATTGACTAGGTAATCTTGTGGGTTTTTCCTGGTAACGCCGTGCATCTTGCCGGCGTTTTTGCCTTGGTAGACTCTGCCAGCACACCCATGTCCTTTGTATCCAATACTTGTGATACCCAATCCCGGTTTTGCACAATTTTGGTGCAAAATAGTGCCATCAAGTTATTTAGAATCAACACTTGTAAAAGTGTATCAAAACAAACCACTTTAAGTGTCTTTAGAATGAACACTTATGCAAAAACCCCAGGGGGGAGGGCCCCGCTCATGTTAACTATACGTCTGGCGCTAGTCCCTCATTCTTCCAGTCCGGCGCTGCGCAATTTCGCCAGCAAGGTCTTCGGCGACACTCCCAATTTCTCCGATGCCCGCGTCTTGTTCCACTTGCACTCGCGCAAAGTGCTCTCGAGCAATACGCGCTCGATGTGGCTCACCGCCCGCCCCGTTACTTCTTCAAGGCTTCCTTCCCAGCTGAATTGTGCCGGCAACATTCCCGCCGGCAAGCTATCCGTGTCGGGTTTTGTGGCAGGAAGCTGCAAGCCATCAGCCGTAATGCTGAGACCATCCGTGAGGATAACGGCCCGTTCCATCGTGTTCTGCAGTTCGCGCACGTTCCCGGGCCAGCGATAGTGCAGCAACCGCTCCTTCGCTTCTTCAGAAAGTTCCAACCCGGGCTTCTTAAATTCCCGGCTGAATTTCTCCAAAAAATGTCCCGCCAGCAAGAGCACATCGTTCCCGCGCTCGCGCAAAGGAGGAATCGTAAGAGGCACAGCCGAAATACGAAAGTAGAGATCCTCGCGAAACAGCTTCTCCTCCGCCAACTTCTGCAAGTTACGATTCGTAGCCACTACGATGCGCACATCCACTTCGACCGTCTGTGTGCCTCCGACGCGATCGAATCGCCGCTCTTCCAACACCCGCAAAAGCTTCGCCTGAATCGCCAGCGGCAGCTCGCCAATTTCGTCCAGAAACAGCGTCCCGCGATGCGCCAAATCCAACTTGCCCACTTTGCGCGCGCCCGCCCCCGTAAACGCGCCGCGCTCATGCCCAAAAAGCTCGTTCTCCACCAGGCCTTCCGGAATCGCCGCGCAGTTCAATGCCACGAACGGCTGCTCGCGCCGCTGCGAAAGATGATGCACCGCCCGCGCAAACAATTCTTTGCCCGTCCCGCTCTCTCCCAAAAGCAAAACGGTCGAATCCGTCGCGGACACCCGTTGAATTTGCTGGCTAATCTCCCGAATCGCCGCGTGCTCGCCCACAATGCGCGGAAATCCATACCGCGCCGTGTACTCCTCGCGCAGCAGCAAATTTTCTCGCTGCATCTCCTGTTGTCGCGTGGCTCGTTGCACCAGCAATTTCAAGTGGTCCAGGTCCACCGGCTTCTGAAGAAAGTCAAACGCCCCTTCCTTCATCGCCGACACCGCTTCCTCGACCGACCCAAACGCCGTCAACAGCAACACGGGAATCGTCGCATCCGCCAGTTTCGATTCGCGCAAAACGTCGAGCCCCGACGCCCCCGGCATCTTCAAATCCGTAATCACCATCAGGTAGCGCCGCGCGCGCACCTTTTGAATGGCCGTGGTTCCGTCAGGAGCTTCGTCCACGGCATAGCCCGCGCGCTCCAATGCCTTCTTTAGCATGGCGCGCAGCTCGTTCTTATCTTCAACAAGTAGAAGAGGTTCCATCTCTCTTGTTTCTACCACGAATCAAGGAGCATCCCGGCGGGAACGCACAGCGGATGTGTAGAGAAGGGAAGTAACCAGCTAGGACGAGACTCGAAATACGAAACTCGAAATTCGCATTTCAAACGCCGTATTTCGAGTTTCGAGTTTCGTATTTCGAGTCTCGTATTTCGAGTCTCGAGTTTCCAATTTCCAATGTCGAATCGACTACCTAGCCCAGCCGGGGTCGCCACCAGACTTCCGCAACTCAACTTCCATATCATCGAGCTGCTGCTTCAGGTTAGCGATCTCCTGCTTCTTCTGATCGATCTTGGCATTTTTCTCGTTGATATCTTTGCGCGTGTTTTGTTCCATCATTGCTTTTTGCGGGTCATTGTAGTATTGCACCTGCGCCTTATTGTCTTCCCGCTGCAAGATGTCTAGTTCTTTTTCCGCCGCCGCAATCTTGCCATGCTGATCCGCGAACCGCTTCCGCCAAGTGGTTTCCGCGTCGTCCTTGACCGTGCCCGTACTAGCCGCCGCGCCCTGTCCGTTAGCCGGCGTAGCTTGCGCGCCTCCAGCCGCCGCTGCGGCTCCCGTTTCGCTGGAAGGAGCCGCAGGCTTTACGTCATCGTCCGTATAGACTTTTTTCGGTTTCGGCGCAGTCTTCTGCTTCTCTCGCGATCTGCGCGCCGCGTCTGCCACCGGATCGCCCGACTGCTGCTGCCCCTCCTGCTGTTGCGCCAGCACAGGCAGCGCCGCCAGACTCAAACCTGCCACGATCACCGAAGCCGCTAACCAATTTTTGGCACTCATAGAAAACCGCCTCTCTGGGGGCGAGCTGGATTCCCCAGCCGTCTACTTAGATGCTGTCCTTCTTCAATTCTACCGCTTCCGGGACGCTTCGGCACGCGGGTAGCGTAACTATAAAGGCCGCCCCGCCCTCCGTCCGATTCCGCGCCTCCACTCGCCCACCATGCTGCACGATGATCTTCTGCACCACCGCCAGCCCCAGTCCCGTACCCTTCGCCTTTGTCGTGAAAAATGGCCGGAAAAGTTTCGGCATCGTTGCAGCCGCAATCCCCGCACCGTTGTCGAAAATAGTGATCCGCTGTGTGTAAGTTTCCTCGTGGCGCACCACTTCTCCGCGCAGTAGCACCCGCCCGCCGTTTGCCGCTGACACACTCGCTTCCGCCGCATTCCGCGCAAGATTCAAAAACGCTTGCCGCAGCAATCCTTCATCTCCCGCGACGCTTCCCATCGGCCCCTCAAACCGAATCCTCACTTGCGGCATGGCCTCCGCCACCTCCGACACGACGCGCTCCACAACTCCCTCGAGCGCCACCGGCTCGCTCGTAATCTCCAAAGGCCGCGCATACTTCAAAAACTCTGTGACGACGTGGGTAATGTTCCGTGTCTGTTCCAGAATCCTCTCCGCCGACTCCGCCAATTCGCCAACGCCAGCTTCCGCGCTAATCATCTGCGCATAACCGGAAATCGTCGCCAGCGCATTCTTGAATTCGTGCGCAATTCCCGCGGACAATTCCCCCACCGCCGCCAAACTTTCCTTCAACTGAATCTGCTGCTGCAAGGCGGCCAGTTCCGTCAAGTCCGTGAGCAAACAAATCGCCCCATTAATCTTTTCCGCCCCGCGCCGAATAGGCGAAATCGTCACCCCCAGCAGCCTCGATTCGCCTCCCGGGGCCTCGTGCTCCACCTGTTCTCTCCGGAAAATACTTCCCTGCGTCAAGCATTCCCCCACCAGCCGCGTCAGCTCTGAGTTTCCCCCCAGCACCTCGCTGTATCGCCGGAATCCCAGGGTTTGAATCCCCAACACCTGTTCCGCCGCAGGATTCGCGCTAGAAATAATTCCTGTCGCATTTACCACCAACAGCCCCGCCGGCATATTCCGCGTTACTTCTTCGCTCAACCGCTCCGTATTTTCCGCGCGCTCTCGTTCAATTTTATGCAGCCTTTCCAGCTCCTTTTCCTGGTCGCGGAGCTGCCGGATCACTCCTTGCATCGACGCGGTCATAAACGCAGACGGGTTTCCCGTTCTCGGCGGCGCCATCGTTACGTCCGCTCGCTGAGATTCTTGTGTGCTCTGAAAAAAACGGCGCAGCAGAAAAAATATGATCCCCACCACGGCCAGGATTCCCACCGCCGCGCCGGCGGCGATTTCCCAGACATGCTGGGTGGTCTCGGCTTGGAATGCTGCGAACGTCATAGCCTGAATCGGCCTTGCATCGAACGGAACCTCAGCGCAACCTCGGTGCCAGATCAATCGAGAAGGAAGAAAACACAAACATCACAATCAGCGCCGCAATCCCCAAAAAAGTTCCCAAGGGAAGATGATACTGGGTCGCAATCAGCCACCGTATCTGGTTCACGGTACCCAGCCCTCGCCGGCTAGCCCGCTTCGCAAGCCTCCGCCCGGCTCCCCCCGCATACATCATTGCTATCACGACGACCCCTAAAACGCTTCCCAGCAGAGTTCCCAGCAAAATCGTAATAAACGCATTTCTCACCCCGAGAAACGCCCCCACCATCAGCATCATTTTTACGTCGCCAAGCCCCATCCCTTCGCGTCCCCGCACCAGCTTGTAAAGCGCCGCCGCTCCCCACAGCAAGAAGCTGCCAAACGCCGCACCCAAAAGCGCCTCAATTACGCCCAAAACCCGCTCCGGAGGAAGCTGGTGAAAGAGCCGCAAGCTCAACAGAAACGCCACACCATCATTCGGCGGCACAAACGCTGAGAAAAGAACTCCAGCCGCAAATCCCGGCCAGGTAATCAGGTCCGGAAGCAACCGCACCCGCAAATCCGTCACCGTCAAAATGATGATCAAACAAATGAAGAACAACCACTTAATCGTGGCCTGAGTAATCCCAAATTCCAGGAAACAACCAACAAACAGAAGTCCCGTCACCAACTCTACGAGCGGATACATCGGAGAAATAGGCAGCCCGCAAGTCCGGCACTTTCCCCGTAACCACAGCCACGCAAACACTGGTACATTGTCATAAGCCTTGATCGGCGTTGCACAGCGCGGACACCGTGATCCCGGCGAAACAATAGACAATTCTTCCGGAATGCGCGTAATACACACATTTAGGAAGCTCCCAATCACAATCCCAAATAGAAAAAAGAAGACGATCACCACAGTTTAGTCGGCCGCTTTTCGGCCGCACTTAACACTCTCCCATACCTATCTAGCCGCCTCAACAAACCCCGCCCCTCCCCGTGCCCCATCCCTAACACCCAGCGCCACTCAAAGGCGAAAGGTGGCGGTATTTACCCCCGCGAGCCTGCAATTCGGCACGTGCTCTCCGCGCTCCTCTGGGAGCTCTGCGCCTCCGCGGTATCCTTGTCAGGTTCTTTGCTTCTCTGACTGGCGACTGTAAACTGTCAACTGTCGACTTCCTCATGCACTGGTTTGAACGCAAAATCCGCCGCTACGAGCACCGCCGCTGGACCACCGACGACAACCGCCGCGTGCAACCTTTCCATTGGGGTCTGGAGCACATCGGCGGTGACCCCACCGACCACGATCCCGCTGAATATGTCCGCCAATACGCCAAAAACGCCATCGAAAACAGCGTGGACTGGTTCGCCACCACCCCCGCCGCCGACTACGCCCTAGACCACGAAAACGTTCTAACGTTCACAAGTTCTATAGAATCCCCGTGGCCGGAAAACAACAAGGTGTACGCCCAGCTTTTCCCCGCGAAGTCATCCTCCAACGGCACCAACAAATTGCCTCCCGCCGTCCTGGTTCTCCCCAACTGGAACGCCAAATGGCACGGCCAGCGCGGCCTCTGCGAATGGCTCCAACGCATCGGAATCACCGCCCTAAAAATGAGCATGCCCTACCACGACCGCCGCATGGCCAAAGATCACGAACGCGCCGACCAAGTCTGCGGCCCCAACATCGGCCTAACCCTCCAAGCCAACCGCCAAGCCGTCCACGACGCGCGCCGCTGCCTAAGATGGCTCGAGCAACAAGGCCATAGCCGCCTCGGCATTCTTGGCACCAGCCTCGGCTCCTCCGTCGGTTACATCGTCCTGATGCACGACCCAGCCATCAAAGCCGGCGGCTTCTTCCACTTCTCCACGTATTACGCCGATGTCGTCAGCCAAGGCATGACCACCAACCACGTCTGGGAAGGACTCCGGAACCACGTCACGGTTGATGAACTCCGCGACTACTGGGCCCCCATCAGCCCCATGCCCTACGTCGAGCGCGGCATGGGCGCCGACCGCAAATCCTTCCTCGTATATGGCAAGTATGACCCCACCATGCTTCCCGAACTAAGCCGCCAAATGCTAGCCGCCTTACGCCGACACGGCGCCACCCCGCGTTCTCTCGAACTCCACTGCGGGCACTATTCCCTCGAGCTAGCCCCCTTCAGCTACATCGCCGGCTACCGCATGCTTTCTTTCCTCCGGTCCGCACTGGAGTAAACTTTGCTCTTCGACACCCGATGCTCTTTTAGAGCGAGTGAATGTCCTGTCGATGATTTGGATCATTGACACTGATCTCGTGTAACACTAGAATCGTGTTATGAAAGCAAAACTCCGAAATGTCACGCTTACTCTCGAAGAGTCTGTTGCACGATGGGCTCGCGTCGAAGCCGCCCGTCAAGACTTAAGCGTTTCGCGATTCCTGGCGAACATACTCATTGAGCGAATGAAAGAAAACGACGAGTACGAGGCCGCTAAACGGCGCGCTCTGGCTCGCAAGCCCTTCCTGAAATCGGACGGTCGCTATCTGTCTCGAGAGGAGGCCCATGACCGGGCCAATCTTCGTTGACACAAACGTCTTCATCTATGCGGTCGACTTAGCCGATCCGCGGAAGCAACAAGTCGCCCAGTCCTGGGTCGCTGGCTTATGGACGACGCGCCGAGGACGCCTGAGTCTCCAGGTCATTCATGAGTTTTACGCAAAGGTATGTCAGAAGAGTCTCTCGGCCCGTGAGCCGGCCCGCGCTGCAGCCAGGGAGCTTTTCGCCTGGCGGCCCGTTGCCATGGACACCGTTCTGATAGAGCACGCTTGGAAGTTCCAGGACCGTTACCAACTGTCGTTCTGGGATGGCCTGATAGTCGCAGCTGCCAAGTCAGCGGCTTGCGGCTTCCTTCTTACCGAGGATTTGCAGTCCGGCCAAGACTTCGACGGCCTTATCGTCGTCAACCCCTTCAGCACCGATCCAAAATCACTTCTTTGACCGCCGCCCGTCCCGCACCTCTGAACTTGCCGATTTCATTTTCTTTTGAGTTCCTGCTTTAGCTCGTCGATGTGTCCATGAAGTATTATTGGAATATGCAGACGCTTCTTGTCGAGGCCTTCGGCCCCCTCGTCGTCGCCTTCGTAGTCTTCGTTGCGGTTGCGGGCGCTCGGCGTCTGGTGCATCATTTCCGCAATCGCCTAACTCCAGAGCAACTCCAGGCGGCGCGCGATTCTTTCCGCAACCGCCTCATCCATCCCAATCCGGCCCAGGTCGAGCAGGGAATCGGCGCTTACCTCCCACAACATCTCCTTGACCTCTACGACGACCGCGCGACCATCCTCTCCGAGCAACTCGAAATCCGACGCCCGGCCGCCAACCCAGAAAATCCCGCCGAGCCGCAGAACCCAGCCGAATGGATCGAAGCCTTCCTGCCTCTTGATCTCGAAAGCCAAAAATATGCGCTCAACCTTTCAGCCCAAGGCTGGGGCAAAGGCTTCTGCTTCGCCACGGATGGCGAAGGCAATTTCTACTGGACCCCCGCCAACGACACCCGTCTTCCAGACGCGCCTGTCTACTTCGCCCACACCGATCCCGTAGCCAACGAGCAAGTCGCCTCGTCCCTCGACGAGTTCCTCTCCTGGCCTCGCACAGTTCACACGCCCGAGATGGAAGTAACTTCGTGAAAGCCGTCCTCTTCTGAGCCATCGACATGGTCGGCCAGAGTGCGTTCCGCTTACGTATCCTTGAGCCAAACGCCGAGCTCGTTATCTCCTTCGTGGGCCATCCCCGAAGTCAGCAAAACGCCAAGCTAGACCGGCGATTTCAACAAAGCCGGCCTTGGGTTGTTGGGAGGCGTCAAGCAGCCCTCCAGGAATAGCCAAGATCACCATTTATTGGGATTAACTTCCCTTAAAGAGGTACAGAATGGATCAGCGCAGAAGTATGGAGAAGACTCCGCTGGCCAGCAGGTCCGAAACCGCCTCGATCTCCTGCGACAGCGGCCGATCCTGCGCGACCTTGGACGACTTCGCTCGAATCGCGTCGTATGCTTTTGTCGCAAGCGTTCCGGTCTTCAAAGGGGCAAGCAGGTCGATCCCCTGGCAAGCGCAAAGCAGTTCAATCGCGATCGTGTGTCGCAAATTTTCGAGCATTCGGCCGAGCCGCCGCGCCCCGCTCATGCCCATGGAGACGTAGTCTTCCTGGTTGCCGGAGGTCGAGATCGAGTCCACCGAATGCGGCACAGCCAACGCTTTGTTCTCGCTGGTCAGCGCTGCCGCCGTAACCTGCGCGATCATGAAGCCGGAATTGAGCCCCGGCTCCGGGGTCAGAAATGCCGGCAACATACTCGTCAGGGGATTGGTCATCTGTTCGATGCGCCGCTCGGAAATGCCGCCGAGCGTGGCGAGCGCCACAGCGACTTGGTCCGCGCCCATCGCCAGCGGCTGCCCGTGAAAATTTCCGCCACTAACAATGTCGCCGCCGCCGTCTTCTTTTACAAAGACGAGGGGATTGTCCGTCGCGCTGTTCAATTCCACGGCAGCCATTTCGCGCGCCTGCGCCAGCGAGTCGCGGACCGCTCCATGCACTTGCGGAGTGCACCGCACGCTGTACGCATCCTGCACGCGCGGATCTTTTTCTGCCGAACGATGCGACTCGCGGATTTGGCTGCCCTCGTTCAGGTGCGCCAGATTTCGCGCCGTCGTCGCCGCTCCCGCGTAAGCCCTCGCATGCATGATGCGTGCGTCAAACGCGCCAGGACTTCCGCGCAGCGCATCCAGCGAAAGGGCAGCAGCAACATCGGCGGTATCGACCAGAATGTCAGCCTCGCGAAGCGCGAGGCTCAGAAGCGCAAGCATTCCTTGCGTGCCGTTCAGCAGCGAAAGCCCTTCTTTTGCTTCCAGCGCGACGGGCTTAATGCCTGCGCGCCGCATCGCTTCACCGCCTTCGAGAAGTTCACCTTTATACGTAGCACGGCCTTCGCCGATAACAACGTGCGCCAGGTGCGCCAGCGGCGCAAGATCGCCGGAAGCGCCGACCGA
>Ga0073928_10005849_pt1 | contig 16951 bp, 19 predicted proteins | sample PaiPotPPA55metaG_FD_76969 | JGI IMG/M metagenome (GOLD analysis project Ga0073928, IMG submission 76969) | Iron sulfur acid spring bacterial and archeal communities from Banff, Canada, to study Microbial Dark Matter (Phase II) - Paint Pots PPA... ... | reverse complement strand
GGCCATTTGACAATTACAGACCTCACAATGGTCAGCGAGACCTGTGGCCACTAAAACCTAAAGAAGAAAAGGGCCGAATTTCAGACTTCGGCCCGCTTGCATTACGTCGTCCAGAACTGTCGGCGCGTCAGTCCGGCAGGTCGATTCGGTCTGGATGTGTCTTGTCCGAGTGAGACCGGAGTATCGATTCCCTCTGTCGCTGAAAGAATTGATCGAGAACAAGATCAGCTGGAATAAGGCCAGCGGAGACGTTGACCGTATCAATGATCTTATACGCGAGCTATTCGATGAGGTCGAAAACAGACTTCGATTCAAGTACGTCAAGTACATGAAGATCTACTCTGACGTCCTTGGCGCGATTCTGATTGAGCAAAACAGAACGGCAGACCTTGCGAGCATCCCGCCAATTCACTTGTTCCTCGAATACGGAGCGGCCAGTTTAACATTGATAAACTTCATCGCGTTAGGTTTGTCCCGATCAAGTGCAATTCTGCTAAAAGCCATGCGTGGACTCAGGGATAATCTCAGCATCGCACAATGCCAAGAGGTGATCGACTCGATTAGTCTCGATAGCGTTAACCTACCAGCGATTTGCAGTTCAGAGATAAGGCGACTTCGGCGCAAAGGCTAGAAGCGATCTCAGAAGTTGGAACTGTTCGTATGTTCGTATAGCTACGTGTGTCAGCCAACAGAAAGACGGGCTAGGATGAAGTGATGAAGTGCTCATCGCTGCTCCAGCGTTTTTGGCAAAAAGCTCGGGGGCGGGTCGCTCGCGCAAGATGGCGGGCTCTCTCTCGTGTGCAGAAAAGGTTTTATCAGTTTGATGACCTAATCAAGCACTCTTCTTTGAAGTAACCGGGTAGAAAAAGCGACAGCTGCTGTTCGACATTACTGCTACCGCACGATGGGCAGACGGCGGCACCGTCGATTCGTAATCGATCAAGTGTCTTGTGAAAGGCTTCAGGCAATCATGGCAATCGTAAAGGTAGGACGGCACCGTTCGCCTCACACAGAAATTGGGGAAGGCGGAGGTTACCGCCTTCCCGGGTTGAAGACTCACACTCTACGCGGCAACAGCAACGGCGATCTTGTGGAAGGTTGAGTTGACAACCTCAGAGGTCTGGACATTGGGCGCGCCCTCGATAAACCTTTCCATCGTCTTCAACACCTGCGGATAAGTATTAGATGTGCTTTCCCAGCTTCAATTCCATATCGTTCTTGGCGACCTCAAAACTGGGCGCATGCACGCTGAGCCCTACGGATTCGATTGTGGCATTCCAGCCGTCGTCCTCCGGCCAGAATTTACATTGGAGGCGCACGCAACGGTCGCAAAAGAATTGTTTTTTGAGTATTCAAAATTGACCAGTCACCTTTTCCTGCGAGGTCTAACATCGCGAGTGAAGTGGCCCACTGGGTTGCCTCTGGAAGAGCGACGCTCCCCCGTAGAGCGGTGTGCTAGGTCATCTCATCACGTTCACCCAGCGCACCGTTGCCTTATCGTCTTTGCTTGGGGATACGTGGAGCACGTAGATGTTAGCATGGCTGAAAACAAGAAAGGGGAGTCGCTCTCGGCACAAACAGAGACTGGCAGTCCGTTATGATCTGCGACCGCCATGATCTTTGTTCCCTTGCCACGTTTCGTTTTCCCGACTTTGCGTTCCCTTTTTTCGCGGGTGCGAAACTCGCGTCGATAAATGCTTCGCGGACGTCTATTACTCCTCGAACGCTTAGCTCGTGAGGTTGGACAATCCGAGTAAAATGGTTGGCACTGACCTTCGACCAAATCATCGAAGTGGTGCTCGGCTAACCACTCATTCAATCACGTGTAGAATGGGTGACTGGCGGCCGCTCGCGGACGCCTTTACCATGGGCATGTGCTAAGTGTAATAATCGAGATCGATCCTGTCGATCCTTACACGCGGACGGGAGGATGTCATGCCAATCACGCTCACGCAACAGACCGCTCTGATCACAGGGGCATCACGCGGTATTGGCCGCGGAATCGCGCTGAAGCTTGCTGAGCAGGGGGTGAAAAGAATTGCAATCAACTACAAGGAGAACGATGCGGCCGCCGAAGACACCGCTCGCCTCCTCAAAGAGCGCGGTGCGGCTCCTCTAGTGATCAAGGCGGATGTCGGCAAGATTGCGGACATCCAGCGCATGTTCGAGGAAATCAAGTCCCAATTCGGCGGCCTTGACATCTTCGTTTCTAACGCCAGGGCAACGATCGCCACAGGCTTCTACGCGGAACCAATGGAGATCCCGCTGCAGGCGTGGCAGGAGACATTTGACACCCAGGCGACGGAGTTCCTGGTTGCGGTCCGCGCCGTCGTGCCGATGATGGGCAAGAACGGTCGGATCATCGCCATTACCTATGCGCCCGGCGGGCAAACCGGCAGCTGGCAGCCTTGGGTCGCCATGGGCTCGGCGAAAGCCGCGAAGGAGGCGCTGGCTCGTTATTTCGCGGTCGCTCTCGCCCAGAAGGGCATCACGGTGAACATCATCAGTCCGGGCGCCTGCGACGACAGCGTCCTCAGTGGACTGCCCCCGCACGTGTTCCAGATGATCAAAGACTGGCACGAGAGCGGCTGGACTCCCATGAGGCGCCTTGGCCTGCCAGCCGATGTCGGTAACGCGGTGGTTCTCCTCTGCACTGACCAGGCGAGCTTCATCACTGGCCAGTTGCTGTACGTTGATGGTGGTGCTTCCGCCATGGAGCCGGTCTTCCCGTTGGCCATCCAAGGCATCAAGTAGTAATCGAGGCGTTGCCCTGAGCATGCTGGGCAATTGGAAGAAGCGTGGCATCTCTCCGCCGTGGAGTTGAACTCCAAGGGCCGTTTAAGGCGTGCGGAATTATTACTGTGTGCGGCTTTCGCCGCCCGAAAAGCATTTTCTGTGAGGGTGAAAGGTGAGCGCAACGGTACATGATCGCAATCGTCGCTATGATGACTCAGGTCCACCGGTAGATATGGGATCACCTTGGTAGCAGGAAGGTGCAGGCTAGCCGAACAGCGACTGCGTGGCGTGCGCCCAAGTCGGGCTGCCCAGCAGAGCGACGCGCGCGGCGACGCCCAGCACAAGCAGCGCCAGCCCCCACCAGTACACCGGGTGGACGCGCCCGCGTGACCACCGGTCGTACAACGCGCCGGCGATGGGGAACACTAGCATGAGGCTGTAGGAGACCAGTGCTCCCAGGGCCAGGACGCCGGGCCAGCGCACCAGGGCCGCGGCCATCAGGCAGGTGGAGGCGAGGATCATCAGGCGCTTGTGCTTCTCCTTGTCGTTGCGCCAGAGGACGGCGCCGAGGAAAAAGATGGCGAAGGTCGTGATGTCACCGAAGGGGATAGCGATGAAGTTCCACGGCTTGGCGCCCGGAGGGACCGCGCCGAGCCGCGCCGCTTCGACCGCGGTGCGGCCGCCGACCACGATCATTGCCGCCGCCAAAGCCACCCCGAAGTAGCCGAGCTTGCGATGCACTTTCACGCGGTGCGTCGCGACCAAATTCGTCTGCACAATGAACAGGACCAGCCACGACATGAACAGCAGCGCGTGCAGGTGCACGGTTGCGTTCGGAACGCGGCCGGTGATGGTTGTCGCATGCCCGGAGATCAGGCCGAGAAAGTACGTCCGCGAGAAGCCGACCAGAGCGGTGAACAGCATCACGATGCCCATGCCGGTGTAGAACTTGCGGTCGCCCACCACGGGCGAGACGCGCGAACCGGGAGAAGTAGCGGTAGCCATGGAGGCCAACGATATTAGCACGGGTCGCCGGCCGGCAGCACGTGGGTACCCGATCCAAACGCAAGTTTCAGCGGGACACTCCATTTCACCCACGTTTACATCAGGCAGAATGGCAAATGAATGCCGCCGGCACAGTCAAATGCCACGCCCACCTGCTCAAGCAACCTATTGAGAAATAGTTCGACGAGAAATGTCTCGTGGTCTTCCGAGGCTTTGCGGACGGATTACGAGCAATCCGTAAGGTAGGTGATGTTGGTAGACATCGTAGCGCGGTTAAGGAGGACCGCCGACGATGTCACGGAAGCCAACCTGGAAACGAACTCGCCCGAACCTAAAGCAGTTCTCGATTACCTGACTTGGACCAGGCAAAGTCCGGCGTTCTGAACAGCCTGACCTCTGCTGACGCTCAGCGTGGCTATCGACACGCGATTGACGAGTTTGTGGAATGGTACTGTCCGGAGCCAAGGCTCTCGTTCAGCAGGACTGTTGTGCTCCGCTATCGAATCCATCTCGAATCGCGAAATCTCGCTCCGGGGACAATCAATCTTCGCTTAGGAGCCGTTCGCCGCTTGGCCTATGAGGCCGCCGATTGTGGCCTCCTAAGTCCCGACCTAGCTGCTTGCATCCGGAGAGTGAAGGGCGTTAAGAAGATTGGCGTAAGGCTAGGAAACTGGCTCACCGCTGAACAGTCGCAGAGACGGTGGCAGGTTCCCGGCAGCGAGCACTTGAAGGAAAAACGTGATCGAGCACTTCGGGCCGTCTTACTTGCCTGTGGCCTACGGCGGCCTGAGGCAGTTGAGCTGAATTTAGGCCACATTCAACAGCGTGAAGACCACTGGGCCATTGTCAATCTGAAGGGAAGGCAGGCCACACCCGCACGATCCCGATGCCGGCATGGGTGAAGAATGTCGTCGGTCAGTGGATCCAGGCAGCGAACGTTACATCGGGCAAGTTGTTCGTCGGGTGCACAAGACGGGGAAAACCTGGGGAGAGAGCCTAACAGAAAAGGCGGTCTGGCAGGTGGTTCGGGAGTACGCCACGAAGGCTGGAATCGACAAGTTATCGCCGCACGATCTCCGCAGAACCTGTGCACGGCTTTGCTACGCCGCCGGAGGCAAGCTGGAGCAAATCCAATTTCTGCTCGGTCACCTCTCGATCCAGACAACGGAACGATATCTCGGTTGCAAACAGCGGATTCAAGATGCCGTGAACGACAAAATCGGAATTGGGCCACCAGACTGAACGAGCCATTGTCCGCTTTGCCGACCAATCGGACAGCATCCGGAACCGGGCTACTCGGCAGCAACGGGGATGCCGTTAGGATTCGTGAGACTCGCCTTTTGGGAGCAGCTTTGGCACATGCCAAGAATGGCATGAAACTATTAAACGCCACCGCAGAACAGGAATGGAAGAATAGTCAGCAAGGGCAATGTGCGCGGGCGCTAGAATCAAGCCGAGGAGGTGTTTATGCGATCTGTCCTGTTGACGATTGGGGTTTTCTCGATTGGGTATTGCGGGGCTCTGATAGTACGGCAGACTTCCTCTGAGCAGTCAATCTCGGCTCCCAAACCGACTCCCCTTATCCTGGCAGCAGATGAAGGCGAACAGCGAGAGTTCCGAACGCGACCCGGTGTGACTTTCACTCTAAAGATTGATCCCAGAAACGGCGGCTCCGAACACATGGCGGTGGTGACAGAGGACATGGCACCGGGAGATAGAATTCCCATCCATCGTCATCCCCAAGCCGATGAGCTGATTTTTATTCAAAGCGTAACTGGACGTGTAACCCTCGGAGACAAGGTGCAAGAAGCGCGCGCCGGCGCAGTTGTATTCATCCCGCGCGACACATGGATTGGCATGGAGAATATCGGGAAGGAGCGCTTAACCCATATTGATGTGTGGTCAGCGCCGGGATTCCAAGAATATATGCGAGCCATTTCGGTCCCCAAAGGTTCGCCAGTCGTCCCACTGTCGAAAGCTGAGGTAAATGAGCTCCGCAAGGAGTACTCGCATTGTGGAATTTAGCAGTAATTAACACGAAGGATCTGCGCTACCCACGTTTACGACGCGACTCCCAGGTTTCAGATTCTGGGCGGATCACGGGCACACCGGAAGTTATGCAAGGGAGCAAATCGCCTGTAGCCTATTTATGAGATAGCTTCTAGCTTGTTCGTCTAAGTGCAGACTGCGCGGCGTCAAAGACATAACGTTTTCCTATTTTGGGAATACTCAGGGTGCCGTTCAAGGCTTGCAGGATTGGCCTTTTTGCACGCTCTTTGTCGGGAGTACCACCGGGCCCCGCAGGCGCTTCGCGGTCCTTAGTAGAGAAGTTGGTCAACCAAGTCTTCCTGATGCCGGATGTTCCGTTTCGGTAAATATTTTACCGATATTGAACACTACACTTCGGTGATAATAGCCTGTGTTTGTGCGTGTTACAAGCGAATTCGATCTTAGGCTACAGTTTCTATAGTTTCTCTAATCGGCTGCAGTTCCGAGCAAAACGGTATCACTGGTATCAGTCGGATTCTGCGCGCGTCGCTCGAAATGGGTATGGAGAGAGCCGCGCAGGGCCGATTGTACTGTACCCGAAAGTCTGCGGGAGAGTAGGCCGTTGGTGGCACAAATAAGATCACGCTCAGAAATGCGAGTGGCCTTTTCTGTTTCTGCTCATTGCGGCCGCCAAGCCCTCGTAGAGCCTGTAGAAAGCAGGGCGGCTCTTGTGAGGCCAAAAAATAAAGAGAAAATTTGGCCGCGAGCCGCCTACGAAACGCTTCGACACGACCGACACGTCCTCAGTGGTGTTGCCCATTGCTCAGAGCGGCGAGCGGATGTGCCATCGTTCTTTCATGCTCTCCCTGCATCTGCGCCTCGCGCTTGAGCTTGTTTTCGGTGAACGCCTTCGTCTCATCGGCCAGACGGATGTTCTCATAATCTTTGCGCCGCGCCACGATGCGGTAATCAAAGGCGATGTTTGACTTTCCTGCGCCGAGTTCGCGCACCACGAACCCGTTCGCGGTCTTCTCGGCCACGTACAAACCCTTGCAGTCGCCATTGGGAACGGGGAAGACGTGATAGTCCATGCCGGTATTGACGGTTTGAGCGAACGTAGGCTCCAGGTGAATGACGGCCTCTCCGTTCGACAAATGGCCGGAGCCGAAATCCTCAAACCAGTTTTCCGGAGCCTCCAGGGCATAGAGGGCGACCTTGCGCGAGCCACTGTCTACAGAGACGACCGCCGATTTGGAGCCGGTACACTTAAGATCGCCCCCCCAAATGCTGCAGTACGTGTTCTGCGGACTTGCGAACCACGCGGAGTAGTTATTGGCACCGTAGCTATACAACGCGTAGCCGCCCGAACTCCAGGCGTATACTCCATCGCCGCTCCCGCTATTGATACCAGCTACGCCCGAGCCGTAGGCATTGCCCGACTTGCCGTACACGCCATCGACACCGGAGCCAGTTACCTCGCCCCACACTCCATAGCCAGTCGCGTCATTCTGACCGAGAACCCCTGCATTCCCATTGTGCGCCAGACCGTACACCCCGTCGTAGGCCGAGGATGAGGCTTCGCCGACAACTCCAAAGTTGTTGCTGTAGCCATAAACACCATTTCCTGAGCTACTCACGCCGTGAATCCCGTCGCCAGAAGTGCTGGCACCGTAGACCCCCGCGCCGGTGCCGCTTTCGCCTACGAGCCCTTGAGTGCTGGTAATGTATCCCGCAGTAAAGCTACCGGTAGAATCACGTTTGACAATGGCGTTCGCCGTATCGGCGCTGGTCGGCGCAACCGTCCAGCCCAGTCCTAGCGTGCCACTACTGGTGACGGGCGACCCGCTGACCGTGAAATCGCTGCTCGGAGCGCTTAACCCGACACTGGTCACCGTGCCAGCGCCCGGAAAGGTCTGGCCAGAAATAAACGTCACTAACCCCGTGCTGCTGACCTCGAAGGCGGTTCCCTGGATCGACAGGGTGGGATGGGTACTCTTGGGAAACAGCGTCAATGTGTCGCGGATATCGCCGGTCCCTTTGACATCCAGCTTGGCGGCTGGCGCCGTGGTGCCAATACCCACGTTGCCGCCCACGGTTTCAAAGATATTGGAATTGCCTATGGTAGCCGTGCCAGTGAAGCGCGGAATGAAATCGGCGGTGCCGCCACCCGTTATGGTTCCGGGAGGCAGTTTTCCGGGAGCTGCTGACTTACCTCCTGCGGCTGGCGTCAGCAGAAACGACGAGGCCGGCTTGCCGCCGACCGTCTCCGCATCCAAAGCTTTCAACGCGTAGGGAACGCTCATCAACACTGTGCGTGGCTGCTCCGCCTGTCCGTGCGCTTGTACTCCCAACCAGCGCGCTTCGCCGGAAGCGAACACGTCGGCCGGCATGCCTCGGCTTGTGGTGGAACCCAACATTACCGAGAAACGGCCAGTCTTATCGGCGGTCACGTTTTGGGTTTCGACCCAAAGCGGAGCGCCGCCTTGGGAGTCTTTATAGAGAGAGAAAGTCACGCCCACGGTGCCGGTCAAGGGCTTGTTATTGACGTCAGAGAGTACGCCGCTGAACTTAATGACAGGCGGCACGACCGCATTCGCTGCGGCCGGAGCCGCTTGCTGAGCAGAGACGGAAATCACACAGCAAATCAACAGCAGACAAACGCTGACATACAATTTAGCGCACAACATACGATCCTCCTTTTCAAAGTTCGGGGCAGAGTTGATCATCATCCGTGAAAAAAATGTGGAACAGGTAAAAGCTCGTAAGGCTCCGCCCCGTTTTAAGCCGCCTCATCGCACGGCTCTCGAGGCAGTAGCTTGCAGTCCATTGCTGTTGTCAGCTGGAACTGGCAACTCGACTTCGGCGCCCTGCAACTTGGCGGCTAGTTCCTTCTGGCGCTGAGAGGGATGAAAAACCAGATGGGTCGCAGCGACGGAGATCTCTGCCAGGAAGCTACGGCCGCCGTAACGGTGGAACACGAGGCGCGATCCAACCTGTGATTCCGGTCGGGTTTCCGAATCGACGACCGCCGTTTGGTAGAGACGTCCACCGGCATGCAAACCTACAATCTCAATTGATCCGGTTCCGGGGAGGGAGTTTAGCAGCACTTGAATGGTATAGGTGCCCGCCGGAAGTGGTCGATTCCCCATAACGAAGTCAAAAGGGATGTTGACTGCGACGCCAGAATTGCTACTTGACCGTGGTTGGGCTAAGGACGTAATCGCAGCGAGACACAGCACACTGAGTGCAACGATTGAAAAAGATTTTCGGGTCATTTCAGCCATCCTCCTCTGAGATTGATTCACCTGCAATGGCCTGGCATGGTGGGCTCAAATCGGGCTTTGCGCACAGAGTTGCGCGCGCAACATACAATTCGCCTTTCGGGTTCCCTTCCATTAGCCCTAGGTAGCCCACGAAATCAATCGCAACTTTGCTCTCGCTTTTGAATTTGGGCAATAGCCAGGACCTTGTCGTTTCCTTAAATTTGTATTGGCGTGTAAACCTCAGCGAAGAAATAACTTTCGGTAGAGTGGCAAAGTTGGGGTAGAATTCTGATCCATCTCGCCGTGGCGCTTATGGTATCAAGGCCCGTGAGTTCACAGGGCGGCTTTCGGTTCGGAGACGATTTCGAGCTGGACGTGTGCGCGTATGAACTGCGCTGCCGGGGAATCGCGCTGAAGCTCAAGCCGATTCCAATGGAGATTCTGATCTTCCTGGTGGACCGCCGTGGGGAGCTGACGACACGTGAGCAGATCGTCGAGCGGATTTGGGGAGAGCATGTCTTCCTGGATACTAACAACAGCATTAACAGTGCCATCAGCAAGGTTCGCCACGTGCTACGAGACGATCCCGAGCAACCTCGCTTTGTACTAACTGTTCCCAGCAAAGGTTATCGCTTCATCGCACCGGTTGTGGAAGTGCCAGCTTGGACGAGCGCCTCACAGACTAAAAAGCAGACAACATTAGAGCAGGCTACGGCGCCACCAGAAGAGGAGCATGTATTCACGGAGGTTCCTTTGGCGTCACTTGGGAAAGCTCCCTCTCCAGCTTCACTCCGCGCGGTACGCAAGCCGTGGTCAGTCTTTGCCGTTCTAGCCCTTGTTTTGATTGCGGCCGCCGGCGCTTTGCTCGTGCTTGGTTCGCGAACACAGACACAAGCCTCAGGCGGAAGACTGATGCTGGCCGTTCTCCCGTTTCAGAACCTCACAGGAGACGCCAGTCAGGAGTACTTCAGCGATGGCCTCACCGAGGAAATGATTACCCAGATGGGGAAGGTTGATCCACGGCACCTAGGGGTAATCGCACGTACCTCCGTCATGCATTACAAGAACAGCGCCGTGCCACTGGACCAGGTCAGCCGCGAACTGAGAGTCCAGTACGTCCTAGAAGGGAGTATCCGCCGTGAATCAGACAGGGTGCGAATCACAGCCCAGTTGATCCAGACGAAAGACCAAAGCCATCTTTGGGCGCGGCAGTACGACCGCGAACTGGATAGCCTACTAGCTCTTGAAGGAGAGGTTGCGCAAGAAATCTCTGACGAAATCCTGATTTCCCTGGGAGGTAAAAGCGAGCCGCCAACTGCTCGGAGGTTTCCGACGCCTGCCAGCTTCGAAGTCTACGAGCTCTACTTGAAAGGACTATTTTTCGGGAACAAGAGGACTCCCCAAGGTTTCCGGCAGGCAATTTCGTGCTTTCAGCAGGCTATCGAGAAAGATCCCAACTACACTCGCGCTTATGCGGGTTTGGCTGACATCTACACCTTGATGAGCAATTATGGTCTGGTTCCGGCGCATGACTACATGCCGAAAGCGCGCGCAGCCGCACTAAAAGCGTTGCAGATCGACGATTCGCTCGCCGAAGCCCATGCCTCACTGGCCGTGATTGCCGAGAATTACGACTGGGACTGGCAAACCGCGAACAAGGAATACCGGCGGGCGATCGAACTGAATCCGAACTACGCCACCGCTCACCACTGGTACGCCGAATGTCTCGCTTTCCAGGGACGCTTTGACGAGGCGTTGGCCGAAAGTGAGCGGGCACGTCAACTCGACCCGCTGTCGCTGATTATCGCTGCCGATAATGGCGCAATACTCTACTTCTCTCGCCAGTATGACCGTGCCATTGAACGGTTCCGCTCCGTGCTCGACCTGGATCCTGGCTTTACCCGGGCACACCTTGTGATTGCAGCTTATGTGCAGAAGGGGCAATTCATGGATGCGCTGGCGGACATAGAAGCATGGCGCCGCACAGGTAATGATGCGCCGTGGATCTCAGAGTGGGAAACCTACGTGTATGGGCGCGCAGGCAGGCTGCGCGAGGCACAAAACGCGTTGCAAAGGGTTCGACGGCTCAGCCAAGAATGGCAAACGGACCCGTCGCAGTTCATGATCGTCTGCTACGCGGGAGTAAATGATCAGGCCGAGTGGCTAGACTGGTTGGAAAAAGCCACCCGCGAACACGCCAATGTCCCCACCGGATTCAAAGTAGACCCACTGTATGACCCGCTTCGTAGCAATCCGCGGTTCCAGGCTTTGCTGCGCCGCGTCGGATTAGCTGACATGGCAGGTGCTCCGCCTGATGCGGCAGAATCAACTGCTCAAGGAGCTCCAGCAGAAGTGACCCCTTCGCACGTGGTGACGGTTAGCAGATGATTCGATCATCGGAATTCTTTCCTAATTATGCCCCACTTATATCCGCGGCCAAGCTTTATCTTGCGGCCCACAACGGCGGTGCTCGCTTAGCCATCGACAGGAGTTAATGCCGATCACGTCGATGGCTCGGAACTGCGTTGTTCATGCGAGCCTGCGATCTTGACCTCGAAGGTATCGTTGCCAAGCATAAGTACGCCCCGCATATCACCGAACGCGAAGAAAGTAGCTGGTTCAAAATCCGGAATCCGGACTACAGCCAGTGGGCTGGGCGGGAAGAATTATTCGACCGCGAGCGCGAACAAGTCCCTGTGCCAGGCTGGCATACTTGCGATCTAGCTTGCGCGGAGGTTGCTTGAACTGCGAGATCGTGATGGTTAGTGGAGTCGCCGATGCGGATGGATATCCGTGCGGCCGAACGTCGATCGCTGAATGTTCTGCTTGCGGCTCTGGCTTATGCGATCTCCATTCAGAGCGATGCGATATCTGCCAATAGACGTATTGCACCGTGTGTCTAGGGTTTCATCAAGCCGGATACTCCAAGCCTATCTCGGCGATGCCAATTGAGGCGGGGCGGCGGCGGGCATAGTGGCGGCGGTTAGCTATTTCAGCTTCTCTACCTTTATAAGCGGGTTGCAATCCGCGACTGACCCATCTGGATACTCGGTGCAACCCTTTCCACACCAGCCGCCAAGTTTCTGGACTTCATTCTGACACGCCTCGAATGAACTATAACGGCTCGTAACTCTGCCATGCGGGTCGGCAGCAAGGCCCGTCCAACGCTGCCACTTTTGTTTGGGCCTCGCATTTTCGGGATGATAACATACGAAGCAAGCAGCGACGGTTGTGTTCGATAGGTTACCGTAGTGCGGCATGCGTGTCAGCTAGCCTCTTACTGACCTCATTCTGGCAAACTTCCTTCGAGGCGTAATGCCCCGATAACTCTGGTATGCGGATCGGCAGTAAGGCCCATCGAACGCTGTGTGCGAAACAGTCTTTGAAGACGGTCCACAGCCCTAAGCATCGTACTGAGGAGTAAAAACTTCGGCCTTATTGACATCCACTACACAGAAGGCCGCTCCAGTCACGACCTCGCTGGCATCGCTGAAACAGCCTAACAATGGGCCGCGAACTTGATTAAGTCCAACGGCCCGTTAAGATCCCGCGTATTCTGCCCTGCTACGCGAGGTCCCGGACGACTATACGCCGAACAATATTCTGGAGTTTGTCTCGGATCGAACGCAGGCGCTCACATTCGAGATCTAAAGTATGAGGCTAGCTTGAGATTGAACCCGCTCGCAGGAATGGCAACTGCAACTGTATGTTGGGACGCTCGGAATGGCCATGTGGCCGGGCAGGAAAAACGCAATCATGAAGATGCGAGCACAACGTGAAGGCCCTGGTAAAACAATTCAATCCGAATGACCATCCGGATATCGCGCGGGTACGAAACGTCAAGACAGGCGGGCGCGATCAGTGGCGCGGGGTCAAGTCTAAACGGGTGGCCTAGGCGAGGTTCGCTCGCATACCTATACGTGTCAGCTAGCCTGCTTGGCAGATGAAGCTCGGAGGATCCGGATTATTGCTTCGGGACCCTGCGACTCGTCTACTACGTAATCCGCAGCCTTCGGCGCTGGGCTGGATAGAGCAGTCCTAACAAAGATGATCCGGCCGTCTCGACAATATCGCCGGAATGACCTCATCCAGGTCTCGCACATTCGTGCAGAGCAGCAGGATGCCACATCTGCCCATTTCAATTTCCAGCCGAGCCTTGGCTTAGCTGGCTACGGAGATGACCTCAAAGCCCTTAGACTGGAGATGCTGGCGCTCGGCAAGGGAGACCGGATCGCGACTGAACGAGAGAATGGTGTTTTCGCGCTTCGCCATCAATTTGAGGTTGACATGGACGCTGACATCATCACATACCACGCATACCTTGTGGTAAGGAAGAGCATCGAGCGTAAGAAAAGAAGAGCACCCCAATCTTCCCCGAAGCTGGAATGCTCGAGATAACCCGCCTGGCCCTGCTTGTATGGACGAAGACGCTGGCGCTTGTTTTTTCCTCACTACTGTCGATCACATTAGTGCCAGCACTGATGCCACTATTTATTCGGCACCCCTCCGGCCTGAGTCGCAAAATCCTGGCTGCAAGAAATGACCAAAGCAATTTATCTGCCGGTGTTGTGGCTGACTGGCGGTCGTTCCATAATCCGGATAGCGGACAGCAATATTCGCGGCAGTGACCAGTACCCATAGTTTCGGCCCGGCATTCACCCGCTGTACCGGAAGATCCATTAGCCGAATTCAGTCAAGGTTGATCTTCATTCGCCTCTGCAAGAATCCTTTGGGCGTCCAACTCTGAAGGTATAACGTGAAGATAATCGGGATTGATCCGCGATAATGTTTCGTTTATGAAGATTGCGGGATGGGTGACTGCACCTTGCCGCAAGGCTTCACGCGGCAGAGTGTCCGCATGGTACTGGCAAATACCACTCATCCTACGATGCTGCTGCAAGAATGTTTCGAGCCGATGTTCATATTCCACAAGCTTGGAAAAATCTCGTCGCGGGCCGAATTCCCAACTAATATCGTCCGTGGCCCAAAGACCCTCGTACCCCGCCTTCATTGAATCGTTTAGGGCATCTTCGAGCGTCGCGATCATACCATCAACATCGAACCATCCTTCAATCGGATGATGCTGATCGGATGACAAGACCAAGCTACCTTTACTCGTGCAATCGAACACGTTTGGCTGGCGTCACTTGCGAACGCTTCCAAACGCTTGAACCAGCTTCTTGTTCACCGTTTGAACGTCAGCTCGCAGATGTCGGGTTTTTGCTTTGCCTTGTAGGTTCCGAGCCAGAGATTCCTTAATACCAGCTTGTTGTCGTCGATCGTGAAATTGCCGTCGCCCGAAAAATCGCGTGGCGGTCGGATTCCGCCCTCGAAGATCAGATGAATGCGGTTCTCATCGGGGAAAGTGCTATAACTGCCTGAATAATCCGGCACCCAGATGAAGGGTTCGCCGGGTCGGCCCGGAGATTCGGCGCCTCCGCCCTGCCAAGTCACGGAGAAATGGCCGTCCTCTCGAAAGACTAAATTCTGAATCGGAGGATCCATTTGATCGGCTGTGAGTTGCGCCGCCGGATGGCAAAGCTTCCACTCGGATTCCCACCAACTACCGATTAATGCTTCCTTTGTGGTCGCGTCCATCGTCTGAGACAACAGCTCGCTGATAGCATCAGGCGCTTCGAGTTCTAGGGTCAGTCCGGGAGAGGTGAGCTTGAGTGATGCGTAGCGCTGGTCTGGCCCCGGTGTCAACGGTCGCGCCTTTTTCGCGACTTTCATAAAATCGGTAATTTTCCTCATCAGTTCGGGCGATGCGTGTCGGGTCACTCGGTCGTCGAAGTACAAAACGCTGAGGTCCCCGGATTGTGTAACCGTCACAGCACGATGAAACGGGGTAGTGCCACCATCGATCGAGTACTCCAATGTCCAAGTTTTCAGGTCGCGAGGAACTGCTTGCGCACTTGCCCAAGGAAGGCTTGCGAAACAGGTAGAAACAGCAATCAGTGCTCGCGCGAAGTTCATATTGCCTCCTTAACTGCCCATGCCTGAGCACCCTTCTTGCGAAAGATTTCGCATGACTCGGTCCACACCTTTGTGGGAACAAAAAAACAATCCAGCTTCGCGATCTCGTGCGGGCCCGCGGGCCTGCGATTGACTTCGAAGCCAAGCTCGCACCCGCGCGATTAAATCTTGCTGGGAAACCGGCGTCGCGCGTGCCCGAGCCGCACCTGGCAAGTGCTTCGGTGTTTTTGCAGTGCAGTATGCCGAACTGCACTGGCTTACCATCATTCCTGACCTCTGCGAAACGCCAGTTAATGGCGACCGACATCGTCCACGAAGACTTTTTGTTGACACACGATTACCCATTTGGTGCAGCAGGGTTTTTTCTGGGGGATCCATATTCGCGAAAACGCCGGCAATCTTTTCGCGCTCCTCCGCAGCCGATACTTCTTTGTAGGTCTTGTTGCGTGATCGATGTAGAACTTATCTCCTTCAGGAAATCTTCATGAGTTCCACACGCCGATTGCGCGCGCGGCCTTCGAGTGTCTCGTTCGTGTCTTTCGGTTGCGACTTGCCATAGCCGGCAGTTCTAAGGCGGCCCATATTGACGCTGAACTGTTCAACCAAGGCGCTCTTAACGGCTGCAGCGCGCCGTTTCGAGAGGTCGAGATTGAACTCATCGCCGCCAATTCCGTCGGTGTGACCATTGACTTGCAGCTTCCAGTCAGGATGGCGGCGCATCACTTCAGCAATATCGTTCAGCGTGGGCTTTGATTCGTCGCGCAGTTTGTCGCTGTTGAAGGAAAAGTAAATGCTGTAAATATCAACCTTGCCGGTTTCGGCGAGTGACTTCTCCAGTGCGCTCGCAGCGCTATCTGTGCCGGAATTTGCCGCGGTGTGCGGCTGTTCGCACTTCGTCGTGATCTTGGTGACCGTGAGCACGTCGCGGTCGCCGCCCTCGGGAAGGTCGCAACTTGGTGGATTATCGCCATTGAGCGTAAGATTCCCTTGCGTCTTTGCCACTTCACAAGCTTGCCGGTTGGCGGGAGAAAGCGCCGGGACTTTTCCGATTCCCAGCCGGAATTTCAACGTCAGAGGATTGTGCTCATCATCAAGAAAGAAAAACTCGTCTCTTCTGCCAGAGGGCTCAGTCGCCAGGGCTTGAATGGCGGGCAAGTCAATCGGAGCATTGTCAACTAGAACGCGCACGCGGACCGGTTCATTTCCCATTCGCTTCAACCGCATGGACGAGCTCCACGCAAAACAACCGCCGGCTAGAGGATGGAGCCGGCCGTCGGATGTTTTTTCCTGCGTATCTTCGGCGCCAGCACAGATGTCAACCTCCGAGTCACCTTTTGTCTTCAGCTCGCACAGCACTACGGCTGAGGTCCCGATCGCAGTCGTGCCGGGCGCAGTGCTTGGCGAAATCTTGTCTGTGACAAAAATCTGATCGTATTTGTGCGCCGACTCGAGATCAGTGTCGAGCACGTTCCGGTGCGTAACCATATTCGTGATGGCACAACCTGGTGTACCAGCGTCGCAATTGCGCCGCGTCGGTGGAATTTCCCACCACGGACGGCTCGATTCCGACGAGTACTTCAGGCGCACTTGCTTCGCGTCAACCGATTCAACCGTCTTGATGGATTCGTAATCGCCTCCGGAAGCAATCGCTGTCACAATCGTGAGCCCGGGGCAGAGCGAGATGTTCGGCTTCTCCGAAGCGGGCGGCTCAGACCACGTCCCGAGCACGTCAGTCGTATGTCCCGATTGGGAATTCTGTGCGGACTGTGACGCTTGTGAGGCGTCAATGGAGAGACTGTTGCCGACGATCCACCCTTCGCCTTGCATCTTGATTACATCATTGAATGCGACAGTCTTTTCTTCCTCGCTTGCGACCGAGCCTGCCAGCGTTACGACGGGGTCTTTTCTCCGCGCGCCGTTCCAGCTATGCGTGAGGCCTACGTAAATGCGATTTGACTTGATCCGGGGATCCGCGGCGATTG
>Ga0073928_10005846_pt1 | contig 16953 bp, 11 predicted proteins | sample PaiPotPPA55metaG_FD_76969 | JGI IMG/M metagenome (GOLD analysis project Ga0073928, IMG submission 76969) | Iron sulfur acid spring bacterial and archeal communities from Banff, Canada, to study Microbial Dark Matter (Phase II) - Paint Pots PPA... ... | reverse complement strand
TCATGCAGCCGACCGTCCAAATCCAGCACACCGGACCGAACGCCGCCATCGACCTCATACGTCGCGATCTTCATCAGGCCGCCACCGCTCCGTCTCCGCCGTCGATTGAGATCTCCGCGCCCGTGATGAACGCGGAGTCGTCGCTGGCCAGGAACGCCGCGAGCTTGGCGACCTCGTCTGCGCGTCCATACCGACCGAGCGGGATCTTCTTCAGGATTCCCGGTAGCGGGCCGTCCGGGTCGTCGATGAAGCGGGCGGTCTCGGGCGTGTAGATCAGGCCCGGCAGGATCGCGTTCGCCCTGATGCCGTGCTCGCCGCCGGCCGCGCACAGGTGCTTGGTCATCGCCAGCACGCCGCCCTTGGCCGAGCCGTGCGGGACCTGCCCGACGAACCGGGCGCCGAGCTTCGCGGCGATCGAGGCGACGTTGATGATCGAGCCGCCGCCACGTGTGACCAGCTCAGGCCACGCGGCGCGGACCGAGTACCAGACGATGTCGAGCTCGTTCTTGATGGTGAAGTGCCACTCGTCGTCGGTCAGCTCCATCAGCGGCCCGTTGCGCAGCGCGGAGGCGTTGTTGTAGAGCACGTCCACCCCGCCGAAGCGCTCCACGGCCGCCGCGACCCAGGCCTGCGCGCCCTCGCGGTTGTTCAGGTTGACCGGCGCGAGGGCGTCCATCACCCCGCCCGCCCCGGCCACCAGCTCGACCGTCTCGGCGTTCTCCGCCTCATTCAGGTCACAGCCGAACACGTACGCGCCCTGGGCTGCGAACTCCAGCGCCGCAGCCCGGCCCATACCGCGCCCCGTTCCGCTGATCAACGCGACCTTGCCCGCGAGCCGTCCGCCCGCGATGTTGCCCGCGAGCCGTCCGCCTGCGACTTCGTCCGTGGGCCTTCCGCCCGCGATGTTGCCTGTGGGCCTTCCGCCTGTGGCTTGGTCTGCGAGTCGTTCGCCTGCGGCTTCGTCCGCGAGCCTTCCGCCTGCGACCTTGCCTGTGGGCCTTCCGCCTGTGGCTTGGTCTGCGAGTCGTTCGCCCGCGGCCTTGCCTGCGGGCCTTCTGCCTGCGACTTCGTCCGCGGGCCTTGCGCCTGCCTCTGCCGCCGCCATCCTGGTGCACTCCGTTCGGTCCGGGGCCCGCCGGAGGTTTCGCGGGCCCGCGTCTGCGTTGACGGCGCCCGCACCGGCGTCCACCGGAAGGCTAACGATCAGCGCGCGGCCGCCGGAAATCGACGCCCGGGATACCAAGCATGCGAATCTGCCGTCTTCCCACCCCTCCCGGGCACTTGTAGCGTCCCACCTCAACCACGCGGAACCGCGGCCGAAAACTCGGGTCGGTCGCGGAAGCACCACCGGAAAGCCCATCCGTTTCGGCCGCCCGCGCCGCACGACGCACGAAACCTGCGCAACGGCGCGCCAAGTTTCTACGAGGTGCCATCCTTCATGACTGTATTGACCCGCCGCTCCGCGATCACCGCGAGCGGTGCCGCCTTCGGTGCCGTTCTGCTCGCCCCCGGTATGGCCCGGGCAGCCACCGCCGGCACGAGCTCCGCCGCCACCTCCTCCTCGGCTCCGACCGGCGAGATCACCGTGGCATCCGGACAGACGGTCACCATCTCCGCCACCACCCGAGTCGCCGTCGTGACCATCGCGTCCGGCGGCACGCTCACCGCTCCCTCCGGCTACAGCCTCACCATGACCGTCAACGGGGTTGAGACCGGACAGGCGTTGACCGAGACCAGCGGTGCCGACACCGCGTTCGTCGCCGGCAGTTGGCGCGGGGACATCGTGCTGACCGTCACCGAGGCCGTGGACATCGCCTGGCAGTCGCTGGCCTACCCGTTCCGCCAGGCGATCTACGTGGCCGACGGCGCGGTGGTCTCCGCCGAGTCGGTGTTCGCCGCCGTCGTCGGCGGACGACTGACGAGTACCTCGGCCGACGGCATCCGGATCTCCTCGACCGGCCAGTGCTTCGACGGCGTGTATATCTCGGACTCGAGTTACACACTCAGCCGCCCGACCATCAGCCTCTCCGGCAACGGACGCTGCGACTTCGTCGGCTACGGCGCCGCGGTGGTGGCCGACGGCACGTCCGCCAACGTGGTCCTGGACGGCGCGTCGATCTGCAACCACGGGGCCGTACGCACCGGCGTGATCGTCAGCGACGGCGCCACCGCGCTGATTAAGAACTCCTCGATCCAGGTCCGCAACGGTGTGCTGCCTTCGGACTACGTCGCGACGGTGGACCTGAACACGATGCAGTCCGCGCCGTGGATGCTCGCCATCGACGGCAATGTGCGCGCGACCAACCTGCTCGGCAACAACTCGATCGCCGCCTACGTCAACTCATCGATCACCTCCGAAACTTGGGGAGTGCTGTCCACGGACTCCGGCTCCGACTGCACGCTGGTAGCGGTCAACAGCGCCGTCACCAACTCCGGCGCCGACGGCTACGGCACCTACGTCATCGGCGACGCGGTCGAGTACCTGCTCGGCACGCAGTTCGACGTCGGCACCTACGCCACCATCTTCACCGGCGGCACCGCGACCTACGGTGACAGCGACGCCTCGACCGTGGCCGCGCTCAACAAGAGCCTGAGCCTCGGCCTGACCTCCCAGGACCTGCGCTCGCTGCAGCGGCGCAGCACCGTGGTCAACTCGCGGCGCTTCGGCTTCATGTGGCACGGCCAGGGCACGCTGACCATCGAGGGCGGCACGCAGATCAACTCGCCGCATGCCACGTTCCTCAACAAGGGTCAGCAGATCGACGTCACCGTGGATGGCAGCGGCGGCGCCAGACTCAATCCGGCCGACGGCGTCATCCTGCAGGTCATGGACAACGACGACCCGGGCCCGGTGATGGTGGACGGCGTGCTGGAGAACGCCGGCGTCTACACGCAGCCGACGGGCGAGCCGACCGCGGACTCGACCTTCGACGTGACCGAGACGCATGACACCGACTCGATCTGCACGTTCACCGACATCAACCTGCACGGCGACTTCTACAACGGTATGCGCGGCGACCTGAACATGGTGCTGAACTTCACCTCCTCTCGGGTTGAGGGCGTCATCTCCGCGACGCTCGCCGAGCACGCCGTCGACACGATCGACTCCAGCAACTGGTGGGAGCTCGGCAACGTCAGCAACACGCCGCAGGCCGCCATCAACAACGGCGCCATCGTTTCGCTGGCCGACGGCTCGCAGTGGACCGTCACCGGCACTTCCAACCTGACCAGCCTGACCCTGGACGCCACCTCCTCCGTGTCCGCGCCCGGCTTCGGCAAGTCGGTCACCATGACGGTCGACGGCACGACGACGGCCATCAAGCCGGGCGACACGTACACCGGTGCCATCATTCTGAGCGTCGGCTGATATACCGTTCCAGTAGCAGCGGGTGACGTCGTGTCCTGAGTCCATGACGTCGCCCGCTGTTGTGCTTCCGGCAGGCCTGCTTCCCAGCCAGCCGTAAGGACTATTTCGCGGCCACACAGACGACGTAGCCCTTCGGATCCCGCCACACCCCGCCGAGGTCGGCGAACCGTCGGCGGATCTCCGCATCGAGATCGGCCTCGACCCGCTCGCGTTCCGCGCCCTCGTCCGGCACGCCGCCGAACCTCAGCAAGGTCAGGCAGTACGCGATGATCGGCTCCGGTTCGTGGAAGACCAGTGTGCTCTTGACGGTTATCACCTCCCTTTCACTGAATACAACGTCGACCAGGCCCGGAAGGTTGTCAGCGTTGACGGAGATTAATCCGGCACCGTCGCCCCGCCCGAAGCCGTGCGCGGCGAGGACGGTGCTGACCACGTCGTTGATCAACGGCGTCGTTTCGGCCACGTTGACCACTGCGGCGAAGCGGCCGCCGGGCCGCAGCACCCGCCGCGCCTCGCGGATCGCGAGGACCGGATCCGGCACGTGGTAGAGCATGTGCCGCGCGGTCACCGCGTCGAAGGCCGCGTCTGGAAAGGGAAGGGCCTGCGCGTCGCCCAGGAAGCCCTCGATGCCCTGAACCGCTCCAGCCGCGTCCACGGCCGCCTGCGACATGTCGAGCACGCACAGCCGGCCGGTGTGCCCCTCGGCGCGCAGCCGTCGCTGGAACTCGCCGGTGCCGCTGCCGACGTCGAGTAGCGCGCTCGCCGGGTCGAGATCGAGGGAGCGCAGTACATCGAGGTCCACGTCGCTGGCGCCTTCGCTGTACCGTTGGTGAGTGAGGATCCTGGTCTGCAGGGGTGTCAGGGACCGGTATTCCTCGGCGATCGCGTTGTCCGGTGTCATCAGAACCCTTCTTTCGCGGCCTCGGATGGGCCGGTATAGTCCGCATCTCTCCCCGAGGCTCCCCGCGGCGCCTCGGTCGGGAGCTTGATCCACAGTAACGAGAGGCCGGCTTGGCCGGTGCGGGAGTGGCCGTGAAGCCCAGACTTTTGCCAGATGTCCGCTTCCTGCCCACGGAGGCGGGCCTTTCGGTGCGCGCCCCGGGACACGAGGCGGCTGTTCTGCACGCTCCCGGGCTCTACCCGTGGTTCGAGCGCGTCTGCCCGTTCCTGGACGGCGAGCACTCCGTCGTGGACCTGGTCGAGAAGCTCTCGCCGATGGCCGCGCAGCGCGTGCTCGGCCTGGTCGAGTTCCTACTCAGGGAGGGTTTCGCCCGGGACGCGCAGTACGACGTGCCGCACACCCTCAGCCCGTCCACGCGCAGCCTGCACGCCGCCGTGATCGAGTTCCTCGCGCGCGAGGCCGACTCGCCCGAGCGCAGGTTCCAGAGCTACCGCGAATGCGCACCCGTGGTCGTCGGCTCGGGCAGGCTGTTGACCGCGACTTCGCTCGCGCTGCTGGCCTCGGGCGTCGAGCACGTTCGGACGCACGTCGTGGCCGCGGACGAATGGGGCGAGTCGGCGACGGAGCGGGAGAGCCTCACCGAGTGCGCGAAGCCCTTGCTGCACCGGGATCTGACGGCCAGGCTCGAGTTCGGCGAGGGCGAGCCGAAGGAACTGCCCAAGGACGTCGGCGTTCTGCTCTACGCGTCGGACCGCCCCGACCTCGAGCGCGCCGTGCGAATGCGCAACCTCGCGGCGCAGATGGGCGTTCGCTACGGCGAAGCGATCCTCGGCGAGGACGAGGTCGCCATCAGCCAGGTCGCCGTCCCCGAGAAGGCCCCGGTTCGCGGAACCCGGGTGCGCGCCGACACGGTGTCAGCCGATTCCGCGGGCGCTACCGCCGGGACGAGCCGCTACTTCGGCGGTCCGGCCGCCGCCCTGGCCGCGAACCAGCTCTGCCTCAACCTGCTGCGTCACGCGGCGGGCCTGGTCAACCTGGATGCCGAACACGCCGTGGACCCGGTGATCCTGGACCTGCGCACCGCGAATTTCGCTGCTCGGTGACAGCCGTTCGATAACAACTTCGTCAAGGTCCTCAACCTAAACGCGGCCTGGAGCGTTCGAAGGATAGAGGCACTTTCGCCGACCTGTGGATACACCTAGGGGCGACGATCGCTAAGACGCGAGAAGACAGGAAGGCGGTTCCGATGCCGGAGCATGAGCGGCGGACCGGTTGGTCCGAGCGGTTCGGGAAACGTCGAGCGCGGTTTGACTCGATCCACCGGCCGGGCCGGGGCCGCGTCGGCGTGTGCCGCTGCGAGTCGGGCGGGCGGCGGTGCAAGGCGCGTGGGTCGAGCGTGCTGCATGGTTTGAGCGCGCTGAGCGATCTGGGCGCGGTGTGCGGATCGCGTGCACGCACTGACCCCAGCAGGGTACGTGGATCGCGTGATTCGCGTGGCCCGAGAGGCCGGAACGCGGTGTGCCGATCGGGTGCTCCGCGTGACCTGAGCGGCCTGCGGGACACGGGTGGTCTGCATGTCACCCGCATGATTCGGCGGGCGAGGACCTGATGCGAACCCTAGACCCGGCGCACGCCGCGGCCCGAGCCGCTGGTTCCGACCTTTCCCCGCCGGATACCGCCAGCCCCGATACCGCTGACCTCACCTCCTCGACCTCGATGCGGACCACCACACCTGAGCCCGACGTGATCGAGCACCCGACCACCCCATCCTCGAAGGCTGCAAACCCGGTCGACACCGGCTTGAAGACGGCCACCTTGAATCCCACCACTCCGAAAACCACCACGCGAGAGCGGAATTCCCCAGCATCCACGCCCATGCCCACCGCTTCCCCCGCTCCCGTCCCGGAGCCGTCGCACTCGTTTGAGCCAGCGTCAGGAATGCCGACCCGGCCCGCCTCGCGACCAGCGTCGCTGAACCACTCCGCCCCGAGCCCGGCCGCCTACCCCTACGCGCCCGAGTCCGGGGGCGTCGCGGCGCGCCTCTACCATGCCGAACACGGTGGTCAGCCCCCGTTTATGGACCTGGCGGCGCAGCGCCCCGAGGCGAGCTCGTACCCGGACGTCGAGGCGATTCCGCTGCCCTACCCGCCGCGCGCCCGCACCGGATTCCGGGCGCATACGCCGGAGGGCATTGGCGACCTGCTAGCGCTCACTTACGGCGTCACCCGGATCGACTGGGGGAGCGTCGGCATCAGGGCCGGCAGACCGCTGCCCTCGGGCGGAGCGGCGTACCCGGGGGAGTTGTATCTCGCGGCCGAATTCGGACTCTGCCATTACCTGCCGTCGGCGCACGCGCTGGAGCGGCTGCGGACGGCGGACCTGCGGCGGCAGATCGTGGACGCGCTGGAGGCGCACCCGCCCGAGCGGCCCGCGCTCATCCTGCTGCTGACCTCGCGGCACGGGGCCAACCTGCCCGCATTCGGCGGCTTCGGCCATAAGCTGCAGACCCTTGACACCGGGGTGATGGCGGGTCAGGCCATCTCGCTCATCGACGCGGCCGGGGCGGAGGTGGGTGTGCACACTCGCTTCGACGAGGCGAAGCTTAACCGCATGCTCGGCCTCGATCCCAGGATCGAGTCCGTCCGCGCCGTCATCACGGCGGGCCTCGGCCGCGACGAACCCGTGCCGGTCCCCGCGTTCTCCACCGATCCGGGGGCGAACCAGGCGGGGATACCGCGCAGGATCATGGCCCGGCACACGGCCGCCGACGGCTTCGAGGCGGTATCGGTCCCGCTGCAGCGGATCCTGGAGATCCTCGATGAGGCTGCCAGCGAGATACCGAGCGACATACGCGCCGGCCACGGCGCCGAGTACGCGACCATCGACCTCTACTGCGTCGCCAACCGCGTCGACGGCCTCGCCCCCGCCTGCTACCGCAGGTCTACCGCGACCAGCGCGCTGGTGAAGGTGCGTGAGACGGCCGACCCGAAGTCGCTGTTCCCGGCCGGCGGTGACGCGGAGCTCGCCCACTTCCAGGCCGCCTGCGCCCTGATGCTCGTCGGCGACTACGAACACGGCTACCGCGTCCACGGCGACCGCTGGTACCGGATGCTCAACCTGCAGGCCGGCATCCTCGCCCAGCGAATAGGCCTCGCCGCGACCGGTCTCGGTCTCGGCTCGATGCTCAGGTGCGACTACCAGTCCAAGGTCGCGGACCGCCTGATCCACGCCGCCCCCGGCAGAACGGTGCTCGTCACGATGCTCATCGGCCTGGAACGCGGTGTCGGCAAGCCCGGCCACCGCCTGCTCCTGGGCGGCTATGGCTCCTGATCCACGCTAGGAGGCGTATCACAGAGGCGTATCACATCTGCTAACGGTCAATGGAATCTCAACCGTGTCGTTTCGCATGTTCGTATACGTGTACGTGCGGCTGTACTCGCTGAAGCCCATCGACTCGTAGACAAGCTTTGGCACGGGATATGCGTCGTCGCCGCGTGGCGAGACCGTGGTGAGCTTCCCCCCTGGCCGCGGCGGACCTGTGCAGCAGCGTGATCCCGACGGCTCGCGAGAGCCCCAGCCGACGATAGTCAGTGCGCGTGCCTCTCGGCCGTGATGACCGTCGAGTTCCATACCGCGCGGTGCACGTCGGCACGTGCCGCCAGGTCCTCATCGCCGACCGGCCGGATGACCCGAGCGCGTGGCAGTTCGGGCACGGGAGGCTGGCCAGCGGTAAGTGGAATTGACAGACAACTGAAGAATGGGCCGTCCTTCTGCGCGGAGAAGCCGTGCTCGGCGAGCGCGTCGGCAAGATGCCGCCGCATCGCCGCCTGCCTGTTGCGTGCCGCCTGGTGTCGGCTCCTCGGCCACGGCTTGCTCGCCGTGTACGTGCGGGCGGCTCACTCCTCGCCGGAGAAGCGCTCCCAAGCGGACTGTCGGGTCATGCCGAGCGCGTGCCCGATACGTACCCAGGTCACCCCGCGTCGCCTCAGCTCTCGCACCCAGGTGCGAAGACTGTCCTCGACCTGGTCGGCGGCCCGGAGCATCTGCTGGAGCCGGGTGAGCATCTCCTCGTCGTCGAGGCTCTCCCACCACTGGATCTTCGGGGGTGCTTCGGTCACCGCGTCGACGATGCCGACGAGGTGCTCGGTGACGATCGCGTTCGCCAACGCGATGCACTCGTCGCAGATGAAGACGCCTGGGCCTTCGACGAGTTTCTTCACGTCGGCGGCGGGTTTTGAGCAGAAGGAGCACTGGGGCATGAGGCCACGATAGGTTGTCAGGCATTGCCTGACAAGCGTGAGCACACGCTGCCCGGCGTTTTGCGGTACGGCTGCTTCCGGCGTGGCTTCGCGGCCGATGCTTCCAGCATGGCTAAGCCGCCGGTGCTTCCGGAACGGCTTCGCGGCCGCGTGTCCCGTTGGGTGCCTAGCTCCTGGCCAGGCTTGGCGGAGGGCGTCGCGGAAGGCTGCCGCGCTTGAGAAACCGATCTCGGGTTGTTCGCGCAGGGCCTCGTCGATGACCTCGGCGAGCGCACGCGGGACGTTCGGGTCGCGCTCGCGGATCGGGATCGGGGAGCTGTAGAGGATCACGTGCCACTGGTCGACGTCGGTGGGGAAGTCGCGCACGTAGGTTCCCGTCAGACACCGGTACAGGCAGGCGGCGAGGGCCCAGACGTCCACCGCCTTGGGCGCCTGCTTGAAGTTCACGACCTGCTGCCGCGCCAGGTACCAGGGCTTGCCCGCCTTCGCGCCGGTTCGCGTCAGGCCACTGAGACCGGCTTGGTCGAAGGCCTTGCCGAGGCCGAAGTCTCCGACCTTCGCCACATACGAACTGGTCGAACCCGCCGAGCCGTTTGAGTCGCTCGAGCCGTTTGAGTCGCTCGAACTGATCGGACCGGCTATACCGCTCGAACCACTTGAACCGGCTATACCGCTCGAACCAACTGAACCGGCCAGACCGCTTGAACCGCTTGAACCGTCCAGACCGCTTGAACCACCTGAACCGTCCAGGCCGCTTGAACCTCCCAGACCGCTTGAGCCGCTTGAACCTGCTAAGCCGCTCGAACTACTCGCGCCGTACCTGCGCAAGCCGTCGGAGGTCGTGTTGGCCAGCAGGATGTTCGACGGGCTCAGGTCGCGGTGCACCACGTTCCTGCTGTGCGCGTACTCGAGGCCCTCGAGGACGTCGAGCGCGTATCCGACCGCCTCGTCCACCGGCAGTCTGCCGCCTCTGACCTGCAGAAGCTTGTCCAGGCTGCCGCCCTCGCAGTACTCGGTCGTGAAGAAGAACGCGCCGTCGGCGAAGCCGTCCTCGTACAGGTCCGCGATGTTGGGGTGGCGCAGCATCCTGGTCAGCTCGACCTCGCGCAGGAACCTCGCCCTGGCCGTCTCATTGGCGGCGACCTTCGGCAGCATCAGCTTCAGGGCGACGAGTCGGCCGGTCGTCTTGTGCCGCGCCAGGTAGACCGCGCCCATGCCGCCGCGGCCGAGTTCGCCCAGCAGCGTGTACTCGGCGATCGCGCGCAGGTCGCCGCGGGCGCCCGCCTGCGCCAGCTTCACCAGGAGCGTCATGACGTCCTCGGGGTTCGCCTGGCAGGACTCGCACACGTACTCGCCGCTCGCCTCGACGCCGCGGATGCTCAGTTCGTGGGTGATCTCCCGGCCGCACTTGACGCAACCGGGCGGCGGCAGCGTTTCCGCGAGGTGGGAGTCGGGGCCGAGGGCGATCGTGGGCGCGGCTTCGGGCGGGACCGTGACGCTCACCCGGAACGCCACGCTGCGGCCGAGTCGCACCTCGTCGCCGTTCTGCAGGTCCCGCTCCTGGAAGCCGAGCCCGCGGCCCTGCGCCGCGCTTTGGGCGGGATCGCGCTGGCCGATCTTCACGCCGTTGACGTACGTGCCGTTGCGGCTGCCGAAATCACGGATGCGCACGTCCGGCGGATTGATGTCGAGCATGCAGTGGTGGCGGGAGACGGAGCGGTGGTGCTCGTCGTTCGGCAGCCGGGGTGAGCAGTCCTCGCCGCGGCCGATCAGGCAGGTCGAGCGTTCGTCGAACACGAACTCCTGCCGCTCGCCGCGCCCGTTGACGAGCGCGAGGGTCACGCTCGCCCGACTCGGCCGGACGGTCCGGCTCAGATCTGCTGCACGCACACAGTCATGCTGCCAGATGGATGAGCGCCGCTGCTCATCGGCCGGGATGAAATTTCAGGCCTCTGGTGGACGTGCCTGCCGATCCGCAGTTCGGCGGGGCGGCGGCGGATAGGGGTGAGTGCCGCGGATCACTGCGCAGGTTGAAGCTTCAGGGTGCTGGTGGATGTGCCTGGCGATTCGCAGTTCGGCGGGGCAGCGGCGGGGAGGGATGAGGGCGGCTGCTCATTGGGCGGGGTGAAATTTCAGGGTGCTGATGGATGTGCCCGCTGATTCGCAGTTCGGCGGGGCGGCGGCGGGTAGGGGTGAGTGCTGCAGATCACTGCGCAGGTTGAAGCTTCAGGGTGCTGGTGGATGTGCCTGCCGATTCGCAGTTCGGTGGGGGAGCGGCGGGGAGGGGTGAGGGCGGCTGCTCATTGGGCGGGGTGAAATTTCAAGCCTCTGGTGGATGTGCCGACTGATCCGCAGCCGTCGGGTAGGGGTGAGCGGTGTAGATCATTGGGCGGGGTGAAATTTGAGGCATCTGACGGGCGTGCCAACCGATCCGCGGTTCGGCCTGGTGGCGTCGGTGTCCATGTCGGCATTCGGTTCGGCTGTGACGTGGACGATTGAGCCGTCGGGGAACGCGCCGGCCAGCAGTTCTCGGCCTAGCGGTTGAACTAGCAGGCGCTCGACCGTCTGCTCCAGTGCCCGCGCTCCGGAACGTGGATCAGCACCCTCATTCAGCAGCAGGTCACGCGCCGGCTGGTCGAGCTCCAGCGTCAGCGCGCGGTCCGCTAGGCGGTCGTGTACGCGGGCTATCAGCTTGGTCAGCACGGCCTCGAGCGCTTCCCGCGAGAGCGGGTCGAAGACGACGACGTTGCCGACCCGGCCTAGCAACTCGGGTCGCAGGACCCTGCGCAGCTCGGCCATGATTCGGCCCGGACCCGCCGTGGGGGCCCGGTCCGCTACCCGGCCTCCGGCCCGGAAGCCGATACCGTCGTCTGCGCCGCGCTCATAGCCCAGGTTCGTGGTCATCATCACTACGGACTCGGTGAATGAGATACGTCGGCCGCGCGCGTCCGTCAGCTGTCCCTCGTCGAAGATCTGCAGGAAGAGGTCGAGCACCTCGGGGTGCGCTTTCTCCACCTCGTCGAATAGGACGACGCTGTGGGGGTGGGCCCTCAGCGGGCCGCTGAGCTGGCCTTCCCGGTCGTGGCCCAGGTAGCCGGGCGGGGCGCCTAGCAGCCGGGAGACGGTGTATCTGTCCTGATACTCCGACATGTCGATGCGGAGCAGCCGACGCTCGTCGTCGAACAGGAATCCCGCGAGTGCCTTGGCCAGTTCGGTCTTGCCGGAGCCGGTCGGGCCCGCGAGCAGGAAGACGCCGATGGGCCTGCGTGGGTCGCCGAGTCCGGCGCGGGACGCGCGGACGGCCTCCGCTACGGCCGTGACCGCCGGCTCCTGGCCTATGACGCGGCGCGACAGGTGGGCTTCTAGATCGAGTAGCCGACGGGCCTCGGTGACGGCGACGCGTTCGACGGGGATTCGGGTGCGTTCGGCGACTACTGAGATGAGGTCGGCTCGGCTCACGCGGATGGTCGATGTCGATGAGGGGGCGGGCGATGCGCGCAGGGGGTCTGCCTGAGGGTCTACCTGATCAGCCTGATCAGCCGTTGGATCGGGGGATGTATCGCGGGATGGACCGGGTGTGACGGGTGCGTGGTTTGCGGAAAGTGTTGATGGGCTGGGCGACGCGGGCACGGCGGGTCCGAGACTGGGGATGCGGGCGGCGGCGCAGGCCTGGTCTAGTAGGTCGATGGCCTTGTCCGGGAGGTGCTGTTCGGGCAGATAGCGCATCGCCAGCTCTACGGCCGTCGCGGGCGCGTCCTCGGCTATCTCGACATGGTGGTGCCGCTCCATGAACCCTGCGACGCCCTGCAGGATCTCGACGGCCTCGGCGCGCGTCGGCTCCTCGACCCAGATCACCGCGAACCTGCGTTGCAGCGCCGGGTCCTCCTCGACGTACCGGTGGTACTCGCTCGCGGTCGTCGCGCCGATGACGCGGATTTCGCCGCGGGCCAGCATCGGCTTGAGGATGCTGGCCGCGTCCGTGGCCCCGCTGGCCGCGCCTGCGCCTAGGACGGTGTGCAGCTCGTCGAGGAAGAGGATCAGGCCGGGGGTCTCGCGCGCCTCCTTGAGTACCGCCTCCATCCGCTCCTCGAACTCGCCGCGGTACTTCGTGCCCGCGACCAGGGCCGACATCGTCAGCTCTACGATCCGGACGTCTGTCAGGTCGGCCGGCGCGCCACCGGCTGTGAGGCGTGCGGCCAGGCCTTCGACGATGCCGGTCTTGCCTACGCCCGCCTCACCGACCAGGACCGCGTTCGCCTTTCGCTGACGCACCAGGACCCGCGCGAGACCCAGCATCTCCTGCTCACGGCCGATCAGCGGCGGCAGCGAGCCCTCGCGCGCCAGCAGTGTCAGGTCTCTGCCGTAGCGGTCCAGCAGCGGGGTACGCGGTTGGCCCACCGCGTGCTTGGGACGTCGCGGTACGCGGGTGGTGCGCTCGACGAGGCGGGCGTCCTGCTCGTCGGCGGGCTCGGGATCCGTGACGGTGTCAAAGTCGGCGTCAAAGTCGGAGTCGGAGTCCGAATCGGCGTCGAGATCGAAGTCCGGGTCGGTGAGGAGATCGGGGCCGGCGCCTAGGTCGGGCTCGGCGTCGGCGGCTCCGTCGGGTGTCTCGGGGGAGTGCTCGGGAGTCGGGCGCGGGATCTCCGGGAAGAAGGCGTATAAGGGCTCATCGATGCCGAGTGCCTGGAAGACCTCGCGGCAGCGCGGCGTCGGCTGCTCCAGGATCGCCTGCAGCAGCTCGATCACGCCGGCGTGGTCGTACTCGCCGAGTTCGCCCGCGCGGCGGATCGTGCGCATCAGGGCTCCGACGTTCTGGTCGTCGGCGGTGTCGGCAGTGTCGGCGCCGTCTCCATCGTCCGCGACGCTGTCGCTGCCCGCGGTCTCGTGTCCGTTGAGTTCTTCGGTTCCCGGCCCCTCCCGATCCCGATCCCGATCCCGGTCCGACAGCGCCGCGCGCAGCCCTAACCGCAGCTCATCCGGGTCGATCCCCGCCTCGGCGAAGCGCTCACGCAGCCGCTCGCCCTCCTCGGCCAGCTCACGACGCCGGACGGGGTCGTCGAAGCGTTCGGCCAGCGTCGCGTCGCTGAGTCGGCTCAGGGCCAGCAGCAGATGGCCGGGGCCTATCGTGACGGCGGCGCCGGCCCGTGCCTCGAAACCGGCCAGCCGCAGCGCGACCGTGACACCTGACGACAAGGAAGGCACGATCCCGGGTCACCCCCACTCTCGCCCTGAAGCCGACCGACGCGGTACCGCCAACGCCGACACCGACCCGGGCGGCCCACCGTCCTTCGGTCCTGACCCAACCGTATCCCAAGCCCCGCGGGATTTCGCCGTAGCCGGGCCCGATGGATACTGTTCCCATTCTCAGCTAGGGCGAGGAAGTGCGAGATGGTCTTCAACGGCTTCGCCCGGAGCACGCCGCCGGGCACGATTCTGGTCGTGGCCGACGAACGCCGCTTTCAGAAGCTGCCGAGCGCCGACTTCGAGGTCTTCTTCGGGCGCGGCCAGGACGACGTACACGTGGCCGTCGGCGTCGACGACCCCTACGTGAGCCGCAAGCAGGGCCTGCTGCTGTGCGACGGACGCGAGTGGCGGCTGCGCAACATCGGCAGGCTCCCGATCCGCCTCGTCGACGAGAGCATGGTGCTGACCGGGCACGAGCTCGCCCTCAAGCCCGGCTGCACGCCGCTGCTGGTCGGCGCGCCCGCGCATCGCGTCCATCTGGTGGAGGTGCACGTGGCCGGTTTTCCGCGGCCCGGCGCCGAGATCGGCCCCGAGACCCCGACCCGTTCCCCGGACGAGTACGAGCTCAGCGAGGTCGAGCGGATGGCCGTGGTGGCCGTCGCGCAGCGCTACCTGCGCCAGGATCCCTCGCCGCAGCCGGTCTCCTGGGCTCAGGCGGCCGACGACCTGAGCCGCGCGCCCGGCGTCGGTCGCAGGTGGACGGCCCGCTCGGTCGAGCACGTCGTCGCCTCGGTGCGGCAGCGGCTGGCCACGGGGCGTTCCCCGATCCCCGGCATCCTGCGCGGCGAAATGCCCGAGCCGGTCGGCAACATCCTCAACCACAATCTGATCACCGCCCTGCTGCGCAGCGCCACGCTCACCCCGCAGGACCTCGACCTGCTCGGTGACGACGAGAGCTGACGACGTCAGCTGACGAGGAGAGCTGATGGGGAGTAAGCACACGGGAGGGGTCCCCGGGTTCGCGCTCTAGCCTGCCGGGAGTCGACGGCAGGGAAGGGGCCCCCAGGGTGCGCACCGAGGATTTCGTTCCGCAGGTGCTGCCTGCGTCGACCCGAAGACTGTCCGACGGCGTGCCCTCCGCCCCTCCCGGCTCCCTGTTCGCGCTCGCCGCGGAGGGCGGCTTCGCGGTCCCGCCGCGCCCCTTCCGGCTGCACTTCGGCCGGGGCAAGGGCGACGTGCACGTGGCCATCGGGACGCATGACCCTTATGTCAGCAGGCTGCACGGCCTACTCGGCTGCGACGGACGCGAGTGGTGGCTGCGTAACGAGGGCCGGCTGCCGATCTACCTGCCGGGCGACCTGATGGTCCTGTCCGGCCACGAGCTGCCGATCGATCCCGGCTACACGCCGATGTTCATCAGCACGCCGGCGAACCGCTCGTATCTCCTCGAAGTGCACGTCGTCGGGCCGTTCGGCGTTTCGGGCGACGAGGTGCCGCTGCTGCCGACGCGCGAGCCCGACATCTACCCGCTCAGCGAGGACGAGCGACTCGTCCTGGTCGTGCTGGCCCAGCGCTACCTGCGCCGCGAGCGGTACCCGCAGCCGGTCTCGTGGAAGCAGGTCGCCGAGGACCTCAACCGGGTGTCCGAGGACCGCGCGTGGACGCCGAAGATCGCCGCGCACCTGGTCGGCGCGGTCCGCGAGCGGCTCGCCTCCGGCCGCAGCCCGGTGCCGGGGATCCTGCGGGACGACGGGGTGGGCGAGCCGGTCGGCAATGTGCTCAACCACAACCTCATCAGGGCGCTGCTCAAGAACACGACCCTGCTGCCGAACGACCTCGAGCTGCTCGACCTCGAGGACGACGAGGACGACAGGAACGACGGGGTCCACGGGTACGACGGGGTCCCCGAGGACGAACAGCCATAGCCTCGGCACGCCCGCGACCCCGACGACCGGGAACGTGCCGAGGACCGGGAACGTGCCGAGGCGCGCGGCCCCGCTAGAGCGTCGCCGCCACCGGGTGGGCCGGCTCGTAGAGGCCGATCTCGCCGCCGCCGGGCAGCTGGAAGGCGGTCACCCGGCCCCACTTCTGCTGCGTCACCGGCTTGGTGAACACGATCCGCTTGCCGGTCAGCTCGGCCATCGTCGTGACCAGGTCCTCGCACATGAACATCAGCTGGTGCGACTCGGCGCCCTCGGTCGGGTGCACGGCCAGCTCGGTCGGCGGCAGCTTGAACACCAGCCAGCCGCCGCCCGCGTCCACATGCGGGTACTTGAGCACCTTCTGGAAGAACTCTCGATCCGCTTCGGGATCGCGGCTGTAGAGGACGACGTGTCCGGCAGTGATCATAGCCGCAGAATACTCACATCCGGCGCAGCGCTCACCACTTTGTCGAAACGCGGCGCCGTCTGTTCGCGAACCACTGTCGAATCGCTTCGACGAATTCGTCGAACACCATCCCTCGCCAAATTTCCGTCACTTCATATTGACAGTTCAACGCCACGGAAGCAGACTTCGAAGCGCTTCGACGATTTTCCCTCGCCGAGGCACCCACGTCTTACCCACGGCACGAAGGGAAGTGGCGCAATGACGCGCACACGCAAGAAACTGCTCCGCCTCGCCGTCGCCGGGCTGTTCGCCGGCACCGCGACGACGATCGCGATCGGTCCGGCCGCGGCCGCCGACTGCCAGACCTCCGCCCAGTACGGCGAGTGCACCAGCGGGTCCTACACGTTCTACAACGACGAATGGGGCAGCGGCTACGGCTCGCAGACCCTCTGGGAGGACGGCCCCACCTACTGGGGCGTCGACTCGACCCAGCCGAACACCTCGGGCGTGAAGGCCTACCCGGACGAGGCGCTTCCCGTCAACGAGTCGCTCGACTCGCTCCCCAGCCTGACGAGTTCCTTCGGCTACAACGTGCCGAGCTCCGGCAACTGGGAGGCCGCCTACGACATCTGGCTGAACTCGACCTCGATCGAGGTCATGGTGTGGACGGACACGAACGGGAACGTGTCCCCGGCCGGCTCGTCGATCGGCGATGTCACCCTCAACGGCAACACCTGGGACGTGTACGTCGGCAACGTCGGCCACCCCGTGTACTCGCTCGTACGCACCTCCAACGAGACCAGCGGCAGCGTCAACCTCCTCGGCATCCTCGACTGGCTGCAGAACGACAAGGGCTACTTCTCGGACCCGACGCTCTCCACGGTCGATTTCGGCTGGGAGATCAGCGGCACCGG
>Ga0073928_10005845_pt1 | contig 16954 bp, 9 predicted proteins | sample PaiPotPPA55metaG_FD_76969 | JGI IMG/M metagenome (GOLD analysis project Ga0073928, IMG submission 76969) | Iron sulfur acid spring bacterial and archeal communities from Banff, Canada, to study Microbial Dark Matter (Phase II) - Paint Pots PPA... ... | reverse complement strand
TACCTACGGCACGAACAACGAATTTGGCTTCGACTACCTCCGCGACAACATGAAATATGACCTCGCCAATTGTGTCCAGCGCGGTCATCACTTCGCCATCGTCGACGAAGTGGACTCCATCCTCATCGACGAAGCGCGCACCCCCTTGATTATTTCCGGGCCTTCGGAAGAGTCCACCGACAAATACGCCAAGATTGACAAAATTATTCCTAAATTGATTCAGGACATCGATTACACCATCGATGAAAAACACCGCACCGCCACGCTCACCGAAGAAGGCGTCAGCAAGACCGAGCGGCTGCTCGGCCTCGGCAATTTATACGATCCCGCGCACATGGAATCCATTCACCACGTGTATCAGGCACTGCGCGCGCACACACTGTACAAAAATGACGTGGATTACGTCATCAAAAACGGCGAAGTCATCATCGTCGACGAATTTACCGGCCGCCAGATGCCCGGCCGCCGCTGGTCAGACGGATTGCATCAGGCCGTCGAAGCCAAGGAAGGCGTGAAGATCGAACGCGAAAATCAGACCCTCGCGACCATCACCTTCCAGAATTATTTCCGCATGTACAAAAAACTGTCCGGTATGACCGGTACCGCGGAAACGGAAGCGGCGGAATTCAGTAAGATTTATAACCTCGACGTGGTGGTAATTCCCACTAACCGGAATTTGATTCGCAGAGAGCATCCCGACATCGTGTACCGCACCGAAAAAGAAAAATTCACCGCGGTGGTGAACGGCATCATGCAGGAAGACGATTCCTTCGCCAACGGCATTCGCCATTATCACGAACGCGGGCAGCCTGTACTGGTCGGCACAATTTCCATCGAAAAGTCCGAAACGATTTCCGCTCTGTTGAAAGCGGGAAAAATTCCTCACGAGGTTTTGAACGCCAAGCAGCACGAGCGCGAATCTCGCATTGTGGCGCAGGCCGGACGCAAGGGCGCGGTCACCGTGGCCACCAACATGGCCGGCCGCGGCACCGACATTCTGCTCGGCGGAAATCCCGAGCAGATGACCCGCGATTATTTTCTGAAAAACAAAATGGCTATGCCGTATGCCTCGGCGCCCGCGGTGATCGCCGCCGATGGAGCCGGCAACGGCGCCGCAGCGCCGGTAACGCCTATGGCGCTGTTCCAGCACGAGGGCAAAATTTTCCAGGTTCCCGCCGATCAGTGGAAGCCTATTTACAATCAGTTCGCGAACCAGTGCAAAGCGGAGCACGACGAAGTTGTAACCCTCGGCGGCTTGCACATTCTTGGCACTGAACGCCACGAAGCCCGCCGCATTGACAATCAATTGCGTGGCCGCGCCGGCAGGCAGGGCGATCCTGGATCCTCGCGCTTTTTCCTCTCGCTGGAAGACGACTTGATGCGCATTTTTGGCGGCGAGCGTGTCAAGGCGTTGATGTTCCGTCTGGGCATGACCGAGGGCGTGCCCATCGAATCCGGCCTGATCTCGCGCCGCATCGAAAACGCGCAGAAATCCGTGGAAGCGCAAAACTTTGATGCCCGTAAACATTTGCTGGAATACGACGATGTGATGAACAAGCAGCGCGAAACCATTTATGGTATTCGCCGCTCAGCGCTCGAAGGCAAAGACCAGCGTGATTATGTTCTGGGCATCGCGGAAGATGTGGCTCGCGAGCTGGTAAACACGTTTTGCCCGCGCGAACAGCATCCCGATCAATGGAATACCGTGCAATTCCTAGCGGAAATGAATGCCCAGTTTGGCATCGACGCGAAAGCCGCCGGCGCCGATCCCGGCACCCTCACCCACGATGCGCTTTCCGATGCCGCCGCCGAAGCGGTGAACACGCGCTACGCGGAAAAGGAAACGCAATTCGGCGCCGACCTCATGCGCTGGCTGGAGCGCCGCATCATTCTCGACGTGGTGGACTCCCAATGGAAAGATCACCTTCTTTCGCTCGATCATTTGAAAGAGGGCATCGGGCTGCGCGGGTACGGTCAAAAAGATCCGTTGGTCGAGTTTAAAAAAGAAGCCTTCACTCTTTTCGAAGACATGATGGCGCGCATCGACAATGAAACCGTACGCTACCTATTCCACATCCAGGTGCAGCAGGGAGAGCCGCAGCAATTGGAACAGCGCCCCGAGCCGCCGCGGCCCCCGAGGCCGGATGCGCGCAACGCCATGGCTAGCGCCGCGGCACGAGCTTCTGGTGATGGCGACCGCGAACCGCAGCATTTGCCTTCCGTCGCGCGCGAAATTGAACGGAAGCAGGCCAGGCAGCAGCGCGACCTGCAATATCAAACCGGCCCGGCGCAAGCCGAAGCCCCTAAGCCCGTTCGCGCCGCCGCGAAAGTTGGACGTAATGATCCTTGTCCCTGCGGATCGGGAAAGAAATATAAGAAGTGTCACGGCGCGAATGTCTGATCGCGACGTGCGGCTCATTCAATTAGCGTGAACCAGAATTGTTCTGAACTGAAATAATTTTTGCCGGCGCGACAGCAATCCAAAGGATCAACTAAAATGCCGCCAGGAACAGGTCCCATGCAGCAGCCCGTACGTCAGCCAATTCCCGGCGTGAAAAACCTCGTAGCCGTTGCCAGCGGAAAAGGTGGCGTAGGGAAAACCACCGTCGCGGTAAATCTTGCTTTGGCCCTTGCCAAGCTTGGACACAAAGTTGGATTGATGGACGCCGACGTGTACGGGCCCAATGTGCCGATCATGTTGGGCACCCACACCGAACCGCAAGCCACGCAGGACAAGCGCATCATTCCGGTGATGGCCCAGGGCATCAAGATGATTTCCATGGGCCTCCTGAGTCCCAGCGACAAGCCCATGATCTGGCGCGGGCCCATGCTACACAGCGTGATCACCCAATTTTTGCGGAGCGTCGATTGGGGCGAATTGGACTATTTGCTGATCGATCTGCCGCCCGGCACCGGCGATGTGCAACTGACGCTGATCCAGACCGTAGCCGTAACGGGCGCCGTTATTGTTACCACCCCTTCGACTGTGGCCTTGGCCGATGTGCGCAAGGCCATTGAAATGTTTCGCCAGGTAAATGTGGAAGTGTTGGGCGTAGTCGAAAATATGAGCACCTTTTCTTGTCCGCACTGCGGCAAAGCCGTGGACATTTTCGGTCACGGGGATGGCGCCACTACCGCCAGGGAATATGGCGTGCCGCTCTTGGGCGAAATTGAAATTGATCCGCGCATTCGTGTGGGTGGCGATACCGGCAAACCAGTGGCTGCGCTGGGCGAAGATGCCGCAGGCGCCAAAAGTCTTTTTGTGGTAGCACGCGCGGTGACCGCGCGGCTTGTGGAAGTCGGCGCTACCGCAACCGGCCCGCAGGTACAAATCGACTAATTGTCCCCCCGACTCATAATTTCCGAGGCCAAACACCTGACCGCATCTTGCCCGGTGACCCACCCCTAAAATTACTAGAGACTTCGGGTGGCCTACCCTTTGCGGTTTTTGGTTTTTGCAAAGGGTGGGTACTTTTCTCCGACTCCATCCAGCCTGACAGCTAACCCACATGCAAGTCTCGAGAGCCGCTGCCGCACCCTTTGCCATTCACACCGTCGATTTCTTTGCGCGAAACACAATCCCCATTAAGATAGAGGCAAGCTAACAGCGGCCCTTGCGTCTCTGGCTGCTAACCACGGGGAATATTGGCCAGAGTTCCGGACATTCGAGTCTATCGGGGGAAGAGGCCGCAGATTGCTGCCAGCGCGTGGATCGATCCCGCCGCGGTAATTATCGGCGACGTCACCGTCGGCGAAGATGCCAGCGTGTGGCCGGGCACCATTATTCGCGGCGATGTGCATTACATTCGCATTGGCGCACGCACCAACGTGCAGGACCGTTGCGTGCTTCACGTCATGAGAAATGAGTGGCCGCTGGTGCTGGGCGACGATGTCACCGTTGGACATTCCGTGACGCTGCACGGCTGCACGATTGAATCGCTCTGCCTGATCGGAATGGGCGCCATTATCCTGAACGGCGCGAGAATCGGAGCAGGCAGTATCATTGCCGCAGGCACCCTGGTTACCGAGCGCACCGTGATTCCGCCCGGCAGCCTGGTAATGGGCGCGCCCGCAAAGGTGAAGCGCTCGCTCACGGAATCGGATCGCGTCTCGATTGCCGATTACGCCAAGCGCTACGTGGAATACAAAAATATTTATCGTGAGGAAGCTGCAATTGAGTGAAAGTTCAGCAACAGGACAGCAATCCAAGCCCGCGGCGAGGCCTCGCAAATTTCAAGCCATTAAAGGCGTGCGGGATTTGCTGCCGGCTGAGACGCCGCTTTGGAATCACGTCGAGCAAACCGCGCACGCGGTTTTCGGCACGTTCGGTTTCAGCGAAATTCGCCTCCCAATTTTTGAACCCACAGAATTGTTCGCGCGTTCCATCGGCCTCGATACCGACGTAGTGTCGAAGGAAATGTATACGTTCCCACTTCGTCCTACGACGAGGGAATTGGCAGACGAGATATTTACGAAGCCGGCAGAGACATTCGCGCAGAGCGGTAGTTTTGTTAATCCGAAGGAAGAAATTGAATTCAATGAGTTGAAAAAGGGCGAATCAATTTCCCTGCGACCGGAAGCAACCGCGAGCGTTTGCCGCGCCTATATTGAGCACAACATGCAGCAACTCCCGCAACCGGTGAAGCTGTATTACATGGGCCCGATGTTTCGGCGGGAGCGTCCACAGAAGGGGCGGTATCGCCAGTTTTACCAGATCGGCGCGGAAGTTTTAGGCGGAAATGATTCTCCCGGCATCGACGCCGAAATCATCGACATGGTGATGACCTTCTTCGACAAACTCGAAGTGCAGGGTCTGGAGCTGGACATCAATTCCATCGGTTGCCGCGAGTGCCGCTCAAAATATGTAGAAGTCCTGCGCGCCGCGCTTATAAAAGTGAAAGACAAGCTGGGGCCCGACAGCCAGCGGCGCATAGAAACCAATCCGTTGCGCGTTCTCGACTCCAAGCTTCCGAGCGAACAGGAAATCATCGCCACGTTGCCGCGCATGGCCGCGCATCTTTGCGCCGAATGCGCCGAACACTTCGCGGAAGTAAAGCGGCAGCTCGAATTGCGCGGCGTAATTTATCGCGAGAACTGGCGGCTCGTCCGCGGGCTGGACTATTACATGCGCACGACTTTTGAGATCACCGCGCAAGGCTTGGGCTCGCAGAACGCAGTTTGCGGCGGCGGCCGCTATGACGGCCTGGTGGAGTTGCTCGGCGGCCCTCCCACGAAGGGGATCGGATTTGCAATCGGTGAAGATCGCTTGATTTTATCGTTGCAGGAAAGTGGCAAGGCCCCCGTACCAACGGGGCCTGACGTCTACATCGCCTGGATGGGCGAAAAAGCTTTCGCCACGGCGATTCGAGCGGCGAAAGATCTGCGCGCAGCCGGTTTTCGCGTGGAACTGCCGGCCACAGAGCAAAAATTCGGCAAGGCGCTCGGTCAAGCCGATAAACTCGGAGCGCGCTACGCGCTCGTATTAGGCGAAGACGAAGTCTCCTCCGGTGACTGGGCCTTAAAGACCTTGGCCGACGGATCGCAGAAAAAATATGCCGAGAGCGAGTTGCTGGAGTATCTAAGAGAGACCAAGCCAGTCGCGCAACCGCGGACATGAGTATTAGTTTTTTCGAGGAGATAAAAGTCTTGCTGGATTTTCTGGGCAATTTGAACAGAACACACTACTGCGGCGACTTGCGCGCAAAAGATGCCGGCCACGATGTGATCGTGATGGGATGGGTCGCGCGGAGGCGCGATCTGGGTAATTTGCTGTTTCTCGACGTGCGCGATCGCTCCGGAATCGTGCAGGTGGTTTTCAATAAGGAAACGCATCCGGAAGCCCATGCCAAGGCGGAACACGCGCGCTCGGAATTTGTGGTCGCCGTCGAAGGCAAAGTGATCCACCGGCAGAAATCCAATCCAGAACTCGCCACCGGCGAAGTTGAGATTCAGGCTTCGCGGCTTCACATTTTAAATACTGCCAAGACCCCGCCGTTTCAAATCGAAGACGACATCAATGCCGCCGAGGAGACTCGGCTACGCTATCGCTACCTCGATCTGCGCCGGCCGCGGCCATATCGCAATCTCGCGCTGCGCCACAAAGTATTTCTGGAAATTCGCCGCACCATGGACGAATTGGGCTTTCTTGAAATAGAAACGCCTGTGCTGACCCGCTCCACGCCCGAAGGTGCTCGCGACTATCTCGTTCCCAGCCGCGTGCATCACGGCCAGTTTTACGCCTTGCCGCAATCGCCGCAAATTTTTAAGCAGATTCTGATGCTCGGCGGGCTGGACCGCTACTTTCAAATTGTGAAATGTTTTCGCGATGAGGATTTGCGCGCCGACCGCCAGCCCGAGTTTACCCAACTGGACGTGGAAATGTCCTTTCCACGCCAGGAAGATATTTTTAACGTGATTGAAACCGTCATGGTGCGCGCTTGCGCAGTAGCGGGAATTAAAGCCGTAGCGCCATTTCCTCACATGCTTTATAAGGATGCCGTTCGCAAATATGGCAGCGATAAGCCCGACCTGCGTTTTGGCATGGAACTCCACGAGGTCACGGAAGCTTTTCCCGCCGAGGCCAGGTCGAAGTTGCAGATTGAAGGAAATGTTTTTGCCTTCGCGGCTCCCGGCGCGGCTGGATACTCGCGCAAACAATTGGATGACCTGACCGAGAAAGCCAAAGCCGCAGGCGCGCGCGGCGCTTATTTTGTTAAGGTCGCCGCGGAAGGCGCGACCTCCACCGTCGAGAAACTGATCGGCGCTGAAAACGTACAGAAAATCGCGGAAATCTGCGCCGCGAAAACTGGCGACCTGATCGTGGCAGTCTCCGCCAAGGAAGAAATCAAAGGCACAGAAGCAGCCGCGCTGGTCGCCGGGCAATTGCGCTTGCAACTTGGCGAGGCGCTCGGGGTCATCGACAAAAGTCAGTGGAAATTTTTGTGGCTCACCGGCTTCCCGCTTTTCGAGTGGAGCAATTCCGACAAAACCTGGGTGAGCGCGCAACACCCCTTCACAGGAATTGTCGACGAGGACCTGGACAAACTTGAGTCGGTGCCCTGGGAAGTGCGCTCCAAGGGCTACGATCTGGTTTTGAATGGCGTCGAACTCGGCTCGGGTAGCATTCGAATCCACCGCCAGGACGTGCAGGAGCGGTTGTTTAAGGCGCTTGGGCTAACCGAAGAGCAGCTGCGACGTCGTTTCGGTTTTTTTCTGGATGCACTCACGTACGGCACTCCGCCGCATGGCGGCATCGCGCTCGGTCTAGATCGCGTAGTGATGCTGCTCGCAGGCGAAAAGTCCATTCGCGAAGTGATCGCCTTCGGTAAGACCACCGCCGCGGTTGATCTGATGGCCGAATCCCCCAGCGAAGTGGACAAAGAACAACTCGATGAACTCGGGATTCGCATCATCGAAAGCGCCTCATGACAAATCGCGAGACCATGATGAGGAGCCGCTGAAACAATTTATGTCCCGAATACGCATATTGGCGGAGGCGGTGGCGAATAAAATCGCCGCCGGCGAAGTTGTCCAGCGACCCGCCTCGGTGGTGAAGGAGCTGCTCGAAAACGCGCTGGATGCGGGCGCCAGCACCATTCGCGTGGAGACCGAATCGGGCGGCCGGCGCATGATTCGCGTGATCGACGACGGGCACGGCATGACCCACGACGATGCGTTGCTGGCCTTCGAACGGCATGCCACCAGCAAATTGCGCAACGCTGATGACTTGCTCTCCATCGCCACGCTGGGATTTCGTGGTGAAGCGCTGCCAACCATTGCGGCGGTCTCCAGGCTGACACTCGAAACACGCGACGCCGCGGAAGCGGAAGGCACCCGCGTTGAGTTTGCCGGCGGCAAATTAATCGGCGTGAAACCTGCCGGACTGGCGGCGGGAACTACCATCAGCGTCGCTGATCTTTTTTACAGTGTGCCGGCTCGTAGAAAATTTCTGAAGTCTGACAGCACCGAGCTAGGCCACATCGCGTCGCTGGTGACGCACTACGCGCTCGCAAATCCCGGCAAACATTTTGTCCTGACCACGCCGACGCAGGAAATCATCAATTGCTCTCCCGTAGAAAAATTGGCCGAGCGCGTATATCAGCTTTTTGGCAAGCAAGCGCTCGACGAACTGGCGGCGATTCCTTCCGCGACCTCAGGTTTTCGTTCCGCCATCACGGAGCCCGCGCTCGAACCCGAAGAAGAAAAATCCATGCTGACGGTCAGCGGTTTCACTTCGCGCCCTGAAGTGCAACGCGCCAATCGCAACGGAATTTACGTTTTTGTGAATCGCCGGCTCGTGCGCGACCGCCTAATCCTGCACGCAATTCATGAAGCCTATCGCAACATTTTGCCCGCCGGAGTTTTTCCCGCGACGCTGTTATTTTTGGATATGCCCTATGACGAAGTGGATGTGAATGTGCACCCCGCGAAGATCGAGGTGCGCTTCCGGCGTCCGCAATTCGTTCACGATTTTACGCGCGACACCATCCGCCAGACGTTAACCGGTACGCGCGCAATCGCGAGTTTCGCGACAGCAGCGGGCGGCCCACAATCGATGCGAACGCCAGGCGCGGGCGTAGGAATCTCAATGGCTGCGACGACGGCGGAATTTTCTGCGCATGAGCAGGGAATTGGCGGAGGCGCCGGACCATCAGGAATTCCGCGAGCCATCATTCCGACGTCGGAAGATTTCGGCGTGGGTTCCGGCGTTGGCTCGGACGGCGGTTTTGATTTAACTTCTGCGCCGCTCAGGCCCATTGAGCAGCGATTGGCATTCGGACAGGGCAGCTTCTCCACCGAGCCAGGATCGACGCGCGGAGCAGCCGTTGGAAATTGGGCCGCGAACCTGGCGGGCCCGAATGGCGACGCGCCAGCCAGCCTTCCGCGCCCAGATCAGATCTCCGATCTGAAACCATTGGGACAAGTGAGCTCGAGTTTTATCGTGGCCGTAAATGGCGGCGGCCTGTGGCTCGTCGATCAGCATGTTGCCCATGAGCGCGTGCTATTCGAGCAACACTTATCAGCGCGCCGCGCGGGAAAAATTGAAGCGCAACGCATGCTGATGCCCATGGTCATCGAACTGGCGCCGCGGCAAATTGTGATCTACGAAAAAATCGCCGAAGAACTGGCCGCCAACGGATTTGAAGTCGAACCGATGGGCCCAAGAAGTGTCGCCATCCAGGCGGTCCCTGCAGGAATTGTCGCGAGCGATGCGGAAAAATTGCTCACGGAAATTCTGGATGGAATCGAACGCGAAAACGCGGCCATTTCCATTGAAACGCTGCAAGCCAAGATCGCCGCTTCCACCGCCTGCCACGCGGCCATCAAGGTAAATATGCCCTTGGATCAAACCAAAATGGAATGGCTGCTGGCGGAACTTGCGAAAACGGACTGTCCCATGAGCTGTCCGCATGGACGGCCGGTGGTGCTGCGATACTCGGTGAAGGAAATCGAGCGCGCATTTCAAAGGATATGACATTCCATCGCACGAATATTTTAAACGTGCGCCAAACCGCACAAATAAACAATTGACGACGCGAGGTGAACGCGAAGAATGACCGACACGCAGAAGACCGCCGTGATTTTTGGAGTGGCCAACAAGCGCAGCATCGCGTGGGCCATCGCGCAGAAATTGCAGCAGGCCGGATGGCGGCTGGCTATCACTTACCAAAACGAGCGCCTGGCGCAAGAAGCCAAGGGCTTGATCGACGAACTTCCGGACGCCACCGGATTCATGTGCGACGTCTCGCACGACGAGCAGATCGCGAAATTGTTTGAATCACTAAAAGAAAAATACGGCGCGCTGCAGGGCGTCGTGCATAGCGTGGCCTTTGCGCCTGCCGCGGAACTGAGCGGCGAATTTCTGAACACCACCCGCGAAGGCTTTCGCATTGCCCACGACGTCAGCGTGTATTCACTGATTGCCGTAGCACGCGAAGCTGCTCCATTGATGACCAAGGGAGGCGGCATCGTAACCATGACCTATTTCGGCGCGGAAAAAGTAGTTCCCAAATACAACGTTATGGGCGTGGCTAAGGCCGCGCTGGAAGCCAGCGTGCGCTATCTTGCCAATGACCTGGGAGCACAAAATATTCGCGTCAATGCCATTTCCGCGGGACCTATCAAAACGCTTGCGGCGCGCGGAATTTCAGGTTTGGGCGACATGCTGAAGTCCCATGCTGAGCGCGCTCCGCTGAAACGCAATGTCGATCCGGCCGAAGTCGGAGCAACAGCCGCGTTTTTGCTATCCGACGCTGCTTCTGGAATTACGGGCGAGACAATTTACGTCGATTGCGGTTATAACATCATGGGCTATTGAACGCTTATTTTTACAATTGCGAATCCCGGCACTCGAATGTTCATAATCAGCGGCGCTCACATAAAACGCGCCATCGCGGTGGGCTCCTTCCAACAAAATGCAAAAACTAACCGTCGCCATTGATGGGCCGGCGGGCTCCGGCAAAAGCAGCTTGGCGCGCCGCGTGGCCAGCATGCGGGGTTATTTGTACATGGATAGCGGCGCGATGTACCGCGCCGTGGCGCTGAAAGCGCTGCGTCGAGGAATATCGCTTAGCGACGAAAGGTCGCTCAGCGCAATCGCGCGCGAAACACACGTGGAGTTGAAGCAGCCGACCCCGGCGCAAGAAGCGGCCGGCGCGAAGAACCGCGTTTTTCTCGACGGCGTCGAAGTGACCGACGATATTCGCACCGAAGAAGTGGCGCAAGCGGCTTCGCGATTGGCAACCATCCAGGAAGTCCGCGAAATATTGGTCGCCGAGCAACAGCGAGCCGGGGCTGGCGGCGGCATCGTGATGGAAGGGCGCGACATCGGAACGGTGGTATTTCCCAATGCCGAGCTGAAGATTTTCCTCGATGCTTCCCCGGAAGTGCGCGCCGAACGGCGCTGGAAAGAGCACCAGGAAAAGGGCGACAAAATTTCGCTGCGGGAAGTAGTCGAAGAAGTTCGCGAACGCGACCGGCGCGATCGCGAGAGAAAAGTGTCGCCACTGATTCGCGCCGCGGACGCGGTGCTGGTGGACAACACTGCCATGGGCATTGAAGAAACCGCGCGGATAATCGTGATGCTGGTGAAAGAACGCGAGGCTAGAGGAGCAAAGGCGGGGACGACTGCATGATACGAGTACTAACGATGTTCGCGCTAAGCGTCGGCGGCTGCTTGCTGGCCATGCCGGTAGTGTTGTTGGCGCAAGGCGCGGCAAACGAAAAGAACGGCGCTGAATCCAGAAGCGACAACGATGCCATCCGAAAATTTCGCGGTTACCTCGAAGAAGACTGGAAGCGCTGGATGGTGGAATATCCCGAACAGGCCACGGCCGCGGGTTTTCCAGGCCAGAACCGGCGGTGGCGTGACGATTCACCCGCCGGAATCGAAGTGCGTAAAAAACATCTGCACGAGAGCGCCGCCGCGTTAAAAGCATTTTCACGCGACTCGCTGCCGCGCGCCGAGCAGATTAATCACGATTTGTATTCCGATTTGCTGAGCACCGCGGAAGAAGGGCTGCAGTATGGCGATGACCCGCTGCCGTTCCGCAATGTAGTGCCGCAGAATCTCTGGATGCCGATAAATCAGATGAGCGGTGTCCAACAAGAGGCCGCGGACATCATTTCCACCATGCCCAACAGGTCGGTGGCCGACTATGAAGACATTTTGGCCAGGCTCGAGGCGCTGCCGGTTTTAGTCGAACAAGAACGAGCCTTGCTGGCAGAAGGTCTGAAGCGCGGATATTCGCCGCCCAAACTGATGCTGCGCGATGTTCCCAAGCAGATTGCCGATCTGCTCCCCGCCGACCCGCTGGCCAGCGCTTTGCTCGAGCCCTTCCAAACTTTTCCAGTGGAAATCCCCGAGCACGAACGCACGCGGCTGACCAACCGCGCGAAAGAAATTTACAGCGCGCGTGTGACGCCCGCCTTTCAGAAATTGCACGACTACATTGCGTCGAGTTATTTGCCGGCTTGCCGTGAATCGATCGCGGCTACGGCGCTGCCCAAAGGAGCCGAAGCTTACGCGTTTCACGTGCGCTGGCAGACCACGACAAATTTGACACCGCAACAGATCCACGAAATTGGCTTGTCTGAAGTGAAGCGCATTCGAGCTGAAATGGATAAGATAATTGCTTCGACGAATTTTAAAGGCACGTTCCATGAGTTTACCGAATTTTTGCGCAACGATCCGCGCTTTTATTTTGATAAGCCCGATGACCTGGTCAACGGTTACCGCATCATCGCCAAGAAAATCGATCCCGAACTGGCGCACTTGTTTGGCAAGCTGCCGCGATTGCCCTATGGCGTGACGCCCATACCGGATTTTAAGGCGCCGTCGCAAACCACCGCGTACTACCAGGCGGGCGCGCCCAGTGTGGGCCGGCCGGGCTATTATTTCGTGAACACTTACAATCTGCGCGCGCGTCCGAAATGGGAGATGGAAGCGCTTTCGCTGCACGAATCGGTGCCTGGTCATCATCTCCAGATTTCGCTGGCGCAGGAATTGGAAAACGAGCCTGAATTTCGCAAGCACACCGGCTACTCGGCTTTTGTGGAGGGCTGGGCGCTGTACTGCGAAAGTTTGGGCGAAGAATTGGGAATGTACAAAGATCCCTATTCAAAATTTGGCCAGCTCAGTTATGAAATGTGGCGCGCGGTGCGCCTGGTAGTCGACACCGGAATGCACGCGCAAGGCTGGACGCGCGAGCAAGCCATCCAATTTTTTAAAGACAACACCGGCAAAACCGATCAGGACATTACTGTGGAAGTCGATCGCTACATCGTATGGCCGGGACAGGCGCTGGCGTACAAGCTCGGCCAACTGAAAATCCGCGAGCTGCGTATGCAAGCGGAGAAGCGCCAAGGCGCGAAATTCAACGTGCGCGCGTTTCACGACGCCGTACTGGAAAATGGCGCCCTGCCCCTGAACGTGTTAAACGCTCACATGGAAAACTGGATGGCAGCTACGTTAAATTAGCGATACCTGAATTGGTCGTGGGTAGGCAAAACTGCGCGGCGGCGCTGCCACGGTGTTCGAAATTATTTCGCGCCAAACTACGTAGGCGCGGACATCGACCCGAGGAATTCAGAGTTGGACTTGGTTTTGGTGAGCCGGCTCAGCAACAGTTCCATGGCTTCCACTGTCGATAACGGGCTGAGCACCTTGCGCAGCACCCAGATGCGGCTAAGTTCCTCTGGCGGAAGCAGAATTTCATCCTTACGTGTACCGGAGCGCTGAATATCGATCGCCGGGAAGACGCGCTTGTCAGACAGCCGGCGGTCAAGATTGATTTCCATGTTGCCGGTGCCTTTGAACTCTTCGAAGATGACGTCATCCATGCGGCTGCCGGTGTCGATCAATGCGGTGGCAATGATGGTAAGCGAGCCGCCTTCTTCGACGTGGCGCGCGGCGGCAAAGAAACGGCGCGGACGCTGCAGGGCGTTGGCATCAATACCACCGGATAACACTTTGCCTGACGGCGGTGTCACCGCGTTGTAAGCGCGCGCGAGACGCGTAACGCTGTCGAGCAGCACGACAACATCCCGCTTGTGCTCGACCAGCCGCTTGGCCTTTTCCAAAACCATTTCCGCAACTTGAATATGCCGCTGCGGCGCTTCGTCGAAAGTCGAGCTGATCACTTCGCCTTTTACCGTGCGCTGCATGTCCGTGACTTCTTCCGGACGCTCATCGATCAGCAGCACGATGAGCGCGACTTCCGGGTGGTTCACGGTGATGGAATTGGCCATGGATTGCAGCATCATGGTTTTCCCGGTGCGCGGAGGAGCAACGATCAAACCGCGCTGGCCCTTGCCCACCGGGCACAGCAGGTCCAGCACACGCCCGGTCATATTTTCCTTGGTGGTTTCCATCTTCAGCCGGCCCTGCGGATAAAGCGGCGTCAGGTTATCGAAGAAAATTTTGTTGCGCGCGACTTCCGGATCTTCGAAGTTTACGGCTTCCACTTTGATTAATGCGAAGTAGCGCTCCCCGTCCTTGGGAGGACGGACCTGGCCGGAGACGGTGTCCCCAGTGCGAAGATCGAACTTGCGAATCTGCGACGGCGAAACGTAAATATCGTCCGGGCCCGGAAGATAGTTGTATTCCGGCGCGCGCAGAAAGCCGAATCCGTCGGGCAGGCATTCGAGCACGCCTTCGGAGAAGATCAAGCCGTTCTTTTCCGTTTGTGCGCGCAGGATCTGGAAAATCAACTCCTGCTTGCGCATGCCGCTGGCGCCGGGAATGTTCAGTTCCTTGGCGATCTTGGCGAGGTCGGTAATATTTTTTTCTTTGAGCTCGGCAAGGCTAATGCTCATCTGATTGCTTCCTTCGACGCTTGTTTCTTTCATATGTCCTTAACTTTTATGGGTGAAAATTGACCTAGAAAAATCCGGATTGTTTACGAGGTGGCGCACAAACTGGCAAAAACACGGTACTCGGCCAGGGAGGCAAACCAGACTATCTTCAACCGGAAGCGCTACTTAACCAGGATCACAGTTCGCGAAAGCCCGAACGCGGACCGCAGTCCAGTTGCGCTTTTAGTTGGTCAAACTTGTGTCTTTCTCAGCGCCGGCCACGAATGGTTCAGCCACAGGTGCAACTGCGGGATGCTCAATCGGCACAATCAGCCGTTCAAGAGCGACTTGCAAAACTTCATCCATGGTTTCTACAAATCGGATCGTCAAACTGGAGAGGATCTCCTGCGGTATTTCCGCCAGGTCTTTCTCATTGTCCTTCGGAAGTAGTACCGTACGCAAGCCCATTCGATGAGCCGCAAGAAGTTTTTCTTTCACCCCGCCGATGGGAAGAACTTTTCCCCGCAGGGTGATTTCGCCGGTCATGGTGACATCACGGCGTACCGGAATACGCGTCAAAGCGCTGACGATGGAATTGCAGATAGTGATGCCAGCAGAAGGCCCATCCTTGGGAATGGCGCCCTCCGGCACGTGCACGTGAATATCGATGTTGCGATAAAAATCCTTCGGCAGTCCGAAAGAAGCGGATCGCGAGCGAATGTAGCTCATCGCCGCTTGCGCCGATTCCTGCATAACGTCGCCAAGCTTGCCGGTGAGCGTGAGGCGCCCTTTGCCTTCCATCAAAGTAGCTTCCGTGGTGAGAACGGTGCCACCCACTTCGGTCCACGCCAGCCCGGTCGTGAGACCGATTTCGTTCTGTTTTTCGAGCCAGAATTCGCGATATTTCAAAACGCCGAGATAATCGTTAACGTTGGCGGGCACGATTTCCGCTTTTACTCCCGCCTTCGGCCCCTCGGTGACCACTTTGCGTGCCATTTTGCGCGAAATATTCTGAATCTCGCGTTCCAAGTTGCGCACTCCAGCTTCCTGGGTGTAGTGCCGGATAATGTGCAGCAGGCCGTCGTCGGTAAACGACAGATTATTTTCCTGCAGACCGGTGGCTTCGCGCTGCCGCTTAACAAGAAAGCGCTTGGCGATCTGAAGTTTTTCCTGTTCAGTATAGCCCGGGATGCGCAAAATTTCCATGCGGTCCTGCAAAGGCTGCGGAATGGTGTGCAGAACGTTGGCGGTGCAAACGAACATTACTTTCGAAAGATCGTATTCCACGTCCAGATAATGATCGGTGAAGGCATTATTCAGTTCCGGATCGAGCACTTCCATCAACGCCGCGGAAGGATCGCCGCGGAAATCCGTGGACATTTTGTCCACCTCATCGAGAACGAAAATCGGGTTGATCGTGCCGGCCTTCTTCATCATCTGGATGATCTGGCCCGGCAGCGCGCCGATATAGGTGCGCCGGTGGCCGCGAATTTCAGCCTCATCCCGAACGCCGCCCAATGAAACGCGCACGAACTTACGTCCGGTAGCGTGCCCAATAGACATCGCCAGCGAGGTTTTGCCCACGCCCGGAGGCCCAACGAAGCAGAGAATCGAGCCTTTGGGATTCTTGACCAGCTGGCGGACCGCCAGGAACTCCAGAATGCGATCCTTTATCTTCTCGAGGCCATAGTGTTCCTCATTGAGAATTTTCTCCGCCGCCAGAATGTCGCGTATTTCCTTGGATTTTTTCTTCCACGGCACCGCCAGCAGCCAATCGAGATAGTTGCGGCTGACGGTAGATTCCGCGGACATCGGCGGCATCAGTTCCAGGCGCTTCAGCTCCTGGATGGCCTTCTCGTGTACTTCCTTGGACATGCCAGCGGTATCGATTTTCTTCTTTAGTTCGTCGATCTCGCTTTTTTCGCCGCGGCCCAGCTCTTTCTGAATAGCCTTGAGCTTTTCGTTGAGGTAGTACTCTTTTTGGGCGCGCTCCATCTGCCGCTTCACGCGGGTGTTGATATTGCGATCGACGTTCAACTTTTCAAGTTCGATCTCTAGGATGTCGCCAATGCGGTTCAGTCGCTCCACGGGATCGACGGTTTCCAGCAAATCCTGTTTTTCGTCCACCGGCAATTGCAAGTTGGCAGCAATGGTGTCGGACAACCGCGAAGGATCGTCAACGCGCGCCGCGGCGATCATGGTGTCGTAATTCAGGCTTTGCGAAAGCTTGATGAACTGTTCATACAGGCCGGTAATCTTTTGAACGGTCTGTTCCACTTGCGGAGACGGCTCGACGCGAGCATTCAGCAGCCGAACGGTAGCCCTAAAAAACCCTTCTTCCGCGGTAATACTGATGGAGCGCGCGCGCTCCACCCCTTCCACCAGAACTTTTATGTTTCCGTCCGGTAGCTTCACGCTCTGCACGATATTTGCAAGCGTTCCTACCGCGTAAATCTCTTCCGGCTTGGGATCGTCCACCGAAGCGTCGTGCTGCGTAGAAAGAAAAATCTTCTTGTCGCCCGCCAGAGCTTCTTCGAGCGCACGGACGCTGGCTTCCCGGCCGACGATGAACGGCGTCATCTGCTGCGGGAAGATGACCATATCGCGCACCGGCATCATCGGTACGCGCTTCATTTCCTGTTTTTCCCGATTGAACATG
>Ga0073928_10005844_pt1 | contig 16955 bp, 12 predicted proteins | sample PaiPotPPA55metaG_FD_76969 | JGI IMG/M metagenome (GOLD analysis project Ga0073928, IMG submission 76969) | Iron sulfur acid spring bacterial and archeal communities from Banff, Canada, to study Microbial Dark Matter (Phase II) - Paint Pots PPA... ... | reverse complement strand
CCCCGGCGGCGACTCCAGCGTGCGTCTGGGTGCGGGCGATCTGATTGAGTTGAGCGTCTATAACGTCCCCGAGATGAGCACCAAAACCCGGGTCAGCAACAGCGGCGATGTTTACCTTCCCTTGGTCGATTACGTTCACGTGGACGGACTCACCCTCGATGAAGCTGCGACGGTGATCGAAAAGCGCCTCGACCAAGGAGGATTCGTCAAGAGCCCCCACGTTCAGCTTTTCGTGGACGAGTATGCATCGGCGGGAGCCAACGTTCTGGGAGAAGTTTCCAAACCCGGAATCTATCCGGTACTTGGCGATCAGAAGTTGTTTACCGTGATTTCAGCCGCTGGCGGTTTTACCGATCGAGCCGGTAAGAGCATAACTATCACTCGCCACGACCAGTCCGCTCCAATTACTCTGCCGCTCTCGCTCAACCCGCAAGATCATCCGGAAACCAATGTTCCGGTGTACCCTGGCGACACTATCATCGTCCGCCGCGCCGACATCATCTTCGTAGTCGGCGACGTCAGCCGTCCCAGCGGCGTGCTGATGGGTGATGGCGGACACCTAAGCGTTCTGCAGGCCATTGCTCTCGCCGGTGGTACCACGCCAACTGCCAAACTGAGCGGTGCCCGCATCATCCGCAAAGGCCCCGCCGGACTGACCGAAGTTCCAGTCCCTCTGAAAAACCTTATGAAGGCCAAAGCTGAGGACATCCCGCTCGAAGCTAACGACATCCTGTTCGTCCCCAGCGGCCACAGCCTGGCCCGGTCGGCCACCACCGCCCTGACGATGGCAACTTCCGCGAGTCTGCTTATCGTCCGGCCCTGATTCTGCGGCCCAGAGATTCCACTAAGATCGCCAGAATCTTAAGGCTTGTCATTCTAAGCGAAGCGAAGAACCATAGCACGCCCGTACCACCACCGGCTTCAACAGGAATTTCTACCACCGAGAAGCAACACAGGATCGCCACCCGTACGTCCTGTACAAGGTTGGAATCTCAGACTCATCAAATCTGCACGAATGAATTTGACTCTCAGGCCGCCGCCGTACTTTCCGCGACTTCGGTTCCGTCCAGGAGGCCCCGCAGGGTCTCCAGATATCCAGCAGCGGTACGCTCCCGTGAGAGATTCTGAACAATGTACTCTCGCCCGTTACGCCCCATCGACTCGCAAAGCTGAGGTTGACGCTGCAGGGTTAAGATCGCTTCGCACAGTGCCGCCGCATTCCCCGGTTCAACACAAATTCCACCTCCACTTCTTTCCAGAATCTCCCTAGCCTGACCACCCACTCCCAATATCACTGGCCTTGCGCAGGACATGAACTCCAGCATCTTCGTCGGAATCACTGTCTCGAAGACTTCCGATTTCTTCAGCACTACCAGGCACACATCCGATGCAGAAATGTAAGCTGGAATTTTTTCCCTCGATTGCTGCGACACAAAACGAATGTTCTTAAGATTTTTCGTTTCCGCCATCGCGACGATACGCTCCCGGTCGGCGCCTTCCCCCAAGAGCATGAACATGATCTCAGGGGCAACGCTCCCCAACCGCTCTGCCGCTGCAATCACCGTATCCAGCCCGTGCGCCAACCCCAGTGTCCCAATGAAAGAAACCACGAACCTGCCTTCCGCATTGAGCTGCCCTCGCAACTCCGGATCGCTATGCCGTGGACTGAACAATCCGGTCTCCACGCCGTTTTGAACCACGGAGATTTTCGCCGCAGGCACGCTCCAGTGCCGCGTCAGATGCTCCCGGAAAGCAGGAGTGACCACCACGATGTGCTCCGCTTGGCGATAAAGAAATCCCGCAATGTTTCCCAGCGCGCGATGCACCGACGAATCTGCATTCCCAACTCCCACCGCCACTAGCGACTCCGGCCACAAATCGCGCACTTCTAAAACGAACGGCACGCCCTTCACGTTCGCCGCCCACCATCCGGACAAGCCCACCAAAAGCTGCGGGGACGTCGCAATCACCACGTCCGGCCGCTCCAGAAATGATCCAGTCACCGCTGCCGACACGCAAAACGAACTGTAATTCAACATCCGCTCATAAGCCCTACGGTTCGGAAACGGCAGCAGCCATGTCCGCACCACCTGCACTCCATCCACTTGTTCGCGGCCAACCATTCGCCGAAATCGTTCGCGATACTCCGGCCGCACCACACCATCCGGATGATTCGGAAACCCCGTAAGCACCGTTACCTCATGCTCCGCCCGCACCCAGTGCCGCGCCAGTTCCGACACTCGTGCCGCCGGCGCCCCCATCTCCGGCGGGTAATATTGCGAGATGTAAAGGATTTTCAGTGCGACCTCTTAGCCCGCTCAGTAATAACAAAGCTTGAAAGCGCTCTTGTAGCACAGCGCGCGCGTGCGCTTCGACCGGCTGCGCCCATACTTCTCCCACCGGTCTGCGTAATGCGCAAACACTTCATCCCCTGTGATCTTGTGCATCACCCGCAGTTGGGTCACGTGCAACCGGTGATAAAAGGGACTGGCAATCATGGGCATCCGCGTTCCAGAAAGTTCATACCGCGACCAGAAACCCAGATCATAACGATCAAGGTTTCGCCGCAGCGTCTTTACCGCGCTGTCAAACAAATCTCTCGCTGCGCCGTCTCCAGTCGCCAGAAAGTAGTCATACACTCCCCAAGCCGCCCAGATGAAGCCATTCAGAATGTGCGTCGGCGGCGCAAGAATATATTCCTCGAACCACAGATCTCGCGTCTCATCCTGAAACGTAACCCCGCCCGAATCTGTATCCGCAAGAAAACTGCCGAAGGCGAGTACCGCTGATCTTGAGTACTTCGCATCCCCCGTCTCCGCCTGCGCCCGCACCAGCAGCGAGACTCCCTGCCCTTGGGCCAGCCCCGAATACCACGGAGCCCGAAGCGTCTTGCGATACTCCCAGTCGAAGTAATGGTTCCAAACGTAGAAGCCGTTCGCATTCGGTTCCAACCGCCGGCAAAGCCAATCACTCGCCAACAGAAATTTCCTTCGCGACTCAGGATCTCCGCTTCGGCGAAAAAGATTGAAGTTTCCCAGCCCCCACTGCGCCACCGCAATCGGGTTGTATTGCAACCCAATCTGCCCGTGATAGTTCAGGAGCGGCACGCCATTCTCACCGCACGCCCCCGCAAACCCCGCCTTCTCGGCAAACGTCATGTAATATTCGCCGAGCGCACGAACAGTGGCATTCGGATTCAGTTCGGCGGAATCATGCCAGAAGCTGAGCTGGCTCTCGCCGGGGGTGAAGTAAGCGCGAAAAATCCGCCGATAATAATGCAGCCTTTGTGGACTCAACATTGAACTTTCCACACCAACGTCTGCAAATCCGCCTCCTTCACCGCACTCGTGCTCACCGCCAGCAGATCCGTCGTGTTCATGCCATCGGGCAGAAACGCATTCCCGTACTGAAAAAGTTTCATTGACCAGCGGTCCTTCTTCCACTTCGCCAAGGGAAGCCATTCCGCCCCATCCCTGCTCCCAAACAAACCCACACTTCGTATGGGATTAACTTCGCTCGGTTCCACCATGGTCGAGAAAAACATTCCGCCCCGATTCCTGCACGCGTAGATCGATGAGCTCGGCATCTCGCCCAGCTTCACAATTCTCCCCCGCCGGCTGAAGTGATAAATATAGTTATGCTCCAGCGGAGTATCCGAAGCGAAATACAGACCAGCTTCATCGACCACAGCCGCGACCGACCGCCTCTGCTGGCTGCCACCGGCAACTTCATCCACGATCTTGAAATCCAGAGACGCCCGCAGGATCCGGCATTCCGCCACAGAATCCCCGGTGAAAATCCAGAAGCAGTTTTCCCATCGGTCATAAAGAATATTGTGAACGTGCCGGATCGTCCCTTTGCCAAACGTGTGCGCGACTTGCCAAGTCAACCCTTGGTCGAACGAGACGTAAATGTAGACTTCGTCCCGCTGGGGATTATCGAAGTACTCCCCCCAGAACGCCCGCCCATCTGGCGCCGCCGTGATGTGCAATGGCCGTGTCCCCCGCTCGAGTCGGTGTGAAATGTGAAATTCCGATTCCCCCGGACGTAGAGTCGCGATAGCCCCTGGAACCGCCGCCACAAGATTGCCCTGCGGAAGAATCGCCAGCGCATGAAACCCATCCCTCACCAGCCGAAAGCTCAGCCGATTCCGGCACGTCAGATTCCTCCACCATTCCGGACGGTATCGGCCCACCGTCCGCCACTCGATTCGCGGTCGATCCACCCGCGAGGACAATAGTTCGTAACCCCGCGACGCGTACAGCACATCCCCGTCCCAGGCCAGCGCCCGCAGGTCAGAAAACTTCGCCACCGGTTCCAGTTTCAGAACGCCGCCTGCCGCTGTCGCTACGGCTGAAGCCGCTCGCGTCCCCATATCAGCTTTTCGCCATATCAGTTTTCTGATTTCAGCGCCACGAATGGCCCAATCGCAATCGCGTCCATCTGCGTCCGCTGAAAGCATCCGATTGCTTCCTCGGGTTCGCACACAATCGGCTCATTCTCATTGAAGCTGGTATTCAAAATCACCGGAATGCCGCTCTTGCGCTCGAACGCGCGAATCAAATCGTAGTACAAAGGATTTTCCTCGCTGCTCACGCTCTGCAACCTTCCTGTGTCGTCCACGTGATTCACCGCGCAAAGCTGCTCCCGCTTTTCTGGTCGGATCTTATACACGTGCAGCATGAACGGGGACGGATGATCGTGCTCAAAATATTCCGCCTGCCGATCTTCGAGAATCGAAGGCGCAAACGGACGAAACCACTCCCGCCGCTTGATCCGCGCATTCAATACATCTTTCATATTTGCTAGCCCCGGATGCGCAACAATCGACCGATTCCCCAGCGCCCGCGGCCCCCATTCCATTCGCCCCTGAAACCACCCGACGATATCGCCTTCAGCAATTCTCTCCGCGACCGTATCCAATAGCGGCCCGCGTTCCAGTTCTTGATATTTCAACCCCGCGCTCTTCAGCGCAGATTCAATCCGCGCATCCGAAAACTCCGGCCCCAAATAAGAATTCTTCAACACATAATCCCGCCGATTCTTCAGCACCGAGTGGTGCGTATGCAGCGCCGCGCCAATCGCCAGCCCTTCATCTCCCGCCGCCGGCTGTATCCATGTATGCCGGAACGGAGTCCGCCCAAAAAGTTTCCCATTCGCAACACTATTCAGAGCGCATCCGCCCGCCATCGCCAAATGCTCATCAGGGACCCTCTTGTGCAACTCGTTCAACAGGTGAAAGAAGACTTCTTCGAAACAATGCTGCATGGCATAAGCCAGATCCATCTCCCGCTGCGTGATCTCCGTATCCGGCTCGCGCGGCGATCCAAACATCTTCACCATCCGGCTGGAAAAATGTCGCGCCAGCGCAACCGTACCGTCCGGCTTGATTTGCATCCCCTCGTTGCTCCCCAGCGGCTTGAAAAACTCCAGATCCAGCTCAAACCCCGAGGTGTTGGTCATCAGCAATTCGCGAATCTGTTCGCAATAGGTGTCTTTCCCGTACGGCGCCAGACCCATGACTTTGCCTTCGTCCCCATACTTGCTGTAGCCGATGAACTCGCAAATCATTGTGTAGAAGCTACCGAGCGAATGCGGAAGAAACACGCGATCAAGCACTTCAATCTCGCCGCCCCGGCACCGCGCCATCATCGTGGAAACGAAATCCCCCGACCCGTCGTAGCTGAACCCGGCAGCCTGCTCCCACGGCGAACAGTAGTACGCGCTGGCAATGTGCGCGATGTGATGCTCCAGCCGATGTTCATTGAACCGCAGAAGATCAGGATCGCAATCCAGCGCCTTCGCAATCAGTGTCCGCCCGTCGCGCATTTCCTGTTTGCGCTGCCGCAGCCGGATAAAATTCAGCAGCTTTGCCGGATTCGCAATCGCATACCGCACTTTCTCCGCCAGATTCGCATCGCTGTCCTGTCCCACCGCCATGTGATCAATGTCGCTGATCTTCGCACCCGCCGCCGCCAGGCACGCCTGAATCGCCAGCGCCGGAAACCCCGCGTAATGCTTCACCCGATTCAACCGCTCCTCAGCAATCGCAAACAACACCTTGCCATCCTGCACAATGGCGGCCGAAGCGTCCGCGTGAAACATGTTCAAACCCAGAATCAACATGAAGCGCGTTTCCTTTTCAACAAAACCATGAACGACAAATTATGAGACCAGCGGCGCGCTGATTGTGTCGTCATTGTCATACCCAACTATCTCCTCGTGGCCAGAACGAAGCGAATCTGCAATGCGAATCGTAGCCCGGGTCGACGCCACGATTTCCGCAAACGAAATCGGCGCCGGGCCGCCAGATTGAATGCGTTCGCAAAACGCTTTCCATTCCGCGGCATGACCTTTGTGCTGCTTCAGCCACGACCGCGACGAACTCTTTCGCCCTCTCCGCACGAGATCCAGCCGGCGAAAATCATCCAACACCGCAACCGACCCGCCGCCAAACACTTCTACTCGCTCCTTCGAAAATGCCCGGTCCCCGCTACACAAGTACGAAATCGTTCCCACAGAACCATCGCTGAATTCCAGCGATGCAATCACATCCTGCCCGCCACTCGCCGAAGATATGCTGCGCGCGCTGACTGTCGTAGGGTCCGCTTTACACAGGAACGACAGAAAATCTACAAAATGGCACACTTCACCCAAGATTCGGCCGCCCCCCTGCTCCGGATCCTCAATCCAATGATCTTTCGGAAGCGACCCCGCATTCACTCGATAATGCATCACGAACGGCCCACCCGCCTGCGCCAGAAAATCCTTCATCCGCCGCGCCATCGCAGCAAATCGCCGATTGAAACCCACCATCAGCCGAAGGTCTCCGTCGAATCGTGAGTAAGCACGCTCAATCTCTTCAAGCTCTCCTTCATTCAGACAAAGCGGCTTCTCGCAAAACACGTGCTTCCCGCACTCCAGCGCGCGTACAACCTGCGCCGCATGCAGGTGATGCCGAGTCGCAATCGCAATCGTATTGATCGAGGCGTCGGAATAAATCTCGTCCTCGTCGGTTGTGCAAAATTCAAACCCAAACCTATCTGCAGAAGACTTCGCCCGCGTCCCGCCGGACGCACATAATCCCACCATCTGCGCTCCCGCCGCCTTGATCGCCGGAATCAAAACCCCCTGCGCAAAATTTCCCGCCCCCAGCACTCCCACTCTGACCTCGCCTTGCGGCGAACTCTCCGGCCGCCGCGCAATCAGTTCCAGCCTTCGCGACGCACGGCTGTACATCCGACCGGGTACCGGTGCCCCCTCTCTCAGGTCCTTTGCGAGCAGTGGGGCTTTTTCCTTCGAATATGAAATCACCACTCCCAAATGTGGTTCCTGCGCCTTCCCCGTAATCAACTCGTAAGCCGCGCTCGCGTTCTCAATCGCAAATGAATGCGTAATCAGCGGCTTCAGATCCAACTTGCCGTCGGCGAGTAATTGCAGAAACGCTTCCATATTCCGCGTTTCACTCCAGCGCACATACCCGATCGGATAATCCCGCCCCTTCTGCTCAAACGCAGCGTCATACCTCCCCGGGCCATACGAGCGTGACACGCGGAAATCCAATTCCTTCTCGTAATAAAGCTTTCGTTGTAATTCCATCCCAACCGTGCCGACAGCGACCACCACTCCACGATCCCGCGCCACTTCCGAAGCCACATTCACCGGCCCACTGCTTGAAGTTTCCGCCGCAATCAGCACCGAGTCCGCACCGTTGCCGCCAGAATGCCTTAGACACAAATCGCGAAACTCCGCTTCCGACGTCGTGACCGCAAGTGCTCCCAGCCTTGCCGCAAGCTGGGCGCGCTCTTGCACCGGATCAACCCCAATCACCCGGCATCCCGCAGCCTTGAGTATCTGCACCGCAAGTTGCCCCAGCAGTCCCAGTCCTATCACCGCGACAACATCACCGAGTTTTGCCTCCGCCGTCCGCACTCCATGAATTGCCACCGCGCCAATGGTCGTGAATGCCGCACTCTCAAAAGCCACCTCCGCCGACGGAATTCTCGCGAGTAGCAATCGCGGCACGCACGCAAACTCCGCATGGACTGCAAACCCCGCTCCCGCGCACGCCACCCGGTCGCCCGGCTGCAGATCAGTGATTCCCTCTCCCACTTCCATGACCGTCCCCGCGCTGCTGTAACCCAGCGCCGCCGGCTGATCCAGCCGGCTACGAACCGCAGACGCCGCAGATAAAACTCCATCACGCCGGATTTTGTTCATCACCTCGCGCACCAAATCCGGCCGTGACCGCGCCTTCTGCAGCAAACTCTTGGCCGCAAAGTCCGACGACGCGCGCTCCGTCCCCGCCGAAACCAGCGACGCCGCAATCCGCACCAGAACACACCCCGGCAGCACCCCCGGAGCCGGGACTTCTGCCACTTCAATCACTCCCGTCCGAGCACTTTGCAGAACTTGCTTCATGCAATCGCTGCCTGTTTAGATTCCCTGCTCATCCAACCATTCATCGAATCCCTCGTAGAAGCCGTCGAGCCCGCAGACCGATCGATGAAGTTCTGCATCCACAACTCCAGTGTCAAGAACTGCCAGATCTGCGTCGACCAGTCCTGTCTTCCACTGCGGTGCTCCACAATCAGCCTCTGCATCCTCTCCGAACGAAACAGCCCCCTCCCCCGCAGTCTCGACTCTGACAACAAATCATCCGTCATCTCCCGCAGATCATTCGCCAGCCAGTAATCTGTCGGCGCCGCAAATCCCGCTTTCGGCTGACGCAGCACTTCATCTGGAAGCACTCCCTGCATCGCCTCACGAAAAATGTGTTTCGTAGTCGGAGAGAAAAATCCTTTCAACTTCATCCGCGGAGGAACATTCCAAGCCACAAACTCAGCCAGCTCTCGATCCAAGAATGGCACTCGCACCTCAACCGAACACGCCATGCTCATCTTGTCGTTGTAAGTTAGATTCAAACTAGTCATGAAAATCTTGGTGTCCAGATACAGCATCTGGTTCAGAAAATCCGCATGCTGAACTTTCTCAAAAGCCGCACGGTGTTGCCCATCCGAATCCCAGCCCGCAACCTCACTCCACATTTCAGGCGTATAAACCCCCTCCCGCTGCACCGAATCGAGATACGTGCAGTTCCGGACAAAACGCTCCTCTGCCGGAAGCGCCGCGCTACGCAGCATCTTTTTCACCATTCGCAAAGGGCCTTTGAAACTCGTTCCGCGCAAGCCCGGCATGCCCCCGATCGCCGACTCCGCCCCCCGCCGCATCCACCCCGGCAACTTGCTATACATCTGCGCCCAGTAATGCGCCGCATACTTGCGATACCCCGCAAACAGCTCGTCGCCGCCCACACCTGACAGCAGCACCGTCACGTCCCGGCTCGCCTCCCGGCACACCAGGTACGCGGTAATCAACGCCGGATCAGCCGTCGGCTCATCCATATGCCAACAAAGTTTCGGCAGCAAATCGGCAACGTCCGGCTCAACCACAATCTGCTGGTTCTCGCATCCCAGCGTTCGCGCCAGCCGCGCCGCCACCGCTGGATCATCCAGCGTGTTTTCCCCCTTGCGATATTTCTTCGGAAACGTGACCGTATAAGTTCGGAGTGGAGCCTTCGCCGTCTTCGCTGTCGCCGTCGCCATTATTGCCACAATGCTCGAAGAATCAAGCCCTGCGCTCAAAAACGCCCCCAGCGGCACGTCGCTGACCATTTGCTGCTCAACCGAATGGCGAAACCGCTCTTCGATTTCACGCGCCAGATGATCTTCCGGCAGCCGAAACTCCTGACCCGCGGGCGGAAAACTCAGATCCCAGTACTGCGAAATCTCCAGCCGCCCATCGCGAAACATTGCCCGATGCCCCGCCAGCAGCTTCAGAATTCCTTCAAACAGAGTCTTCGGATCCGGCACCCATAGAAACGTCAGATACTGGTCGAGAGCCTGCAAATCAATCCGCGCCTCCATCTCCGGAACTTCCAGCAGCGCTTTCGCCTCCGAAGCAAACGCGAGCCGCCGTCCGCGCAACGCGTAGTAAAAAGGCTTTATTCCGAAGTGGTCCCGCGCCATGAACACTCGCGGCGTGCTTTCGCGCAAATCACAAATCGCGAACGCAAACATGCCATTCAGCCGCGTCACGCATTCCTGTCCCATTTCCTCGTACAGATGAAGCACAACTTCCGTGTCGGTGTTCGATCGAAAACGATGTCCCTTGCCTTCGAGCTCGCGCCGTAGGTCCGGAAAGTTATAGATTTCACCGTTGTAAGTAATCCAGACGCGGCCGTCTTCATTCGACATCGGCATATGCCCGCCGGCCGACAAGTCCAGAATCGAAAGCCGCCGGCTGCCTAACCCAATGTACGACCCATCCGGCGAGCGATGGTCCCAAAGGCCGCCGTCATTCGGCCCGCGATGCGACTGCACCGCCGTCATCCGACCCAGCGTCTCCCGGTCACCCCAATTCACCAGCCCGCTAATGCCGCACATAATTAGAAAATTACGTTAGAGACTCGCAACCCGCCGTTCGTAGATCTTCGCCTTCGTATGAAACATCTGCACCGCTTGAAACCCGCAGTAAATCAATCCCGGGACCCCATCCAGAAATCCGAGAGAGAATAAGTACCGATAGAAAAACAGCAGCACCGGCGACCCCGGAACCCAAAATAACCTCTGCTTGAGCCAGCGCCGCCGCTGCGCCTGGTTGCCGAACAGGCGCGGCTTCAGTTCCGACGACTTCTCTTCTCCGCCCAACACTCGCGACTCCCAATTTGAGTAGTGATCATGTTTCTGAATGTAGCGTGTCAACGATTCGACATTGCGATGCCTCACCGGATGCCGCAGCTTTCCCACCATCCCATCCACCAAAACATGCTCGTGGACTTCCATATCGCACATCGAGTTGTCCTGCGACTCCAGCCGGCACTCAAAACGTCCTTTGCCGCGTCGAAACAGCGACAGTTTGTAAAAACCCGCTCCACAGTGCCGCAATTCACGCCCCAGAAAGTGCATCTGCAGCATGATGTAATACCCGTCAAAGCGCGCGTCTTTCATCGCCTCGCGAATCTCACGCTCCAGCTCGGGTGTGAGACACTCATCCGCATCCAGCAACAGCACCCAGTCATACGCCAGCGGCAACGTATCCAGCGCCCACTGCCGTTTTTTCGGCCACCCTCCCCGGTAATGAAACTGGACCACTTCCGCCCCATATGCCCGCCCAATCTCCACCGTACGGTCGGTGCTGAACGAATCCACTACGTAGATTTCCCCCGCCGCAGCCAACGACTTCAGGCAGCGCGCCAGGTTGCGCTCTTCGTTACGCACGGCTACCACCACGCTGATGGGCAATCGCGCGCCGTACCACTCCCGCGCCGACGGATTCGTTCGGGATAAAGCCTGAGTGGCCACTTTGAGGAATCTTAGCTGGAAATTTCCGCTCGGAAGATGACGGACAAAGCACCCTCCCTGTGGAAAGTCGCGGACCGTTGCTGCTCACCATGGCGTGGATTCTAGTGGTCCTCACCGGAACTGCCCTGATGGCCCAACGGGCCTTCCGAAAATATGCCCGCGATCACATGGCGGAGGCCGCATTCGCGTTCTTGTATATCGCGTTTCTTTTTACCTACAACTCCGTGCACTGGGCCACCTATCGCGAGATTCACGACCTCGTGCTGTCCCGGTCGTCTTCTGGAAAGCTGGCGCGTTTGCTGCTCTCCTGGGTCGGCCATGATGCTGAGAAGGGTCCCGAGGTCAGGAGTCATGCTCCGGTTACGCACGAGGAAATGGCGCACCGAATCGGCGCACATCCCGCGAAACCGTCACTCGTTTGCTGAGCGAGCTAAGAAAGAAAGATTTGATAAGGCTTGAAGGCACGACCCTGGTCATCAAGAACCACCCCGCGTTAGAAGCGCTAGCGGTGTGAAGAACTGGTCAGGGTTAACGCTAGCGGCCGGCGCCTCCTCCCCGGCCGCTTTGTTCTAGCCGGTCGAACGCACGCCGCGTTAGCAAGAAGCTAAAGCTTAAAAGCTAACAGCTAAAAGCTGTTTCACAGACCGAACAATTCCCTCAACCGCTTCGTCTGCGCCCGGCTCACCGGAATCTCCGTCTGCTTCTTATCGTCCATGCGCAACTGATACGAACTCTTAAACCACGGCACCACTTCTTTAATGCGATTCGTATTGACCAAGAACGATCGGTGCGCCCGCCAAAACAAGTTGGGATCCAGGCTATCCAGCAGTTCCTCCAGCGTCCGGCAGTTCGACTGCCCCTCCATCCCATTGGCGCCGGTCGTGACCACACTGATAATTCCGTCTTCAATTGAAGCAAAACAAATGTCCCGCTGGCTGACCAGAAACAACCGGCCTCCCGCCTTCAGCAATATCTTCGATGTCTGCGGCTTCTGCGACTCCAGCATCTTCACCAGGGTGTCCAGCTTGTCAGAAGAAGAACTCGCGGGCTCCATCATGCTGCGCGCACGCTCGACCGATTGTGCCACGCGCTTGCGGTCGAAGGGCTTCAGCAGGTAGTCCACCGCATTCACTTCGAAGGCCCGGACTGCATACTGGTCGAACGCCGTGGAAAAGACGATCTTGGGGAGTGGCAGCTTCTTGTCGAGCAGCTTCTTGATGACGCCAAATCCGTCGAGGCCCGGCATCTGTACGTCCAGAAACACGAGGTCCGGATTGTGTTCGCGAATCAGGCTGATGGCTTCCAGCCCGTTCTTTCCCTGCGCGACCACGTCCACGTCGCCGATGTTCTTGAGCAGATACGCGAGTTCATCCCGCGCCAACTGCTCGTCATCCACAATCACAGCCGATAACGGCACCGTTCTTGCCCTCTGATAAAAAAGTATAGCCGAATGGGGTGCAAGTTGCGGCGGGTGGCGCGCGCAGCATTTACACTGAAAGCCTCCATGAATGTGATCTTCGGCATCAACGCGGTTGCGGAATCTCTGAAGGCGCGAGGGCGCGCCTTCGAATGGGTGGGCGTCGCCACCGAACGCAAAGACTTGCGCCTGCAAAAGCTGATCCAGGATTGCCGCAAAAGCAGTATTCCCGTACGCTTTCTTCCCCGCGTTGAACTCGACCGCATGGCCGGAAGCGGCTCCCACCAGGGGGTGGTGGCGGTGACTTCCAACAAACAATACAACGACTTGGCTGACCTGATTGCCGCCAAGCGCGGCCAGTATGCACTGATTGTGGTTCTCGACGGCGTGGAAGATCCCCACAATCTGGGCGCGATTCTCCGTACCGCTGACGCCTCGGGAGCCGATGGAGTCGTCATTCCCGAACGTCGTGCCGTGGGAATCACCGGCACCGTCGTCAAGTCGTCCGCCGGAGCCAGCGAACATCTTCCAGTCGCCAAAGTCACCAACATCGCCAGAACGCTTGAGGACTTGAAGGCCCAAAACATCTGGACCGTCGGCCTTGATGAGCGTGGCGCCCAATCTTACGATTCGCTCGACTACAACATGGACTGCGCCATCGTACTCGGCGCCGAAGGCAAAGGCGTCCACGACTTGGTGGCCAGAAAATGCGATTTCCTCGTCTCGATCCCCATGCTGGGAAAGGTCGCCTCCCTAAATGTTTCAGTCGCCGCCGGCGTGGTCCTCTATGAAGTCGTGCGCCAACGCCGGAAGCCGTCGCAATGAAGGTCCTCGCTGCCCTCTGTGTCCTGTGTGGGCTAGCTCTTCCGGCTGTCGCCCTCGACCGCGAAGCCTTCACCTTCACCAGATACGACTTGGATGTCCAAGTCGAGCCCGGACAACAGCGCCTGGGCGTCCGCGGAAAAATCACGCTTCGCAACGATTCACAATCCGCGCTAAAGAACTTGAGCCTCCAGATTTCCTCCACGCTGCATTGGAGTTCGATTCAGTTCGAAGGCAAGCCAATCGACTTCACTTCTCAGACCTACACCTCAGACGTTGACCACACCGGAGCGTTGTCCGAAGCCGTCGTGACCCTCCCGCGCGCAATTGCGCCGAAGCTGGCCATCGAAATAGAAATCGGCTACGAAGGCATAATCCCCCAGGACACAACTCGCCTAACCCGAATCGGCGTACCCGCTGATGTTGCGAGGCACTCCGACTGGGACCAGATCAGCCCATCATTCACAGGCATCCGAGGCATCGGTTATGTTGAGTGGTATCCAATCGCGACCGAGGCCGCCAGCCTTTCAGAAGGCAACAGCGTGCTCGAAACCGTCGGCAGGTGGAAGGAGCGCGAATCGCAGGCGGAGATGAAGATAACTTTCTCTCAAACAGACGACTCGGAAGCTCTCCCGAAGCTGTTTTGTAACGGACGAGGTACGGCGCTAGGATCGCAGCGAAAGGCCAGCACCGTCTCGCCTCAAACCGAATGCAGCTTCGATTCCCTGGCAACCGCAGTTCCATTTTTTCTGATCGGAGATTTTGAACCGCTTGACGCGCCAGGGGTAAAAATCTCCGTCCTGCCCGAGCATAGATCCGGCGCCAGGAATTATGCGCTGGCAGTCGATGAAACTGCCCCCTTGGTAAGCAAATGGTTTGGCGATCACAAAGAGAAGCCAGACGCCAAAGCAGAAGTCATCGACCTTCCCGATCCCGAGGCCGCGCCGTTTGAAAGCGGCGGCACGCTGCTGATACCGCTGAACGCCAAAGACAGCGCCCTCTTGCTCTCCAGTTTGCAACAAGTGACGCACGTCAACTTCCCCTCACCGCGCACCTGGATTTACGACGGCTTGGCTCACTACGCACAACTCTGTTTCCTGCAGGAGCGCGGCCAACGGCCAGCCGTGCTCGATTACCTTCAAAGCCACAGACAGTCACTGCTGGCGTCCGAAAAGCAAGTCAAAACCGGGAGTGGCACCCAACCCGCGGAGCACTCGCTCATCAACTCCTCCGACGAATTCTACGTTCAGGCCAAAGCCATGAACGTCTGGTGGATGCTGCGCGACATCGTCGGTGAAACCGCGCTGCATGCCGCCCTGCACAATTACAAAGCGGCCGACGATAAAGACGCCTACTACATGCAGAAGTTAATCGAAGCCCAGGCACATCGCGACCTGGCATGGTTCTTCGACAACTGGATATATCGTGACCGCGGCCTCCCCGATTTCCGTATCGTCTCCGTTTATCCACGCCAGTTGCTGACCGGTGGATACATGCTCACCGTCATGGTCGAAAACCTGGGTGAAGCCGCCGCCGAAGTTCCCGTGACCGTACACATGGATGGCAAAGAAGCCTCCGAACGCCTGATGGTCCCCGGAAAATCCAAAGCCTCAGTGCGAATCCAGGTCGCAACCATGCCACAGGAAGTCACTGTGAACGATGGCAGCGTGCCGGAAAGCGACATGAGCAATAATTTATTCAAGATCGACACCACGGCTCACTAAAATAGATCGATTTTAGATTGCAGATTTCAAGTCCGGTCTTGCAATCTGCAATCTGAAATCTACAATCTGAAACTCTCGGAGACTCTCTTTGCCCTACATCCAATTCCTCGGCGCCGCGGGAACCGTAACCGGATCGAAGCACCTGATCAATCTCTCCGGCGACGCTTCCGGCAGAAACGGTTTTCAGGTGCTGGTTGACTGCGGCATGTTCCAAGGCAAGAAAGAGTGGCGCGAACGCAACTGGCAAGACCTGCCGATTCCAGCCCGCGAAATCGACTGCGTAATCCTGACCCACGCCCATCTCGATCACTGCGGCTGGATTCCGCGCTTGGTGAAACAAGGCTTCCGCGGCCAGATTTATGCCACTACGGCCACGATTGACCTTTGCGGCATAATTTTGCCCGACTCCGGACACCTGCAAGAAGAAGATGCCGCATTTCACAACCGGCACCAAACCTCTCGCCACGATCCCGCCTTGCCGCTCTACACCGAAGAGGAGTCGCTATCCTGCTTGCAATATTTCAAACCTGTCGCCTTTGGAGAAGTGAAGCAACTGTCCCCGGAGTTTTCCTTTCGTTTCGTACACGCTGCGCACATTCTGGGTTCGTCCATGGTCGAGATCACGCTGACAGGAAAAGCGGCGGGCGCCCGGTCCACACGCATGTTATTCACCGGCGACATCGGCCGGGTACACGACCAGCACATCGCTCCCGGCAAAGTGGTTTACTCCGGTCCGCAATCCGGAGAGACCGCCGATGTTCTAGTGATGGAATCCACCTACGGAAACCGCCAGCATCCCACCGATGATCCCCGGCCCAAACTGGCAGGCTTGATTAGGAAAACCGCTGAGCGCGGCGGCAGCATGATCGTGCCCGCCTTCGCCGTCGAACGCACTCAGAAATTTGTTTTCATGCTCAAAGAGTTAATGGAGTCCGGCCAGGCCCCGCGCCTCCCCGTCTATTGTGACAGTCCCATGGCCATCAAGGCGGTCGAGATTTTCCTGAAGCACACCGAGGAATACAGCGACGTGACCAAGCAACTCATCGCTCGCTACGGTTCCCCGCTCACCTGGCCGGGCTTCACTTTCGCGCAAACGGCCGAAGAATCCAAAAAAATCAACGAAAACAAATTTCCTTGCATTATTGTTTCTTCGAGCGGCATGGTCACCGGAGGCCGCATCCAACACCACCTTTCGCAGCGCTTGCCTGATCCCAAAAATACCGTTCTCTTTATCGGATTTCAGGCCCCCGGCACCCGCGGTTTCACGATCAAGAGCGGCGCCGGAGCAGTAAAGATGTACGGCCAGATAGTCCCCATTCGTGCCCAAGTAGCAACCCTGGAACAATTCAGCGATCATGCCGACACCCCCGAACTCCTCGAATGGCTGCACACCTTCCAGAACCAACCCGGCGTGACTTATCTGGTGCACGGAGAGCCGGACGCATCCAGCCAATTGCGCGATACCATGACCAAGGAACTAGGCTGGAATGTCCAAATCGCCCAGTGGATGCAGAAAGCGGAATTGAAATAGAGCTATTCACCACTGAGACACAGAGCCACAGAGGAAAAATCTCTTGCAAGAAAGCGTCGAACGGATGTTTCATCACTTGATTGATTGATTGATTGATT